>Ga0099805_1196708_pt1 | contig 11127 bp, 9 predicted proteins | sample OrbCnscriptome_2_FD_81143 | JGI IMG/M metagenome (GOLD analysis project Ga0099805, IMG submission 81143) | Coral microbial communities from Puerto Morelos, Mexico - Orbicella C B metatranscriptome (Eukaryote Community Metatranscriptome) | ecosystem: Host-associated > Invertebrates > Cnidaria >...
CGAATTCACTCTAACAATATTATTATTTAAGTTGAAACAAAGAAAATCACAACTGTGAGGGAGGTTAAGATACCCAGTCTTAGCATAGATTTTGACAATTTTAGTTCTCCATTTATTCCTTACAGAGAGAACATACATCAAACACTTGAGACAGTGTTTCATCGGCTGTCTGAACACCTTGAATTTCTTCAAAAATACTTCGCTGGGTGTCATATTTTCAACTCTCTTCTCAGTTTTTGGATATCCCAATGAGTCACTGTCTCTCATGTTTGAAATATTACTTCCTGCACCTCTGCCTCCCCAGTTGATCAGGTACAGCTCCATTGCAGGGCTATCCTCAGGAGTTAGGCCACCAGAACTCTTTTTTATTTATTTATTTATTTATTTTTATTATTATTGATACAACATAAACTACAATAGGACAATTAAAGGAGATACAAAAGATAATACAGAAGGTAATGGTGTGTGTTACAAAAAACAATACAAAAAAGAAGATAATTACAAACAAATTCAAAGTAGAACATTTTGAGTAGGAAACAATTACCAAATTAAGAATTAATTAAATTAATTAATAACTTAACTAAGTAAGTAAAATGAAAAAATAAAAAAAACTCAAAAAACGTCTTTCCACTTTTTGCTGAAATCTTCGGAGGTTTTATTTTTAACTGCTATTTGTTGTGAAGTATTTAATTTGTTCTTAAGTAAAGAAGGAAAGCTGTCAAAGGGTACATCATCCCTGCCTTGGATAGTGCAATAGATATCATATTTGGCTACCAAGGTGACAGTTTAAAATGTCTTCTGATTCTGTGGTGTTACCATGCCAAAAAGGATATTACGTTCGGTGAGAGTTATTATGTTTTTATGTTTTTCAAACCACCAATTTTGAAATGCAGACCAGAAATTGGAAATTACAGAACAAAGGTAAAATAAGTGAGGCAATGTTTGCGGTTGCGTTTTGCATAGCTGACAGATTTCAGAATCGCATAGCTTCATACGGAAAAGGGAATGCCTAGTTGGAAGTATGTTGTGGATGATTTTATATTGAAAAATTTGAAGCTTTGTTTCGAGCTTGGTAACAAAGGGAAGGTTATAAACTTTCTTTAAGCATTCTTTTGAGAAACCATATTGAGGTAATTTTGGTTCAGCAGTTGGGGGTTGGAAGTAGTGGTCTATAATTGCTGCATAGACAGCACGGGTGGTGCAATTCTTAGACAGAGGAGGTTCTTGTGACGCGTTGTCATTTTCAATTGCGATTTCTGTGCATTTGATTGTGCGTCTCCAGCTTGGTGGAATGGCGCTTATTAAACCATAGTAGGCTCTAAACGGGACACGTAACTGAAAGATTCGTTGAAATTTGTCATGTGATAAGAAGTTAAAATTTTCGTCAAGCAGGTCATTTACGTACATGATTCCAGTCCGATGCCATTGTTTTAAATAGATCATGTGTTTATCTATTAAGATGTTTTTATTGTTCCAGATAATTTCGTTTTGCTTGTGTGTATTGTCTTCTCATATAATGGATTTGTTTTCTTGCCAGTACTTTAACATTGCGTGATAGAAGGGTGGTACATTATTCAAATTCAGTAACTTAACATCATATCTACAGTTTAGTAAGAAAGAAAGACCGCCGCGTTCCCTGAAGAAGTGTTCGATAAGAGTTTTCCAAGATGAGTCAGAGTTTTGGCATATTCTTTTAATCCAGACAATTTTGAGCGCGGTGTTCATTACTTCGAAGTCGATCATTTTTAATCCGCCTTTATTTTTTTCACCAACTATTGTCATTCTCTTAATTTTAGGGGGTTTACCCTGCCAAATAAAATTAAAGATCATGCTGTTAATCGTGTCAGACAAGTTTTTAGGTAAATTAAGATTGGAGCTGTTGAAAATTAATTTTGATAAAGCTAGAGTTTTGACGATGTTTATTTTGCCAAGTAAGGTTAGTTTCCTATTTTTCCAGATATTTAAAATCTTATTCATATTTCGCAGCTTTTCATCGAAGTTAAGCTTGTCAGCTTTGGTGGTGTCGTAGGAGAAGAATAAAAGGAGTGTCGGATCTGTTTTTCCACTTGCCAAGCCACATGGCTTCGGTTTTGGAGGTATTGACTTCTAGACCAGACACAACTTTGAATTGGCTTAGCAGCTTAAGTAAATGACTAATAGATTCCGTGTCACTGAGAAAAACTGTGGTATCATCCGCATACATGGTCGTTTTAATTTCGTGGTTTCCTAATGTTATTCCTTTGATGAGATTGTGATTTTTGATGGCTCTTGCGAGAAGGTCGAGACCGATAACAAATAGAAGGCCTGATAGAGGACAACCTTGCCTTACCCCACGCGTTAAAGAAAAGAAGTGAGACGCGTGGCAATTGCTCAGAACACCGCTGGAAATGTTGGAGTATATAGTCCTGAACCATTGTAGAAAATTTGGCCCAAAGTTGAAGAGCATGAGTGCTTTCTCTAAGTAATTCCACTCAATGGTATCGAAAGCTTTCCGGAAATCCACAAAAACTGCCAGGCCAGGAGAATTTTCTTTTTCCAAATAAAACATTAGATCTTGAATTAATCGGATATTTTCACCAATGTAGCGTCCTTTTACATAGCCAGTTTGGTCGGGATTTATTATTTTTGGTAATACTTTTTCTAAGCGATTTGCTAAAACTTTAGTGAGAATTTTGTAATCAACGTTCAAAAGAGATATTGGTCGAAGATTTTCAAGAATGGTTTTATCTTTATTTTTTTTGGGAATAAGAGAGATTATGCCTCGTCGTTGGGATATCGACAAGGAGCCGTTTGTGAACGCGTAGTTAAAACTTCCAAAAATCAGCGATTTTAGCTCTGGCCAGAAAAATTTTAAAAACTCAGTTGTTAAGCCGTCGGTACCGGGAGATTTGGCTACAGCGAATTCTTTTAGGGCTTTAAAGGCCTCAATTTCTGTGATCAAACCTTCACATAAAGCTTGCTCGTCGGACAAAGTAGAAATGTTGTTGGGATTATAGAACACATCATCATCAGGTTCGTCGGCGCTATCAGGTGGTAAAATTTGCTTTGTTCTTCTAAAATATCGAACTGGTTAGTTAGGACTGAACCATTTTGAAGTTTCAGTTTGGAGACTAGTTTTTTTAGAGTAATTTCGTTTTTCAAGGTTTAAAAAGTATTTGTTGTTGCGTTCCCCTTGCTCATGCCATCTTGTACGGCTCCTAAGGATAGTGCCGCGAGTTTTGAGCGCCGTTATTTTTTTTAGACGAGCCCGAGTTGAATTGAGTTCGCATATTATATGCCTGTTGTTTTTACCTTTTTCATCTTTTAAAAATAATTTATTAATTCTTTTTTGAAGGAAGGTTTCTTTATCTCGTCTTTTTCTTGCTTTAATCTTAGAAAATTTGACGGTAAAACCTCGGATTTCCATTTTGACGAGGTCCCATTTTAAGCCTAAATCTTCAATGTCACGGTATTTCTCTACAAAGTGTGTTAAGTTTTAGCGCAAGTTAGAAATATATTGCTTGTCTTCGAGAAGGGAGGAATTAAATTTCCAGAAACCGGGTCTTCTTTGTTGTTTCAAATCATCACTCAAGAGATGTATTTGTATAGCAGAATGATCTGTGTTTGGTGCGAAAAAGATATCACAGCTAGTCGTAATGCTGCTAAGCTGCTTTGAGACTAGAAAGTAATCAAGCCGACACTGGACTTTAAAAAACTTGTTTCTCCATGTGAATTGTTTAGCAGTGGGATTTAAGAAGCGCCAAATGTCACACAAGCCGTAAAGGTGACATAAATTGTCAATTTCTTTTATGACCGGTAGCTTCTTTGAGGTGGGATTCCCTCCATTTGGTGAAAGCGCGCAGTTGAAGTCGCCGTCAATAATGATTTTTTCCTGGGCAAAGTTGCTAAGAAGTTTTTGTATTTCTTTAAGGAATAGCACCTGATGGGTTGTGTCATTTGGAGCATAAACATTGGCCAAAACGATCTGAACATCATCAAGGGTTATCCTTGCACCAAGAAACCTCCCGTTTTCGTCTCTTACTTCTTCCTTAATTTGGCAATCTAATTTGGGGTTTAGTAAAATCATAACACCTTTGCTGTGACACGTTCCATGATTGTAAAGAACTTTCCTGCCCCATTCATTTTCCCAGATTTTGGCGGTTATGTTTGAGCTGTACATTTCCAGGAGGAAAATTACATCCTTAATTTGTTTGTGAAGCCATCTAAAGATGGAGTGTCTTTTTATCAATTTGTTGAGTCCACTTACATTAAGAGAGAGACATTTTAGGTTAAGTGTGAAAATTCCAAAGAAAAAGATAATACCAAGGTAAATTTTGGAGACCAAGCAAACAAAAATGTACCTTTGATGAACTTCCCTTTGGAGTTTAGTAGGCCAACGGGTCTTGATTTTGACATATAATTATAAACTACAAAAGGTGTCAGAAAGAGTTTAGCATTTTTAGTTTGTAATTGAAGAATCTGGTATAATTTGCATATGGTGGAAGGACGAGAACATACGAAACATTAAAAACCAAAATGCAAAAATATTGAAATGACTTGTAACAAAATTAAAGATTTTCACAATAAATTAAAGAAGCAAAGAAAATAAAGTAGGCTCTTGTGGCCTGGACACAAAATTGGATAATGGTGTGCGTGTTGGTCATTGTGCTATACAAATAAAATCGAGGGTGCTCCGCAAAAAAAAACAAAAAACAAACAAACAAAATTCAAGAAAATGAGTTTATCGCTGCTTACGTGTGCTTTGTTTCTTGGATCTCCTCTTGCTTTCTTCATAGCAGGGACCAAGACATTTTTCTTTAGATCCTGGACGCCCTTCGGGAGGTCTTCACCGGCATTGACTTGAGATTGCTTTAGGTTTCTGCGTAACTTCCAGACCTTGTCTCTGTTGGCGTGGCATGTGAAACGGGCAATTATGGGCCTTGTTCGTCTGCGGCTATGTCTTCCCAACCGTTGAACACCCCAAAACATAAAGGATATGACTTCGGACGGAACCATTTTGAGCTCGTTAATGAGAACTTGCTTAATTAACACTGCACAGTTTTCTTTGTGTCGCTGGGGTATTTTATAGAATAATAAACTCCATCTACGGCTTTAGATTTCTTTTTTAATTATATTATTGTCGTGCGTGGCTTGTTCTTGCTCGCACTCATTGATGCGTTCAAATGCTTCCTCTTGGTCTTTCTGAGTGAATTCAAGTGAACTTTCAAGTTGCTGGGATGTAGACTTAAGCTCTTTAATTTCTTCTTTGGCCAGGGTTAATTCTCTCTCCAGTTGGGTAATGCGGGCTTCTCGGTATTTTGATTCTTCTTCAATTTTAGCAACTCTGCTGAAAATGCACTGAAATTTGGAGGCTGTGAGCTCAACAATGGCGTCATTCTCATTGTCTTCAGTTGAAGTGGAGCTGTTAACTCTCAATCTATTCCTCTTGCTCTATCTTTATTGGGGAAGGACTTATTACTTAGTAAACTGCAGAGGACCTGGGAGTGTTATTGGACCGTCACTTATCATGCAACAATCACATTATCAAGACTGTTTCTTCATGCATGTCTTCTCTCGGGCAGATTAACCACGTCAAACATGAATTCGACAGAAGGACCCTTCTCATAGTTACGAATTCCTTAGTTTTTAGCAAATTGTTTTATTGTTCAAACATGTGGGCCAACTGCTCGAAGTTAAATATCAACAAACTACAATCAGTACAAAACTTTGTGTGTAGAGTAGTAAGTGGAATTCGGAAATATGATCATGTTACGCCTGAACTAAAACGCCTTAAGTGGCTTCCAAGTATCCAGTCAGCTTTACTATTGAAATGCTATCTTGGCTTTTAAATGTATGTATGGTTGTGCCCCTGAATACCTAAGCACTATCTTCACCAAACGTTCTGATGTAAATAGATACACAACCAGGAGTTCCCAATTGTTAAATGTCCCTCTTTTTAAAGCTGCTTCTGGACAGAGAACTTTTTATTACCGAACTGTCAGCATCTGGAATTCCTTGGAATCGAATTTGACACTTTGTAGTAACGAAACAATCTTTAAGAAGTGTTTAAAGAACAAACTTCTAAGGGGTTTTTTAGGATGTAATTGACGGGGTGAGTGCAAATCCATGCTAAGTGATGATTTGGGTGAAAAAAAAGTTTTTGCGAAAGGGCCTGAATTTTTGCATGTGGTCTTCAATGTAATAGAAAAACATGGTCCTGTATTTTTGTTGCTGGTTTTTGCTTTGTTTTTGAGTTAAAACGTATGCAAAAAACATTGGCTTTTCCTGGCCATGTCTTTAAGAGTTTATTTGTTGGAAACAGGCACACTTGGTAAATCGACTGCAAATTTTATTGTAAACACTCTCCTGGATTTTTTTCACTCCTTTACACATTGTTGGAAAAAAATCTGCCTGGGTCAAGAGAGCTTTCTCTGAAGTAACAAAGGCAGTGTCTTATTGTGTTGAACAGCAAACAGGCAGACTGTTTAGAGTGTATGAAGTCAAAACCAAATCCCACAGCATATAGAGTGGAAATCTGGGAACAGATTGTTTACATCGGTTATTGTGATGTGAAACACAGCATGTGAATCGATCGAGCGTCAAAGGAAATACCATTGAAGAAAAAAGAGATGTGATTCATTAGGGCTCTGTCCACTAATATCTTAAGCATTCTTTTAAAGTACCTTGTATAGCTGCCTGGTGTTTGAGAGGCATCATAAAGCCTTGATAAACTCGTAAGTCATCAACTCGTTTTTTAAGAAGCAAAATGTGTTCTGAAACTTCGAACGCAACTGATATAATGGAATTATTGATGTTTGAAGTCAGAGCAATCCAGGCAGCAAAGTCCAAGAGCAGTTCCTGCCCAAGAAAAAAACCCCTCTTGTGAGTTGTGGCCCATTTGCCAAGCGTTGCTAGCCTTAAGGTTTGGAAAGTGAGAACTGGTTTCAGGCTTATAAAATTTGTCTTTTATCGACTGCCATGTTTTCCTGCCCACGAGGTGTAAAGACCCTTCCCAGCATGCATTGCAATCACGTTCTGCGGACGTTTCTTAAACTGGTAACTAGATTGTTTTTCCTTTTTCTTTTAAACATAATAATGGCCAACTAGCGATCGATGGTAACATAGATCTGTTATCCAAGTTGCATTGATTTTATTTCAAATTGGCATGATGTTTTGAGCTTCTGGGATCAGTGTACATGCAGATGTATGGAGACCTGTATGTTGCGCAGAAGGGTTAATCTGTTAATCTGTCAGCCCTATTTATATTTATAGAGCGTTTTCACGTGAAGTCATCAAATTCTTAAATCCAAAACTAAAGAGCCGCCAAAGTTGTTACCCTCATCAGGCATAAGAGGTGCATGTACTGGCACATTTTGAATTTCGGAGTTATGGTGGTGTGTGACATAAAGCTATGATCATGTTTGTCGAAGACTATGTATTTGTCTCGTGATTTTTAGCCATTTAAGACGTTGCTGGATTTGGAAAAGTAGTTATTGAAATGTTTAATTGTTTTATTTAAACCTTTTTTGACCTGAAATCAACATTTTTGATCTGATACATTGCGTGAAATAACCATTGTGCTGTTTTCTAAGTGAAATCAACATCCTTCCTGTCATGCATTAACATGAAATCAACATTTTAACCTATTTAGACCTGAAATCAATGTCGTTGAGCTTATACGTTGCGTGAAATTACCATTTTGTTGTTTTCTAAGTGAAATCAACATCCTTGCCATCAGCGTTAACGTGAAATCAACATTTTTACCTATTTAGACCTGAAATCAACATCATTGAGCTTATGCGCTGCGCGAAATTGACATTTTGCTGGTTTCCAAGTGAAATCAACATCCTTGCCGTTGCGTGTTAACCTGAGATCAACATTTTAATTTCAACATTAATTTCAATTAATCAATTAGCCTTGCGGGAAGGGGGGGCTGGGTGCAGTAGGTACCCGAGTGCATTACGCAAAACGTGTCATACTTACGTTTGCCTTTTTTAATAACATGACAAAAAATATATATGGTTTTGCAAATCTCATGCTATCCTTGTGGTGCCATTCTCTCAAGAACAAAGCAATTTGCTTCAAACACATGTGCAGATTAGTTAGCGTCAAAGTCGACTTTATGTGAGGTGAAAGATACATTTCATAACATATAAGATGCATGTGTTCTAGCATTGCTAGTGTGATAAACTCCGTTCTCGAGTTCAGATGCACGTTTTTTTTTTATTATTTGTAATGAGTGATATCACACTCTCGTTTTGGCTGGGGATAGCAGTTATATTTCAGGTAATGTCAGTTCTCCTTTTTTAGTGCAAAGAACGTTACTGTGACTGCGTATCTTCTGGAATCTTCCTTAGCTTGATTCAAGAAATGTCGTGTACTGTTTTACAACTATTGTGTGTTTGCCAGGGTTAAAGTAGAGAATCGGAACATATTGCTTCTCCTTAGCAGCTTGTTTCTTTCCTCTTCTATAAAAGAGAGCCCAAAGTTCATATTCAGCCGAAACTTTCCCACATTAGTTACATGTAAAAGTAGTAAATTTGTGACAAAAGAAACTTTGTTGTTATTGCCGCAGACTCCAATTAATTTCATCAGTCGATGACGTGACTTGCTCACCGATGTGGGATATAATTTCGGTCAAGTAAAGATCTCTACCTTCAATACTTCTCGATGAAACGCTCTTCAGTTGTATTAAAGTCCTTTTTCCCTCTATGCTTGTGATAATTTAGTTCACACTCTCCTTCATGTAGGGACTTTTCATGCACATACAAACCACAAGAACTAAGAGGACTTTTTGTTGACGCTACACAAAGTACACAAGGAAACTGCCGTCTGTATCACTGCTGGCCAGTGTTAAATGTATGCCAAGCCAATTGAACCACTGATGATTTGACTTCACGGATGGATTTCAACTTTCTGAGTTGAGCCATTTTGCCTTGTAAACTTCAATACAACACAAGAAATCAATCAAAGTGGGACTATCATTAGTTGTGGATATGGAAGTGAGTTCTGATGTCATGGTTTGAAATTGGCAAGTTGAGATGACTTTATAATTTATTCTGGTTGTAAATAGAACCAGAACCATTTCTATGCTTCTGATAGAATATAACTGTATCTCCAACAAAATTGTCGATCTTGATTGGTTTTCTGTGTATGTATTTGTGATGTGTAACTACTGCAGAAACTTTCACATGACTTTTTCTCTGACAACTGGCAAGCTGCTAATGTCAGGTTACTTTCATTCTCTAGGTCTGCATGTGCAGTGAAACTGAATAAGAGCTGTTAAAAATAGAGTGGACTACTGCAATACCACCTTCTGATGGGGTACACTAGTATCAAGGAGACACTTTGTAGAATGGCCAATTCTCTTTGGCACAAAGATCGTCATCACTCCCTCATAAGGTGTATTATCATATGACCCATACAGCCCCGCATGCAATTTCCTTGTAAAATCATACGAAAAGAGGTCCTGTATGAGGGCCATAAGCATCCAAGTGGTGGGGCGGGAAAAATGCGTACGGCCCTACTAGAAAGGCGTTCAGCAAAATCGATGCAAATTAATGACAGAATGCAAAATTTTGTTTTCTTTAACATGAGTCATGCAAGTGAACATTCTGAGAGCAAATTTTACTATCCAGGTGAACTGTCCAATGCAGTACTAGTTCAGTCGCCAACTCACTCCGAAAGCACAGAAAGGAAGTCAACAATCCTCACAAATGAAGAAGTTCAGAACATTCTCAGAAGCCAACAACAAGCAAACAGATGGTCAAGAAAACAACTTTTCCAGATGAACTGTCTGATAATTAACCTTTGGAATAAGCAAACAGATTCTTGATTGTGAGGCAAAACTTCTTTCAGTGGAAAGCATCAAGAATTCATCGTGGGAAGAAAAAAGAAAACTACGTCAAGAAAGCAAAGCACGGTATAAATGTTTTCTTCAGTTTTCTTCGAGTTTCCAGAGTTTTTAGGAGAAGTTGGTTAAACCAGAGAAATCACAAACATACCTTGTGTACAGTAGCATAAATTGCTCTGCTGTTTCTACATCAGTGTTGCTTGAAGAGACAAAACTGAGTACGAACACAAGTTCATCACTGTACAGTTCATCCAGATAATGAAACTCGCTTGTTTCTGGTTGTTTAATGTCCACTACACAGCAAAGCCAGCAAAGTCAGGAAACCCAGGCACTGTTTGTGGAACCAACATCAGTGTCATTAATATTCAGTTGCAGGTTCTCCCTTGTTCAAGAGAATCCAGACGTCGACAAGTAGCTTGAAACGATGCCAACATTTCATTGAGTCTTCAGATGAAGAAGATTTTGGAACAATTTCAGTGAAGCGTGAAGCGAACTTTTGTCTCTTGCTAAGTCTTTGATGGTTTTGACATATTTTTGACAGCTTTATGCCAACTTTCTGGTGGCTTTTTAAACAGGTTAGCTAATCCTGTTAGCATGAATTGTAATTGTGCACTTACATTGAAAAACAAAACTGAGAAAATGAGTCGTGTTTTTTGATGAATTGAGAGTTTGTTGTTCAACGTGAAGAAATAAATGACAAGTTTTTATTTTAGAATCTTTTTTGCAGTTGTTCCATGTGTGGCCGTCTGATGTTATGTAATCATGGCTTATTTAGATTCAAACAGAATTTTCAAAATTTTCAACACTTAGTGGTCATAGGGCCTCAACCCAAATATTTTCCCGTCTGGCCCTTCCACTCAGTCAATAAGTTCATAGTATTTCTATTCGGTTAAAAAACTTACATCCTGGAAACAGTAGCTCCCACTGAACATGTCACACATCTCTATGAAGCTAAAGAAGTTTTGATTTAGAGAACAGAAACTGTATCATAAGCTTTTTTGTCAGCATCTTACATGAAATAAAGTTGTGTAACATTATCTAAATTGGTGTTAGAAAGTCAGAATGAAGCAAACCATATGAAGTACAAATTATTTGTTGTGACAAAAAATCTCTTTTTTGGTTGACCTATGTATCAACGTAAATACTCAAACAGAAACATGAGGTTTACTAGGAAAGTTGGTCCCAACACAAATGTCCCACCATCTTTACAGCCATGCTGCAAGGTAGACACCAACAGTGCAATCAAACTAAGAATATAACATGAGCTCAGGCTACTGAGGCTGCAAAAAGAGAAC
>Ga0099805_1098009_pt1 | contig 11082 bp, 5 predicted proteins | sample OrbCnscriptome_2_FD_81143 | JGI IMG/M metagenome (GOLD analysis project Ga0099805, IMG submission 81143) | Coral microbial communities from Puerto Morelos, Mexico - Orbicella C B metatranscriptome (Eukaryote Community Metatranscriptome) | ecosystem: Host-associated > Invertebrates > Cnidaria >...
ACTTCATAGGCATTTTAAAAAACTCTCCCAAATCATACTATAACCAAAAGAATGCAATCATTCAAAACAATATCTGAAACAAGCTGGGTTGAAAAGCGTTAACCCATAGAACAAACATGACATTTTAGTATCTGAGTTCATTTCAATAAGCAATACTTTATCTACTTTTTAAAAATCCTGTTGGCCACATAGATGGAAAAATGCAATCATATAGGTTGAAAGTTAGCATTTTACTGCCAAAACCTTCATTGCTTTACTTAAAAAAATGCAGACCACAGAGCAGGCCTAAAAAAAGGGACAGTGGGCAATATACAACACTATGCTAGAGCTATGAAAACAATCGACAAAAGACAACTAAGACTTCACCATGTCGATTTCCTGGCGTTTACAGCTCGATATGCCAGGAAAGATGCCCAAGTTTACGCAGATATGCGTCTTGTTGCTAAAAAAAAAAAGGTGGTAAAAGTTAACCAAGGTGGTGGTTATGGTCTAGAAGTGCCTTGCCAGTATTCATTTAAAGGGAACTCACTAGCTGTGAAATGGTTAAGTGAACACATTGCGAAAGAAAGAAAGAGGAATCAAGAAAGAAATACCGGCAGCAAGAGGAAGCAGTAAGGGAATAACAGTGGGAAAAGCTGTAGTTCAGCTAAGAAAGCAAGAAAATAACTGTTTTACATTACAATACAATTTGATGGTTGTCACCTCCAAGTTATTTTTTGACTGGGACAATGACTGATTAAATTTTAACTTGGACTGTATGTATTCCGCCGACAAGATAAGAGCTGTCAATTATTAAAACATCTGGTGTTAAAGAGTCGCATACTTGGTAATTAAGAATTCTTCCCTAAATCGTAATTTGCTGTCACATTCAGCACCTCACAAGTGTCCGTTGACAATTTCAAAGTCTCCGTTGTCCGTCTTATGGAGGTGTCCATCTTATAGAGAGTCTGGTTATAGAAAAAAAGACTGACAAACGGCCGGGACCAGCACAAGGTGTCCGTCTTATAGAGGTGTCCATCTTATAGAGTGTCCATTCAGAGAGAGTTGACTGTATTTAACTCTTTCCATATGCAGTCAGCAACACGAGAAGTACATCTTGATTCATTAACATACTTTCAACTGCTATTTCCTGCTCCCTCTTTAGCTAGTTGGAATTGTATCCAGATATAGACCAGAAATTTGTTAAAACATTAGTACACGTGCACTTAACTCTTCCTCTGACTCCAAATGTGGACGACTTATTTTTTATTGTCACAGCATGCAGTAAATTACCGACTCCATGGGGATCTATTAAATCGCTCCTCATCAAACATGATAGATTAACAGTTTTCTCACCTTTCCCGCTTTTCGACCAATGGTACATGTATTTCACTTCGCTCAGGCGAAGCAGAAATGAAAAAATTACAGAGATCAAGGCAGGCTCACTTTCTCAGCGCCTCTTCACCAGACTCCTTCACACCGGATCACTTTGCTCTTTACCGCTTGCGCGCGTGACTTAAAGGTGAGCCTGCTCACAGGCTAATGGAACGTCTCAAGCAGTGCTGGAAATTAGTGCTCACCCACTCAGTGTGAAAAGTGTCAGGCGGGAATAATCATCAATCACTAGCCTGTTTGCCCAGTATAATTTTCATTTTTGGAAAATTATTTATTAATAAGCTTAAATATTGAAAACACTCCTTTTTGGCAAGATTATCTCTGAACAAGAGTTCACCAATGCTTTCTTTACCTTTTTTTATCTTCCAAGATGCCCAAATAAATTACTACTAATACACAACATAGTGTTTCAAAAATGGACAAATTGACATATGGCTTCCTCCAGTGAGAATTTAAACAACAGTTACGTGTGTTTGAAATGACACTGCTCGTCTTTAGTTGAGCCGACAGTAATTAGTGAAGATGGCACATGACAAGGATGTTTGCTTGCTAAGAAATGAATCTCACAAAGATTTATCTTGAAAAAGAAACTGCTTTGAAAGTTTAAAGTGGTACTATGACGAAAATCACACCTTGCCTATCTAAGCCATTTTAAAACAACAAGTAGTCTGTATGAGAAACAAGAAGCTATTTCTCAGAAAGAAATGGTGTTTCGTTTCTGGAAAGGTATTCAAAGTCTGAGGAAGACCGGGGTTTTGATATCTTGTGCATGAGAAGTGAAGGGGATATGCGCTAATGCGCCACTTTGCACCGCACTGATCTGCTCAGTTGTCAGAGCCTGGGGTTTTTTGACCAGGTGAGGTTTAGTACTGAACCTATTGTAAAAGAGAAAGGGCCAATTAATTTAAGTTGTCTACACATGTATAAAATACTACAGTCAACGTGCTTCAAAATGTATTTACCTGTGATACTTCACTTTGACTCTGCCCAAGGGGAGGCGAGGGTGCTCCCATATATCAGCTAGACAGGTATGTCCAGCATCAGAGGGACATTTTTTAAAGACATTTTAGTCAGAAGTAGAGTATCAATTTTGGTCATTTTGGTCTCAAACTGGGTATGGTTTTAGCACTCTAGTCTTGAATTAGGCTTTTTTTTTAGAAGCCACTTTTTTCATTATTATCGATAAGACCAGCAACTAAAGCCATTCACAATACTTTTAACATCATTCTGAACTAGAGAACTACAGCAGGTCTGAAACAGGGTATCAATTTAAGGGTCAGGCCATAAATAGGTTAGAAAAATCGCAGACTTTGGTCTTAAATAGGGTAAATGCTTTGGGAAGCGGGCCGCACAGCCCTGCCAAATTTTTCAGAAATTCAAAGTGTTGTGTGTGAGGCTAAATAAAGCTTAGAGGCAAAAGCATTTGACGCATAATTTTTCCCATTTCTGTGCCAGGCAGTCCTTCATTCGAATGGATGTGGCACTCTATGTTTCGTTGTCAGTGACGCAGTATATTTTTCTTTTCAAAAAGGATGCCTCGTGTGACGACAGTTGTGCAATTATTCCTCCACTTTCGCTTGAATATTATGAAGCTAAAATACAAATGGTATCAGTGTTTTCATGGAAACCAGCTCTTGAAATTCCGCGGTATGTTGAAATACAAATTTTCTTATTTTCAAAAGCATGCTCTAAGAAGTAAAGCTACTGGAATTATGTCAGAAAATTCTAGAAATTCAACTAAATCTGGAAAATGTCGACACCTACAATATGAAGAAAACCTCATAAAAAACCATATTGTGTCTATTTTGCAATATACCAACGTTAATTAAATTACAATATGATGAAGTAGTTACCTTCCACAATATATTGTATCTGTAATATCATCCAAACGCACCAAGTGCGTGTTCTTTTCCAGTAAACAGCCATGGAAAAGGGTGGGATTGTCCAGTTCCTGACAAGTGTTCTGATTGACCAAAATTATGTCACTGTAGTTGTGATCTTCATCACATTTAAATCAAGCACGGAAACAGATATCTCCTTTTCTCTAGAATACATCGTTTCAGTAAGACTTAGGAACATTTAAGTCGCCCGTTATTTCTACCTGTATGACATTTTAATTTCCTTTTCTTTCCAAGACACATAATAAAATTTAGTTTCGAGATGTTATTTTTGCTGAACATGTTTACCTTGTGAATTACAAGCATAAAATAATAATAAATCACTCTGAAACGGAAAACAGTACCATTTCTTTGTTGAACTAAACAAAACTAACTGCCTCCATCAGCTCAAAATATCGCATTGGTGGACAAATCAAGTGGTGTGGCGGTGTCTCTACTTCGAAAATATATTTCTTTTTCACTATCACTATCAAGTCCAGTTCGCAGTTTTCTTGTGTAAGATAATACAGAGAAACGAGAGTTTCACTGAAATGTTGCAAATGACACATTTTGTTGCGACGCACTGAGTTTTGGCTGAAATTTTGCGTATTTACGTGAACAATTACGAACTTTACTCTGATTGGATATTACAAATCACTATATAAATAGTTCACCCCTGAACTGAAAACAATACCATTTCGTTTCTGGGGAAACAAAACAAAAAATGCTGTGTACTATTTTCAAATATCTCTTTTCATTTCTGGAGATACTCAAGTTTTTAAAATATGCAAATTAGCCAAATTTCAATCAAACATGATGAAGATATCTCAGCCAATTTGTATCAAAAATGTTTGATTCTTTGAAGTAAGATTCTACTAAATATGCTCCACAATACCAGCTTAACAATTTTGTTATCATAGCAACATACTGGGTTCCAGACTTCCCCAATAATAAAGACTTTTCTAGCCACCTTTGGCATTCCATTTTGATATTAGCTATTAATGGTGCCTCATATGCATGATCCAGCAAGCATGTAAATATCTTAGCTCAAGTTCGTGGCCTCATTTAATATTTCTCGGCCTGAAAATCACTAACATAGTGAAATCAAGTGGGTGGGGGCTGGAAGAGTGAGTTGCCATGGGAACAGAATTTTTTATAACCGTAGGTGTGTTTCCAGTAGAACTATTAGCCTACCAAGTTTCAATGGTCTGTGCTACAAATTGGCCAATATAGTGATGACGTCATAGGTGGTGCCACTAAAACAGTACAACACTCAATCAAGAATATCTCCGGAAATATTAAAGCCGTGTTCCCCAAACCCGGCACCAGAAATGCACATCACAACAGAAACAAAGTGACACCCGTTGTGCCATTGCCATGAAAACAGTTATGCCACTGGTCCTGTTTTAATTAAGAATAAAATTGCCAGATTTTATCTTAAACAAGGATCATTCACTCCCAACGATCTGATGGGGAGAGTTAAGACAATATGGGAACCTTGTGTGTTCTGAGCAAGATCCTCTGTCCCACTTTAAAAGTTGCAAATGGGGATATTTGGTTTTTCACATAAAGAGACTGGAGCCAAGAGTGTTGCTATAGCAACAACATAGTAAGTGTCACTCTGTTTCTTCTGTGATGCACATTTCCGGCGCCAGGCCCGAAGAACACTGCTACAACACTTCCGGAGATATTCCCGATCCAGTATCTCACTGTTTAAGTGGAACCATTTATGACATCATCACTTTCCTCCCTTGCATAATACAAACACGTGAATATCTCTAAAACGAAAAAAGAAATTCCAAAAATGAAAACCCCTTTCTTCTTCACTTTGAAAAGCCTTTCAAATAAGCTGCAATTATTTTTTACTTCATAGGCACTTAAAGGGGATAATTTGTACACCAAAATTATTCAATGAAAACTAGCGAGACAATCTCAGATAGTGCAGAGCGTAATTGATAGCTCTGGCACGGTAGTCCCATAAGTACTCACCCATTCTCTGTTCACTTCCAGTTTGTGTCTACCTTGGTAGTCTGCTAGGGCTTTTCCCCTTAGCAGTGTGTATGTTTCAAGGTTGTATTTGCATCCAAGGTCCAAAAATTACGTACAAATTACTACTGGTGTTTTACGTTGATTTTCATTCATTTTAAATTCAATAATACGTTGAAGCAGCAAACGTAATAATTTAGCTCTTCGCACCAACTTTGTAACTTGATACTTTTGTTTTCCTCACAAAGGCATGTAATATGAAACCCTTGTTTTCTCCAAAACACACCGTAGATGTGATTGGTTTTTGGAGATAAATGAAAGAAAGTTAAATATCTGATGTAGTGATGGAGAAACGGAACAGAAACGATGTTGTTTTGCTAAAAATCCAAACTTTTTTATCACTGATGAACAAGAAATAATTTAATTATCAAATAGTCACGAAATACCACTTTCCTTTTCTGTTGCCACCTTTGTTGTTAACAAGAAAACAATTCAAAATTAACACACAACGATATTGATGGCTGAGAAGCATTTCAATGAAAAGTATTGAAGATAAACAGTGCTACTTGGCCAATATGAATGAGTCTCCTCAAAGACTGACTAAATTAATTTGCGCTTTCATTAGGTGCCATGGAGTCTGCAGTAATATCTGAGCACTTTCCTGGTTTCTTTTGTCATAAATTTACAATTTGCAGAGTATTAAAGCCACTAACTTGGGAACTTTTTGGCATCTCTTACAGACGCAATTAAGGCAAGAAATAAACAAGCCACTAAGGAGAAGCAATACATTTGAACCCTGACAAACACACTATTGTAGATTGGAAACAGCAGATGATATTTGTTGAACTGACCTGTGTGTAATTCTAAAACCTATGCAGCCACAGTAACGTTCCTGAAAAATGACTGCTGTCCTTGGTCACATGACATGACATAAAAAATACCCTGTGGAAAGATAGTGTATAACACTAACGATGCTAGAACGCATGCGTCCTACATGTTGAGTTCTACCATAAGGAAAACCACTCAACATTTCTGCGTGATTCCGTATGCAATGTATCCTCCACCTAACATAGAAGCCACAAACGCTAACTAATCTACACATGCGTTTAGAGTAAATTAGTTTTGTTCTAAAGAGAATGGTACCACAAAGAGAGCAAGGGGTTACCTGAAACAAATATATAGCTTTGCGATGTTCACACCCAACTGACAGTGATGGAACACGTTTACAATGCAATTCAGAGGAATCACCTTGAGGGCTAGGATTAAGATGGATTATGAGATGTCACTGGTAGGGATATTAGTCAGGCGAAAGCCAACAAGAAAATTATCCTTGTATTTCCTGTCAAAGCTCAGTCACGTGCAATGGGCAAGCAATACCGCAGACAAGTAATAAAGGCTCAACCTTCTTTCCACGATGGCCTCCATGATGTAGAAGTCGATGCTAAAAGGAAGAGATATTTGTGGGGGCTTCAGCCTCCACTATGCTACCGTCGGCGGAATTTGTTTGTCTACATGTCGCGTATTGCGAGGTCCTCTAGGAGGAATTGAGTAGGCTTATATGACGTCAGCGTTCGATACACGGTGGCCATTGTTGTTTTGAGTACATGTAATATTTTTCCACAGCTGTCGTGAGTTGGTTGCAGTTTCCAAGGTAAGTTATTTTCCATTTCTAAATTGCTTTGCCTCGTTTTTGTTACATATTATCTTTCTTTCTGCACAGCCCTCGAGAACTTGTACTCTTTGTTATTTCACTTAGACCTTCGTGAGAAAATTTCTTCAGCAATAAAAGATTTCGTATACTCACCAAAGCCATCAACTTATCCAGGCTCTGCTCGTGTTCAATGTGGATTGCACGGGAGAAGTATGCGCTTTCCCAAGCACTCACCTTCTTTACACAAACGAGTGTCAGTTATTGGACTCTACTGTTATCACATAAATTGTATACATGTACTTGTACTGTGCAGTCATTTTGAGCAGCTGTGAAAGCAGTCAAACTGCTGAACTTACATGTACTGGAGCTGTTTGTTAACTACATGACAATATTAACTGCAAGTATGGGGACATCAATTGAACAATACCAGTCAAGGAAGAGAAGGATGCCTTATCACAGCTGATCCTAAAGTTTTAATCATGGCACCGTTAGTAGATAAAGTGTTCAACGTGTTCACAAACACATTACAAGACAAAAACTATACATCCTTTGCTGGCTCAGTACTTGTCCACAAAATGGGGGAAGGGGAGGGGGGTGCTTATTTTAAATTTTGGCCAATAAGAGGGGTACTTATTCGAAGGGGGTGCTTATTCGAGGAGGGGCACTACTTTGAGGATTTACAGTAACATGGTGTCAGATGAATGTGATCTATTCTTGGTCTTCATGTGACATAGTCATACTTTTTTAAAAATTACCTTTTCTTCGGAGGTTTTAGTTTTATCAGATATAAGACCCTTTGGGAACTTGACGTTTTATAACGTGTTAGCTTGACAAGGTTCTTCCTTTTGTAATAGTGCATGTTTGAGTTTCCAAGCTTTTGGGTTGCATGACATTAAATGCCAGCCCAAGAAGGCTGTCTCGTAGGTCAAAAGATGAGTTGTCGCTTTAGTTTTTGCTAACTAACCAATTTTTGCACTAGAAGAAGTATTAATTTCAATGTGTCAGAACTCTAGAGCAATAACTTTTCGTTTCAATTGCAAAACTCAATGACAGATGTTTCTGTTGCTTTACAGCTGCCATATTTGTGGCCCTTGCAAAGCTGTATATATTTTGGTGAACACTTCTTTTGATAACATGTGAATGAAAAACTGCAAAAAAATTCTTGGGAAGGTTGTTTATATATCAATCATCTATCATATCCCAGATTCTTGACTTTGTTTATTGAATGGTTACAATTTTTAGTTTTGATTGCACTGAGGAGCAATAATGACAGTGTCAAGTTTGTACAAAAGAAGATAAAGAAATGGTATTCTACAAGGTCAACAACAAATCAAAAAATCGTCGAGTTGTAGAGTCTTTGGGCAAATATCTGTCTTTGCATAGCTGTAATACATCATCAAGTGTATACAAGAATGCAAGCCCACAGAGGTTATTGTGCTATTCTGTATAATGGCATTGAAGCCATTGAAACAAATCCTGGGCTTCCTATACATTGTATTGATCCTACTTTAACAATCAAGGCACCACATGATCAAAGTGCTTTGATTTATGAAAGATAAAAGGAATACATAGCTGCCCGGGCATAGCTGTAATGACCTGGTACAAATTATGGAGATGGTAATCAATTGTATTCAACACTGTCACAATGTACAGGGCAGGTGTATTAAATGTAAACAGAATTTACCATCAATGATTGGAGCTCAATATATGTCCAAGAACAATAATTTACCAGCTTAATTATAGTGAAAGCTGCACTGGTAATCTAAATCATTGTGATTCAGTAATTGAGGGACATCAGTACAGTATGTCTAAAGACAGGGCTATCTAACATACTGATAACGGGAGTTATAAGTTATTTGATTCTCATGCAACAGACGAACATGGTACAAGCCATCCCTCAGGTACATGTGTACTATTAGAAGTACTATCCATTCAGAGCTTAGTACAGTATTTCCAGACTATACAATTATGAATTATGAACGAAAGTTCAGGCTTGAGGAGTAATCACCGTTTTATTGTGACAGTTTTTTTCATATGGTCCAAAAATTATAAGAACCACACTCATCAGGCAACTTAAATGACTGGCTGGTAAAATAGAGTGTGTTCATGTGACATCATGAAATTCTCAAATCCAAAACTTAAGAGCCACTAAAGGTTTTCTCCTCATCAGGCATAAGAGGTACTAAATTTATATCAGTTTACAACTTTCCAGCTCAATAGTGTCCTTCATTTGGAAACCAGCGCATTTTGAATTTCAAAGTTTAGGGGTGCATGACATAAAGCTAAGATCACGTTTGTTGAAAAATATACACTTATCTCGTGATTTTTAGCCACTTTAGTTAAAGGAGTTAATGTATTAGGAAAAGTGCTTGTGTAAATGTTTTTTGGTTCAGTTCAGATAATCAGTTGACTAGATAGCCAAAGTAAGTTCCAGATGTTTACACTGTCAATTAATTTTCTGGCCGCCATATTGGAGGACTAAGGAGGTCCTCCAACGTGGCAGCTCCATACTAGGCTCTATAATTTTGCACAGAACATTTTGACGAATATCTCAACTTTGGGACAACGTACGATTTATCATCTACAAATATCACAATTTCTTGACTTTATCCACTGAATGGTTTTTGATTTTATTTTTTAATGCATGACAATGAACCCACTCTGTTGGAAAGTTGGCAGTTAAATGTGGAAATTTGAATGGAGGCTACAGCAAATGCATTACATCTAGGCTATTTGAAAAGTGACGAATATTTTGTTCAGTACCGTTACAGTTTCATGGTATTTCTTTGAGACATGCATCTATTAGCAAGTACATATCACAGATGCTATTTTTTGAACCGCTGCGCACCAAAAATGATCAACACCGTAGCTACAGCCTGACTTACGACCTTAGAACATCTTGAAACAATGGTACTGAAGACTGTTTTGTATAATAAGTCAGTCGAGTATTCTCAAATTTTGAAGCACAGACGCATAAATAACATCATTAACATTTTGTTTCGCACATTTCTGTAAATTATATAAAACAGATAGATACCATGTTGTTGTGTGTCTGTTCAGTAATAGATCACAGAAGATCTCAAAATGTGGTAAGAACATCCGTGACACACTTGCCTAAAGGCCTGGGGGGAGTACTCCCTTATTTGGCCTATAAGGGGATGTGCGGCTGGACAGGATATGGCTTTTTCGGCCTCGCTGTCCTGAATAGGGAATACAATTTTACTTGCCTCTGTCCTAAACAGGGTCTGAACCTGTCCTAAGCAGGATGTGGTTACATGATCTGTACAAGTTAAGCCTGCGAGCAGGCTCACCTTTTTTAAGTCTCATGCGCGAGCAGAAAAGAGCGAGTCAGCGAGGGAAGCGATCTGGCGGGAGGAGTCTGCTGCAGAAGCACCAAGCTTGATGGCCTTTTGTATAGTTCAAGTAAAACAAGGAAGTGTATATTTTGTCCCTTGTCCTAAACAGGGCCTTAAAATAGAGTGTGTGGTCCAACACAGGATAGGGATTTTCGAGTATTTTTCTCCTAAACAGGGTCAGGATTTCAAACCCTTGGCAGTACCCTTATACCCAGACATGGATCAAGTACCCCCCTGGGCCTAATGGCTCGTGTCCCTTTTTTTCCCTCTTACCTTGCCACATTCTGACGTCATCCGTGATCTATTAAATGATTAGATTATGAGCTTGAGATTTCTATCACGTGATTCTTGACAAGGGCACGGCCCGAGTCAACCATCATGCATAGATAGTGAGAGCAAATAATCTAATTGTTTTAGTATTAATCTACTAGTCATTCAAAACTTTATCTAAATCCTCTTCACAGACACTTCGAAAACATAAAGAGGTGGCCGTCATTTTGTTAACAAGGGCACACTGCTACGCTACTCACTATCTGTCGCAGATTTTACGATAACTGCAGAAATTCTCACGTGCTCATTGGCTAATTTTCATTGTCAATAAGCAGACAGACTCATGAATTGATAATTAACCGCGTGGCCATGGGCCGAGCGCGGTTCATAATCTACCCTTGGTTTATTTTTTATTATTTTTTTTTTTTGTCGGTGACCAGACCCAAACTTCCTCTCGGCCAAATTTTGAGTCACGCAACATGTGATGTTTATTCAGTAAAAGCTGTTAAAACATTAATACCCGGACAATTTTACGGATATTGTTTTCTTTGTTGTGGGTAATATATAT
>Ga0099805_1132106_pt1 | contig 10974 bp, 3 predicted proteins | sample OrbCnscriptome_2_FD_81143 | JGI IMG/M metagenome (GOLD analysis project Ga0099805, IMG submission 81143) | Coral microbial communities from Puerto Morelos, Mexico - Orbicella C B metatranscriptome (Eukaryote Community Metatranscriptome) | ecosystem: Host-associated > Invertebrates > Cnidaria >...
TTTGAATTTCTTGTTCACTCTTGAGAAAAACGAACAAAAAAACCAATAACAGCAATGATTTTGTCGTTTCTTTTGAGTTGAAGCCGAGAAAAGTAGGCGTTTTATTCCTTGCGTGACAGTAACTACTTCCGTTAAAACGTCGTTGAAGCGCAACCTATCTTACATTGCGAAATCTAACTTCCGTCGCTTTTACTTCCCATTTGAAAGGCAATCTTTCAGCAGTCAGCGCTCTGAGCAAGATGACCTCTCTTCATTTGTATTCGCTATGCAGCCTAACGTTAATCTTGATAACAATTGGGCCGAGTGTAGCCCAAAAGAAAATGTGCTCCAAAATATTCTTCCAGAACATCGATGAGAACGTTAATCCATTGGTACAAGTTGAAGGAGTCTACGATTTGTTCTCGGATAAAGATGGCTTTCCTGTGTACCTTAACAAACCTTCAGGTCTATTCTTCTACTATGATGTTGTTACGACGCCAGGAACGAACGGGAAGTTTTTAGTGTTTGGACCTAAAACAACAGAGATCTTTGGCCTTGTAGGACGCCTACCGGACGATTTTGATCCAAAAATGTGGCTGTCATCTGAATCGCTAAACAAGAAAGATTTATTTGGCGATGTGATAACGAACTGGTTATATTACTCCCCGCTTGACAATACATTCAAAACCGCTCAAGGTCCACCTTACATCAAAGCCATTTGTGTCGACGATGAATATTTTCGCTGCGATTCAGGTAAAGTTTACTTGAATGACACTATCACCGCAAGTAGAACTGCTGTTCTGAATGATCCTCGAACAGACTATTTCGCAACGGTGCCGGGAGTTTATTCAACGATACGACCCGTATTCAAACACAACCGACAAAACTGGTATTTGTACTACCGGGATGGTCACTGGAGGGTGGGTAATAGTTATTCTGATTCAACTAATGATATACTTCGCGTGGAAGACTTCGCAGTCAGACCAGAGTACGTGACAAATTACTGGCAAGTTTGGAGTGGAACGGAATGGACTACGGAGAGTGGATTGAGAATCAAATGTCGAGGATTCGCCAACGGAGAAAACGAATGTCGTGGCAGTGATTCTTGTAATAGACGGGGTACCTGTATTTATACTTCTGGCAACGAGACAGTCTGCCTTTGTCAAGATTATACATACGGACCGCGGTGTGAAAATAAAGATGGGTGTTCCGACCCAGGAGTCCCAGCTTCTTCCATCAGTGTCGTCCACGCTGGAAAACGTCCGGGTGACATTGCGACTTCGTTCTGCTTGGCAGGTTACAGATCTTCACCTGTGGAGTTTTACGTTTGCGAGCAAAACAGTGGAAGTAAGTCTTGGATACTTGAATCAGAGGCATCTTGTCGTGTCCCAGGACCAGCCACCATCAATCCACCACCGGTCACTCCTGACCCTCAACCACACCCCCCGGAGAACCCCTCGCAAAACCAAGTTCCCGTTGGTGAAGAGCCCTCCGATAAGTCAGAAACATTTATGATTTTCGTCATTGCTTTCTTTGCTTGTCACATTATTTGCCCAGTTTTTATTTGGTTGGGTATAATAATAGCTAAACTTGTCCATGGTTGTAGAACTACTCAAATAGGAACTCCTGAACGTTTGGCGTCTGTAGACAATGCAACTCAAGGACGTTACAAGCTAATGGTACAGGTATTCTCCGCCTTCTTTAACTTCACGTTTTGGGTATGGCTGTGTGCTGTATTTGTCTATTTGTCCAAAGATGAAGGAAATTCTGGATCCTCTCTCTTTTACTGGGCTGTTGCAATGTGCGGAGTCTGCGCAACGTTTGTTATAATAGAAGCTTTCTTTTCCCGCGAGAGAGAGGCTTTGCATAATCTGGTCTCTTGGGAATACATCAGATCCCTCCAGATGGCTGCCCCTGTGATTGAGATGGTGATAGAGTGGTATGACTGGAAACACTACCGCCAAGCAGTGTACAGGACGGATCCCATTACAGGGCGTAGGGATTACGAAGGATCAACAGACGAGTGGAAAAAAGTCGGAAAGAAGACCGTGCGTCAGCCATTTCTTTACTCATCGTGGGTCGATGAATCCAATCGTGAGGCCAGCGGTGGTAGCGGGCTTGTCAGACTTTCAATTAATATAGATATCACACTTGAGGGAGAGGCTGTACCATCATTTGAAACTCAAAAGTTGGCTTTGATTCAGAAAACAAGTCACTTGAATCGCTTTTACGAGTTTTCGCGTAAGGACAGTGTACCAAATCACCAGCCATACGTTGTCTTGTGTCCCAATACGAATGCAGTACCCTTTTGGATGAACGAACAGTTCTTTTGGTTTGCCACTTTTCTTCAGTTCTCCTGGCTCTACAGATGGCTCTTCATCTCTCAAACAAGCTCGGCTGAATACACCCTGAAGAAAAAGGTCTTCTGTAATCCCGGATTGCCGCAGGCCTATCCAGACGCAGCAACCGGTTTTGGTCAAAATGGAACCCCGCAAGTTCCCGCCATGCAAAGCGGTCAGCACATTGATGATGCGACCCAGTCTTTGATAAATAATCAGCACAACAACAGAAATTATCTGGCAGTTTAATTATTAACTGACCTCGCTGTTGAACGCAATTCGTTATTTGTTACAGCCAAGCAAAACTCAGTCAAGTTAAAAATAATGTAATAGACATTTTAGTACTTTTAGTAATCGGTAGCTAATGACAGCGGCTTTTGAAATTTTTAAAAGAACTGAAAAGGACTTTTTACATTCAAGAAATCGGTATATTTTTTAACACTGCTTTAAATTCTTCTGGTGTAGTTTCTTTTTCATAGAACGTATTTTTAAAATCAAACAAAGAAGCTACTTGAAGAAATGAACGACCGACAGTGTTTAAGATGAAACAAAGAATAGAAGGAAAGAATTAACGAAACGAGAAAAATGGATTGATTAAAACGAACGAAAGTGTAGCAAAAGAACAAATGTCTGTGGGAACGAATGAAAAGCACGAAAAGGGAACATGCTCAATATATTTACTTATTTAATTATATTTTTTTTTCCTGCCTTGTATTTTACAAGCTTAATGAAGTTACTAAATTTATGTGACTATTTAGTATTCACCTTTCTGAATAGTCTTATTTGAGCCTTATCAAGTTACTCAGTTATTTCCTGTATTACCGGTACTTATTCCATAATCTCTATTTATCTATTTGTTTAGTTTTTTGGAAATAAATGGTTGGTTGTTGTTGTTATTGATTAAATCATTCAGATCTTTTTCCTTTTCATGGCTTCTCTGGTCTGTTAGCATAGCAGCCAGGAGCAAGTGGAACGTACACTAGAGTTTCTGATAACCAAGACTACCCGCGAGCCTGAGGGAAAACGCTTTTACCACAATTGCTACTAATCTCGCAATCTGATTGGCTAATTTGCCGTTGTCGATAAGAGACCAGACAACGCTGCTCACGTCAATATGTCACGCGATGCCTTTTTCAGCTCGCTCTCTGAAAAAAGCATTTTCTTTGACGTTGATATTGTGGTAAAAAAACAAATCGAAACGTGGTTTAGCCTGGTCTGTACCGCTATCGACAACGACACGCTAAACCAAATTCGATTTGTTAATTCACGCGTTATTTATCCTCGCACGTATTTTTCTGCTCGCGCATCCTACAACTTAACTTGCGCCCCATTTCATTCTCGTTCCCAAACTTCCCAGAGTCCTCTTTCCGTTAGCCACAACGACAATCGAGTAGCCCTGGAGACGAGATCGGCTCAATCTCTACTTTTTGGACCTGCCTGGTATCTAATGAACAAAAAGTGAATTGTAGCAAGAAATGTTCTGTTGCTTGGAAGCAATGCAATGCAAAGGCAATATCTTAATTTAATAAGTCTGTCTATTTTTCATTCATGACTAATTTTGCCTGGTTTAACAACCTGAATTGAAGTTAAGACTGCTATAATCTGGACCACTTTGACAAAGAACTAAACCGTCCAGCTGATTAGATGCATTAAAATCTAACATTTCAAAGGGAATTTCTTGAAATCCTGTGTCCCGCTCTGCATCGTGCGATTGGTTTTGATTGTCAAAGTGGTTCTAAGGGCAGTAGTACTCAAATTATAAATCAACACGCAATGTAAAATGTGGAACACAAAGGTTGTGTTTGACCACATTTCCAAACACCGAGAAGAGAGTTGAAAATACGACGCGCAGCGGAGTATCATTTTGACGAACTTCGAGGTGTTTGGAAATGTGGTCAAACACTGTCTTTCGTGTTTGATATATCTTCTCAATCGAAACTAAAATCAAGGAGAAAATGGAGAGTTAAAATCGTAAAAGCCTATGCTAATTAAGATCAGATATATGATGAATTGTTAATGAGTTTGAGAACATAGTTTCTCATTTGAAGCCATATCCTAATCCTCCTTTCTTGATTTACTTCAGCCATGATAAGTTAATTTTCACGACGTAACATTTCCTTAGGGGTGGACCATTTAACTTTTGAGGGGGGAGGGGCTAGCTGATTTGGTTTTGGTATTAATTTTTTTCACCCTTTCATGGACTAGGAATTTTTTAACTCGGGATGTGGGTATGTATATAATTTTTTTCCCCCTCCGTATATCATGCATTTTTCGGCTCACTGAAAGTGCGTGAAATCTTTTTTCGCGGCAGTGCTAGTGGTTGCATGCATGAATTTTTTTTTTTGATACAAGTATGTTAGCCGGATACCTATTTCTCAAAATGGTCTACCCCTTACGAGTGATGTTCTATTGCTTGCTGAATGTAGTTATCCTCTACAGTTTTAAATTTTAACCTATCCCTTATAAGTATCCTTTGCAGCTGTTACTAGGGTCATCAGAAACGCTTTACTGCGCGAAGACCGAGTCTCAAATTTTCGTCTTCTGTTTTCATTGTTCTTTGCTTGGCTCCGGATCAAGGCTACCCTGAGATGCCTCGTACGATGGCGGGGGTACCCTTGGCACGTATGCTGCAGTATAAGGAGGAAACACAGGCCCGGCATAAGTACTGAAAGGTGAATATGGCGCACTGCTGCCCGGGGATGGGTTATTCATCATCGCAAAAATCGATGACAGAGGCACATTCGGGTGTAGTTCCGCTGGAAAAGGAAGAGACAAGCCTGACAAGGCTGCGGCATTTTGGTTGTGAAGTGAGTTAGCAGCGCCAAAAATATTTTTTATCACCGACATTGTGTAATCTGTGCAAGTGTTGTCTGTACCTCTGGAATTCACGACAGACGATGTTTCACCAGCTGCGTGGAGATCCACGTCCCTTGATGGCGTTGTGCTTTTGTACACCATTTTCTTTAAGACGAACAGTTTCTTGGCTGTCTTGGCCCTGAATAGCCAACGGTAGGGCCAAGTCATGCCCAACAGGGTGGCAATCCAGAAGAACAGCGGGCGCATCCAGAACGGCTTCACCGTCAAGTCTTTGAACGCGGAGACGCGCTTCTTTAACCCTGGAATTTCTTTCGTCGAGTGCTGTACATGGTCTATTAAGACGTCTCGATGAAGATTTCGCCGCACCATTTCTGCTACTTGCCAGTTGTAAGCGTTCGCGGTTTCCTGGTCGCCGAATTGAATACTCGAGTCGATCTCGAACCGGGTTAGAGTTGCGTCTGTCAGTGCAGATATTTCCCTCCTGGAAACGTCAATCCATGAACCAAAAGAGAACTCTTCATGGTCCACAAAGGTCACTATTTTCCTGTCGAGGTACAAGGGCTCCGTGCGGGAATGTCTGTTTCCACTGGCGTCTCTGTAGTGCACAATTCGCGTGTCTGTTTCGAAATGAAAGCACTCGACGACAATGTCAATTTTCGGTGGCACTTCGCGCATTCTTTCTATGTACTCTGAAGCGGATTCGTCTTCTATGATGTTTTTGAGGTAGTCCAGTTCATGGCAGAAGAAACTCTCTAGCAGGACGAACGCAGGAGAGACACAAAGCATCACAATAGCCATGATTCTCAACATGTTGAAGACCTCACCGTACATGGTGCAGTGCGACGCATCGCAACCGATGAGGAAGACAAGCCATAGGTAGAATGAGAAGTACATGTCCATGGAAATAATCCGGCTTACATTGACATCTTTGGATCTGTGGAGGCCGAGGTATTCCTGACCGGCCTGCTGTGACTGTTGATCGCCTTGGTTGGGCCCCCCTTGACCGCCTGTTGCAGTAACTCTCGGCAGTCTGCCCAGCTCATGGCCAACCTGACGGTGATGTTCCACCCTCGCGCGGTAATCTCTGATTTCCTGGCTCCTCCTCTTGCAGACAGCAAAGATTATGAAAGCGACCGGGAGAAAAACTTGCAGAACGATGGCGAGTGGGAATACAAAAAGGTAGTCCTTGAAGTTAGGCATAGCCTGGGGCGTGCCTGTAGTTTGCAGAAATAAAAACACAAGTTGTGAAGGTGCGGTAACAGTGATACTCGGTTCCTTTCTTGTACAGATCGATGATCCTTGTCCTCTCCAGTGTGAAGTGTAAATGCCATCCACACAGAGGTAATACCTCAAAGATGGATACGACTCACTGCAGAAAGTCATGCCAAGATCCCCGGGGCGATTTCCCAGGTTTTCAAAGTTGAGCTCCGTATCAGGTTTTTGATATCGAGCTGGGCACTGTTTGTTGACCGAGCATTTAACTCCTGTGTATCCGGAACGGCAGAGACAGAGCGTTTCGTTACCGGAAGTGTAAACGCAAGTGCTATTGCTACCACATGGCTTTGACGGACAGATGTTAGCCATCGAAGTCACGCCCCGACACAAAACTCTGAGACTACGCATGTCACGCCATCCATGCGACCATTGCCACCAAGTCTTCGTGATGTATTCAGGCCTCAGTGCGAAATCTTTAACTCTCAGCATGGCGTTTTCAGAGTTTGCCCGTCTATACGAGCTAGTCACTACCCAGTAGCCGTCCACATACAGCAGGTAAAACGACGGTATAGCGCTGTGCTTATAGATAGGACGAAGATCGCGAAACGAGCCCTCCATGCGATAGAAATAGTCTGTTGTGGGATCATTCCAAATGGTCCCACTTGTATCGTGGAGGCGCTGGTTCAAGTAGACTCTGTCCGAGTTACATTCTCTGAAGTCCTTGTCCACACACACAGCTTTGATCACAGGAGAGGAAGCATCTACAGGCACAACGTAATTTGTTTTATTGCGAAGGTTGTAGTATATCCATTCCTCGACAAGTCCACCAAATACATTATTCTTGTCTAAGGAAGAAAGCAGCCATGACGTGGGATCCCTGTTAAGTCTAGCAGCCAGGCCATAATGGTGAAAGAAACCATCACCGCGATCGTTTCCAAAAGTTAAAAGTTTGTCACCATTCTTGTCCGGATAGTAATAGAGTCCCAGGTTATGAACGTTCTCTCTTTGATACACAGGAAAGTTATTGTAGAAGTCCTTCGTTCTTGTATAGACCCCTTCGATCATTTTGTACGGCGTAGTTTTTTCGTTGATGTTTTGGAAAAAAATCCTCGGGCATAAACTCCAAGAACTTGTAAATACGAGCCATGTGCTAATTAGTACAAACCAAAAGAGGAGATTTGATGCCATGTTGACGCTTGATTTCTGTTGAAAGGTCTTTGTTCCAACCAGATGTGCTCAGCGAGTGACGATATCAAAAATGTCGAGTAACAGCATGAATGGTTTTATTTTCCTGGACTGTAATGACGCACACTGCAACGGCTTTTACATGCTGTGACAGTTTCATGACGTAAGAGGCGTCCATACCGTCACGCATGCAGCCACACACGTGCGATCGAAACATCACGCGAGTTGTTACATATTTTAAAGACAGTGGAGCTGGAGAACGTACCTTACCTAAGTCGTTACCCTCTTCCTTCCAAAGAAACCCTTAGCTGCTTACTTCTCATTTCTCAATAGTTTACAGGTTTTCTATGTTACTCATAAAAGAAAAAAAATGCTTTGGTTTCGTGACGAAAGATGCGTCCAGACAGTCACGTATCAAACTACGTACGTGCGAAGTATCACGCGAACTGACAGTGAAAATGACAAAGTCGTTACCCTCTCCTAACCAAAAACTTTTAGCTACTTATTTCGCAATGATTTACAGGATTTGATTCATCTTGCCCGCTCACGGAGCTAGCCATATAATAAAAGGAAGTCTTCCCTTCAAATTCAAAATAGCGGGCGATTTGAATAGACGAAAGGTAAGCTGTAAGTGAATTAAAGTGTCTTTGCTGTCTTTACTTGCCATAAAAATGAAATATCTTTATCTAACACCAAGTAGTACTTCTCAGATTACTATTTTATTGGATGAATCTTTAATCGATGAGCTCACCGGTTGGCTTACCGTGAACAACGGGGAGATCGTTCGTATAGAGAAACCACGAAAGAAAAAATAAACGCCAGGTTAGTTTACTTTTCAAGGAATCATATTTACAACAGGATTATAAACTGATATTGTACCACTATTCGCAATGGCTATGCGGATAATTGTTCTATTTGTAATCTCAAGTCCGCTTTCAGTGGGTATTGTAGAATACTGTCAGAGCGTGAAGCATAAATATTCATTGCCCCCGTTTGCAAAGCAGTGGATAAATATTTCTGCACGATATTTTGGGCCAGACTTTTTAATCTAACTTGTATGCCTTTTTCTTCTAACAACGAAATTCTTTCTTGGCATGTTTAGTTTGCTGAAACATAATTTTACCCGCCATTTGCAACGTTCTCTAACGATGTCCTTTAGTAGCGCTTTACCACTGAGTTCGACACAGGTTATGTTCTCACGCATCGATATAATCTTGCTTTCTTTGACAGTTTCCGAAGAAAACGAAGCCGTGGACAATACACCAGCAAAATGTGTCGAGCTGCAGCGCGAGGTCGTTAGACAAGAGATCGAGACCAGACAGACACAAAATCCTCCGAACATCAATGAAGCACACGCATCTGTCACGCATGAAATGTGCGTCTATTGTCGTTCGTCCCCATGTGTTCTCTTTAGTGAAACCCTGCCGTCCCGTTTGAGAGCGTTTGGTCAGCCTAGAATGACGAAACACATGAAGCGGAAGGGGTACTATAAGTCCTTTTATACCATTCTAAACCGCCTTGGTTTGTGGCGTGATCCCATTTACATAGCCCGGAAGGAAGCATTGGGATGTTACGTGGAAGACGTTCGGGAGGTCATGCCAGTTTGTGTTGTGGAAGATGTCAGGAAACGTCGTCACGTCTGGATTTGACCGCACGTTTATCATCACTCGGGTTTCGGCATATTCTTCCTGTCTCTACTGTTATTTTAATTTTTTTTTTTGAAGTAGTTTTGCACGTTAAAAAAGATCAAAATTCAAACATCGGGGCAACGCTACTTTTTGTTCTCGACAAGACATTTCCTTTCGGCCTTACAGCGACTATTGTAGCTTTACCATGCGTACGTGCGTTGGCTCGTCACGTCCTAGGAATGCGTGACCAGCCAAAATTCTGACCCCCAAAAATCAAAAGGGCAGAATCATCAGTCCTCATCGCGCCATTGGACGCATAAGTCCTTGGAAAAAAAGGGCAGAACAGGGCGGTTTAAATACCAAAATAAGTTCAAGAAAGAACTGTCACCAGAAGTTTATGTAAAGAGGGTCCAACATAGGTTTTTTTCAATTCCACCATCCCGCTTCTCTCAGAATGTTTATCCTGATCCCGCCTGGTTAGTGTCGCAGTTCTCCGCGTAACGTGTGTAACATGTGAGTTACTGTTCTTCATCCTACACCCCGCCGTCAATTTTAAAAATCTCGCATCCCGTCTGCAAAATAATAAGCAAATCCCAAGGCTGCCAAAATATTTTTATCCTACATCCCGTCTTTTAATACATACATAAACTTTATTCACGTGTCAAAATATTTAGCCGATGGGGAAACACCCCTCTACCAATTGGGGACATCTAAATATAATCAAAAACCTACAAATTATTTTCTCTGGCATCCTAAATTCACCAGAGCGGCTGGGGGTGCGAACATGAGAGACCTTGGTTGCCCTCCAAGTTCATTTCTCTACAGTCCTATAATTTCTAATATTTATCCAAAAAACCATGCTAGCAGTTCATTACTGGACACCTTACATTTTATTAAGAAGACAAATGATAAAATCATCATATTCCAAGTTTTGAAATATAACTGTACATTTACTATAGCACAAAAAATATAACTACAGTGTATGTATATAATTTTTTTTTAATACAACTCACTCTAGTTATTCTTAAAAGTACAATGTACTAGTTATGGACAGTAAGATTTTTGTTCGTTTCTTGCACAAATCCTCCAGACAGAATTTTTCCACACAGTCATTCAATATAAATGCAGATTTCTTGTAAAAATTACATATTCTGAAACTTTGTGTGGGTACTACAGTAAATAAAACACAACATTCACTCGATGAAGCATGTTTGCTTGCAGGTTGATAACAGATTTGAGCTTAGATTATGCACATGTGAAAAAAACAAACCAAGATGTCCTGTACTGTGTGATGTTCAAGTAAGGCATAACTTACAATAACATATAAAACACCATGCATCAGATAGGCTTAAACCTATACACTGCCAATCATGTTACAAGAAACTGCTTCCTTGAATTTACTTGGCACAGATGCAAGGTTTGTTTGATTTCTAAGAAATAGATAAATCAATGACTTTCATTTCAAAATGTGAGATAAGTTACAATAAAATCCTACAATGCTACTGTTTGTCTTTCTTCGGTGGAGGTCTGTAAATTCCAACCACCACAGCATGATCTCTCTCGTATGGCTCCAATGTTAACTGTTCCTGAGGTTTCATTTTCTCAGCCTGCATCTTTTTCACTTCTCCTGCAAATACTGCAGCAGGCTCTGCTGTCGAATCGATACAATTTGCCTTTATTGAAATGACAAAATGTCCTCCATTTTTGAGGAAGTTGTGAGCATTAATAGCTACAATACGAGCCTGATCAGGCTGAGCGACATCTGCAAAAATAGTATCTACCATTCCTGAAAGAAAATATATATTGAGAGA
>Ga0099805_1068518_pt1 | contig 10905 bp, 1 predicted proteins | sample OrbCnscriptome_2_FD_81143 | JGI IMG/M metagenome (GOLD analysis project Ga0099805, IMG submission 81143) | Coral microbial communities from Puerto Morelos, Mexico - Orbicella C B metatranscriptome (Eukaryote Community Metatranscriptome) | ecosystem: Host-associated > Invertebrates > Cnidaria >...
CGCAAAACTAATTCTGATACTAAATTTTGATGAAACTAACAAACTACAAGTCTGGGGACTGAGTTGAAATATGAAGCATGTTTATTACTAGATGAAGCAAAGGTGTTGTTTTACATGGAGTGTATTACACTCCTATATTGACACGTGGACATCTATCAGGGTTAGCTACACTGTGCCACAGTGCAAAGGGGAAAAATACTTGTTATAAGTGCTGCTAAATAGGTTTAGTATGACCAGTAAATCATTTTATATATACCCACACATAAGTGTGTTAACACAAGGCCAGAGTAAACAATTCAAAAACATATATAGCACTCTTGTATACATACTTTACATTATAACAATGTGGTCTTCTACTAGATGCTCCTACCATTGTTTTTTAAGTCACTATGAACTCTACATAACAAAAAGTGCAACTACAGAAACCTATTAAACAGTATTAATTTTCACTGGAATCACAGACAAGCCTTTTGGCACATAAACTAAAGTGTAAAATTCATACAAACTATTATAACAAAAAGGATCGTACACATTCAACTAGTCATCTTATGAAAGCATAATAGGTATATATAAAATGAACACTCTATATCAACACTGTGAAGTTCACTATAGCAACTTCACTGTTCCTGAATTGTAAAAACACAATAACAATATTAACATGCATTCATAACAAAACAAGTGTAATACAATACTTTTAATTGCAAAATAGTAATATTTGCCATCTGTGGATATGATGTCACATGTACATAACGGTACATTTTAAAACTTTTATCAAAATGGTGATGACAACAAGGTGCATAAATACATATATACCAGTATTCATATATGATATGCAGTTGAGGGGAAATATTTGCACATTCTTATTTTTTTTTGTCTGTGTATGTACCATCTGTTTGTGGGTGTAACATACATAAATTCCAGAATCCTTCTATGAGAAACATTACTTTTGTATTGAGAATAGATGTATGCTAGTAGTAGGCTTCCATTACTAACCTCTTTAAAAATTAGAATAAAATTACTGGGACCTCGAGAGTAAAAAGTATGAAAGTTTTACAAGGATTCTAAAATACGAATGTGTGAGTTGATGGCTGTTCTAAGATATGGACTAGTCTATGTGTTTCAAGTTTCTGAACATCAAGAAAACAAGAAAATGACACATGAGAGTGGTATGAAAGAACATCGAGTTGAAGACCAATATTTTTTACATCCCAACAATATACATGAATATCACTCAAACTGGCAAGAATGCCACTTCAATAACAAAAGATGTCCATTGCACATTATTTATGAATACCTCACTTCTTAAACCAAATAACTGGTACAAAACACTCCACAATGACAGTATAAATAAAATATGAGCCAAAAACCACTGTAAATACATTGAAAGACATGTACATATAGAAATATACAAAAGTTTCACTTCTTTTGGTGAAGGCCACATCTGCAACTTTTTTTGCAAGAGTTGGTGTATATATATCTCCTACGTTTTTGATTATATCGCCATGGCAAGACAAATACATTTCTAGATTTTCATAAGTTTGAACCATATCTAAAACAAGGCAAGTTAATATCTCCATCCACTTTCTGATGAGCATTAAATGAGCACCCATTTCTAGTAATTCTGTAAACGACCAAATACCATGCTTGGCACTTATAATGAAATGAAGCACACATCTACAAAACCATATACATTGTAAATAATGATATATATTCAAAAGCTAATATTCAAATAGTTAGATGCAGTAAAACGAGGGTGAAACAAAGTATTAGTATGGTGCTCATCTGCATAAAATATCTTTTGTGCCGCAATGAAGTTGATGATCCAAATGAGCTCTTCCTCGGGATTCCTTCACACAAAGCAACAACACTGCACTATATAACTTGATGACATAGGCAGACTACCGGTGATGATTATTGAGTGTAGTATTGCAGATGTGGCTTCACCTTTGTAGAAATGGTCCTTTCCTATGTACATTAAGCAGATTACCATCAGCTTTTCTATGTAAAGTAAATAATATACTATACTATAATAAGTTGGTCTTGGAACCATGTAAAATCCAAGAAACTTATGAGAAAAAAAACTAAAGGGTGATTCACTAGTAGATCTAACTAGTTTGAAGAACTAACGAAATTGTCACTACAGTTGTACTGCTGACACACTGACTTCAGTGCTGCTTGTTCACACTGTCATATCACACTTTTTACATATTTATGCATGGACACTGGCCTGGGCATGGATGTAGCTTCACGCCATCCGTGTGTCTTTGTGAAACATGTTTATATATATAAAGTGCACAGAACTGTACATTGTAGTTGCAGACATTGGCATGAATGAGTTCTCGTTCATCATTCATGCCACCAGTAGGCTGGCTATATGCATATTGATGAAAGCATTTGTATATCCATCTCATGCGTTGAATTGGCAGACCTTTAATAGAATGCACTTCCGAGATGGGTCTGAGAGTGTCTTGTCAATTCCTTCTTTATCCACTAAGCAGCAATTGCTGAACATTTCTTCACAGTAACAGCCAATGGTCTATTTGTCTGTAATGTTTCCAAGAGTTTTTTAACATCTAATCTTTCGGTTCCTTCATCTACATCAACATCTAACGTAAAACTAGCACTACATCGTCCATTAGGAGATTCTCCATAGACTGTGTACATGCCAGCATCAGTTGACAGGCATGTAGAAATTTCTAATAGGTGATCTTTGGTCAAATCATAAAGCTTCAGTCGATCACTGGCCATTAGATCATGACCATTTCGTGTCCACCTTACTTTAATATTGTTGTCACCCTTGAAACTACAAGAGAATACGGCAGGGCATCCTTCCTCAAGGGTCAGGGACTTGGGGAATGTGGCAAAGACAGGAGTTTTGGCAGCTACCTCCAGTTTGCCAGTGGTGGTGACACTGCCAGCTGAGTTGACAGCTTTGCAGCGATAGGTGCCACTGTCTGCCAGGGTTACAGCAGGGATCATTAGACTGCACAGACCATCCAAACACTGTACACTGAAGTTACCTTCTTGCAGTTTCTCTCCATCTTTTGTCCATTCTATTTCAGCTTCTGGTGTTCCAGTGACCTGGCATGTGAACTTGAGTGCATCTCCTATTTCAAGCTTCTGGGCCGTCAGATTTTCCACAAATATGGGTGGTGTTGACTTTGACTCTGTTTCTGTATTTGATGTTGTCCTACTGCTGTATCTTGTGCTAGAAGAACTACTACTCTGGGAGACAGATGAATAAGAGTAGGATGATCCACTTCCTCCTCCAGTACGCCTTGTTGAACGAGAGGAATAAGAAGAGGAAGATGAAGATGATGATGGCGTAGTTACCAGGCCAACTGGCTTGATTATCTTGCGACCCTGCACAGTGATTTTGCATGAAGTTTCCTCGTAGCCTTTATCATTTTCAGCTCTGCATGTGTATCTACCAGCATCGCTTAGCTCGCAGGACATAATCTCCAACGAACAAATGCCAAGAGAAAACACAATTTCATAGTGCATTGTGGACTTGAGCTCTACCCCATCTTTGGACCAAGTAATCTTAGGTGGTGGTTTGGCATCTACAGAAGTAATCAACTTGACTCCTACACCCTCCTGAATGAAACGGTCTCGTAGAGGGAAAGAAAAGAATGGTATTTTGTCCTTTGGTTCCTTGTAGCCATCAATTTCATCATATATCTTTTTCTTCCTTCTCATTTGTGTTGGTTCTACGCTCATTGCTCGTCTAACTGGTTTATCTGCAGCAGGTTCAACATTGAGAAGAGCACATTCTTCAACTGATCCATAAGAATTGACTGCTTTCACCACATATTCTCCCTTGTCCTCCATCTTTGTCCTGCCAATTCTCAGTTCATAATTGTTACCAGAGTATTTTGGCATATACTTCAAACTTGGGTTCAGCTGGTTGCTCTTGAAGTACCAAGTGATAACAGGAGGTGATGCTGCAATAACCTTGCACTTGAAATTTGCCACATTTCCTTCCTGTACAATACAGCTGTGAGGTTTTCGCACAAACCTGGGCATGGCCTCTCTGCGATCAAAGTATGTGTCATAAATGTGATGTTCTTTTGGTCGATGCTTTCTCAAGGAACTGAAGTTTGCAATACGACCAATAGCTGGGGTAGGTTGTGGGAAATCAGCATATTTGGCCTTTGTTCTATTCCTAATCTTGTCATATCTGCTTGATGGTATACGATGTGTGAACTCATGCTCCCCCATTATCCAGCCATGTTCTAATGCCTCATGGACAGTCAGTCTTCGCGTTGGTTGTTTGAGAAGAAGTTTCCTGATGAAATCTTTTCCTAGTTCAGAAATGCCACTGAAGCCTTCATCATCAAAGTCCCAGTCACATTTTCTCACATTGTTGAGGGTTTCAATATTGTCTTCTCCAGCAAATGGGGACAGGCCACTCAGTAAGATATAGGCAAGTACGCCAACAGCCCACATGTCAGTATAGAAACCAACTGCTTCATGTTCTGCTACTTCTGGTGCAGCAAACTCTGCAGTAGCAGTTGTAACCTTGACAATTTGTTCAGGATTGAGCTTAGCAGCCAGTCCAAAGTCAATCAGCTTCACATTGGTGCTCTTCTTTGTTTCACACATGATGTTCTCAGGCTTTATATCCAAATGAACAATGCTGTTTTCATGCATGTGTTTCAGACCCTCAAGCACCTGGCGAACATAACGGATGACTTCTCCCTCTGTCATTTTGTAATCCTCAGCTGCTACTCTATCAAAGAGCTCTCCACCAGAAAGGAATTCCAGAACCATGACCATCTCATGCTTGTCCTCGAATGCATCATGAAGGTTGAGTAGTTTGGGGTGGTGCAGTCTGTTCATGATGCTAATTTCATTTCTTACAGTCTGCTTATCAGCAGGGTATGGTGTATTGACAAACTTGGCAACATAGGTCTTGCCTGTTGCTTTTTCTACACAGCGATGTACCACACCAAATGCACCACTTCCAAGCTCCTCATAGACATCATAATAATCATAAATGCTTCCAGATTTAATTTCCACATTTTGGGGTGTTCCCTTAGCCCACACATCATGGTAAAATTTGTCGTAATTATCAATCTTTGGTCCATCATATTTGCCCCTAATTCTTCTTCCAAGTTCATCTAGCATTCCAGGTCCTCTCTTTCCAGGTCCTTCAACATCTTCAGTTTTCACTACACCTGTAGGCTCACAGGGATTACTTCTTCCATAGAAATTTTCAGCAAGAACTCTGAACTGATATTCTTTACCTGGTGAAAGGTTTTCCACCTTATGATGTGTGAATCTTGGATTTGCAACTCGCACCCATTTTTCATTAGGTTTTTCTAGTTTCTCTACTACATAGTTAGTAATTGAGCTGCCTCCATCATTTGTAGGTGGCTTCCATGTCAAAAGAACAGAGTCAGTGAAAATATTTTCAACTTGTGGGAACTTTGGTGGATCTGGTGCATCATTAACTCCAACATTGATAACAGCTGAATCACTGCCAAGAGCATTCTCCAACACTAGTCTATATGGTCCATCATCTGCTTTGTCTGCGCCCTTGATGGTCAGGAATGCATGACGGTCTCCCACTTTGACTGTGTAACGACCACGATTGCCGATTTCTTCAGTGTCTCGTACCCATTTCACTGTGGGCTTGGGATAACCGGTAAATGGAATTTTCAGGGTGATATCTTCCCCTTTTTCAAATGTAGCAACATCTTGGAAACGTGGAGGAACATTAATTTTTGGTGGAGATCGGATAATAAGATCAGCTCTGCTCCCTCGTGTACCAGCCCTATTAGTTGCTTTCACAGAATACTCATCAGCATCTTCGCCAAACAAATCATGAATTACAAGGATAAACTTGTCTCCCTCTTTGAACATCTCATATTTGTCGCTCTCTACCAATTCCCTGGTTCCCTTGAACCATGAGATTTCTGGAGGAGGCTGTCCATCTATTGTCACTTCAAACCTGGCAGATTTGCCTTGTACAGCTTCACACTTCTTCAGGCCAGATACAATTTCTGGTAATTTGGCAGCTTTAGGATCCTTGACCTTGACTTTCCTTGAGGCCATGGATGGCTTACTCTCTCCAGCTTCATTGACAGCAAACACCCTGAATTCATATTCTCTGTCCTCGATGAGGTGGGGAACATTATAAATTGTGGATGCAACAGGTACATGGTTGACTCTCATCCAGTTGTCAGAGCTTGGTTCTTTCCTCTCCACAATATAGCCTGTGATTCTGCCACCACCATCTGAAGGAGGTTTGGACCACTGAAGGCTAACAAAGTCTCCACCGATTTCTTCCACTTCAGGAATACCAGGAGATCCAGGGGCGTCAAATGGCAGTTTAGCAACAATACTGTTTTCTGCTTGCAAGAACTCGCCAGGTCCATTCTCATTGACAGCTGCCACTCTGAATTCATATTCTTTGTTTTCATACAAGCCTTGAACATCAAATTCTGTGTCCTTGACTTGTGATGCAACAGTAGTCCAATAAGGTTTTCCTTTTTCTCTCCTTTCTACCACATAATTTGTAACTTTTGAACCTCCATCATCTTTAGGTGGTCTCCATGACAAATGACAGGCATTCTTTGTGACGTCCGATACTTTCAATGGACCTGTGGGCTTTCCTGGAGTGGCTTTGACCTTGACTCCAAAGTCAAGAGCTGCAGTTCCACTATCATTACTCAATTCAATTGTGTATTTTCCAGTGTCATCAGGGTCAGCATCTTTGATCAGCAATACTGCATAATCATCAAATGGAGTGAATCTGATTCTGTCATTGCTTGGAACCTCACGGTTGTTTCTCTTCACCTTGAAATTGAATGGTCCCGTACCAGAAAATGGAATTTTGACCTTGAGTTGTTCTCCTTTGTCCACAGCTTGGTCACGAATATCTCTGTCAAATGATGGAGGACTCTGAACAGAGAGCTTGCAGGTGGCACTTTCTTTGCCTTTCTTGTTGACCAATTCGCAAGTGATTTCTCCTCCATCAAAATCATTGATATCATTGATAATAAGTTGAGCCTTGTCATCACTGTGAGGCATCCTGTATTTTGGAGATGGTCGTAACTCGACACCATCTCGATACCATTTGACTTCCGGATAAGGCTCTCCAGAGAGCTGTACTTCAAACTTAGCTTCTCCTTTCACGGGAGCCATGCAATTGCTGGGCTTCTTCAAGAACTCAGGAGCTTTTCCAGCATCCTTATCAAACACTTTGACAGGAGCAGTAGCCATGCTTGGATCCCCAGTACCAGCTGGATTGACAGCAGAGACACGGAACTCATATTCTTCACCTTCATCCAAGTTAGGTACTGTGCAGTTTTCACCAGTGATTGGATAGTCATTGACCTTCTCCCAATCACCACCTCTCTTTCTTTTCTCAACCATATAGCCCTTCAGTTTACCACCTCCGTCATTTCTGGGTTTCGCCCAGCTGAGATCAACTGAATTTTTGCCAACTTTATCTACATTTGGAATGCCTGGAGGAGATGATTTTCTGCATTTAGGTTGTGTAAGTACAGTTTCGGAGGGTGAGCTAGGATCGCCAAGACCTGCTGGGTTTTTCGCTCTCACTCTGAATTCATACTCTGTGTCTTTCTTCAGATCATCGGCTGTGAAGGTTGTATCTTTGCATGGGAATTTTTCATTGAGGGGCTTCCATCTGTCTGTTCCCTTTTCTTTGGCTTCCACCACATAGCCAACAATTTTACCACCACCATCATTAGTTGGTTTGTTCCATGAAAGTTTCACAGAATCCTCATTTACATCTTCTATCTTTGGTTTTCCTGGTGATCCAGGTGTATCAAATTGATGTTTGGCAACAATGGGCTTCAACGTTTCCAGTGGTTCACTCTTGCCATTTTCATTGACAGCAGATACTCTAAATTCATACTTCTCTCCTTCCTCCAGATCAGGCACTTCACATTTTGTGCCCCTGACAAACTTGCTTACAGGTTTCCATTTTCCTGATTTGTCTTTCTTCTCCACAACATAGTTATTAACAGGACTACCACCATCATCCACAGGAGGTTTCCATGCCAGAACACATGATTCTGGAGTAATGTCAGAAACTTGCAATGGTCCTTCTGGAGCACCAGGAACATCATTGACAGTGACATTGATAGTGGCTGTATCACTGCCCTTAGGATTCTTCAGTGTGATAGAATATCGACCCTGGTCTGACTTCTTAGCACTCTTGCAGTTCATAATCACTTCTCCCTCAGTCACTTCAAAGCTGACACGATCATCACTAGGGATCTTGTTACTTCCATTGAACCATGTTGCCTCTGGAACTGGGCTGCCCTTGAAGGGTATCTTAATTTTAAAAGGTTCTCCAGCTGTAGCAACAACATTCTGCGAAAATGGATCCACCATTGCTTTTGGGGCAGATGGTGGTGGAGCTGGCTTGATGGGCTTATCAGTTTCGCTGAACTTGCCAGGTCCTGCATCATTGACAGCTGCAACACGGAATTCGTAATCCTTGCCTTCTACAAGACCTTTCACAGTGAACTCTGTGTTTGGTGTTTCACCAACTGTAGCTTTTGTCCATCGCTTGGATCCTTTCTCCCTCTTTTCCACAATATATCCTGTGACAGGTTTGCCTCCATCTTTGGTAGGAGGCTCCCATGAGAGGGTGATGGAGTCCTCTGTAGTAGCAACAGCCTCAGGTGTACCTGGTGCTCCTGGGGGATCAAATGGATGTTTGGCTTTGATTGGTGCTGTAGTGAGCAGTGGTTCACTTTCACCCTCTTCATTGACAGCCATAACTCGAAATTCGTACTCTGTTCCCTCATCAAGATTCTTTGCTGTTCCTTCACAGTCTTTGAGAACACCAGGGACTTTTGTCCACCTTGTTGCACCCTTAGGCCTTTTCTCCAGTACATATTTATCAATTTTCTTGCCTCCATCATCTTTTGGAGGTTTCCATTGCAACGTGATAGCATTAGCAGTAACATTAGTAGGTTCAAGGGGGCCTTCTGGGGCTGTTGGTCTATCAAGCACAGTGACATTCAGATTTCCTGATACAGTCCCGGATGGATTTTTGAGTACCAGTGTGTAAGTACCAGTATCACCTCTTTCTGCTTTGGATGTGACAAGAGTAGCTTTCTCTGGAGTATTCTCAAAATTCCTTCTGGGTATTTTGTCAAGTTCCTTATCATTTAGCAACCATGAAACGCTTGGTGGTGGGTAGCCTTTGATTGGCACAGGGATTTTGAACTCTTGCCCAGCATGTACAGTGATGTCCTTCAACCCTCTCAGATCCAGACTGGGTTTTTCTGGTTGAGTTTCCACTTTGACTTGGTTGGTAGGTCTGCTTGGATGACCTGGGCCGGCAGCATTGACAGCTTTCACTCTGAACTGATAGTCCTCACCTTCCTTGAGATGAGGTACTTTGAGCTCTGTATCCTTCACAGGTACTGGAGTAACCTCCTCCCAGTCCCCATCCTTGGGTTTCTTCTCTACAATGTAGCCTAGGATTTTGCCACCCCCATCATCTGTTGGTTTCTGCCATGAGAGTTTTACAGAATCCTTTGTGATTTCTTCAATGGCAGGCTGTGGTGGTGCCCCAGCTTGGAAGACTGGATCCCTCACTGTGTGTGGAGCAGTTGTTTTGCTTGGTTTGCCTTCCCCTGCATCATTGACGGCAACTACCCTGAATTCCCATACTGAGCCCTCCTGTAGGCCAGGAACTGTGAAGCGATTGTCTGGGGTTGGTGAGGCACTAGCTTTTTGCCAGTTACCCTGACCTTTCCTTTTCTTTTCAACAGTATAGCCTTGAATGGGGTTTCCTCCATCAGAAGTTGGTGGTTTCCACTTCAGAGATACTGATCCCTTGTCATATTTCTCAATCTCCAGATCCCTTGGTTCACTAGGAGGATCATATGGATCTTTTGCAAGAGTAGCTTTGTCAGTAACAGCTGGCTCACTGGTTCCATACATGTTCTGAGCTTTGACACGGAAGTTGTACTTCTTTCCTTTCTCAAGATCTTTGATGACATGGTTGGTTCCATGTACAACTCCAGGTACTTTTTCCCAGAAGCCAGACCCTTCCTCACACTTTTCCACTATATAGTCTTGGATTTCCCCACCACCATCGTCTGCTGGTGGTTCCCATGACAATTTGCAGTGGTCTTTGAAGACATCACTCACTTTCAAATTCTCAGGAGAAGTAGGTTTATCTAAGACTATAACATCAATTTCACCCGTGTCTTCACCATGGGCATTTTTGAGAGCAATGGTATATTTTCCTGTGTCACCTCTCGAAGCAACTGGGACAGCAAGTTTTGCTTGGTCTTCATCATTTGTTTGCTTACACTTATCAGAACTTGGCAGGTCTTTTCCATCCTTTTTCCAGCTCACTGTGGGAGTAGGAGAACCAACAATAGGAACATCAATCTTCAGTGGCTCTCCAGCTCGCACTCTTATTGCTTTGCCACCCAATCCCTCCAAATCAAGCTTTGGGGCCTCTTTGAGAGGCTTTGCCTTGATTGGTTTTGAGACATCACTTGGATCAGATTCACCACCTTCGTTGACAGCAGTGACTCTATACTCATACTCTTTGTTAGGTTGAACTTTTTCATCTTTGAACTCTGGTTCCATAACAGGTGTTTTGTTGAGTTTAGTCCATCGTCCTGTACGGGGATCCTTCCTTTCCACATTGTAGCCCTGAATGGGTGCCCCTCCATCTTTCTTGGGTTTGTCCCATTTGATGGTTATTTGTTTCTTATCACTGTCTTTGACTTCTGGCTTTCCAGGCTTGCTTGGCTTATCAAAAGGATTCTTTGCTTTGGTCAATTTCTCTGTTTCAAGAGGTTCACCAGCACCCTGATTGTTTTCTGCTTTGACCCTGAATTTATAGTCTTCTCCCTCTTTAAGTTTAGGTACAGCAAATTCAGTTGCATTTGCAGG
>Ga0099805_1201366_pt1 | contig 10878 bp, 4 predicted proteins | sample OrbCnscriptome_2_FD_81143 | JGI IMG/M metagenome (GOLD analysis project Ga0099805, IMG submission 81143) | Coral microbial communities from Puerto Morelos, Mexico - Orbicella C B metatranscriptome (Eukaryote Community Metatranscriptome) | ecosystem: Host-associated > Invertebrates > Cnidaria >...
AGAAACTACGAGAGAAATGCCAAACTTAAGAGAGACGAAACTGCATTGTGTATGCATACAAAATAGGATTTTTCAACGGCAGAGAGTTTGTTTTGTTGTATGATGGGAACAGGTCAAAAAAACCCCGATTTTCTGTGTTCGAACTATGAAAGATTTGAACTAGACAAGTTGACAAATGCTGAATGCAACGCTGAATTTTCACTTCTATAAAAATGACATATACAAATTTGCGGATGCACTTCAGTTACCAGATGAGTTGGTGACGTACAATGGTCTGCAATTGTTGAATCTATTCCTGCTTTGTGTATTTGCATTTGTCTATTCCTGCTTTTTCATATCCTTGCTGGTATAGAGATATGGTTTTTCACTTTGCAAGACCAGTCCCAGAGATCTGAATTTGACTGACTGAATTTACAATTGATGGAATCACTTGCTGACTACCTACATGTGTGATCATAACCTGCTTTCGCCAGCAAACCGTACGTAATATGCTGATGTTGGGCATCAGTCAGGCGCAGCTTCAGACAATTGTTGGGGTTTCATTGATGGAACTATTTGGCCAGTTTGTAGGCCAGGTGTCAATCAAAGAGTTATCTACAATGGACACAAGCGGGTGCATTTCATAAAATTTCAATCTGTGACATTGCCTAGTGCACTGGTTGGTCATTTGTATGGCCCTGTAGAAGGGAGGCACCATGAAAGCAGCATGCTAACATCATCAGGTCTTTTGCAACAGCTGCAAAGATTCTCTAATTCCCCCATAACTGGAACACCCATGTGTCTATGTGGCGACCCTGCATATCCCCTGCGTGCACACTTGCGAGGACCTTTTAGGGGTGGAACTCTAGCCTAAGAGAAGAAACACTACAATACAGCCATGAATGGTGCACACACTGCTGTTGAATGGGTTTTTGGAGACATAATTAATTACTTTAAATTTTTGGATTTTAAAAAGAACCTCAAAATTGGTTTAAGTGCAGTGGGGAAAATGTACATAGACTGTACCTTGATTCAGAACTCTCACACTATTTTGTACCAGTGTATTAGCTCAGAGTACTTTGGTATCAATCCACCACCCCTAGATGGTTACTTTATGTAATCATATAGTTTAAACTTCTGTTATTTTTGTGTCAATGTGGAATTCAACAGCATCAAAAGTAGAATTTTGTTTCAACTTTTCATTAAATAGTAAATAGAGATCATACATTAAATATGGAGAAAGGGGTATCGCATTACCAAAAAATGTAACCATAAGCACAACTACACCCATAAAATCTAAACAAATTAGTCCAACAATACATCAATTTCTCTCTTTCAAAAGTTCATGCAGGGCCTGGCTTTGAAGCATTGTTTTAAATTGCTCTTGCTGATTCTTCATTTGCTGAAGCATAAGGGTTTGTTGGGCTGCTGCACTTTTCTTCTGTTCCATTTTAAATTCAAGTTCTTGCTTTTTCAATTCACATTCTCTATCTGATGCCTGTCTCAAGTGTTTGAGAGTGTTATTTCCATTGTGTTTCCTTTTCTTTTTTGGTAGATCAGACCCAGCTCTTGTCTTTGTTTCTGACAGAGATTCTGTTGCCTTGTGTCTCATGTCTTCTGCTGTAGCCTTGTCCTTTGCTGCCTTTTCCTGAGATTCTTCTGAGGCATTCTCTGACTCCCTCTTGCAATCTTCCTTCTGTTCCAAGTAGTCTTTCATTATTTGATTGAGTTCTGTCTTTTCTGAACAAATCCCAGAAGCATTTTTTTCAGATCTTTACTTCTTTTTAAAATCTCGCTCTAATATCTTCAGCCTGTTTCTCACAGACTTTTGGGACACACTAAAGGATGGCTTTTTCAAATGATTAAGACTCTCAGCAATTCTATCTAGGCACTGGCCCCTTTCACGGCTTCCTGCCTTATATTTCCATAATTCGAACAATAATTTCCCTTCTTAGCATTACATCATGCTCTCCACTCCATTTCATCAGAGAATTTCTGTAATTAAAAGAGTTACATTCATCAGATATACTAATGTCATAAAAACATAAGCTAGTCCTACAACATTTAAAAGGCAAATCAACTCTGAAATAGATTAAATTAGCTCTAATTGAGCACAGCATATGTAAACATTTTCTTGTCCACAAACATGCATAAACAATAAATTGGATTTGCAGTGAAGAACCCTCTCTTGGGCCTACAAAATTTATAAAGTAATACTGTAGTATGGTTTTTTTGTTTACTAGTACAACAGAATATTCACTGCATTAACATTAACTACAACTGTACAAAAATTCAAGATTAAGTTTTTTTGCAATGAAGTGGCTTAAATAATGAAGATGTACAGAAGACTTAAGACTTACGAGTTTGTTTTAGCTGGTTTTGGGATCTTGAAATTCCAGCTGAATGAAAGAAGTGAGATAAAGTGTCTACTGACATCAAAACAAAATAACTGCAGTTGAAAGGATTTGCAAATCATTGTTCAAAATCTCTCACTGTATCTCCTAAGGTAATTGAAAATATAATCCAAACTCAAAAGACGTAAAATGGCACAGAAAAAGGTCACAACACACCCAAGTTGCGAAACTCTGGCGACAACTCGAAAACATTTTCTTGGCCGTTGTCAACGGCCATGAGACAATGCTCAATCTTGGGCAACACCCTTTTGCACACACATAGTGGGGCTTTCCGCTGTGCAGATGTCGTGGTGGTGAAAGAAGTCGTCAATTCGTAAGCTCCCTAGTATTGGGAAACCTGATAATGTTGGGAAATCTTGAAAAATTCCATGTTGTCTTTGGAAAAGTTCAGGTGGAAAAATCTGCAAGTCAGATTGGAGTAGCTGCTGTGATGGTTCAAAGGAATGTGCTGAGCTAGCTAAGAGGTGGCTATTCCATAACATGCCAAAAGAGGAAACTAGACATGTGGCCCAAAATGCGGCATCAAAACTAGAACGCACTTTACGAACAAAGTAGGAGATCAGGGGTTATGGAGAGTTTTTGGGGGGGTGGCCAACCCTTTACCCGCTTTGGTTAGAAGGTACTGCAAGGGCTAATTGTTAGCCAATGCATTGGCCTTTTCTAATCCTTGTGAAGGATGCTAATATTAAGATAACTGGGAGTGGAGGCAGCCTTAAGAGTTCTGGCCAACAAGGCAGCATATTGGCAGATGTGTTCATGTTGGGCGGGAACTAGAGGGTATCCCATGCAGTGGCAAAAGCGAAGATAGCTGCCGCAGTGTTGCTTGGTATTGCTTGAAAAGGTGTGGGATCTCTAGTGAAAGACCTCTTCTAGCTGCCTGGCCAGGTTAGGGTCCAGAGAATCTGCGAGAAAGAAAATCGGTGCTGATACCAGACTGGTTGGTTACTGGGGAGTTGTGAAACAGCATGTGCAATAACACTGAGCTTTGCTGGGATGTGTAACTCAGTAAACATAAAATTATGAATAACTGAAAGCCAGAACAATAGCCTGAGCACATGCGTAACAGCAGGTTCCCCAGTAGAACCTTTATTGATAATGTGCATTGCAGCTGCATTATCACAAGGAACGATTTCATTTTGATTTTGCCAATGAGGAACTCAGACGGAGGCTGGCAAGGTTTGAGCCAGAACTTCTTTATGATCAATGTGTAGGGTTGTGAAAGTCTATCATAAAAGAAGATTGTATATTGAATTATCAAAACGACACAGGGGAAGAGAGCAGCATTTTTCTCTAGATGTCTGAACCAGTTTAAAAGGAGAACATGAAAATTTTGACATTTTTTTGGACTACAAAAGCCCAGTGGTGATCATTGGACCACTGACAATAGGTATTACAAAGAACCATAGTGAAGGCCTTAACATCTAATCTTTGACATCTGTAAATAAGATAAATCAGAAATGGCTATACAATGTTTGGTATTTGAAAGACAATTGATTTTTATAAATTGATCATTTTCGTAACAAGATTATTTGAACTTATTTTCATGTTTTTGTCTCTACCAAATGCTACCTTAAGAGAGCACCATGAAATATCAAAGTCCTTAAAATTTCCAGGGGTAGTGCTAAGAGGCCCTTCCCTACAGAAAGGGTTGACTCCCCTTCCTGATCCTTCTCTTCCAACATGACCACTGCACCAGATGGGCAACTCCCATATTTTGGGGACCCACCTGATAAATGGTGTGACCCCTTCTAAAAACTTAGCTGGAACACTGTGTTAAGGATTGACAAGAAAGCTTTTGCTGCTGATACATCTATTTTTGTAGAAAGGATGTGGTCCACATAGCTTCTGCGGAAATCTGGGATTTTGTTGTCTTGTTCCAGTTTCCCCATCTGTTTGTAACTAGGGGCTTATACCTACATTGTAAAGGTTTATACCTACATTGTCAGTCCAGTTGTAAAGGTTGACATCAACCTGGAACAGGTGATGCCGTGGTGCTTTTTCTAGCAGTTGAATCAGATCAGGTTGAGTGGTATTAAGATTGTTTCATTTAAACAGTTGTCTACGAACATCTTTTCAGGGATGATTTTGATGGTTTTTGGAGGGGTCTATTTGTGTACAAAGATGTGATATCATAGGATACCATTATGGTGTTCTTGTCGATGTCCAGTTTTCGAATCTTTTAGCAAAAGAGAAGCTATCTGATATTATGAAGCAATAGACTGATGGGGGTTCAACTTCTCATCAAGCCATTTGACAAGGGCATAGTTGTTGGTACCCATGGCAGATAAGGATGGTCTCATTGGTAGCTTCTCGTTATATCATAAAGATGTACTCATAACAGCTACATCAATACTTTTATCTGGCTTTGTGATGACAATGTTATCTTATTAGGTGGGTTCATACTAGCTTAGTAAGTAGACCTTAAGTACACAAAGACCTCAAGTATACTTGAGATCACATATGTTCACTTACCTTGATAAGCGTTCATATTTAAAATTCTAATGATATGTCAAGTGACAGAGCCGTGAATCAAATTACGCGCCAAGTATATTAAGCATATGCGTGAGTGCGGCAAAGATTTAAACATCTATTTTACATCATGTGACCTCAAAAGCTGAAAATTGCTTTTATTATTTGGCTTTTATTTCTCTTGCTGCAACGACAGCGGGCCATGCTGCTTCACCAAGCTTATCACTTTCTCATTGTTGAGGAAGAATTTAGAATGCGCCTCGAAGAAGAAGAGCTTGGGCTTGGCCACGTCCACAAAACTGGTTCTGTAGTTTGTTGGCAAATCCAGTGCTAAATTTTCTTTGGAAACAACATTTTAGAGTGACATGCGAAACCTTCGATTACTTATGTGGCCTTGTGAGGGTGAACTTACAAAAGCAACGCATGAGGTTCCGAGATCCGGTCAGCGTGGAGGAAAGAGTTGGTCTTTCACTCTGGCGACTGGCAACAGGCAACAGCTACAGAAGTTGTGGTTTACAATTTGGCCTTGGAAAGTCAACGGTGGAAATTATTTGTAGTGAGTTCGAACAAGCCATTTTTAATTTGAAAAACCGCTTTTTAAAATTTCCTTTGACAACTCAGGAAATCCGGAACAAAATGGACAAGTTTGAGGAATCTGATGGAATACCCCAAATAATGGGAGCAATCGACGGGTGTCATATAGAAATAAATGCGCCACCAGACAATCATGAAGATTATTTTAATTGCAAGCAACACTACAGTGTGAATCTGCAAGGCATAGTCGATGCAAATTCAAAATTTGTCCATGCTACAGTAGGGTATCCTGGCAGTATACTTGATGCGCGGGTTCTAAGGCTAAGTGGTCTTTATGATCTAGCACAAAATGAGCAGATTCTTAGCGGTCCAACATGCATTATAAATGGAATAGAAACCAGGCCGCTTCTAGCTGGTGACAGTGCCTATCCACTCACAAGCTGGCTAGTGAAGCCGTACCTGGACAGAGGACGTCTCACTCCTGAGAAGAGAAAGTTTAACTTAAAGTTAAGCGCATTACGCTGTGTTGTAGAACGAGCATTTGGTATGTTAAAAGGCCGTTGGAGAATTGCAGTGAAAAAGGTTGAACAAAAAACAAGCACTTTGAAAAAAACCGTGATTGCAGCGTGCGTTTTGCACAACATTTGTATTGAACGGGGTGACCTATATGACACCGACAACAGCGATTCAGATGATAGTTCTGACGACGACAACGATGGAAGAATTGGTATTGAAACTGGCAACGACATTCGAGAAGCGCTAAAAGACTATGTACGTGATAATTTGTAAATGAACTTGTCAGATCAAAGCATTAAAAATTGCTATTGTATTTAGTCTTAGCATATTCCTTGGCAACAACAGAACAATAAAAATTAGATAATTAAAACTACTTCGATGCGAAATCCTTAAATATGTCTTTAAAGCCAGCAAGTATCGCGTTTGTTTGCTCCATTTGCCTGTTTTGGGATTCTTGGAACATTTCTGCGGAACGTTCAAATCGGGCATTGTCCTGTTCCAGACTACGCTCCCACATCTCTACAAAGGTAGTCTGCCAATCGGTTGTCTTATTTTCTGCGGGGACATCTCGCCGCCTTCGTTTTCCCTTACGCCCAGACTTTTCCTGCATTTCTGCCTTTCTTTTCTTGCTGCTCCTTTGAACACTAATTTCTTCAGAAGTTTCCTCAGCATCATCAAATGAAAGGTTTCCGTCCGCAACTACTGATGCGTTGTCATTATCCTCAGAGCTGCCCTCGATTGCCATTTTTGAAGGATCGTCGCGATGTCCCATCACTTCTTCAAAAATGTCAAAATACGGGAAGCCGTCTTTGATTTTCTTAATTCCAGCTTCTCCAGTTGAACGAGATCGCTGTTTTAGTGGCTCATATTCGTACTCTAAATTTTGTTGGCGCTTCTTGACCTGCTGAAGGGTTCTTTGGCTTTGTGGATGACTTTCGTTGTACGAAGAATAGATCTCGTTCCAGATTTTGATTTTCTCTCGTTGAGAAGCTCCTTGCAGCTTACTGTATCTCGATCCCCAAGCTTCTAAAAGATCTTTGGTTTCTCCTTCGGTCCAGTCAGCGGACTTAACACGAGCTTTTTTCCCTTTTTTATTTCCCGCGGCCAGCACATTGGAATCACTCACGGCTGGAGACTGAGGAGATGGCGTGCTTGTTGCAAATGGAATTGGTGATTGGGTGCGCTGTGGTACCGTGCTAGCAAACTGAGTTGTATTGAGTACGGGCTGTGAACCTCCTGGTTGGCTCAATTGCGGCTCAGATGGACGGTAAAACAAGGCGCTCGTTGGAGGAAATGGCCAATATTGACCGCCATTCATGTGCTGCCCTGGATTTGCTACTCTCGCAAACCGTCTATTCAAGTTATCACTAAAGGAAAAAAATCACCATTGTGAGCATGTGAATTTTTGATATGATTTAACCGGGGTGCGAATAAGTTACATGACTCCGTGGTCTAAGTAGTCATCATCGCGGTCCAATGCACGAAAGTTGGGTCAAAAGTGACTGAAGCTGGAGTTGTCCATTTCCTTTGTTTTTTCGTGTCCTTGAAAGCTGAAGGTGTCAAGCAAGCAAGCAGATTGAAATGATGTGCATGTTGTACAAGTCTTGCGTGTACTGATATGCCATTGAAAAATGTATTTGATTGACATTCAATTTCCTGAAATTGTTTTGATAGTGCGTAAGTGCGCTGGTAAGGATGGTTGAAAAATACTTGAAAGTGCACTTCTGCTCTTTTGAAAAAGATGTGTTGCCACGACCACAAAGTAGGCTACTTACATTGAAATTGGACCCGTTCACATCTGAAGTAAGATTCAAGTATACTTAAGGTCTACTTACTAAGGTAGTATGAACCCACCTATTGTTTCAACTGTTTTGTAGCCCTTTGCCAAGCCTGCAAATATTTCCTTGGAGCCAGTCATATGCAGGGCCATGGACAATGTTCCACCTGACATGCCAGTCTGGTTGGTGAAAATTTTTTCCCTCATTTAACCCATTGAGTGCCCGCACCATTGAGGATGCTTTGTGCCGGAGCATTTTAACTACAACTGGGTGTCTCATAAAAAAAATTCAAATGCCGTTCAGGCCTGAATTTTTTTCAGGCTTTAATTTCACAACTGCTTAAGTTGTGTGCGAACTGCAATGATCAACCATGCCTTCATATCTTTCTCCGCAGTTCAAATATATGATCTTTCATATATTCACTTGTATTCTTCACCATCTACGGGTATATTATGAACTCGGAAAGTGACCACCTCCCAGATGGCTTGATATCTGAGTTGATAGAGCACAGCACCGGTATCGCAGTTCTAGGTCATGGGTTCAAATCCTGTTCAGGCCTGAATTTTTTTCAGGCTTTAATTTCACAACTGCTTAATTAAGTTGTGTGTAAAACTGTGATAATCATGCCATAATAATATGTTTCAGTGGAATAAAATTATATTACAGGTGTCTTCAGGCCATTGAGTTAAAAAGCATTTTGAATTTAATGTTTGAAGAGGTTCTCATTGCAAAGTAGAAGTAGTCTATTCCATTGCCTTCTTCATCTCCTTACTCTTCATTGGTGGCCCTCCAACAGTGATGATCTCTTTGGTGTTTTCACCATTCCCAAGTTACTAAACATCTTTCCAAGGCAGCAATGGAGACAGAATGAAGAGTACACAAATCAATATGAAGATGTTCTACCATTCTCCTGCGCTCGAGGAAGGAAATTTCATTGCTGCTGCGTAGGTAAACCATTTTTCATTATTGAATAAATTCATGGAGAGTGAACAATGGTGTGAGAAATATGCGAATAGTATGCAGAAAAGCAGAAACACATTTATAAAGATCTTTACACTAGATGGTATATGGTAACATGTATTTTTTGAATAACAAAATCATTGCAACAGCAACAACAACAACAACAACTTTTATTATGACTCGCATATTTACAATTTTACAGAAACATATACACATTAAGTTGAAAAAAGCTTGACAATAGCAACAGCGCGAACCCGCAGCTAGCCTGGGCTAATCTAGCTCTCCTGGTAAAGTAAGTAAAGTAGACTTTATTTAAAGAGGGTTTACACTAAATTGCTCAAGCTAATAAACTTGTGGTCCTCTATAATATTCATATTAAGATTTTGATGGCACGAAAAGTTAAATTAAATAGAAAATACTTACAATAAAAAAATACAAGATATATCTATATAATAGCTGAAATCTAAACTTATTATTAGTCCTAAAAACAAGATTAGATAATGAAGTGATAAACAGCCTGCTGTTAACTAAAAAGATTTGAGCAAATTGTTTTGTATTAAAGACAGTGGTAAACTGTTCCATGGTTTACATTTCATGGTGGTAAAAGTTCTTCCACCTTTGGTCTGGCGACTAAATCTCTGAAGACAAATCCTGTTTTCGTGCTCTTGCTTTCAACAATTAGCACAGTCAACTATGATGGCTGCTGCATTCTTCAGATTAAATGTTTCTTCCGCTGTCTGCAGTGTCACAACGTTACAGGCCAGTGCCTTTACTTTATGAAGGGAACAAGTAGTGGATCTTGAGAAGAGATCATACTGGATGTGAGTTTTCCCTGACAACATGGTATTCTTTATTAAACTCCTGAAAGGGGCAACTGGTTTGTAATAAAATTCCATATCCAGTTCAAGCAATACACAAGTCATGGAAGTTTTTTTTTGTGTATATGACTTTGAATATAGCGTTGGTGAAAACACCCCTTGCAGCAAGCTCTACGGTAAACTGGCTCTGTGAATAGTGTCTTCTCGCATTGGCCGCAACGATTCCCTGTCATGAGTGGTGTTTATCCTCTACTCCAGGGATGTTTAAAAATGTGCCATCTGTTGTAAAAGAACTGCTGAGCAGAGTAGTAGGGAGATAAAATGAATTAGGTGGCAATTTTCACTGGCAGTCGGCTACTCATGACGGCCCTGGTGCATGGTGTCAGTCAATTAACTTGTACTTGTCATGATAGCTTACTGGTGTAGTTTTGAGGCTGGGTTGAGTGAATTTTTAGGAAACTTAGTAGGCTCTAAATACTGCTGGTTCATGAATGGAACACTTGCCTGTTGTGGCAGAACAAGTGGTTGAATTCAAATGAAACTTACTCTCCTTCCAAACCAGCTTTTCTATATCATTCAAGAAATCGGGTTTTTTTGCCATTCAAAGATGCAATGTTTGAAGAAAGGCGTCTGAAGTAGAGATGCCCAGTTATGCATTGGAGTTTAGCCTCAGGCTGAATGGCTCCTAAAATGGGGTTTCTTTTGGCACCCCATTTACTCTGCATTAGTAGACCAGTTCTGCAGTAGTTGTTGATCATAGTTTGCACATAAACATCTTTGGTTTGGAACCACACTACCAAGAATCCACTTGTATGTCTCTGCAGGATTTGGCCTAGCTTTGCCCCTTTTCATAATGTTTCTTATTGTCCATCACTCTTTGCTCTTTTTCCGTATAACATTACTTACGAAGTCTTCTCTTGTGCTTACAAATTTTATTCTTCTTTGAATCTGAATTCAGGCTTCTCTGATGATGGCCCAACCTTGTATGACCTACTTTCATGTCCTCTGCACACTAGGCAGTTGTAGATCTGTTTTTTGATGACTTGCCTTCCCTTGTTGAGCCAGAAATGAGGTGTCAATTCTGTCAGTGTTTCCTTTACTCATCACCCTGTGGAGTAGTGTAGGAGTTAGCGGTTTCAGCTCAGTTCTTTCAAATACAGTACCGCTCAAAAGTAAGTTACCACCTCTCGTCTCGTTTCTTGCGAGACGAGTCTCGTTTCTCTCGAGATGGTTCTCGTTTCTCGCGAGCTGCGTCTCGTTCCTCTCGAGAATCACTGAAGCGTTTAGTATGGCGTATATTACGCGTAAGAAACCGGTTACGGGTAACGATTGCTGCTCTGCAGTTCATTGTCAAATCGATGGGACCGTCCAACATAAAATATGCATCGATCATTTGCTCGATTCGTATCG
>Ga0099805_1321533_pt1 | contig 10762 bp, 13 predicted proteins | sample OrbCnscriptome_2_FD_81143 | JGI IMG/M metagenome (GOLD analysis project Ga0099805, IMG submission 81143) | Coral microbial communities from Puerto Morelos, Mexico - Orbicella C B metatranscriptome (Eukaryote Community Metatranscriptome) | ecosystem: Host-associated > Invertebrates > Cnidaria >...
AGGAAAAATAAATCGATAAAACAAAACAAAATATACTGCGACTATCTTGTTTGTTCGGTTGCTCGGGTTGATAAATAATAAAAAACAAACAAACAAACAAACAAATACTATATGAAAATGAATTTTGCCCGACAATGAACCTAATAACCAAATGATTATAATCATTGTTTTCAATTTCTTTTAGTTAGTAAACTAACTGAACTGTAATTATAATGACAAATTTCTCACCTCAAAGTTCCTCTCTGTATTCTTATAATAGACAAAATCGCCCCGACCGTAAAAATCGTACCGTCTGAAATGTCAAGTTTACTCTACATCAGTTGTTACATTTTTCCCCTAAATAGATATCTTTAAATGGGGAATCTTTCAAAGCGGGAATCTTTGATGTTGGAGATATTTAAAAGCGGGAATCTTTAAAATGAAAAATCTTTAAAACGGAGAATCTTTATAATAGGGAATCTTTAAAATGGGGATCGTTTTTGATCTAAAACGCTTGGGGTTTCTTTTTATTGCCTCAGAAAGATAGCCAAACACATTTCTCATTTGCGGTCTTTAGATTCTTAGGTAGGCGTTTTTAGCATTTCTTTTTTAGCATTTCGTGTTTTTTAGGCTTTATTATAAAGACGTTGCTGGGCTCTTGATCGTCTTCATAGTCAAGGAAGTTTGTAACGTGACGTAGTCATTTTATGAGGTATACAAGCATCCATTATATTACGGACATTCCATTCAAAAGTATCCCACACTTCATCAACAGGGACACCGTTCCCTTGGAGAGTTTCATATGAGGATCAGAAAGTTTTTGCAACACTTCTTTAATGCGGCTGCAGTTTGTCCTTCTTCCGATGTAGATTTTACGTTTAAAATCTCTCTTTTTTCGACATGCCGATTGTACAGAAAGCAGAACCATGCCATAGTCACTTATTCCAAGGACGACTCTGACGTTATTTACTGCGGCTGTGTTGTTAGTAAATGTGAGGTCTAAGATACCTCGTGTGTTCCCTAGGTGTCTAGTTGGTGACTTGACTTGACTTGACTTGACTTATAACATCTTGGTCGACTAATTTTTCCCGGTAAAACTTCGGTAAGCCATCGAGCCTATCTAGTTTCTTCGTTTCTATTACTGGGTACTTAATGTATTTATACATCGACATACTTTTTCCTACGAGTTTCTTTCTTAACCTTTTTTGTGTGTGTGTGTGTGTGTGAATGGTAATATATGAAAATTCCGGTCACAGAACTGACAATAAATTCGGACCAATTTAAATCAAGAACAAAAAGGATCACAACACTTTCATTAGACATAAGGCATCTTTTAACTTTGTATTCTTCTAACTGTTCAATGCCACAGAACCTAGCCATATACCTGGATCATGTTTACTCAGGTGATTTGTCTCCATATTTCCTTCCAGGACATTATAAATACCATGACCTGTTCCCACCCAGTTTAGTCAGTAATTATTTGTTCTAAGTCTCATCGTCTCTGGATCGTAGGTCTAAAGTACTATTGACGATATCGACTTTGTCGTGGTGGCTTACATGAAGAATCGTTGACTACTCATGGCTCGTGTAAACAGAAACTGAGCTGTCTTAGAATTTTTAGAAACTGAGCTGTCTTAGGACTTTCATAACAGAATTGCGAGTGCGAGACAAGATTATTAAGGAATAAGTGTATGTAAGAGAAGATTTTGAGCAATCTTTGCTAGGAAGAGTGCCAGCTGAACTTCTAAAGCTTATAAGCAGACTTGATAGTCTGAGCGGTGATGAGTACAAGAGTAAAGTAGCCCAAGTTGTTTAAGTGACTAGGTGTCATGAAGGACAGTTACTGAATCACAATCAAAGAAGATTCCAAACCTTTCAGTGACAGTTCCAAGGAAACTCATTGAAGAGACTAGGTTAGACAGGATCCTGGAGGTAGTTGTCATATCCAGAGTTGACCAACCCGTTGATTGGTGTGCTCCCGTAGTGGGGACTCCCAAATGGAATGGCAAAGTCAGGGTCTTCTTAAACCTAAGCAAGCTAAATGAGTTATGTCAACAGGGAGAACCACCCACTTCCATCTGTAGACTTAACTCTAGGAAGATTGGCAGGTTTCAGAGTGTTTTCGAAACTTGATAAGAACTCAGGACTTTGGCAGCTAACTTGGGGATCAAGACCACTGACAAAATTCATCACTCCATGGGCTGTTTCTGTTTTAATGGGTTGCCCTTCGCAATGAGCTCTAGTTCAGAGACATTCCAGAAGAATGTGAGCCAGATCCTCCAGGGATTGGCTGGCGTTGAGTGCAACAAAGATAACGTTTCAGGTCCATGGCAAAGACCGAATGAACACGATAAAAAGTTAAAAGCAGAACTCTAGCGTCTGGTTAAATCTTGCCTGACCCTCAACCTAGACAAATGCCAGTTCAACGCAGAGACAGATAAGTTCCTGGTTATATAAGCTCGAATGGAATTTAGACGGATCCTGAAAAGCTACAAGCAATTGCAGACCTACCTCAATCTCAAAACGTGCAAGAAGTGAGAACATTTCTCGGCATGGTGAACCAACTGAGCAAGTTTTCCGAGCACCTCCCTCACAAGAAAAAAAGCACCAGAGACATTCTTCACAAAGGTAGCCAATGTACACAGGGAAGTGAGCATTGCAAAGCATTTGAGCAGATCAAATCTGATCTCACACAAGCTCCAGTACTGGCTCTGTACGATCCAAACAAGGAGACCAAACTAGCAGCTGATGCTTCCTCCTTTGGCCTAGTTCTTCTTCTTCACTTCTTCTTTACCTTCAAACTGACTCCTCCTAACGACTACTCTCATTCGTATCGAGACCAATGACTCCCACTGAAACCAGATACGTACAAATCTAAAAAGAAGCCCAAGCGCTCACGTGGGCATTCGAACGATCCTGAGAGTACATTGTGGGAAAATCGATCTATATGGACACAAGCCATAAACCCCTGCTATAACTCCTGAGTACTCACACACAACTTCCTGGATCAACTTCCGTCGAGAATCCAGAGATTTAGAATGCGACTACTGAGATTCAACTTCAAGGAGATCAGGTATGTTGCAGGAACGAAGGTGTATATAGCCGATGCGCCTTTAAGACCGGCTCCAAGCCCGAAATAAAACAGCGAAGTCAGCAATTTACGATGACGAAATGCATGCACTCTGATCCGAGACCTCAACAGATCATGAAAGCACAAGCGGGGGATCCTGTCTGAGGACAGATCAAAGTTTAATTCTGCGAGAGATGGTCTGACAAGTATTGACTAAGCGATGCTATAAAACAGTTTTGGTCTAGCAGGGGTAAACTGTAAGTGGTGTAGAACATTATGCTCAAAGCATCCAGGATCGTAGTCCTTACTTCCATGCGTGTCGAAATACTTGATATGATCCATGACGAGCACCAAGGAATCACTAAATGCCGCAAGCTGGCCAAAAGATCTGTTTGGTGGCCAGGATTAAACAGAGAAATCTCGGATCTGGTGCAGCAATACAGATTTTGCGAACTACAAAGGGACAACAAGCCTGAGCCACTTATCACGACACTCTTACCAGACCAGTCCCTGGCAAGTGATTGGTAGCCACAGAACTCTTTGAGCTGAAAGGCATCGACTACCCTACCATTATAGACTACTTCTCAAGGTACGTGGAGGTAGCAGCTATGCAGATGACTACAAAGTCAATTGCGGTCATTAGAGCACTGGAGTAGATATTTACCAGACACGGGATCCCACCAAAACAAGTGCGATCCGAAAATGGTCCTCATTTTGACAGGGGCATAATTCTTCTACTAGGCTAAGGAATGGGGATTTTCAATTTCCCCAAGCAAGTGGAGAAGTTGAGCGGGGGAATGGAATTGTGGAGCACACAGTGGCCTGACCTAGAAAGCTGGCGTGTGCGAAAGAGCAAGAACAAGTTGAATGAGGAAACAGTGCTCAACACCAGGCACAAGACCACGCCTTTGCCTTCAAATGGGCCGTGTACAGAAGTTTTTGTCAAGGACTATCAGTGGTCAGGAAAACGTCATTGAAGCAGCACCATCACCGACCAGCACGCCTAGAAGGAACCATTATCTCTTTACTTTACTGCCAAATCAGCATGGCAACATAAACGACTGACATCAATAGTGAACACCTGTTCGGAAGGACATTCCCGTTTCAAAGGGAGACATTTGAATACCCAGTGAAACACCTATTCTCAGCATGGTCCGCTAAGAACTTTCAAAGTCCGCAGAAAGCCTACTCCGTGTATAACCGATAATATACGCGCACTGATGTAAACAAGAGACTATTGACGCAAAGAGGTCAGAAAAATCAGTGACCCAATGGCTTGAACGGCCTACAGAAACCTGAGACAGGAGGTTAAAAGAGAAATTAAAATTGCTGAACGGCAATTCTTTTCGAATTCTGAACAAATCCAAACCCAGGTAATAACAGCAACATTTGAAAAGCAATTCGTCATATAATCCCTAAAAGATCTATATCCCAGCGAATTTTCTGCAAGGATAACAAAATTGTTGCAGACGAGTTCAATCGGTTTTTCGTCTCAGTTGACAAAGTACAATCATTGGCTAATGAAATGCAACATAACACTGAACCGAAATTATTTTGTCCCAAGACAAAACCATTTGTGCGAGCAGTTTCAGCTGAATACTATAGGCAGTGATGAGAGAGAACGCATAATATCATCAATGCCATCAAACAAAGCCCCGGGCATCGACAAGATCTCTGTTCGTGTTTTAAAGGACTGCCTTCCTGTAATCACGTCTATTATCAACACTTCTATTACATCATACATATTTCCCACCACTTGGAAATTAGCTGAAGTAACACCTCCTCCTAAAACTGAAAACCATGAATTGGCAAATAACAACAGACCAATCTCGCTTTTACCGGTTTTATCAAAAGTCTGTGAAAAGTTGCACACAATCAATTCCCTTCTTACTTGCAATCAAAAGATAGGCTTACGAACACTAAAAGTGGTAACAAGCAATGGCATTCGACCGAAACATCTGTCATAGAAACGACCGACACCATTGTAAGAGCAGTAGACCAAAAGATGTTGACCTCGGCAGTGTTTTTAGACATGAGCAAGGCCTTCGACAGCGTTAACCACGAAACACTGACCTTAAAATTGCAAGATGTGGGCGCCGCAAACTCAGTTATCCCGTGGTTTTGTAGCCACCTTAATGACAGGCGACAAGTGGTACGAATCCATTCAACATTGTTTGAGCCCTTGTTCACCAGCTGGGGTGTTCTGCGGGGAAGTATACTTGGAGCACTTTTATTTAGCATATACACTGATGACCTTCCTTTGGCACCACAGAGGTGCAGCGTTCAGATCGAGTTATGTAGACGACACTAAGCTTGTTATCTCTTTCAAAATGAAAGATAGTTCGGAAGCCTTTGCCGACTTACGAGATCACTTGCAGAGAATAGGTCAATGGTGTTCCAAAAATAACCTTTTAGTGTTGAACCTAAGCAAAACTAAACTTATGGTGTTTGGCAGCAGGCAAATGCATCCTAGATTGGCCACTCCTCGCCTCACGTTCAAGGGAAGAGAACTCCTACCTGAACACACCGCTGAAGACGTTGAAGTGATTTTGGACATTAACTTAACCTATGACGAACGCATTACTAGAACTGTCTGTTCCTGCATGTCCTGTCTCAGTCAAATCAGCCGTACAAAGCACGTTTTGACAAACGCACTCTATTAACCGTAATAAACGCTTTAGTTTTTAGTAAGCTTTTTTATTGTTCGAACGTATGGGTGAACGCATCGAAGCGTAACGAGAGTAAATTACAAAGTATTAAGAACTGTGTAGTTCGAATTGCGACCAGAACGCGCAAATATGATCATGTCACACCAGTCCTAAAAGAGCTTAAGTGGCTACCAGTAGCAACTCAGTTATACTTTAGAACCTTTAAATGCTTAACATCCCGTTTGCCAGAGTACCTTTCCTCTCAATTCATATAGCGAGAAGAAATAAGCAGGCGTACCGCAAGAAGTTCACATACGCTGAATATTCTGCTTTTCAAGACTGCTGGTAGTCAAAGGACGTTTCACTATAGAACAGTTGGTGTTTGGAACTTTATGGATAGTTATGTTAGAACTTTTAAATCAGTGTCTGCTTTTCAATTTAACATGAAACGTAAACTGGTAAAATATTTTATAGCTTCTCAAATATTCAGTAGTGTAAATAATTTTTTTAGGGTCCTTAAAGTAGATTTTTATTGTTGCCATCTTATTTTTGTTGTTGTACTTATTTAAATTTAAGTTATGGTCTTTGAAAAGCCTAATAAGGGAAAGTCAATAAAGAATGTATGTATTCTTGCTAATAGGACTTAGAGAATCGTAAACCAACCCTAAAAGTCAGAGAGAATCTAGCTTTAGCTTCAGATGATGCTGTGTTTTAAGATTCCATAAAGCTTTTGCCAGTTTTCGTTTACTATTTTCGTTTCCCTAGATTGTAATAATAATAGTAATAATAATAACAATAATAATAACAATAGTAATAATAATATTTGTTAAAAGAAAAACACTTAACCCTCCTGAATAACGAGTCATATGCATGTCCCATGCTATTTACATTCATTGAAAAAAAACTGGACAAATTGGAGTTCTGAGAAGAAAAACACGAGTGTCTGTCAGGAATTTAAATAATTCATGTCTTTGTATTCTGTGTAATAATAATGATGATGATGATGATGATGATGATGATCATACTACTACTACTAATAATAATATTGATAACGATAAAATTTTGATAATAATCGACCACGACTAATATACAAAATAATATACAATAGATAACTCGTTTAAAAGCAAGTCAAACATTTGAAAATAAAAGTAACAATTTACATATATTCAGTTTGTTTTGAAATTATTGTTCACGGTTCCTTAGATCAGCGGAAATCCTGGAAAAAAGAATAATAATAATAATAATAATAATAGTAGTAGTAAAATACTTAAACCTCGTAAGAATGATCAAAGCGTGTGTTATTGTGTTTTCAACTAACGCGAAAGGTCCGTTTTAATTGAAATATGGATAACTTCAAGTTCAATTTTCTCTCGCGGGGTCAGCTTGAGAGCTTAAGTCTTGATAAGTTCTTCTTACCTTAAGTCAAAATGTTACCCTGCTCTGAGGTTTTTTGGGAACTTTTTCTTTGCCATCATTGCTCGAATGTTCTGCGGAAATCATCTTAAACGTTCTAATGATAACGATAACGATAACGACAACGACAACGACAACCATAACGATAACGATATCGATAACAACGACAACAACAAAAACAACAATAATGATAATGATAATGATGATAATGATAATGATAATGCCAATGCTAATGCTAATGCTAATGATAATGATAATGATAATGATAATGATAATGATAATGATAGTGATAATGATAATGATAGTGATAGTGATAGTGATAGTGATAATAATAATAATAACTTTATTAAGGCGTTGAAATTATTTTAGTCGAGGGATAACCCTCTAGCAATAGACGACAATTAGCTAAAAAGAAATTACAAAACCTGACAATAATTCAAAAATTAGTCTAATTAAAAGGTTCATGAAAATAAAAGCATTTAAAACAAAATCCTTACTAATTAATTATTGCATAGATCGCAGCTACGACATACCCATCCAGTAGAGTTTCCAGGTTCATCTTACGTCTGTTCGTTTTCATATTCACGAACAATAGGGGGAGATATTGTGTACCCTACATGAAGTATTGTTTAAGATGGTGTTTAATTAAAGATGTCGGCTTGAAGTTAACACCTGTTGTTCACTGAAGACTACTTTATATCCAAATAACTCGAAAGCCTTAAGCCTGATCGCAAGTAATATCGACTTCACAAAACTTGCCTGCTTGCAGACACTGTTCAGTTATTTTAACCTGCAACGACTGGCTTATCATTAAGACCAATCAAATAAAACGTCGAGTGCCACTGCCATGCGCAAAAAAGAAAAAAAATAGGTGCTCGATGAGCACATGAATCCACTGCCGTAGGTAAGTGGATTAGGAATCTCTGCAGGACCTGCGTTTAATTCAATGTCTCCAAAAAGCTTCTTTTCTGACAAGAGGTAGTTCTTATTATCAAACTGAACTCGGACAAAAATTCTGGATAACATTAATAATTCCTACCAGAAGACCAACACTTTTCTTGTTCAAATTTTGTTTAAAAAAATCGAGTAAAGACAGACTCTTCTCCATGAGCAGGCTTGAATCCATAGTTCACAACTGGTGGCCACAGTGAATGCAAACAGATAAAACGGGAACACTTTTCTTCAAGATATCTTCAATTCTGCCTCTTACTTTCCTGTGTTTAACTGATTTTAAAACTTCACGTGGTAATCTAGATGGTTCTCTGTCTCTTTTCCTACATGGAGCAACTGATAAGTATACTGATTAAAGATTAAAGATTTACTCTTACATGTACCTTGCCTGAGTGTAAACACTGGAAAGATTGGCTTTCACTCCGAGTATTTGCAGAAAAAATACTAGTTACATAACGACCAGGCATAGCTTCTGTGGATGTGTTTTCCATGGTCATGATTTCGTCAGCTAAAGCTTTTTGTTTGAACTCTACTAAGAGAGTCATATCTCCTTAAGAGGAACTCTCACGACTGAATCGCGGTGGAATTGACTGCGTTGTGCTCTGAGGCCCGTTCCAAACGCCGCTCCATTCATGCGCCGAACCTAACTGATGAGTTAAGTACGGCAGAAGAGCGGCGTTTGAATCAGTTTGGGTCGGTAGGTTAAGTTTGGTGCGACAAACAACATTAAATTCGGCAGGGTCTGTCGCACTATGCGACGTTGGAGCGGCAGCTGATTCATATGGCGTTCTCCTCATGTGCCGAACCTAATGCATAAATTACTGTAATTTATTTTTCATATAACGGGACTCGCGATTGGCTCAAAATTGAGTGGCGTGACCAGTCATCCATGAAGATCAAAGTCGTCGCTAAAAATAAAGACAACAAAATGCCAGGATGCCTTCGATTTATGAGAAACGGGACTGTATAAGCGAGTTTCTTTAGCGCAAACTCATTTTTTTGCTTTTTCTTCGTGAAAATAGCCCAGCTTATTAGATTTCCCTTTAACAAGTCGATTTAACCGGGAGAAAACCTGTCTAAATACAAACACTGAACCTTGACTTTGAATTTGCTCCCCTAAATATTGCTATAACAGCATGATAACAGCGAAATGTTAGTCACAGCTTTTCTATTTGGACAGAGTTCGTGAATTCAGAGCGCATATTTTCGCGTCGAAAAATGTTACCTCCGGCTTCCCGAATTAAGTTCGACGCAAGTACGCCGTCTGAACCAGCCGTCGCTCCAAAGTCGCTCTAAAGTCGTACTTTATAAAGTTTGGTTCGGCACATGAGCGGAGCGGCGTTTGGACCGGGCCTGACTGCATCATCCTTCGAAACGGATGCGTACTCCCTCGAAAGGGCTGCATAATCCCTTGAAAGGATCGAATTATCCCTTAAAAGCGCTGAATAATGCCTCGAATGGGATTCGAGTTTTCTTAAGAGGAATGGATTACCGCGAACGGTGAATTCGTGATTTCCGTGCCACTTGAGTCGCCCAGTGATCGATGTAATCGGCCTGATTGCAGTTTCTGTTCTACATTGCGAAATACTGTTTTAATACTTGAGTGCATGGCACTAATGTCCTCTGCATCACAAGGAACATTAGGGACCTTTATACGATACAAGGACGGGAAGGCTAAGACGGGAACGGCAGTGGACGCGGGAAATAAGCTTTCGCGTGCCGTGTCGCCAAGGACAAAATGCCTTAAGTTGTGTAATTTTCGTATAGGAGGGCGACGTCAATATCTCTAGCTTCATAAAAGCTTTTCATAAAACCAATGACATCCCTTTGAGATAGTACAGAAATATTATCCAGTTAAACTTAAACGATGGTGAACAGACGACACGGAACTTACTCTTGTTTATATACGTAAAGCAAACCTTCCTGATCTGTCGGTATTTAATATTGAAAGAATCCAGAATTTCCGTATGAAGAATTTATGTGAACGATCTTTGTATCGACCTGGTTCAGATAGCTTTTTGTCAGCAGAGCGTTTTAGAATCGACCCTGCCTGTAGCTGAAACGAATATTTATAATAAAACAAACATTACGTTGAGTTCCGGGTTGTATGAAACATGAAATAAACATCAATTTGTAAATGTGCATTTTATTTGCTCGATAGCTGCTTTGAAGGCACGTAACAATCGTATTTCCAATCAAAACCTTTCGGAAACCACCCAAAATCATGCAAGATCATTCGAGAACAATGTTTAGGAACATTCGCTGATAGCTGTACCTGGTTATATCAGAAAAGAAAAAAATAGGAAACTTTGGGTACTTACCATTTACATGTGAAAACCGGAAATTCCAGTTGGAAAATCAAATGGTTCACGCCATTCCGTGTGGGAAGCTTCAGAAAATATGGGCTGTGATTTGAGGTGATGCTATTTTTCTGCTCTTTTAAGTCTCTCTAACTGATGTGGATATACTTTATAGCGATTCCTTCTCCCGCAACGTCGCATTCAATTGTTTAATCTTTATACCTGAAATTTCCAACCGGATGATTTTTGTAAATGGTAAGCACCCTTTGTCTACTCACCAATTCGCGTCACTTCAAAGAGCGTGGGAAAACGAGTCTGCAATGTCATACGCCCGGTCAGCGGTTAGAGATCGTAGTCATTGATAATGCTCCGTAACGCTGTGCTTCTGCTAGTAAATTCGC
>Ga0099805_1149975_pt1 | contig 10699 bp, 6 predicted proteins | sample OrbCnscriptome_2_FD_81143 | JGI IMG/M metagenome (GOLD analysis project Ga0099805, IMG submission 81143) | Coral microbial communities from Puerto Morelos, Mexico - Orbicella C B metatranscriptome (Eukaryote Community Metatranscriptome) | ecosystem: Host-associated > Invertebrates > Cnidaria >...
ATGGGTTTCCTTTTCTTTCCTATATGAGCATGGGGCTCCGCTAGCAGATACTAGGGACTTTAAGCAAATCGCTACGGCTGGCGTTGATACGGCTGCCGGAAGTAAATTTCCGCCAAAATGAGACACTGCGCATGTGCGTCGGTTGCATCCAGCCGTAGCGGGCCCCGCCGTGGCATCTAACTACGCGAATCGGGATGTTTTGCCGTAATGGCTACTACGTCAGGGTTATTTCGCTTGTCTGGCCCTTTTCAACGGACCTCTCGGCATTTTAAGAATTCCATCGGATACTATATCCTTTAAAGTCAATTTAAGTCAAAGATTGTGTCAAGGTTGCCTCTCATAGGCTTGTAAATCAGTATCTTGAATTTACGATAAGTTTTGGCAAAGGTGTTGGAATGGCGAAGTGAGTCAAGTGAAATATTCGTGTTGAGCACGAGGTTGTTTTTCTTCGGTTATGTTTGCTTTGAGGGTTTAGTCAAGATGTTTTATATCCGGATAACTATACGGTGGTATTTTGCTTCTTTGAGTATTGATATTTGTGCTCTTCACTTAATATTCTTTGAGATATTTGTGTCTGAAATTGTATATTTCATCCATCAAATTGTAATTATGGTACAAAGTGTATGGCATTCGCTTTCGCTCAGAAATAATCTGCATGTTCGTCCTAGGAAGGCGAATAACGGCCGTTGTCCTTTGAGCGAAGCCATGTGGCTGTGAGAAACTAAATAAAAGAGATTTTAAACCCCTCAGCCGATGTTTCTTTCATCTTTGTATTTCGCTTTGCTTGCTAAACGTAAAATTTGGCAAACCACCGAGACGTACTCTCCCCAGACCTTTTCAGTCACGGCAGCCGTAGTAGCACCAGCCGCAGTGATTTGCTTAAAGACAACACAACATTCCCAAAAATTAATTCAGTACACATTTAAACATTGCACAAAAATATTTGAGTGTTTTAAAGACGAAAGAATGTGGTTTTGCATGCGGCGAGGCTCTCAAACTTGCTTAATAAAATGGTGCGTCAAATGACGATTTTAACGGAATTTGGTACTTTGCATATTTCTTTAAAATAAAAGGATATTTTGCCAAAAAAAACTATGCAGTAGTTTTTGTCATGCCTTAGCCTATCTACCATAAGAATATGAGCGAAATCGAATTTTCGACCCTTGCCGCGAAATTAAGAATTTGTCTGATTTTTACAGGCAGGCACTCTTAAATGTTTTTCACTGACTTGGCGGCTTATATTTGAGAACAGAAAATAATTTCCATATTTAATAAAGAAAAGGTTAGAACTCGGTCTGTATGTTCACTCTTTTCCAGTCTTCATAATTCAAGAACTACCGATCCTAATCACTGTAAGCAAGTGTAACAAAAGCGTCTACGAGCCAAGCAGTGTAAAAAAAGAAAACTATTTCAGTTAAAATAATCAGACCTAAACAAATTCGCGTTTCCTTCGATAATGATATTGCCACGCACGCAAACACTGAAATCAATGACAACAAAAAGCTGATTCTTACAATTTGTTTCGTTTAGAAATTTAAATGCAGTGATTCCATGAAGAAAACAATATATATGGTATTAAGGTTTTAGGGTTAGAGTAAAATCCTTGAAAAGCCCCGATAATTAGCTTTTTAAATGTACAGGTTATGAAATAAGTTGCCGAAAAGCCCTGCGGGCACGCTCAAGTTAATTTCCGTTAAAAACTGGCTTCCCAATTCAGACTGATATGTTCCTCTGGGAAATATTTCCCGTATATCACGGAAAGTTTTATTTCAGCGTCACAGTGGCTTTGAAAACATTGCCCAAATCTAACCGCTCGTGAAATAACTGTATTTGAGGTGTTTGCCCGTGGTATGAACCGTTACTGAAATGCGTGCAGATTTCATCTAAGATTTCATGATCAACAGTTCGCGAGAGCAATTATCACAGATTTTCTGATCAGTCACGTCCACGTTTATCTACGAGTCGAATTACGATCAGATTTACGATTTGATCGACCTAATTATGACAATATCTAGATTAGTCACGGTCGCTGTGATTTTTTTTTTTAAGTTTCAGTTTGTTTATTCCTCTGCAAATTTGCCTGCATTCTGTAAATAAAGCCGATATCCCATTCTAAAAAACTGAGAAACGAAAACAAAAAACTTTAGACACCTGCCGCATGCATCGAACGCATGACACCACACACCCATTTACCCTTAAAACGCAAATGGGGGTTTGCATGCACATTAAATGCTCACCTCTATGATGTACCTCACCCTTTTTCTACTATCTTTTGAGAACTTTTTCTGCTTGCTTTGTTTTGGCTTAAATTCAATTTTCTGTTTTAAATCGGACTAACAGCAGCGTGTAACTAGGTAAAGAGTATTTTTCAGTTTCAATTAATGTTAGCTAATTAATCTAGGCGCTAAAACGCAAGCGCGATTAGCAGCAGTCTGGTCACCGCCTGCACCAGCTACTGTTCGTGTCCAGTCCTCTGCGCACTCTACCATTCGGTCAAGTTCGACTTATTTATTTTCAATTGAGCGCGTTGATCAGCCCTTTCCGTTCAAAAGAATAATAGTGGAAAATACAAATAAACAACGTAATTAACGGCACATCATGATGGCTATTAAATCTCTTATACTGTCCACATGTAACAATGTTGCGACATAACGTTGTTCACGAGAAACTATGATCTAGTCTCTTACTTCAGTTTATTGAAATAGTATTTTAGATGCCATCAGCAATTTGAGTTTTCTACTGCAGATTTTTTGAGTCAAATTTTATTTTCTGACGATGTTTTTCTCTGTATCACCAAGTGATTTGTCAAGAGATAAGTGAGACACTTTTAGATTTCCTGGCCATTTCTTTCAGTCTCCCTTTGCTTAATTAAATCGAAGAGATTTTCAATTACGGTTCACTCCTGTCTTTTGTGATGAGCGTATTCAGCGGCCGGATGGCTCACCGTGCCACTGTACATCAAATGCGAACCCTTTAGCTATGACGTCACGGGCGCTTTGAAAAGGACCTTTATTTTGCGCCCGTTTCTTTCACTGCGTTTTGTGAAATTCCGACATTTTGAAAATAAAGCAGCGGAGGTTGAACGCCAGAAGGAAAAACACATTCACACTATCCGAGCAAGCACTTAATTGCGAAAAGGAAATTTGTCATTTTCAGTCCGTGAAAGATACCAAATGAGTTTCAGCTGATCTCGTGGAAACACAAGGCTCAAGTTTGTTTTTTACGGGCGGTCTCGATTTCGAGAACGCCGATCGTAAAAAACATAAATATATCTGGCAAACAGAAATTTTAGATTCGCAACGGATGGAAAGATGTCCGCGGTATTCCTTGCTGTCATGTTTGTGTGTGCCAAGCCAATTTTTGGTGCTGATGAAGATATAAAATCACTGGTAATGGAAGGACATTTCAAGATAAAATGCGAGGAGATGGTGGGTGTTATGTTCAAAGTGTGATCTTAAATTTACTATAAACAAACTGTTAATAACTAAGTCTGCATCAATTTATTTTTTAGCGTTGCTCAGTCATTTGTTCTCTTTGATCTGAAATTCTGACAATGTTATAATTTGAATTTTTATCTTTGCATGTGCTGTTTCGCTTCGCGAAGTATGGTCAACCATCACCGTCGAATGAAACGGGGATCAATGGAAGTCTTCGCCATTACAAGTGCGACGACGAATGCAAAGAGTGTGTGAAACCATTAGAGTTTGAGGAAAAAGGAGTGAAAACATTCGCTGACTGCATAGGAGAGTGCAATAAAACCGACCATGGAGACCCATGTAAGCAGGGATGTGACTTCCTTCACCGCATTGTAAACTCGGGTGGCGAACCGGATGGTATTTGGTACGACACGAGGAACATAGCTGTTAAAGGTCCCTACCTCTTCTGTCGGACGTATTCTGAATTGGTGATTAACGTTGAGATTCAACTTCTTGGTGAAAGCTCTCATGTTGAGCCTGTGTGGTTCATTTTTTACCATAGATTCAACAAAATGAAACCATGGGGAACCTTGTTAGGGAATGAATTACCGTTACACGTAACCCTTGACAAAGGCCAGTCCATGCAAGTGGCTGTTGCTGTAGTAACATCCAACGGACTGCATCTTTCAAAGAGCTCAAACGTGTCCCGCCATGAAGGAGAATGGATGACCACGTTAAATGATGAAGATCTTTTGGACCCTCCCAAAGATATCCACGTTATAGTTTTAAGCCCAACCCAAGGACAACTGACTTGGAGTATAGCCTCAAGTAGTAAAACGTGTGACTATGATATTTACTGGCGAGCCGTTGAAGCACACCATTCGTCCTCTGAACAATTTCGTGTCGATCGAAATAAGCAACACGCAAGCACTACACTCTCCTACCTACTAGAAGATCTGGTGCCAGGAGATGATTACACATTGGATGTTTATTCTGTAGCTGGAGGCAAGGAGAATGGAAGCACTGTGTATTTTGTGACGCCTCTCTTAGACTGCTTCAACGAAACTGGCTTTTTCATCTGCGAGCTCGGGCCACCGGAAAACCTAACTCTGCTGAACGTCACGCACCAGTCACACAATACCTCAACAGCCATGGTCACGTGGTTGCCGCCCCACAATTTAACGGATATAGATGCTGTTCAAGAATACAGCCTCGCGTGGACAAAGATGCCTATAATGAGCAAACAAATGTCTGAACCTCATTCAGACTCTGCAACGTTACCACCAGAAAACACCACCTTCCAGCTAGTTGGTCTTCACAATGGATTCACCTACGTTTTGAAGGTAGCTGCAGTGTCATCCAAAAAAAGGGTAGGAAAGGAAGCCAAACTCTATTTTAACACGACAGACCCTCTTAAGGAAGGTACGGAATACGCCCAAGGAGGACCCAGCCCAGAGAGCAAACATACCTCGTATCTGCTAGTGACGGGTCTTGTGGTGGTGGCTGTTCTTGCCTGTTTTTTCGGTGCCACTTACTTGTACATCAAGCGGAAGTACGGGAGCATGTCATCAGCTGTGCAACAGATGCAGGTTCAGTACAGTAATGGACGGCGAGCTGTGCTATTGTTGAATGGAGACACATATTACAATGATCTACCCGGCATTGAGCCGGATGAATGGGAAGTGGAGTACAGTGGGGTGGCCTTCGGACAACAAATTGGCGAAGGCGCTTTTGGAACGGTTTCCAAGGCAACCGTGGTTGGTTTAATGGGTTTTCCAGCGCTAAAGGAGGTTGTTGTAGCAGTCAAGAAACTGAAAGCAAACGCCAACCTAGAAGACCGACGCAACTTCCTCTCAGAGATAACACTGATGAAGAGCATCGGTAAACATCTAAATATCGTCAGCATGCTGGGCTGTGTGACAACTGGCGGTCCGCTCTGTCTTATCACTGAGTACTGTCCACATGGAGACCTCAGAAATTATCTCAGACTTATTAGAGATAAGAAAAAGAATCCGCACTTTATTCTTCCAAGTGATTTTGTGAGCCCGGTGAGAAGAAAGAAGGGATCGACTGGTAGTAAAGGATCCAAGAGCCCAAGTCCAGTGAAGAAACTCAAGCAAGCTTTCTCTGCGAGCTGTCTACAAGTTCAAAACAGTGACGACGAGAATGTACCGGAAAATACTGAGGGAACATTCATTTCAAACTACTGTTTAAATCCCCGAGAAGCTGAAAGTAGCAACAGTCTGTTGTCATCAGTCAGTTGCCTTTGCAATGAGGCTTGCAACTGCTCAGCCCACCAGGCGATATCCCCCGGAAGTGACTACGTGAACCGCCAGCGCAGCTGGAGCAACGGATCTAGTCATTCCTTGCAAACGCCTAAGTTGAAAAGTCAACAAAAAGTCGGCACTTCAGCTCCCCCAACGCCAGTGAATCTTTCGCCCTGTGTAACGCCAAATCTTTCAAGGAACGGGAGCAAGTTGAGCTCTATTCAGGGGGGTGACAGCAACCAAGAGAAGGGCGATGACATCTGCATCGTTGTGACAGATGCCGACCCAAGCAAAAGTCCCTGTCCCTGGGGTGGGTCTGATAAAGGAGCAAGCGGCGACATGTGGACGGCAAATTTTATCCCAATTACCGAACAAGAGCAAAACTCGCCAAAGAAAAGACCTTCGACTCCAGGTCAAGTTAAAAGCGAGGAGCGATCATTGAATGACAGCAGGGAGACGAGCCTGGAACAGGATACTCGACAAGAACTTACACAGAAAGTCCTGCTGTCATTTGCACGACAGATTGCTGTTGGCATGGAATATCTGTCACAGAAAAAGTTCATTCATCGAGATCTCGCAGCTCGTAATATTCTCGTTTGCGATGACAATTTGGTGAAAATAACTGATTTTGGTTTGACCAGAGATGTGTACGAGAGTTGTGAATATCAAAAGGCACAGAGTGCAGGAAAACTGCCTATCAAGTGGATGGCCATAGAGTCACTCTTCGAGAATATATACACTACACAAAGCGACGTGTGAGTAGAGATGGCTTCTTGTTGTTTCTTTGTTTGTTAATCTACAGTTCAAACCCTCAATAAGTAAGAAACTTAGTAGAGATGGCTAGTGCTTCTTATAAAGTTTCTTTGTTTGTCCCTCTACAATTCAGTCAGCATGAAAGAAACTTAGTATACATGGCTTCTTATAAAGTTTCTTTGTTTGTACCTCTACAATTCAAACACTGAACATGAAAGAAGCTTTATTTGTCTCTATACTTTGAGGATGATATTATTTATGCTTTATTTCAGGTGGTCCTATGGGATTGTTCTGTGGGAGCTTATTACTCTTGGTATGTTGTTACTTCCAAATAATAATAATAATTCTCTCTTTGGCTCAGCAAGTATCATTACCTATATACGTTCCTTTTACAAACTAAGAACAAATAACAAAAACCTATATTCGTCATATAATGGATCAATTAGTCCTTGTTACGCGCTCCCTGAAAACCATTCTGGCTATGTTAGTTCCTCCTACTTTTAAAAATCCACAACATAAGAATAGCGAATACATTGTAGAACCAGCACCTGACAATACTGTAACACGATGTTTGTATTTATTACAGGTGGCTCTCCATATCCCGGCATATCTGGTCGGGAAATTCATAAGTTGCTTAAGAATGGATACAGAATGGAAAAACCAGAGACTTGTAGTCAGCAAATGTGAGTAGCAATAATTTCACGATGAAAAGATGACGCTGGAATAGTTGCACTATGAAAGGCAGCTAATGTTTCCTTTACTTATAGTACTTAACAATAAGTGAACTGCTATTAATTTTCTCCTTAGTTATCAGATGATGTTGTCGTGCTGGACAGCTAATCCAGAGGACAGACCAAGCTTCACAGATTTGAGAAACGACTTGGAGAAATTATTGGAAGAACAAGAAGATGAGCTCTACATTAGCGTGAACTGCGCCGAATTTGATGATTACTGTGCCCTTGTTGATAACCCCAGCAGCTCTAGCGAAGATGACGAGCTTGCCATGCTAACGAATGACCAATAGTTTAATGAATACACGAACGAGGAAAAAACTGGGGTAAATCAGGAGATCTAGAATGCCGACGCATTTAATAATCTGATGTACGACGATGTACAAATAGCTCATAACATATAAAATACTCTAAATAATCGTTGGATATTGCTCCTCAGTAGCATTTTCTAACACTAACACGAACTGTAAAAGTAAATTTAATGATTTTCATCGATCCGTTCAGTTTTTTAGCTCATAGTTTGCTGCCCGTTTCCGGCGTTTTCTACAAAACGTTCTGCCTATTTTCGTTTCAAACTCTTAAAATCCTCGACACAACAAAAACGAAGATGCGGTGGTTTTTTTTTTGCGCTTGACCTTTTTAGAGGAAAACCATGGGGGCGCAGTTAATGTTTTTGTCCAAGTGTGGCAATTGCAAAAAAAAATGAAACAGTTTCCATTCCACGAGATTTCCTCGGTGCTTGTGCTGTGCAAGTTCACGCGTGTTTTAGCTTGTGTTTGTGATGTGTTTGCGCTTACATCAAACGCATCAGGGTGTAAAGCTTACCCATCGCAATTACACCCAACATTTTGTCAAGTTACCTTAAAAAGTCACGGCAAATTCGCGAATCTGGTCAGTTGGGTCTCGGCTCACATGGGGTTTAAGCTAACTACAACGGCAAAGGTGACGAATCATCGTAAATAAAAGGTTTTAAAAATTAACGGTTCATTGGCTCTGCACGTGCGTTACAAACATAAGCGCATTTGTTGCTCTCAGCCATCGTGAAAGGACCAAACACTGCTTAATCTGGAGAGCGTGAACGACAAAAAGCAAATAAATGTCTTTTTCGAATTCAAGGCTGTCTTACATAGTCAGTGTTTAGATAGCTGACAATGACAGAAAAACTGAATGACTGTAGATTATCGCGACGAGATTCGTACTTTAAATGTCAGTTCACTTTTTTTAATGGCCGTCCGCGTTGGTTGCTCAACTCTCGATTATTTATTATTTAACCTCGAACTTTCCACTGAAGAAAATTCAAAGCCCAGAAACGGTCAGATACCTAATAAATTAAGGTTTTATTCAGATAGTGTGTAAATGAAGCCTGACTAGTCACTTCGCAATATATGGCTCCTTTAAGGAATATATGTCTTAAAAAATATGTATATAAAAAGAAACCTAACCATTCGCCACAAGTACATATAGTAGTATTCATTTTAGAAAGTGTGCGAATACTTTCTAAGTTGGGAAAGTTTTTTCTGTGTAATAAATTAACGTCAAGATGTCTATTACAGTCTGAGTTTTTTATGAGTTTGCAAAATGTGCAGAGAAAGATTTCTGTCTCTAATTGGTTGTACGTTCGTTGTAATTAGTTGTTAGTGCGCTTTTTTTATAACTTTTGAAATAAACATTCCTTGCTTTGCTTTTTTTTAAAGTTTTCCAAAGTCTCCATATATTTATGGTACGGCGAGACCCAAAACATTGTTAGCTAAGGAATCAAACAGGTTGTGTTCCGTTGCTGAGCACAAGTGCGGAAATCAAGTTAGTTTTATAAGCTATTTTTTTGTACTTCCACTAATTACAGTGTAATTGAAGCATGCCACATGGCTTGGCTAGACCTCAGAGTTTTTGAAATGGCTTTTCGATCAAGCTTAACGATAAACAACAACCAAAAATTATACACAGCTCTTCAATTGTTTCGTGTCCATGATTGATAAGCAATTATACAAATTGTAACCCGACAAGACGCCAGCAAAAAACAAACAAAATAGACGAGTAAGCGCACAAAGGCAAACACACGTTTTGTGAGCCTTCTATTGAGTCACGTGCTTTCACTTGTTGATTTCACGTTTATTTCATGACAACGCCGAAGAAAGAAAACGGAACGCGAAAAGATTAGCAATGATGTAATTGTTGTTTAATCTGTATCCAAAAAGATAAGCCTTGCAAATCTTACATTTATGCACCGGTATACCGAAAAATATAAGTGACTCGTGGGATATTCTATGGTATAACACTCGAAAACTATTATGTAGTGACCCTATCAAAACAAGAAGAGACGAGTAGTTAAAAAAAGAACATTTATTAGCGTCCTTTAATCGAATTTAAATAAAATGCACGATTTTGATTCTGAGCGAAATAGCATCATTATTGGTTCATTTACTTCCTAGCATTCATTCAGTGAAACGAGCTCTTTTTGCCACGCACTGACATCTGTTTAGATTTACTAGGTATTCATTATAAAACTCTCAACCTGTCCAAGGCATTTTCCCTCTGCATGTTTTTCCTGTTTCACCGTATTTCTGATATATTTAAAAAGCACACCCTTTAAAATTCTCGAACTTACAAATGTTTGTGACAACTGAGCCAGATTAAGGAGTCATTGTAGCTTTACTACGACAGTGGTAGCTTTATACTCCTTCGTTCGGCTTTGAGTTCTATCTGAGACACCTTCCTTGCCTCAAAGATTTTCACTTCACAACAGTTGAAACAGTTTTCGCTGCTCGAGACCTGTTGGGCCGTAAACCTTCAGTTCTTTGACCCTTTCTTCGCTTCGAAGCAGAAATTCTCTCGAGCGGAATTAACTCAAGTTTTCTATCAAAGTCACTATCGTGATGTTCCGCGGGTCCTTTGGAAGCAAACAATGGCGCTCCATCGAAAGAATCGTATTCCGTTTTAGATCGAACAACAATAGATGACTCCGTCATGGGGACAGGGGTGGGGCGGAGTGATTGTGTTGCGCGTATTTGTTCCACAGCCTTTCTTTCGGCAGTAGGGATGGGTCCGTACATAGTTGCTACATCAGGAATCCCTCTCGCGGCAAGCCATCTTTTAAAAGCAAGTTGACTCTCATGTTTACCCTCAGCCAGTCGTATGAGGCTTAGTTTTTGCATTTCCTCCTCGAGTTGCTTAGATTCTTGCTCTTTCTGGAGTCTTTCGTTCAAGTGCTGCTGTTTATCTAAGTACCACTGCTGATCAGCGAGGATGCGCGCGCATTCCCTGTGGCCCCACACACGAGCTAATGCCATGGGCGTGTGACCGTTTCCATCAACAGCGTTAATGATCGCCCCACATTTGATCAACTCCTGCAGACATTTAACATGTCCCTCACTTGCTGCCTGGTGCACTGGAGTTATTCCTGAATGTGTAGGCCTTGAAGGATCTGCGCCTATCCCCAAGAGGTAACGCATACACCTCAGTCCTCTCTTCTTAGTGGATTTGTTGATTGCTAAGTGAAGGGGTGTCCAACCAGACGCACTCTCGAAATTCACAT
>Ga0099805_1131654_pt1 | contig 10611 bp, 3 predicted proteins | sample OrbCnscriptome_2_FD_81143 | JGI IMG/M metagenome (GOLD analysis project Ga0099805, IMG submission 81143) | Coral microbial communities from Puerto Morelos, Mexico - Orbicella C B metatranscriptome (Eukaryote Community Metatranscriptome) | ecosystem: Host-associated > Invertebrates > Cnidaria >...
AAAAAAAAAAAAAAAAAAAAAAAAAAAAAAAAAAAAAAAAAAAAAAAAAAAAAAAAAAAAAAAAAAAAAAAAAAAAAAAAAAAAAAAAAAAAAAAAAAAAAAAAAAAAAAAAAAAAAACGAAGAACTGAGAAAATATGTTTACATGAAATGCCCCGTGGGAATTTTTGCTTTAGGCAGCCCTCGAAGTGATAAAAACAAACAACTTCCATTGTGGCCACGACATGTTTTTATAATTATTCCGTTTCGCTGTCCTTTTTGTCTTTCTCGCACAAAAGAAGTCAAACGAAAGTAGATTTGCATTCAGTATATATACACTTAGCATTCAATAGTAATCATCAAGCTTCTTTTTTAAAGAGTGTGCATTTAAAGTGAAAACAAACTCCATTTGATTGTAAAACATTACTTTGCATTGCAGCGACAGCATGACGTTTTCACCTTTCCTAAAAGATCATATCTGAAAAAGTATATAAAATTCATTGTACAAATTTAAAATCTTTATGTGCCTTAAGTGTAGTTTATCAGAAGAATAGTATGGTCACAAGACAAAATACATATTTTTGTTACTCTAAAATACTAAATGGTATATTTAAATCTAAGCAAATAGAGAACGATTATTCGTTTCAAGGGGACCTTGTGAAGCATTTTAGTAGTTGAATTATCTCTTTCAAAAATTTTGGTTATCTCAACGGAAATATTTCGTCCTGCACTCTATTTCCTTCAAGTAACAAGTCAACGAAGTTTGTCATTTTATATCAAGAAAAGCACTCTCTGTTCTTTCTAAAATACCACTGTTTATTTTCTAAGACACGAGGTTTTATTTTACAAGTAAGAAGATACGATAATGTACGATTATTTACCAGCTAGTAACATTTACAAATCATCGAAGATTGAGAAATAATTGGCACGGCGTGAAGTAAAATATAAGCTGCGTGTGTTCTAGGCACCAAGTTAATTCAGTGGCTGCTTTAAAAATGAGTATTAAGACCAAAAAGCCTTCTGAGATCAGTATTCTTTATGCGTGTCGAGTTTAATCCTTGAATTCAGTATGACTGTCGAAGCTTTGGGCTTTTAGCAAACTACAAGAAAGGAGGGATTAAGTAACAAAACAAAGTTAGAAAGGAAAAGATACAAGTTAATCTGATAGCCAACGATAAGAAATAGCCAGAGACCCAAATCTATCTACATATTTTTAATTCTTATGAATGTTTCATCGCCTAACTTTACAAAATCTATTGATCTGTCACACGAGTAGAACAACGCAATAGATATATAAGTTGTCAATGTTTACATTTTTTTCCTTAAGATAAAAAGTGAAAATGGTTTGAAACCATGATCTTCAAGATCTTGCACCCTCATATCTTACAACCGTGCAAGAAAACTGTAATGCAAATGTAAAATATTTCTATTATGAATTTGTATAAAACACAACACCCGTTTGAGAAAGACACGCAATCGGTTCTAGGTTTTCCGGAAACTATTCAAATAAAATCGCGTTTTCAACTGATGCTTCCAAAAACCAAAATAAAATGCTAACTTGAAAGATTTGAAAGTAGCATGCATTTTCTTAAAAATCGACTTCATCAACTTTATCTTACTTCCGACGGGCCAAATGCTTATTTATGGTGATATTTGAGAACGACCTCGATGTTTAATTTAAAAATAGCCCTGGTGCAATACGAACTTATGTACAATTTTGGAGGGCAGCGATAGCGAATAAAAATTGTACCTTCGACTGATTCAACGTGTCGAAGACAAGCTATCGACCGCAAATCCTACCTACAGATAGTTATTAAGGTCAGGTCTAGACACCACATTTGAGTAAAATAAATGTGGTATCTGCAAGATGTACTTGGAATCGAACAAGCCTGTTCCAATTATCTTTCTGGTTGGTATTAATAACGCAAAAGGAAGTCAAACGGAAGGAACGAAAATAATTTCATGTTTGCATAATCACATCAATCCAACTTTGACAACTTGAGCAGATAAATGGATGAGGCAAACCTCAGTATTTATAAAATTCATTTATGAGTTGTGTGGCATTTATCTTACAGCTTGAGCAACCGGTTTGCTTAGGTAACAAAAAAACAAATAAAGAAAGTGCTGATTAAGCTACGGTTTGTGAAGAATAGCGAACAGCCACGAGCAATGAAATATTGGCCAATGAAATAGAGGGAGACAACTGGAAATGAACGGAGAAAAAAACTTTCACGTGTTTCGTCAACAGCATCAAAAAAAGCGCAAACGGCAACAGTATCGTCAACAACAACAAAACAGGCATTTCAAATTAATTAAGGTGCTTGCTCATCTATAAGCATTTCATCCTACAGTAAATATTTCTTATTTGTTGAAGTACACAACTGTATGTAATGAAAAGGAGAGCGATTCTGTACAGGCTACGATGAGATCGCAAGCCATCGAGAGGGTCCGGGATAAGATGTGGTTATATAGTCTGGCTCCAGAAGCGCCCAAATATCAGTCGTCTAAAAGTCTACCTCTTGTCTAGCACATCAATTTATAACTGATCACAAATGACCCAGATTTCAAGTTTTTTTTCTAGTTTTATGTTGGGCGCAAATCAGTTGCTTTAAGTATGTACATACACACTTTCTGTCTTAGGCTAAGTGCGTGATCCTCTTTTCACTCTCCTCAAAATCAAGTCACTCCCTGAAATGTTTTCGACCATTGGGATACTGAGAGTTCAAGCGAAAAATCTTCGCACCCCGTTGATTTGAACTTGTAGTTGATTATCAGAGAGGTCACCCTTTTAATGCTATTTTACGGTGTTTTAGATTTGTCTAAAGGAAACTGAGAAAATGTACTGAATCACCTGTACTGAACACATCACGAGACCTCAGGGGCTTCACGGTGTCTAAATTCTTTACTCAAAAATCTTCAATTTTTGTTTTAAATTTAAAGACTGATGGCTTGGATGGAACGCACTGATAACGGAATATTCTTATCTTTGTATCAAGAAAAAGAGAAAAGTCGACCATCACAGATAAAGTGGCACCAGGAATCTTACACACTGAATAGTATTGCACAGTGTATAATGCTTCTGGAAACAAATGAATTTAAACCTTTGCATTACGCTATGGTATAAAATGTAGATTTTTCCCTTTACAGAATGTCATAACTTATGGAACGTTTTCATATCGGCATGTTACGACACGATACTCCATCATTACCCTACATGTATTTGGAATTATCGTCCGAATTTTGTAACTAAGCGTTGATAGCATGAACTTGGAGCTGAAAGAAGTATTCAACTAGAAATAATTTGTGATTTTTGTTGCAAAATTTGTGGCAAATGGACTTCCATCATGTTTTCTAGTAGACAAAACAATAAGTCAAGGAACAGACAAATGAAATTTTTCATTGAGGCACTGCACGTGAACGAAGGATTCAAACAGACAAGCTTCAATCTTTCGGTAGGATTTACATTTTCTTTTCCTGCATTTCCTGAGGCAAAGTTGATTTGTAACTGAATTCAGAACAAGAGTGAGATAGTTTACCCCAGGAATCATTTTCGAGCTCTTCGTTTTCACTTTGATTTGCCATAACTATTTCTGGCTAACATCTTGCTGGTGCAACATAGTATACAATAACATGCAAAATTTAAGCGGTGGATGTCCTTTCCGAACAAGGCTGGAAGATGCATTTTATTCACTCGCGCCTTTGGAACCTATAACACAGTTAACTTGGGGTACCTTCCTCATTAATTATCTGTAATCTCAGAGCATATCCACCCCGCACTTCTTTGGTAGTTCTTAAATCTTGCTGTTGAGTTAGCTTAAGAGTAAAAATCGTACAAGTTTGTAAACAGCTTGAGTAATTTTTTTATGAAACTCTTGTATTAAGCTCTTGTGGAAAGTCCTATTCCGAGGTACAATTTTAGGAGCTGTGTTCACTAAAACTTGACGTGAATTGTTGCGAAAAATGAAATAACGCTTCAGTAAAATTGCAATATACCGGTTACTATTCTTTGAAAAAGTCTCTGGGAAGATGAAACTGAAGAATTTAACTGAAGAAAAAAAGAGAATTACTTGCCTTTAAAAGAGGTAAACTCTTTGACGTCAGCATTAAACATGACGATAGCTCTTAGAACTAATTTAGAACAGTGGCTGAGAAACAGAAACTTTTTGAATCCAAGGAATCGACATCACAGAATAGACATTGCGACCACCTTGAGCGTTTAACTTTGACATTGTTATACATGTATAGAGGTATCAATATAAGATAATGGCGTAAAACTACACTGTTGCAATCAAAGAACTGTCTCGCAGAATCTGGACGTCAACAAGTAAAGCCGTGGTATGCTAAATTATACATTACCCCCATTTCGTATGATTACAATTGTCCAAAAAAGATCGCTCATCTATGATACTGGGAAGCTCTTATACTGAGTTGAAAAAAGAACCACAACTGAGCAGAATCGATATCATCATAAGAGCAATATTAGGAGTTTTATTTGGAACCACAAGTTGTCCTATATTAGACCTAGAGAACACTGTGGTTAATTCTGTAAACTTTCTCAGACTGCGCTGGAATGTTGGTTCAAGAGTATAACAGTCGTGTCACGTACTGTCAGAGTAAGCTAGAACTGATCGAGGGATCGAGGAGAGACTGTTTTCTCTTCTTGGTTTTGGCTTTTACGCAAAACTCTGTGATATTTAATATCTCGATTTTATCTCTTCTCAGTGATGTGACCAAAAGAGCAGCAGTATGTGCTTAATCGTTTTCTCCATGTCAAAGTCTAATATTAAAGAGATTCGCTCTGATGCCCAGAGTAGATTTAGCCGTGTCAAATTGGTTACTTCTGAACCAGTGCTACCAATATGCAACGCATGCACTATATTCAAAATTCAGTTGCGTATACAACAATGGAAATACGCCTAACATATATTAGTCAATAAAATGCTTAAGGTGAAGAAAAAAATAACACAAATTTGTCCCGTACCATGTTTATGCCCTTATCCGAGTTAAGCAGCGTGTTGGAACGTCGTGCTGTTACCAAATCCTTAGCATTTTTGTCATTTTTTGCTTTTTTTTTTCCCCTCTTAAAATATTGCATCTACAAACACCGTCACGCCAATTCGTTAAGAATATAACTTTAATGAATAAAGAACATTTACAATTTGATATCTTACAAGGTCAAAGTTTCTGGATTTTAAGCCAAAAAGAAGTCAAAGTTTATGTTTACGTTTTCACTTAAAGCCAAGTGACTGATTAACTTCTAAATTCTCTGAACTCAAATTCAATAGAACAAAAGATCTCACTACCGGCATCTAAGAAATGTCTTGACTGAAAACAAGTGGTAAGTAAAGAGAATTCCGTTGCTTATCATGGGATTTTAAAAAGGTAACGTGTCATATACACGCTATAAACACCACTTTCGCACATGTTTTAGCGATCCATTTCGTCAAGACTGAATACATGGTGCATGTAATTTCGTGTTCATTAGGTTGTACAATGTGAAGGAAACTGTGCATGAAACATAATGTGTGACCATGTAAATTCCTTACCCGTGGTATTGTTTCTTATACTGTGATCGTAACTTCTTTCAAGTCCGAAGATGACCAGTCTTTAATAGCCATGCAAATGAACGTTGCTGAGCGAGCCTCTCTTATCAAAAGCCCTGGATTCTTTATGTCCTACAAGGTTGATGAGACCAAGTTTCTGACCAATCAAGCGAAAGCTACTGGAGTAGAACTTTCATGTAGCACTGTTTATTTTGTAGTACGAGGTATTTTTAGAATCTGTTTATGAAGTCTTTTTAGCAGTATTTTTTTCAAGTATTATTGCGGTAGATAATGATAAAGCCATTGTCAGCGTTTTGTTCCCAAATTATGGCGCTCTACCTTCACGGGTCCAATCTGTGCTTCCAGCAGTTAAAGGTTCACTCCGCGTGGTTTACATGTGAGACGGACAAGTGAGTAACAGCTACAGGCGCTGGGAAGCATACAGTTCCCTTCTAATCAATTCTTTGCTCGAGGTTACATTTGACAACGGTTTTCGGCAGAGAAGATTTTATCGAGATACATATAAAATTCATATCTGTTTTAGTTTTGGGCGACACTGGCCAAAAGCATCCCGTGTCTTATTTCCAAAATTTAGATGCAGTTTAGAGAGACTTCAAAAAAGGCTGGTCCCAAAAGACGAAAAACGCCTCAATTAATCGCCTTAGTGCTTCAAATGTAGTTTCACAACTTCCAAAATGCGGCTTAAGTGTGACAAATATTGAAGCTGTTGACCAGAAATTAAAAAAATAAAGGACATGATAAATGATAAAATGGGTTGTGATGTTTTCCTGTGGCGTTTCGTAACATTTAATGAAGTCAGCCAGGCCTTAAGTAAGAATAAGGGCTTTGTTTTTCAAATTCAATGTCGTTTCATTTCGATGAAAATGGCATTAAAAACCTATTTCATTTGTTTTCCACTTTTTTATTAGAAAAAATTCGAGGCAAGTCTAATTAATTTTATTTGTATCATTCTCTTCATAACAACAAACGTTCATGATAAAGATTTAATAAAATTTGTTGCCGCTGTTGTCTTAATGTGCGAGTTTAAGGGGGATCGCTGACTGTTATCTAAACCAAACACATAACCCAAACACTTTATTAGTTTTTTCTTCGCGATAACACAAAGAATAGGCGGAAATGTAAAAAGAGGAAATCCGCGACTACGCGACGCCAAGTCGAAAACAGCCGACCAAAATCTCACCATTGTCCTCTTTACTGAAGATACGCATTCTTTTGTAGAATAAAACTGCAGCTCATGTTGTTACAAAATGTTCCGTTAAGTTAATTTGAGAGCGAGATACATTTTCTACATTGATGCAATGACACTGAACTTTGTTGTTTTTTGTCACTGTTTTAGTATTATTTCTTTGAAGTACATTTATAGTTATATGTACATTGCTCGCCGTGATTATTAAGCTTCCCGTCAGTGATTTGGTACAACATGATACAAATTTGACATTTTTAAACTCCAGAGAAACTGTCACATATAGAATACAAAGAATTCTAAGTAATGGTGATGTCGCAAGTGGACGAAGCAGGCCTGGTTTATTACTGAAATAACGTTTAGATATCGTTTGAAAGGCAACTTTCACTGATGTACTGTTGCTGTCTTTGTCTGATGTTATGATATCTCATACGCTTACTGACGCAGCTAGCATCGTGCCACCAAAATCACAATTTATCCAATTAAGTATTTGTATGACATTCGGCACTTTTGAAGTAACAGGGAAATAAAAGAAATCATTTAAACGGTTTTATTGAAGCGAAAAAACACGATACCCATGTTTTAATGTTTCATGACAATTTTTCCAGAAGCGTTAAAACAACAAAGGTTTAGGGTTGTGTACCTGTGAAAACAATGATAAGATTAATGAAGTTTAATACTCTTTGACTGAGAGAGTGCCTCCAGGTTAGGCGATTCTCTAACTGTTCGAAACACCATAGAGCCTGAACAAAAATTAGCACAAAGCCTTTGTCACCAAATTTGAAGTATCGAAGACAAAACAATCGGATTACTTAGATCAGCGACAGGAGGGCGGCTTCTAAAACGGATGATATCACCCAGAGCCAGCAGTAGTTAATTGATTCATAAAAGATTCAGGAGACAAATTAAAAACCTCAATCACCAGGACTAGAAAATGAAAATCGAAATAGCATAGTGTTTCCTTTCTTTCCTTGTTAATTTGGACGACAATAGTTGTGTATCTTTGTCTTTCAGGAAACTTTCACTCTGCTAATTCTGTAGCTACACCATTTTTGAAGTTCGCAACTTTTATATTTTATTGTTGTTGTAGGGGAACTGCATGTTTACCATTTTATTTCCAAGAATGACCAATACCTCATTTCTCCTTACAATATGAATAAATTATAAAGAAGACGAGTGGCAAAAATAGGGAAAATGATAAACTACAAAAAATTGTTTCCATGTGCAACTGATAGCCAGAGTTAACATTTCCATCGTGGAACTGAAAGGGTAGTGTGATCAAGACGTAAATACCACAAGGACAAACAACTTTCAAGCAATTGCAAAGCCAACTATTTCCCCATCGGGAATGGGTCTGTATAGAATAGGACTTCATCGAGTTTTTTCTTTAACTCTTGCTTTTGTTAGAGACACGTTTCGCGCAGGAATAACATTGTATGTTTTATGCTTTGGTACGAAAACTTTGCGTGCTCTCGATGAGAATGTTATGTTTTTTTTTCAAAAGACGTAACGCCGATTGTGACAAAAATGGCATTTTCACCCACGTATCACGTAGTCCATTAGGAGGTCGTTAAAAAGTGTGCGAGTAATCCGAGAGCAGGTTTGAAATATTCTCGTTGATTTACTAAAGGAGATACACACCGGAGTAAAGTAAGTACCAACGACAGGATAACGATAAATTCAAACACGATGATTAGAAAGTCTGAAGGGAAACACTTGAATTAAAGCGGGGAAATCTGGAGAAAACTGCGCGCAGAAAAAAAGAAATGAAAAGAAACACAACGTTAAAACATTCAAGGAAATTTTAAGATTAAAAGTGACATGCCGGTCATACTTCTTAACTAGATATTGAAGGTTTAAGAAAAACGGAATTCAATATTTATTACAATACAAAACTGTAAATCAGGTACGCTTCTACGCGGAAACCGGCGAGAGAGAAGTCACTACCCTTTTTCGTAGTTTTCAATTAATATAATTTCCTGAATTCCTCATAACAAATATCGTTTCAAATAACGGCAGGATGCAAAGGGCTGGGATTATTAAAAGCAGCCATTATCAGTCTTACAAAACCTGCGACTGAAGTTATTGTTATCGAATGAAAGAAGCTAAATAGTATGCCTGGAGCGATAATCGGTGCCCGAACCTGTTTGCCACGCACGAAGTGCAGCACGTAACACTGGTAACAATATACGAAAAAATTGCTTTTCTAAATAAAAGTTAAACTAAAATTACAAAAAAAAAACCGAGTTGTATTCTCGATCGTCGAAAATGTTTTTCTTTCGCAGTAGCCAGATCAAACGAGCATGGAGTAACTGATGTTAAAAACAGATGGCATTAAATATTCATTAAACGTAAGTTGTACAGTACATTAAATATACTTTCTTGTTACAAACCACAAATTGCTCGAGCTAGGTAATGAGATATTCGAAAGCAGAGCCAGAGTAGTTTCTTTTTAAGGATGTGTGGAGTTTTTATAGGTAGAATTCAGTTGATATAACATGAATCCTTCCAATCCCAAATGCTTGATAAAGAATTCTTGGTCTTGCCTAATATTCAACGAAAAAATTGACGCGAAATAGTGTAATGACATTATATCCGAAAAATGGAAAACGTAATAAATCTTACTTTCTCAAATTTCCCGAGCATCATTGTTGTCAGAAAACTGCGAGAACGTTCATAAGATAATTCAGAAATCATGTATACCAACTCTTACAACGTGCAATTGGGCGTGTACCATTTGACATCCTTTTAAAGATGTCAACTTAGAAGAGACAGCAAAAGATAAAACAACCCTCTCCTTTCAGAAAACATTCATCTGCATTGTGGATTATAAAAGCCTAGAGGACGTAAAGAAGATCTTATAAAGATGTAGATTACACAGGATTTGTAAACAACAGGGCCGAGATAAATGGCGAGGTTATAATTGTACATCTATCTTCATCGTTTTCAAATTACAACCGGAGAGCGAAGCTTAAAGTAAAGGCGGAAAAAGGAAGGGCAGTTCTCATTTGCATGAAGTGGATTAATCAAACTCTTAACAACTATCTTGCTGAATGTTCAATGAAGATAAAAAAAAAATGTTGTAAAGGTCGTAAAATAAGTGTTCTGTTAAATGTTCAATTCGTTTTGAACACCAGTCCATACACGTTTAGACAGAAATTCATGAACTTACTCTTCAATTTGTATGAGTGATGATTTTCTTAACTTTGCTAGGACGAAGATGAACATTTTGATTAATGAATGCTGAAGTCTACTTGCAATTTTCTAAGTTTTCTTTTAAAAACGCGAAAACCCTTTTGCAGGTGAACTTTCCAAAATTAATAATGTCGCTGTCTTTGAGGATTGGACAAATGGCAAGGAGGTTTGAGACGCCTTATCTTTTGCCACCAGTTGTTATGATTTACAAGCTGAGTACCAACAGAACGGAACTCCATGCAGAAGAAGTAAAAGTCCCGATTTCAGTTCTTCTCTTCGCTTTTAAAACTACAAACGTGAGAATTTCTCTTTTACGAACTGTGGAACAGTATTAATTGTTTCGGAGTTTAGTCTAGGTTATCCGGTCAAACAATGCTGGAAACCGTGGAGTTAAAGCAGTTTCTAAAGCCAGACTTTAGGCTATCACTGACCGTCGAAATACCGACAACAGGGGTTATTCTACAAAGCAGGAGGCCCTGTTATTTCGATACTTCAGCCAAACAGAACTGAACATCAAGCAAACAAACTTACAACAGTCCATTTTGAAATCAAGCAAAAGTGCACTCTCACCTTTAGATGCGATCGTGTCCATGCTTGATATAAACTGGCCCTTCATGTAACACGTTAGAATTCCAATTTAGCGACGCAGAAACAGCGCTCTCGAGCTTCTACCAAGGACGTCCTGCTGTGTT
>Ga0099805_1046292_pt1 | contig 10570 bp, 8 predicted proteins | sample OrbCnscriptome_2_FD_81143 | JGI IMG/M metagenome (GOLD analysis project Ga0099805, IMG submission 81143) | Coral microbial communities from Puerto Morelos, Mexico - Orbicella C B metatranscriptome (Eukaryote Community Metatranscriptome) | ecosystem: Host-associated > Invertebrates > Cnidaria >...
CCGTAGTTTTCATATCACTAAAAGGTGGTGTGCGGGTTTGGAACAAATTTATTGCGTTAAAACATTTATTTTCGTCTTTCACACAAATAATCTGCTATAATGTCAAAATAATCGTTCTCATTACAAAAGGAACTAAAAAGTCTCGAATATAAAATGTTTCATACAGGATACTGACTCCATTGGACTGAGTATCATCATTTTACATCTCAACATCTCTGATCATGCATGCCAGAACAAAACGAATTTGGTTGTAAGAGACTTCAGGGAGAGCTTCTTTAACTTCATTCAGACGGTCTTTCAAAGATAACAATCGTTGAATTTGAGAAAATGACTCCTCGGTAATTTCAAGAAGCTCTGACAAGCGGTCCATGTTGATGTCTTTACCAGCAGCGAACATATCGATCATATAAACCTCGGCGGTCGCCCTTTGTATTCTCAGGTCGCAGGAGATTTTGCCAAAATCTTTACCCTTTGAAAAGGCGTCCAAGGCCCTTAACTTGTTATTAGACAAGTTGTTCTTTCCATACAGCTTCACCAAACGAGATTTCTATGTAGGTAAAAATGGATGGATGTTCAATCACCAAATTGTGATCAAGTAGTGGGGAATAACTATGGTTCTGTGTGATAGACATCCACAATTTGACTGCAAACAAGTTTTAACAAAATAAGCACTTACAGAAGAAGCCCTTTTCTTTGCCGATGACCCAGCTTCAGAGTTCTGGTCTAGAAACTTCCGTTTTCCTGATGAAGCCATGCTACAAAGGTAAGCAAATCAAATAATCCGGCAAAATATCACGTCCGTGTGATTTGCGACTAATCTGCGACGCGACTAGTCTGTGTTCAATCAGAAATTTGACAGCCCAAGCGGTATCTTTTTGATCGCAGGTCGCTGTCGGACCTCCTACTGCATGCATTGTGCCATAATCTCAATTTTACTGCAAATGGCGCATAGAATCTTAACGATATTTACATACATAGTTTTTGAAGCCATAATGATTTTGTCTACAAAACAAAATCTTATTTTGTTAGACGGCAAGTTGATTAAATTTTTCATTGAAATTCAAATTTCGCGCTTTTAGTTGCTTAGACCAATGAGAACACCAAATTTAATTTGATTAAAAATTTTAGTACCTTAAATTAACCGACGCTATTGCCGTGGGCTATCGTTTTTCTGCCTGCTTCTTAGCTGGACCATTACTAAAAATGTCTGCACTCTGCTTAAAATTTAAAACTCTTCAAAACCTTATTTCATTTCCAGACTGATAGTTGTTCTACAGAAAAGATCACACCTTCGTTTCCTGCGAGCATGATTGAAAACAATGGCGCTCTTTCAAACTAAAAAGTCACACCTCATTTATAAAGTACTACGTGCTCAACTGAAAACAGTTGAGTCAAAATCCGGACATTAAAAAAATGAAAAAGAATAACTTCCATGACGATTGCCAGGTTCCAGAGAAAGATTTATGCACGAAAGAACAGAAATTAATTGTTGTACCCAAAGTTCTCCAAACAATGGCGGCAATTATGGTGTGGCTTCAGACAAAGTCCCTCTGAGCTACCAAGAACTAAAGGCTATTCATTTTTGCTCAAAGTGAGATGTTGAGCAAGAACAATAGGCCATTTCTTGATACACATACCAAATAAATACCTAAATGTATCAAGCAACTATTTGAATCACATATAGAAAACACTTATTGGCAGAAACAAAGAATGGTTTGAATTTCCTGTGCTTTTCATGTTCCTAAATTCCTAGTTCTCATAGAGATTCATACTTCAAAAATATATGTAACTCTACCAGAATTTAAAAATGCTGTACATAAGAATAAATTTTTCAGGTTAAAGGAATTATTTTAGGTCCAATGTTTCTTGAAGAAAAGCATGCCATTTATAACTGCCATTTTCATAAACCCTTTCCAGAAAAGCAAGAAATATCACTTGGACACCACATTTAGATAAGTACATCTGTAGCTTATTTTTATTGGGGTTGGGTAGAGGGGAGGGTAAAGGGGAGCAAATTAAAGATATACATGTATAAGTTTTCTGCATTTATTCTTACACCCTTTTAAAATATGTGACTATTATCTTTATTTCATATTGCAGGTGAAGTTGTAGTATTGTGCATATGCAAATAACCCAGACGAACACTGCAGTAATATGCAAGTGACAGTAAGCAGATGTTACTATTAACAACACCATTACTGGTGCTATATGTTTTTATCAGTTGCCAAAAGTAATTTTGAAGGACTTTGTAGAAACTATTTTTAACAACACAAGTCACCCTTAAGTTTGCATGGAATTAATCTGAGAATTACTGATGGATGTGGAATACTCCTGCTTACAAAGAGAATTAGATGCTTTCAACACTTGTGTCAGCTGCCACTTGGGCTGTTGAAACTCATTCTTTGCAAGACATTGGTTACAAGCATATAATTACAGAGTTGGAAACACTTTTAAACTTCATGTAGGTTTCAAGAATGTCAACAAGTGAAATCCACCTGAACTCACTACCTGTGTCAAACCTTAACACAGAAATGAACCTAATAGCTTTACAGTGAATACAGAAATACAACTTCAACTTAAAATTAGCAGCTCCATATCATGTTTATATACATGAACATATACATGTAAAGTAACATCAGTCCTTTATATTGGGACTACAATTAAATGAAACTACTAGAACCCTTCATAAAAGAACACAAAAAAGAATGTGTTAATCTCTCTCTATTAATTAAATACAAATCTTGCAATGTTTATTTGAAGTATAAGCTATCCTAACTGTTCCAGCTTATACCTGTTGAATTTTCATTCAATTCTTGAAATGGTTGTTATCATGCTGTACTTCTACTACATGTGTGTCCTGCTGCTATAAAGATAATGTTATTTATAACTCAATAAGTAATGTATAATCTGCATGTATAGGAGACTGTTGGCTACAATGTCTCCTCTTAACTTTTGTGCTACATTATGGTATTCAGTATTTCAGTAAACGTAATTAATAAGAAAGAAAGTGTTCCTAATAAAAGCAGCGTTCATCTTGATTTTTGTTGCTGTGCTCTGTTGAAATCTATTTCAAATATGTAATATATAATTATTTATTATAAAACGATTTTATGAAAGAACGAATTCAGCCACCTAAATGGTTTCAATAAGCAACCATACTTGGGACATCAGACCCTGTGCATAACATTTGACCAAAAGATATTTAATTTCCTGTTTTTCATTGCAGTACCGAGACAAACTCTACAATTATCAATTCCTCTTCTCTTTTTATTCAAATGCCTTTTCTACATTCATCCAATAGGCCATTTCTGAGTTGCCTTTTGTGTCAAAACAACTCTAAGTACGAAACCATTCATACAACTTCAACTAGCCTGCATAGCTTTGCAGTTTTTAAGCAATTTAAGTGTGCTAAGACAGCGGCGGGCCCACAGTAATGAGCGGCAAAGCCGCAAGGAGCCTGGGAGAGAACCAACTGAGAAACTGCCTGCGTAGATGACTGGCATTTTTTGTTAGCCCAGTACGCTGGTGTACTGGCCATTGCCATTGGATCTGAAGGCTAACACATCAATCAAAATTTTTCCTCATCTCTCAAGGGAAAGCTCCAAGGAACAACACTCATTACAAACAGATCTTTGGCGTGTAAACAGAAAATAATTGAGAAAGCGTTGTCAAAAGCGTTATTACACCTGAATATTCTTCACGAATCATCACGAAATTGTTAACTGCCAAAAACAAGCAAGAAACAGCCGTAAACAACTTCCCTCATGGGAAAGATGTGATGGGCGTTCTTGGCCAAAGGTTGATTTTTACCGTGTTTCACTGTATGTGCTCACCAGACAAGAATTGTTGTCTACGAGAACCAGTATTGTTGTTATTCCGCTGTTAAAGAGCATCATTGATGACCAACTTTCAGAAATATTATAACTGAACTTCACAGCAATGGAATTGTCATCTGATGTTTTCTGTCCTTCTGTTGTTTGAGGACTTCAATCATGGCCTCCTTCACTTTCTGCAGGCTCAAGTAGATGAAATTATCAAGTTCAAAAGCGTTTCTTATCATACCTACACAGGCATGGCGCACTAGATAAGATGTGTCTGATCTTTCTATTTCTAGACCAATTTCAGATTTCCAACACTGCCACCTTGAAATCCTTCAGAGACCCTGAAAAGGTTCTGAATGGAAATGTTTAAATTTTCTGAATTTGATCTTGAGCGAACAACTACAAAGTCTACAATTATCCTCTCGATTCCTCCCTTGACAGGCTTTGCCCTTTGCTCTAATTGAGCAAACACCACATTGCCATAGCATCGGAGAACATCGGATAGTTTTGTTTTGATAGACTCTACAGTATTGCAGTGACTTTTCCCTGCCAAGTTGGCTGGAAGTTTCTTATTTAATACTGTTCAGGCCCAAACCCGCAGTGGAAGAGTCATACGAGCTCCTAAGAGACTAGACATATAACTTAGCCACCCCTCCCCAGACATTGTTGAGTTATTGTTGTAATATTATATTATGGTGTGTCTTGTTCGTCGAAAAACCCGAGTGATCGCAAGTCAAAGATTTTGATTGTAGGCTATTTTGAGTTGTACACTGAGAGTAAGTGAGTGAATCTTTGATACACGGAGACAAAGACAATACATGTTGAACTGAACAAATACGATCTATGCTCTGATCATCTGTGTTAATGAGACTCACAAAACCTGTCATCGGGTTGTCAAAAATGTAATAGGGAGCAGCAATAAAAAATGCGGGTAATCCAGTCAGGCAGTTCCTCCCGGCTTTGCCGCTTGTTTTCGTGGCTTGGCCACTTTGTGAGCTTGTGCTTAAATCGCTTTAAAAAAATTGCTTAAACCGCCAGGCTGTGCAGGCTAAACTTCCGCCTAAGGTTCATTTTCATACAAATCAAACTCACTTGCGCACAAAGACTCATTTTGAAACTGAGGCACAAACAAACATTCATCCATGAGCTGGCTCACAGGAGCCTTTGATTTACTCCAGTAGAGGTAATTTTCCTGCTAAAAATATTAAATGAATAAAGGCCTTAATTTGCAGAAATCTGCATTTTCTCTTGCTACCCTTCCTCAATATTTCTGCAACACTTTCTCTTGGTTCGGATGGAAGGAGCGGCATCTCATTCTAATTTGTTTCTATGCAATTTGATGCAAGTACATACAGCAGAAGCTGTTGTTAGAAAGAGAACATTTGGACGAGAGAATGGAATTGCTTGGACATTCAAAAGTCATTGTGCCACTTGGCATAAATCTTGTCGAATTCGACAGAACCAAACATGATCACATATTTAAAAGGAAACTCTCTCTACTTAAGAAGCAGCAAACATACAGGAAGTATTTCCAAGATAGCAAAACTGTTCCAGTGTGTTCCTATTGGAAGGAACCTAGCAACGTTGATTTAAGATAGGCGTGTATAATGGTTGTCGCCTTCGATTCTGTGTCCGATCTGTTTCTCACAAGTTGTGCCATTTGAATCTGATATCTAAGCTAAGCACAATTTACATGATTACACTTGGAGCCAAATATCACCTGAGTTGTCTAGCACTGCTGGTCAACCATGCGTGACAACATAACAATGGAAAAGTCATCAGAAAAAAAGGAAAACCATAACTGCCACTACTACTACAGCTGAGTTGATTTCCCACAAACAAAATTCTAGAGAGCGACAGCTGCACACTGTCGTTTTCAAGCTCCCAGACTCAAGTAAGGAGTTGTACAAATGGCGCGGCAGCAGAGAGGCAAGAGCTATATACACGCTACGCGTGCTATTGTCTGCTGACACCCAAATTAAAGAAGTATTGCTAGTGTTTGAGAGAGACCTAGGAAGACTAGTGTTTTCCTCTGTGGAAAATGATGATGGCAATGTGATGAGTTTAGAAAGCACAACTAGCATAGTATGTAAAGAAATGTCTAATAGGTCATTGATAGCCACCAAACCTTTTTCTTAGCACTGCCAAAAGGAATCATTACCTCAGACATTGCTGGCATTGGAAACCATGATCCTGTTTTTTTTCCCGTTTTTTGGCCTAGAGGAGCCTATTCTTCTCCCATCCTACTCCCCCTTAATAACTTCAAGGGCAGTAAAACTACAAGATTGGAACTTGGAGAGTAAACAGTTCTCCAAAACTGCCCTCTTCAAGCTCTCCAAAATGGTTCATGACATCACAAGTTGTATGCAAATTATGTATACATTTGAGTGAATGGTAGACATCTTTGTCCACAATCTCAAAAACTAATATAAACCATTACATTAACACCGAAATGATATTAAAATGTGGTAGTAAGAGAACCCTGGAAAAATAATCACTAAAAATGCAAAAAACTCGAAATTTCAAAAACCCATCTGTCAAGATATAGTTGCTATGGAAACTTCAAATTCCTTGGATAAAGGGGAGTCATACCGAGTAGTAGCCAAGTAAATTTTAGGAAAAGTTTCAAAAATAATGTCGCTTATTCTTCATTATTGTAAAAGTTACGAGAATTTGAAGTCAGAATTGTCACCTTTACCTGGGGTACCAGAGGTTTTTTCCCATGCGGAGGAGGGAAATACTTCACTTCACTTCGGCAGTTAAAGGTTGCTGGCACGGGCAGCAAAACTGTGAGAAAACCTCTGGTACAGAGCAGTTTTATTCACTGTTCTTGTTGAACTTTGATCAATTTTATTGGATTACATTTAAATCAATCATAGCGAGCACGTCCCACTGTGATGACATGAACACATGACACGTTAGCGGTTGACATGACAGATCTGGTCAGGTTAGAATGACATGGGTTCTGCGGGAATGAAAACTACTCCCATGTAAAAATTTCCTAATTCGAAGTCTTTGCTTCTGTGCCATTTATTTGATGCGCATGTTGTGTGTAACGGTGGATATTAAGCCTTGTATTGGAAAATGCTCAAAAACTGAAAATTCTAGAAAGAATCTCAACACTTTTCACTGTCGAGAACGACAATCTGTCCATTGGGCCGCATATTTTTTGCAAGAAGTGCTAACAACGGATCAAAAATTTCAAAACAACTGTCAAAGAAGTCACCAATTTAAAGTGAGAATATTACAAAAAGAAACTTTTCCCTTGGAAGAGAGAAGCAACAAACAGTTAAAATGCTGTTCCAGCTCATCTGGTGCACCAGTGTCTGGAGCACTGTGTAGTTCAACACAGAGTCGAGGAATTAATTGAAATAACAACGATTTCCCAAATCCCTTTGGCAAAACCGCCAAAACATCCTTGCTGCAAATAAAATTCGCAATTCCATCCTTTTGCTCAGCGCTTGGCCTCGTGGCCTGTTTACGTTTTGTCGCTTTCCAACTGATCTTTGTGGATCATTCACATGGTTAGCTATCTTTGCGGATTTCTGTGGCTATTGCAGCATCTGTGGGGTCCTCAATGGTGCAAGAGGCATTTCCCATTTCACTCTGATGATGCTGTTGTCCACACGTTAAACTCCCGAACTTCAAAGATTCCGTGTGTTATGGGACTTTTGCACCATCTACTGCTCTACCCTGCCCGCCATAGCTTTTCCTTTTCAGCCCAACACATTCCAGGTGTCAACAAACAACTTGCTGATGCTCTCTCTCATTTTCATTGGCAGGAATTCCATCGGCTGGCCCCAGATGCACAACCTCTGCCAACTACAATCCCTCCCCAGCTACTGACAGATTTAACATCTCTTCTCTAGAGCAACAATGCCTCTCCTTCCTGACTCAGGGTCTTGCTACCTCTACCCGTAAATCATATGCTTCAGCTCAGAGGGAGTTCATCAGTTTCTGTTATCAGCTGGGCAAGCTCCATTCTTTTGAATCCCCGTGCCCTACCAACAAGTGGACACTCTGTTTGCTGCCTTCTTGGCTAATACCATCCAATATTCGTCAATTAAGGTTTACCTTTCCGTTATTCGGGCACCTCATATTCACCAAGGGTTTACCGACCCTCTGCAGAATTACCTTTATTTATAACGTGTTGTTTGTGGGATCAAACACTCACAGGGCACCCCCTCAACAAACCATTTGCCTATCACCCACAGCCTCATGTTGGTGATCTGGAGATCCCTGGACCAACATCCCAGATCATTGCATGTTTTGGGTGGCATGCACTCTGGGGTATTTTGGTTTCCTTTGTGCAGCAGAGTTTACCGTGCCCAACTTGGCCAGCTTCTTGCCCTTGATCCACCTGACTGTCCACGATATTCCAGTGGATGCACCATCACCCCCTTTGAGTATGCACATTAAAATCAAGGCATCCAAAACTGACCCCTTCCACAAGGGATCTGACATCCATAGTTGGGCCGCCATCCACTTTGCACTGTCCATACTATGACGGCTTATCTCTCCCAAAGAGACAGTTCTCCATGCCCCCTGTTTCGTCTTTAGGATGGTCACCCACTTTCTCGTGGCATTCTCAACAATTGGCTATGAAAGATTATGGATGCTGCCAGCATCACTGGGAATTTTTCAAGCCACAGCTTCCACATTGGTGCCACTACAGTTGCTGCTTGCAATGGCATCCCGGGTGATCTTATCCAAACATGGTGGTGGACAAGCAATGCCTACCAACTATATATCAGGACCCCGTTCTGAGACCTTTGTGTCCCTCTCTCTGCAGCTTTCATGAGAGGTTCCTTTGCTCATCCCCACTCTTACGTGTGGTTTCTGAGACCTTGGTACCCCTCTCTCTGCAGCTTTCATAAGAGGTTCCTTTGCTCATCCCCACTCCTACATCTGGTTTCTCTCATGGTTCTCATGGTTCCTCGTGGTTCCTCATGGTTCCTCGTGATTCCTTGTGGTTCCTCATGGTTCCTTGTGGTTCCTCGTGGTTCTCGTGGTTGTCACCAAATGAGGATTATGAAGAGGAAGTAAACAAATAGAGGGAGCGTGGTTATTTTTCAAGTAAGTGGACACACCAATTTGTATGGGTTATTGACCAAGTGTGAGTTCAAGATGGCTGGATATTGGCCAAGTTCTTTTCTGTGTGTTTAAGGACTGAGACAGAGTCAAGGTCCAAAAACACGCAAATAAAAGAACAAGGCCTACATCCAGCCATCTTACCACACAAGCTTGGTCAATAAAGGATTTAATCTATGGCTTTCAGGGAAATTTTTCTTGCGCGACATGGCAGGTAGCCAATCACAGAGCAGGATTTGATTCATCTTGCCAACTCACGGAGTTAGCCATATAATAAGACCTGATATTGCAAGGAGCATGGGAACGAAAGAACTAATAAATTATATTAAGTGGTACCAAATATCCTTTAAGGCTTTGCTTGAATAGGACAGATCCCACATCCCACATCCCACATCCCATCTTTATATGAATCAATGATAACATTAGATTCTATCCTTTCATTTAACACTTACATCCTCCTGACTGCAAGGATGACTTTAGTGTAGCTATGTAGGGATTTACTAGATTGAATGTTTTGGAATAATACACCAAATTTGTTAATTTGAATAAACAAAAACTTCTTGAAACTGGAAAATGTGTTGTCAAGTATATTGATATATCTGTTTTGGTTGTTAAAATATTTATTATGACACATTTGACTACTTCGTTCTTTTTTCATATTTTTTCATATTATATATCCATTTTTTATAGATGAGTTGGGCAATGTCCTTGGAATTGGTCTATCCCAGATTCTAAGGCTGAACATTGTCTTTTTCACATCACTGGACCACATGCCAGTGGTACAGTTTGCCCGTTGTTGCCTTGTGTTGCTACTAAAGCTCTTCTTCTGGGACACAGTGTTGAAAACCAGAATTATATCACTGTGTGGTACCTTTGGAGAATGTGAACGAGTCCATGCCACCCCATGTAAGTTCCACAAGTACATCTAGCAACAGTGTACTAAAGGAACCCCTGGCAGCGCACTGTTCGTGTGGTCGTGGTTCTGCTAAGATAGAAGAAAATTCTGTCATCAAGTACCAAATGGAAACAAGAGCCAGTGTAAGTACTACAATACCATGGCTGGTTGTTCCTACAGATGTAAATGTGTTGATTGTTGGAACCCTTATGGCAGTTTCGAGGCTGCCAAGCAGGCATACACACACTAACAGTTCCTAGATACAGACCAAAGCAAAAACTGCAAGAGGTCAAAGAAAGCACATTCAGTCTAGATTATTTGATCAATCAAGGTTTAAATCCAGTCAGAGGGTGTTTTGAGGTGGAAACTCTTACACTAGATTGCCTTGTGAATGTTGCCACATTGAAAGGTTTTAGCATTGAATCTTCAAAAGTGCATGAATACTATTCCAGACTTCATAACATTTTAAGTAATGTTGGAAGTCCCTTGCAACCAAAGAAAGTCAAGCAAATAGAGGGAAAACTTCAGTGCATCAGGAAAGTGGCTAAGGGTTTTGAAGCCCTTTACAAAAAGCAAGTCGAACTGAAATGGTTCCAAGTGGACAAACCCAGTGAGTCTTCAAATAAACCAATACATGATGTCTGTCATATTGTATTTTCCCAACTAATAAGCCCTTCTTAAAACAGGTTTTACTTAACATGTGATTCACGGTATCATTGTTGCGGTTTTGTGGGAGTACTTTTTTTCTTCTTTGTTCAAGGTT
>Ga0099805_1241812_pt1 | contig 10488 bp, 7 predicted proteins | sample OrbCnscriptome_2_FD_81143 | JGI IMG/M metagenome (GOLD analysis project Ga0099805, IMG submission 81143) | Coral microbial communities from Puerto Morelos, Mexico - Orbicella C B metatranscriptome (Eukaryote Community Metatranscriptome) | ecosystem: Host-associated > Invertebrates > Cnidaria >...
GCATAGATTTTGTTTCATTTCTAAAAGGTCTGATTTTGAGAAAGATTAAAACTCTGAAAAGGCCTGTAAAAGGCACGATTACCCAAAAAGAAGGCTATCTACGTCACCCAGTCAGCGTTTTGTGCACCGGTTCACACGACCAGCGGGACTTCGATAAGATCAAACGAAACGACTTAAACGTGATATTTTCGCATTATGTCAATGTTCCTTTAGCTTTCTATTGTGTCATTTTTAAACCCCGCTGCTTTTCCGCACGCTTGGACTGCATTCTGTTGAGTTTTTATGAAGAAGGTGTAATTGTTTTGGATCATCAAAGCATGTTAGAATGAATACTACCAAAATAGCTCACAAAAGTTCTTTGTTTTAAGAGCCACCGCAACATAAGGTGGTGCGTTCCAGTCCCCGGGGGGTAGTTCACATGACGTCACCAAAATTCGAACTTCAAAACTATTGATCTTCCTGAGATTTTACTTAAATGATGTATAAGAGCAGCTGAAAACTAACATTCATACAAATTTTCGCCCCGAATGGGTTCTTGGTTTTGTGATACACTACGCTTGAATTTCCAAGCTTTTGCGTGACGCGGCATTTACATGACGGCCTAGAGAGCTGTCGTGATGGTTAAAAAGGTGACTTATTTCGGGGAACTTGGCTATCTGAACATTTCATGTCTTAGAAAAAGTACTATTGTAATGTTTTAGAGTTCCTCGAGGGATAAATTCACGCTTTTGTACAAAACTCAGTCACAGATGTTTCTGTGGGTTTCCGGCCGCCATACGGATGAGCACCAGCATGGCGTCTCCATACAAATCTCTTTAAATTTAGGTAAAAAATTTCTCCGCATATCTCGCATAAGAAAAATTGCTGTGACCAGAATTTTGGCGAGAGTCTTTGCATATTTACTCTCTTTCATTTCCCAGATTCTAGACTTAATCTATTGACCGGTTTTGATTTTTATTTTGATCTATTTTGAATGGCGTGACACTGAAAACCAGCAATACAGGTATGTGCGGCCCAAAAGGGTAGGGTTTTTCAGCCGTTTTGGTCATAAATAGGGTATGGTTTTTGCACTCCGGTCTTGACAAGATTTTTTTTCGTTAGCTTACTGCTGAACGACGTCTTATCTTCCTGCTTTCTCCCTTAATTCCTCTCTCCAGTCGCGTACGTTGTCGTGGTGTTTTTCTCTCTCGTGGCACCTTTTTACTCACTAGCTTAAAGTCAGTGGTGAAAAAACGTAACAGATGACGAATCAGTTCAATCAGGTTCCCATGGCTAATTCTAGGACAAAGAATGTGAGAACCAAAACAACCAAACATCATTGAGCAGATAAAAGCGCTTAGTATTGTTTCCCTTGACCTACCCAATTTACCTATCCCAAGGAAGGAACTTAAATCAAGAGACCACGATCACCTCATTTTCTCTTGCTTAAATTAAGGCGGCCTATGCCTGCCAACTCTCACGCATTATGCGTGAGTCTCACGTCTGCGGATCTAAAATTGTGATCTCACGCATTCAGACCAATTTCTCACGCCTAACTGACAATAGTGAGTGTAATTACTTAAAAACCGATTAAATAAAAATTCTTTTTTTTGGCGAAAAACAGTTGGTGAGTCCAGCAAAAAAGCGTCTTCAGGCTTACTCCGTTACGCTTATTGAGTTCGCGACACCAACTCGTGTTTAGATTGTGTGACGTGACACGTTTCGGAAGTCGTCGGGAAATGTTCGGCAATCTTCGGAAGTCGTTGGGAATCTTCGGCGATCTTCGGAAGTCTTCGGCAATCTTCGGCAATCTTCGGAAGCCGTCGGTAAATCTTCAGAAATTCAGGTTTTGGAGATGAAAAATCTCACGCATTTTACTGAAAAAAAGTTGGTAGGTATAACCTACTTACTTATGCCTAGTGCCCCTCCTGGGGCATAGGCCACCAACAAGAGTTCTCCAGCTATCTCTGTCCTGGGCTTTCCTTTCTAGCTGACTCCAGGTCAGCCCCAATCTCTTGATGTCTGCTTCCAAGTCTCGTCTCCACGAGTTCCTAGGCCGTCCCTTTTTCCTCTTTCCCTGGTGATTCCAAAACGGGGCTTGTCTTGTGAGGTTGGTAGAAGGCTTTCGAAGAGTGTGGCCTATCCATCTCCAACGTCTCATCATGATCTCAGCATCTGTAGGCCTCTGGTTGGTTCTTTGCCAAAGGTCTTCGTTGTTGATGGTGATTGGCCAACGTATCCGCAAGATTCTTCGTAGACATGAGTTGATAAAAGTCTGCACCTTCTTTGTAGTTGGCACTGTTGTTCTCCAGGTCTCTGAGCCATATAATAGAACAGGTTTGACGTTGCTGTTAAAGATCCTGATCTTAGTCTGGAGTGTCAGATCTTTGGAGCTCCAGACGTTCTTTAACTGCAGAAAAACTGCTCTTGCTTTGCCAATTCTGGCTTTAACGTCAACCTCTGTGCCCCCCTGGATGTCAACTACACCGCCCAGATAGGTGAAGGAATTCACCTCTTCCAACAAGTCGTCATCTAGCCGAACTGGTTCAGTAATCGTTGTGTTAATCTTGAGGACCTTGGTTTTTCCCCTGTTGATGTGAAGACCAATTTGGGCAGACGAGTCTTTAACACTGTTGGTCTTCTTCTGCATTTGCCGATGTGTATGGGATAGCAGTGCCAGGTCGTCTGCAAAGTCTAGATCGTCAAGCTGCAGCCAAGGTGTCCACTGGATTCCACCTCTTGCCTGTGCTGTGGCTGTTCTCATAATCCAATCAACTGCAAGCAAAAACAAGAATGGCGAAAGTAGGCACCCTTGTCTGACCCCTGTTCTCACGCTGAATGCTTCAGTGGGCTGTCCTCTATGAATGACTCTGCACGATAATCCCTCATATGAAGATCAGATGATGTTTACAATCTTTACTGGCACCCCATAGTGTCGGAGAAGCTTCCATAGTGTATCTCTGTCCACGTTGTCAAATGCTTTTTCGAAATCGACGAAATTGGTGAACAGGGGAAAGTTCCACTCACAGGATTGTTCTATAATGATCCGTTATGTGGCGATTTGATCCACGCATGATCGATCCTTGCGAAAGCCAGCTTGCTGATCCCTAAACTTTGTATCAACCTCATCTTTCATTCTATTTAGAAGTGCCCTATTGAACACTTTCCCTGAAACATCCAGAAGTGTGATCCCTCTGTAATTTGCGCAATTACTAAGATCTCCTTTCTTTGGCAACTTGATAAGATATCCCTCCTTCCAGTCAAGTGGCACTTCTTCCACCTACCAGATCTTCTCAAAGAGGGGGTATAACATATCTACAGTGGTCTCTATATCTGCCTTAAGTGCCTCACAGGGAATACCATCGGGTCCAGCTGCCTTGCCACTCTTCAGTTGTCTGATTGCCATCCTTATTTCATCTCTGGTCAGTGTGCCACTCTCCATATCCAGGTCTTCGGCTGCTGGCAAGATGTCAGGTGGGTTTTGTGGAGCAGGCCTGTTAAGCAACTCCTCGAAGTGCTCTACCTATCTCTTCCTTTGCTGTTCCTCCCCCACAATTTGCCTGCCTGTCTTATCCTTCACTGGTCTTTCTGGATTCCCGAACTTTTCCGCCAGCTTCTTGGTGGTGTCATATAGACCTTTCATATTTCCTGCTCTTGCTGCTTGCTCAGCTGTTTCAGCTAGTCCATCTATGTATTTTCTTTTATCCGCTCTGATGCCCTTTTTGGTGTTCCTGTGAGCCTTTGAGTATTCTTTCTGTGCCTTGGACCTCTCGGCTCTTGTTCTACTGGAGTTAACAGCTGCCTTTTTCTCCTTCCTCACCCTGATCTTGCTCAGTGTTTCTGCAGAAATCCAATCCTTGTGATGGTATTTCTTGGAGCCAAGTACCTCCTTACAAGCTGTCACATAGGACTCCTTTACCACCTTCCAAGAACTATCTACAGTCCCATCGTCATCCATCAAATCCTGAAGTATTTGGTACCTGTTTCTAATTGTGACCCTGAACTCGTCTACTTCCGTACATCCTTCAAACAACCAATGTCGTACCTATTTCGTTGAGGTGCTGCACCTGTCCAGTTTCGCTTTAGCTTCAGCTTGAGATTTGCAATGACTAGATGGTGGTCTGAGGCAACGTCAGCACCCCTTTTCACTCTCACATCCTGGAGTGATCTTCTAATTTTCTTACTAATGCAAAAAATGGTCAATCTGGTTTTCTGTCGAATGATCTGGTGACAGCCACGTTGCCTTATGAATCCTTCTGTGAGGAAACGCTGAACCACCCAAGAACAGCTTGTTCACAGCACAAAGGTCTGCCAGTCTCTCTCCATTATCGTTCATAATGCCAAGCCCGTGCTGCCCCATTACCTCCTCATAACCAATGTTGTCGCTTCCTATCTTGGCGTTAAAATCACCCATCAATATGGTGACATCTCTTTCTGGAAATTTATCAATCACTGACTGCAGTCTATTGTAGAACTGATCCTTAACTTCGTCTTCGCTGTCGTTAGTCGGAGCATAGCACTGTATCACATTCATGCTAATTCTCCTCACCTTGGTATGGAAGGAGGCTGCAATTATTCTTGGCCCATGGACTTACCATCCAATGAGCGCCTTCTGTGCTGCTTTTGATGGCATCAGCGCCACCGCTTGGCTATGCGGGCTATCTACATCCTCGTGTCCTGAATACAGCAGCAGCTCCCCTGAATTCAACTTCTTTCGGCCAGATTGAGTCCATCGTGTCTTACTGATTCCAAGCAGTGCTAGGTTGTAGGCCCTCGTCTCCGCTGCAACTTGGAAAGTCTTTCCTGTTGCATACATCGTTCTTACGTTCCAAGTTCCCATCCTGATAGCTCTTTTTCCGAGAAGGGTGTTCGGCCTTGCAGCTTCCAGACTCATCCGGCTTTCACCGCAAAGCGTCATCCTTTTTCTTTGTAATGGTCCTCCTCTCCCAAGAGCTGAGGTAACTTGGGTCATTCTTGTATGTGTTTCTGTAGCAAGCAAATGTTTTACGGGGTGAGGTTGCTAGCCTCACGCCCAACCCTCCTCCTTTCTCACCCGGGCTTGGGACCAGCCATGGCGGAGTTGGCAGGTATAAATTAAGCCATAAATGGATTTCAACTCAGTTTGCATGCCTGTATCTTTGCATTTCTGACGTGCATACGACTTGGCAAAATCTAGAGTAGGTTGTCCTGGATAATGTTCCAAAATACCCAAAACTAGAACAAGGCAGTAAAATTCGTTTTCTCATGTCGACTCTTGATCAAAAAGATAAATGAAAGGGATTCTAAATCTTCAAATTGATATTTGATTGAGAAATCTTTAACCATTACTTTGTGAGCCCGCGCTGCATACGAGGTGACAAATAAAATGCAATGAAACCTTGCAGCTGTACTAACTATGCGCTACTTTACTTTTGCAAACAGATTTCTAGTGGCTAGAGTCAAGAGGTAACATTTGACGTGCTGTCTTGCTATGGATGAAGTGATTCTTGGCACAGGAAGCAGCAGATGTGACCCAGGACACCCAGGGAGTTTTCAAGAAACGGCAGACGCAATATTATTTTTTTGCGAGAAGGCAAAAGACTGGAAATGTAACCAGCAATGCACGAGGAATAATAGCTACCCGGTCCTAGCCCACAGCTGTCTGCGCAACAGACGAAAACCTAAGTCATAAGAGTGCAAATGAAACTGGTGACCATTCCTTCAAAGAGGAACTGAAATTACTTTTCCCTTGGGACAAAAAACTATTGGATTGATAGCTATCTTTAAACAATCAAACAGGATACTGTCTGGTCTGTCTTGTATGTCGAAGAAAGGACAAAAGGTCTAGCCGACAGTTTTTAAACTACAGTCGAACCTCCCGTAAGCCACTAAGGTGCGGGATTGCAGAATATCAAAATATCAAATTAACTATGAGATTTTGAGATTTTGAGATTTTGATATTATCATGATAACTATATCAAAATATCAAATTAACTGTGACATTTTGAGATTTTGAGACCTGGATATTTTCATGATATTATTTTGATATTATCAAATGATTGTTGATATATCTTTTGTATGCCATCTCACGGTGATATTTTGATATTATCATGATATTTTGATATTTTGATATATCAAAATATCAAACTAACTGTGAGATTCCGAGATTTTGCAATGTTGATATTATCATGATATTTTGATATTATCAAATGCTTGTTGATATATCTTTCGTATGCCATCTCACGGTGATATTTTGAAATATCAAAATATCAAGTTAACTGTGAGATTTTGGTGATATTATCATGATATTTAATATAAAAACCATAATCATCACAAATGTGCGCTGCCTCGTTCTTTAAGCGCTTGGTGTATGATCCTCATTCTTTAAGCGTGCGGAGCATAACTCACGGTCTTTAAGCGTGTGGCGCTAGAAATGCGATCACAAATGTGTGTGATTTTGGTGATAATATCATGATATTTTATATAAAAACCATAATCATCACAAATGTATATTTATATAAAATCCATAATCATCACAAATGTGTGCTGCCTCGTTCTTTAAGCGCTTGGTGTATGATCCTCATTCTTTAAGCGTGCGGAGCATAAACTCACGGTCTTTAAGCTTGTGGCACTAGAATTGCGATCACAAATGCGTGTAAAATCCTCTTTCTTGAAGACTGTCGCGCTACAAATAGTATGAGCGAACACGCGTGAGAATACCTCCCTCTTTAATATCGCGGCGTGCAAAAAGCAATAACATGTGTATTAACAATGCCCTTTAATTTTCACTTCGTCCGCCTAAAAAGACCTAAACATAAGGTCTCAAATAATTGCATAAAGAGAACTGCAGAAAATGTCACCGTTTACAACAACTTCTTTTGCGTTAACTCCACCTCAAAGTCAAGTATTATAACATTTTTGACAAGCTAGAACAAGACGTTGAGTAATATTTTGTGTAAGGTCAAAATACTTTTTGGATCGCTCAAACCCCTGTTTGCAAGATTCAGTTGTCCTCACAATAAGTTTGCTAAATTAAAAAGATAGAAAGGTAAATCCTAAATTAAGTGAGGGCAGTTCAACATCATTAATTTGGGCAGAAAGTTCTACATCATGGTCTCGAAAACCTTTGAACACGCTTCCACTTCTTTCAGCTCTGCATCTGATAAGTTCATTCCATTCAGATTTGATAGTGTATTTTGTTCTAAAATGTCAAGCCTTGGTGGTCGCTTACGGGATGTGGTCGCTTACGAGAGCTTAGACCATATTGGGTCATAATTTTGCCTCATTAGCATATGGTAACTGCAGAGACTTACCCCATGCTTACCCCCATTCATGTAAAAAGTCAATTTCGAGAAAAAATCCGGTACTTCCCATTGAAAAAATTTCCGTCTCTTATACTACCCAGGAATGCGATGTTACCCCACGTTATTATCAATTTCCGCTCTATTATCTAGCCTTTATTTGTCAAGTGGTCGCTCACTGAGGTGACAAAAGAAAATTTCAGACTTTAAGCTCTAAAAAGTGGTCGCAGTCGCTTACGAGAGGTGGTCGCGTACAAGAAGCTCCAGATACAGTGATTTGACCTGGAAACGTTTGGTGGTCACTTACGAGAGGTGGTCGCAACCGGAGGTTCGACTGTATGCAACGTTTGTTGCTAAATAAGCGGTATTATAATTAAATGAGCTTCGGCATCTTTTGACACCCACGAGGTACAGTGTAGGAAAAATAAACGAGGCAAGCAAAGATCAACAAAGCGTTCAGAGCTCTTTTGTTTGTGCGGCTGGAAAATAATAACTATTGACAAAATTTAATCATTCTCTCGTGAAAACGTCTTGTGAAAATATGGTCAATAATCATTTAAGCTGTCAACATGTCATTGAACCGTTCCCTGCAAGTCCATAGAAAGAGGTCGAAAAGGGTAGTGTGTATGTAATCGGTGATCAGACAAACCCATACTATGTGATTCTTTCAATATACAGCACCACAAAAATTACGCCATCTTAATTACATTATAAGCAAAATTACAGTAACACTTTTCATTATATCTCTTAGTTAGTGCACGCGCTATGATTGGTCAATTCAGCGGGCCGTATTCTGCTCTACGGCCCGCTAAAATTTAAAGCTGTTACTAAGCGTTGTTTTGTTGATTGCGTGGCGCGCGTTCACGGTTCAGAGTGGTTACCTAGCACGTGATCAAAATCTGCCCTGATCAAATTTCTTTCCACAACTAAAAATAGCCGTGTTCAGCACGAAAACGCAGCGTTTATTTCTTATTGCAGAAATTTCTCCGCGCCAGTTTCACTCCGTAAAACCTAATTCGACAGCAATGTGTCAAAGCTGTAGAAGCTGTATGCAAATTTCTACTGCAACGCTCACCAGTTTTTTTAATGAGCAAATCCAGCCAAATCCAGTGCACTCTATACATTGTTATATCGACTACCTTTTCGCTGATCGATTTTGATCGACATGTTACGCCCCGCTGAATGGCACTCCGGCCCAGGGGGTACTCCCAGAATAGTTGGGTGCGGGTGTACGCGTGCGGCTCACTTCCCAAAACCCTTACCCTATTTATGGAATTTATGACCAAAATCTGCGATTTTTTGCTACCCTTTTTATGAGGCGTGAGGTTTTCCTCTTTGTGTTAACTAGGTTTTAAATGTCCTATTCCACTACTATATTCCCACGCTTATGCATGGATGGCGATACAAACTCTCCGCACCGTTCAACGGCAAAATATATACTAACAAGTCTAACAACAGAAACCTGTATAACTTGTATATTGACCGATTACACAATGTTGTTTTCATAGATTAACTCCCATATTTTAAGTACTTACACAAAGAATCGTCCACAGTCAGTCAACAAGGAGAGAAAGATAGTTCGAGACAAAGTTAGCTCTTTCAATAGTGCGCTCGTGGTCACGTGACCTGACTAAAGGCGGGGAAACCGTCTTTTTTTTGCCACGTTATAAATTGCCGCGCGATAGAAAAAATTTGAGGTTTTGGGGAGGGGCAGGTGTGTTTTGCAGGTTTGAATTAGTTTTTCGACTGCAATTCAAATTAACAAGTCGTTTCAACCTGCAACCTGCAAAATATACCTGTCGATTGGGGGGGGGGGGGGAAACGGTCTATTAAGGCGGGGCTGGGGTTAACACGAAGGCCCGTTTTTTGGCTGGGTATTACGGTTTTAACGCAAATATCTCATTCACGTTTCAAGCAGTCAAAAATCTCACTGCTCATCCCACATATCTACGTTTTGGGCTGTTTTGTAGTTTTTTGGGTATATTCGGGGATATATAGTTTTCCTCAAAGGATTAGTAAAATTTATGGAAATAGGAAATTTTGAAGATTTGATGTTGTTTTAAAATTAGAATTTGAAGTTAAAAATTGGTAGACCTACACCAAACAGTTGTCCACCAACCTGGGGCGCCCCTTCGAGGGGCATTCAACTGTCTGGTCGTGTTCCAAAACCTTTTTTTCCGTTAAATCCCTTTTTAGACTACCTAAAACTTCACTTAAACTCAGGTAGACCCCGGCCTTAAGGTTGGTTTTCACTAGCGACGGAGTCGTAATCAGAGACGCAGAGTGATACGAAAAGCATACCAACAGAGCCGGAAGCAGAATACCCATTCCGCTTATGACTCGGTCGCTTATGAGCAAGTGAAAACCAGGTTGTAGGAGTCGGAAGCAGTTGCGGGACATAAAACCAAGCACAATGTTCGATTCTCCGCCTTGTGATTGGTTGGTTCTTCCGCTTCTACTTCCGACTCCGGCAATCTAGTTTTCACTTGCTCATAAGCGACGTGCATGACCGAATCGGAACAAAATGGAAACGTTCTTCAGACTCCGATTCCGTCGAGCTTATGACTCCGCTTACTACTCTGATTTTCGATTTTCACTAGGTGAAAATTGTAAATTGTTTTCCTCCTTCTGAATTGTTTCCCTCCCAAAAAATCATCTTCAGGATCTTTGAAATCGTTTTAACTTCGTTCTAGAATCTTCGCCATTTCGAGCGAAATTACTTGATCGCGCTAAAATCGTCATGCAGGCCGCTCGTATTGGAGTGTCTTAGCTCAACTTACTGAAGAATTAACCAGGGCCGCTGTGCGCGCCTAGTTTCTTCAAATCGAAATCGATTCCCATACTACAGACAGATACTACCAATATTTCATTACTTCTTTATACGTGGGGGGTACTATTGATGCCTCCCCGGGTTTTGGCCTCTGGACCAAAACCCTGCGGGGGCAAAAATATACCCAGCCATAAAATGAAGCAGAAGCTAACAGCTAACATAGTGGTTAGACTTTCCAATTAGCTTTCTCCTTCACCTGCCTGTCTCCTTTCTGACTAAGCGTCTCGATCGATTACTTCTTCCCTCTTGTACTAATAACTGTTGTGGCGATCGCAAAAGGAGGTGAGTGGAGCCAAGACGTGTTCCGGCCAAAAAGACCTCCAGTAGCCCCAAGAGTCAAAAGGCATAACCAAATTCAGTGTTATATATATTCTTATCAGCAGGAACCAAACAACTTTT
>Ga0099805_1177895_pt1 | contig 10458 bp, 8 predicted proteins | sample OrbCnscriptome_2_FD_81143 | JGI IMG/M metagenome (GOLD analysis project Ga0099805, IMG submission 81143) | Coral microbial communities from Puerto Morelos, Mexico - Orbicella C B metatranscriptome (Eukaryote Community Metatranscriptome) | ecosystem: Host-associated > Invertebrates > Cnidaria >...
AGGGGAAATCATTGGCAGCAAAACTGTCTCAGGCTAACAAGTCTGTACCTGGCATGCTGTGAAAGATATGCTGCTAATGCTTCCTGGATAGCTCGTGCCTCCAAGTGGGCCTAAAAGAAAAATCAGTTAAATTATTGTTTTTTAAAATAATCTGTGAACTTAATGTTACACATTTTCAAAGTTCAGCTTGGCTTCAGCAGTATTTTAACCTCAGGCTAGAAAAGGGGACTTGAAACAATTTGCATTTGCCTCAGGGATTCTAAAGCTTGGCAGTATGGACCTTTTCGGCAATGTGGAGGCCATTCTGAACTCTACTGTTTCAAAAAGCTACTATGGGATGCTTGGGAGACAAATGCATACTAATTTGCCCGCTGAGCATCCCATAATAGCTATTTCAAACAACAGAACTCAAAATGGCTGCCGCATTGCCAAAAAGGTCCATTGCAACCCTTCAAGTATGGTGTGAAACGACAAATTACAGACACCTAAGTCCTGTCTGTAAAAATCAGACAAATTCAAAATTTTAAGAAAAGGGTTGAAAATTCCATTTCACTCTCACCTTTGTGTTAGTTAAGGTAGGGTATAACAAAACTTACTGACATTTTTTCAGTTAAGAATCCCATTATTATGGAACCAAAAAGTGGATAACAAAATTCCATTCTAATCATCGTTTAGAACACTAAATTATTATGAAGGTTTGAGCGCCCCACATGCAAAGCAAATCATTCTACCATCATTTACTCATTTTAATGATTTTGGCAAATATTGCATTGTTTTTTACTACAAAATAATCTAATTAAGAAGGCATACAATTACTGCAGTAAAAGTGCTTGGATAACATTAAATTTTCACCATGTCTCCCAAAACCTTCCTAGGCTTCTGCAGATTAAATTCGGGAAGGATGCAGGGCTTGACTTTCAGGGAAAAAACCTTGGGACCAGCTGGCCCCTAAGTTTACAGATTTAGTCACCAGCAAAAGTATTTCAGTGAAAAGCATGAAAAGTTAGTTGTCAAAGAAAAGGTTTGGTCACATTGGCGACCCCAGTGGTCGCAATGTCAAGCTCTGGGATGGTCTAAATTCATAAAAGATTTCTATAAAAACTCTTCTGGGCAAGTGATTAAGAGTGGCCAAGTGTTGTGTATTCTGCCAAGCATTGTGGTTTGTCATAAATATTCGTCTGGGAAACATGACTGCCTTGTGTATGGCATACACAATATGGTGTCAGAAGTGGGACACAAACCTCTACCCGAAAAGAACCCATCCAGCAAGCTAAGATGCACCCTAAGAGTGGATGGATAAAAGTTTCACAGATATCCAGAAGTGAAATTGAAGGCATTTTGACAGCAAATATACCCATAAAGGACAGGTGAAGAGGTGAGCTGATGGGAACGTGGAGATCCTTCAAACAGCATTGCAAATTCACCTTTGATGGCCCTCTTATAAATGTAAGCAAGACCAAAGAACAATGGTGCAATTACCTGATTATTTGCGTCAGAGATAAGGGCCGAGACATTTACAACACACTCGACAAGGACAAAGCAAAGACTTTCAAATGCTTCATAAAAAAAGTACATCCAGACGGGGAATCGCTCGACCAGTTTGTAACAGACCTTCAGCTGTTAGTGAAAGTTTTTCCATACAAGGATCCAGATAACATGGTCAGAGACAGAGAAGTAACTAGATGTCACTTGCAGAAAGCTAGAGAAAAATTATTCAAGAAGGTTCCAAGATGACCCTAAAAAAAAAACCATGAACGTCGCCAGAAACCTAGAAATACCTATGTCCAGTTCTCAACCAGAGACAATGGCTGGTGAAGATCCTCAAGTATAAGCTGTCGAATCCAAGTATAAGAATCTGGAAAATCGCCCCAAATGCTCTGCAAGAAGCAAGAAAGAAAATCAGCAGAATGAACCAAGTGTGGAACTGTAAACTAGAAGAGTGGTGAATGTCCACGCAAGGGATTGTAGAACCAAGTTCACACAAGTTTCACCAACAGACATTCACTATGTCCTTGAAAGGAGCAACGATGAAAACGTCTATGTGGGATGTATTGAGATTGTGAACACTGTTGACTTGAGTGAATGGTATGATAAAATGAACAGGGGATCCATCAGAAAATGCTCAAGTTTCAATTACATAAAGAGTGCTGCAATGTGATGTCCTTAAAAACCTGCTATCAACTTGGAATCAAAGCAAATAGATGTCACAAGAGTCACAACACTGCCATGGAAGCATAAAAGCAAACTCTACCATATGAAGTTTTACATTTTCAACTGCAAACTACCAGCAGTACTGAGAGCAGTCACCTGTGCAGAGATGGGATGCATCCGCTGGATACCTACAGTTCTGTCTTCTCCTACCCAAGTACCTCACTGAGTTGAAGCAACATAAATTGGGACACAGCATTACTAAGCAAACAGTGCAAAGCTCCGGACACACTGAAGGAATACCCCAATTATTCAAGGACTTGGTTGTCTACGCGGTGAAAATACAATCAAGATTGTCCCTACAGTACCATCGGTCACCCATCCCCCAAGAAAAGTCCCAGTAGCACTGAAAGGCAGGATAAAAGACAAGTTAGATCCAATGGAAGAGGCTGGAGTGATTGTCAAACAAACTGAACCAACAAGCTGGGTCAGCGGCATGGCCACGATTATTATTATTAAAAACCAAAATCAGAATTTGCATTGTTTCAAGACATCTGAACTTGACAGTAAAGCATGAAAAGTATCCAATGAAAACCATTTCAGAAGTAGTAGCAGATATTCCTGGAGCAAAAGGTGTTCTCAACATTGGATGTAAAGTCCGGCTTTTGTCAGGTCAAGCTAAATCAAGCCAGCTCCAAGTTCTGCACCTTTAATTACCCTTTGGAAGATAACGATTTACAACACTTCCACTTGCCATCAAATCAGCCCTGGACGTATTCCAGAAGGCCATGTCTAACCCGTTAGAAGACATTGAAGGGGTAGAGCCAATAGTTGATGACATACTGGTCTGGGAACGAGATGCTGAAGAACATGATAAGCACATTCAACAAGCGCTTGAGCGATTGAAGGAAGCAAACCTGAAGCTCAACCCACAGAAGTATCGCATTAGAAAAGATGCTGTGCCTTATGTAGGCCACCTACTTACTAGAGATGGTCTCATGCCAATTCCTGGGAAGGTACACACCTTCTTCTTTGGGTTCATGCAATACCTAGCCAATTCCATGCCTAATATGGCTGATGTGAGCTCTACTAGGAAAAGAAGTTGAGTAACACTGGGAAAAGGAACAAAAGGAAATCTTTCAGAAGCCTGTTATTCAAAGATCAAAAGCTAATTTTCCACATGCACTCAGAGCTCAAATGCTGGAGAAAATCCACGAGTCCCACAAAGGAATACTAAAGTGCAAACAACATGCTCGAGATGCCTGGAATAGTTTCCCAAAAAACAGAATGGTTTTCCAAGTGCTTCAAGTGCAGCCAGTACCAGAAAGCACATGCGAAAGATTATCCTTGAAAAGACTGTGCGCAAAGATTGGAGCACTGCAGTACTAGCTCTAAGGTGTACAGATTACTACTCCAAATGGATTGAAGTAACCAAACTGAATGACCTCACTACCAGGAAGCATAAGTCACCTAAAGGGCCAATTTGCAAGGCATAGAATGCCAGATCTGCTGATAAGTGACAATGGTCCTTGGTTCAGAAGCTCAGAATTCAGCGGATTTGCCAAATCTTATGAGTTTGTCCAATCTACAAGCAGCCCCCATTGTCCAAAAGCAGTACAGACAGTGAAAGCCTTGCTCAAAAAAGGGTGCAAGTCTATATCGAGCCCTCCTGAATAACAGAAATACACTACTAGGAAATATAGCCTTTCTTCCCTTTCCCATCACCCCTTGCACCATGCTGTGTGTATGAAGATGACTTGGGACGAGTCAGTAACTGACCTGCCAAGTAAACATACTTGACCAGGAAAGATGGAAAATTTGCATTTTTAATATCTTGATATCATTTGCCCACAATTATTTTTGGAAATCTCTTGAACATCTAAAAAGTATAAAATTTACCGAACACAAACTTCATCTCCTTGAGGGTTTTGCACATGACAAAAATTGAAGTTAGTCAGTACTGTTGTTCATAAACTACCTATTGTAAAGAGGTTAAAATAAGACTGAAGGCTCATCACCTTATCTTATGAAACACTGCTTAAGATTCTAGATATGTCAAGAACACTCCGTTTGATTGTAATCAAAACTCCAAATTATCGACCTAAATTCACGCAATATTGTGAGTGACTCAGATAAGACACGTTTGGGCTGAAATAATCTTTATTAATTACAAGCTCAAGTAGTTGGCCCCCAGGGAGGGAGGGAAACAGAACTTAATGATGGGATTGCATGCAACTAGAATAAGAGACTAACTGTGCATGAGGAGACGTGAACATGAGATGCAGAGTTACGCAATGCGCTCACAGTCAATAATTAACCTATTTGATTGTAATCAAAACTCCAAATTATCGACCTTAATTCAAGCAATATTGTGACTCAGATAAGACACGTTTGGGCTGAAACAATCTTCATTAATTACAAGCTCAAGTAATTGTCCCCAAAATTATTTAACCATTAATAATTATGGCCCAAACATGCCATAATTCTAGAAATGTTGAAATTGAAATAAAAGGCTAATAAAATTAAACTATATGAAAACCACTTAACTGTTAGGAGGTGGGAAAAGGAGAGAAACTATTCGGTGAGTAAAGACACTACAATGACGTGTTTGTTAAAAAGGCCTGCGGCCATAATGTCAGCCACCTGTGTATGGGTGGACAGGGGCAGTGATGAATAAACTTGAAATGCACCCGAACACCAGTCTCCGTGAAGCTTGATTAATTGTTCAGGAACACCTGCTTGATAAGCGTAAGTAGCCCCACCAGTATCCGGTCACTTTGCACCACGGTCATTTTGCTCCCAGTCACTTCGCCCCAACCAAAAGTCAGTTCTCTCCATAATCGAAGTCACTTCGCTCCACACAGAAGTTACTTCCCTCCATGATATAATTAGAGTGCATATACGCTTACAAGATTGAATTTGCCTAACTGATGTTATAGTCATCCCATTCATAAATATGATCTTGATGACATGTGTGTAATTGTTTGTTACACTTGCCCTAATCTATCTCTGTCCCCCAAGCCATACCGATGTTCATGGTAATTGGCACTTGCTGATTGAAGGCCCGTCAAATTTCAAAAACTGTAACCCTGTAGAGTATGAACTGCATGTAAAAACCTTTTTGTTAAACATTTTCGTAGTTAAAGGAGTTAAAAAGCGACTGAGATCGTGGTGTAGTTGAAGTGCGATTGAGTGTAAATATCTTTGTTTGATTATGCGTGTCGTTTAGCATTCACTTGTAGCACTTACACAGCAACAAAGTCAAACAAAGTCCGTTGATCGATCAATGGCCGATTGTATTTGAAAAACTTTGAAAACCATCCATGGCTTTACGTACATTGTTTAGTAAAATAAACAATGCATTTGAACAATGTATTTGATTTATTGCTCGTGTAGTTGCACATAACGTCTTTTAATGAAGACTGTATTGTTGTTTTCTTGCCACACATACCCATGCGTAGTGTGAACTTATATTAAGGTTACTGTATACCTTATGGCAGGAAGTAAAGGTTCCCTCTTGATTGACAGCCCTATAACATGCATGCAATCAACTGAGAATGTTACCTATATAGATACCACAAACTGACTGGCTACTCAGTTGATCAGCATTGTTAATCCAAGCATTTTTCGTATTAGGTCTAATTCTATTAAGTTATAAGTACCAGTAAACATGGACCACAGAAAACTCCGTGGACCAGTTCCAAAAAGCAAAAACAGTGAAGAACGAATGAAAATACATCAATGAGCGAAGAAGCGAAAGTTAACCTTGTGGATGAAGCTATAGCTATGGTATCAAGCGGGCAAAAAGATCGAGTCAAGAGAAGACAAAGGTTCTATAAAAATTTGGGAACTTGACAGCGATAACAGCGATGTTTACAATGAGTCTTCTGTTGAGTCCGATACTGATGAATTGTTGGAATATTATCCATGCACATTTGCTCCGCTGTGCTTTCTTTTGTTTGTTTTCTTCACCCAGCCACTCTAGTGTTCATATCCTTTTTCGTCTTCCCCATTTTGCCAGACCAGCTTCAAGAAAAACCGAGCTACAGAAAAATTATCTACGCCTTGAGGGCATTGCAAAACACAAGGGTTTTTTGGAGATTTACGCATAAATTTCACCGCGAGGTTAATGGTAGTAACTTTCCAAGCACTGATTGGCTCAGTGATCTGAGAACCCGGTTGAAGGCGTTTGTGGGTGGAGTTAGTTTGCAAAGCAAGAGATTTTTCTTAGCGTTGTTTTCTCGAATACATTTTTTTCGCTTGAAGCAGACACTTTAAAGAGTTACAACTCAAAGGGAATTTGTTCGATTGTCCTGAAACTTGGACGGTAGCTAGATTAACATATAAAAAACAAAACCTGTCTGTTAATTGTTTATTTCGCAATATTTTTTCTTGGAGAGCGATTGTACAATCACTTCACAATTTTTAAATCCTATTTCGAAAATGTTCCGCTTTTTGACCTGAAACCGAGGAAAAAGTAAATTGGCAAAAAACAAAATTTGCTTCGACTTGTAGCTTCCAAAAGGTGATTGGGGCGCTCACATTTAGTTCATTTTATTTCAGAATTCTTGGCATAGTTTGATAGCCAGCTCTATAAGCTTTAATTTGATATAGGGGTTTAGGTATCTACAGCTTAAACCGGACGCGCTACATCGCTTGGACGCGAGACACCCCTGAAGATATATGGTAACCTTAATTCAAGGCGAGACTCTTTTTCGGCACAACCTGCCAACCTTTCAAAAAAACAAAGTCTGTTGATCGATCGATGGCCAATCACATTTGAAAAACTTTGAAAACCATCCAAGGCTTTATGCGTATTGTTTAATAAACTGCAGCTTAGCGAAATGTTTGCTCCTGCAAAAACCATATTAATTAACAACTTTGAAACTGTTCAATAAATCAGTAAAACAATGTAAATGATGAACTTCTCAACAAAATAACATAAAAAGAATATTTAAAGGAAAAAACGATGGATAAGTGAAAGAACCACAATTAAAAAGTCACAATCAAACGTGCTGTTGATGGATACAGTTTTTTAAAGCATAAACTAACGAACAAAGTCAATCGATAAATTTGATAAAATCGATAATTTTGAACCTAGCCAGCATGTGAGTATCGAGTTTTATTGAGTGACCGATATCATCGATAACACTGGACTTCAATTTGTTGATTACTATCGAGTTATCGAGTGGTTTCCAATATCGATTTTTATCGAGTGACTACCCCAGGCAGTAATCAATAGTAAACAGCTATTGTTCCAATCAGCCAATCCAAGAGTGTTTTTTACCAAATTGAAAATTTTGATTCTAGGGAACTGTATAAAAGGTGGTTGACTCTTACTCGGGTATCATATCAGCATTGAGCTACAATCGCTACTTCATCAAACAAATTTTTCATCATTGTTGACATGTCTGCAGAGTGTGTTGCTTGCCAGAATCCAGTATGAGCGCAACAGCAAGGCGTTCAATGTGATGGTTGTTTTTGTTGGCAACATCGCACTTGTGGAACGGAAATCTCCCAGTGATTACCGCTTTGCTGTGCAAACTGGTGCTTCCATCGACTGACACTGTGCAACCTATCTGTCCATGTCGCTGTCCGAGAGTACACCTGTTGACTTCACCGAGTCGATGTTCACCCACTATGAGCCACTTGCATCATCTATCTTTGAGCCAACGGCAACGGCAACCGTAGAAAATGACTTTTTCTCTGCTGTCACCTACCAAATCCTGGAAGACTCCACTATGAAAGGCAGACTGAAACTGATCGACAACAGGGGCTACTGCTACAACATCAAATGCCGCAGAGCACATGCCACTGACTGGCAATGCACAGTCACGCCTAAGGTAACTATCGTTAAGTTATCTTAGTTGTCTATTTATCATGATGTTTAACCGCCTCTAGCACCAAGCTCATGTCACATTGCAGCCCCTCATTGAGTACATGTCCAGCAACTGGATCAGTGGCACCACCTGGAGCCTGTCAGACTAGACTGTGTTTAAAAAAGCTGTGAGGACAAATAATGATATCGAGGGTTGGCACCATGGCCTCAACCGCCAAACCTCCATACGTGGACACCTGCCCTTATACCTCCTGATTCAACTCCTACACAGAGAGGCCAAACTTACTGCCCTGCAGATCCACCTTGTTTCTGACAGGAAACTTAAGAGAATCCAGCGATGCAAGTACTGTGAGCTTCAGACCAAACTGTTTGACTTGTGGGACAAATACGAGGCCAATGAACAGTCACCCAAGCGGTTGCTGAAAGCCTGCTCTTACCTGAATGTACTGAGGGACTAGGCCGATAACCCAAACAAACAAAAAACAAATGACTTCTTTAGGAGCCACCAAATAAAATAAAAGCAACGATCAACAATGCAATACATAGAATATAGAAAAAAAAACTAAAAAACATGACAATTCTTTTGATAAAAATATAAAATCCTAGAAGAAGCCAAAGAATTTATGCACACTTACCTTTATTCAAACTCGTAATCTTTTCTAAAAGTGGTTTCGCCATGATTGCACATGAGCTACTTCGCAGTGAGTCACAAACCGACAACTTTGCATGATTGAAAACAGTGAGGCTTACCTGCCTTCATGCGTACATAAAGCTCTGTTTTCTAAAATTATTGTTTAAAGCAAAAGAAAAAGAACGAAGTAAAAGATTAGCCATGTTTCATCACTGTTAAGTCCTGCATTTGAAGCGTACGTCAGTGCGGCATTACCAGATGTCGTCTCTCTTGAGTAAGCAAAACTCTTGGGCTGATAATGATAAGAATTAACAACGACACTTCAAGTATTCCTCCCGTGCAATAACAAGGTTTTTGAGGGATTACAACGTATAAGAATTCGTGTTGAAGAAGGTAATCCAATGAAATGATATTTAGTGTAACCAAGTGCAAGCGAATGCGACTGGAAGCTGCATTAGTCAATAATCTGAACTGTTCAAAATTAGTCCAACTCCAACATCAAAACAAAAAGTTCACGACAAATTTCACTTATTTCACTAATTTCGATTATGGAGCGAACCGACTTTTGGTTGGGGTGAAGTGACTGGGGACAAAATGATCATGGGGAGAGGTGAGCGTAATTCGCCCCACCTTGCCTGAAACTGTGTGGAGAGTAGTTGGCCAGATCCATGCCGAGGCTGGCGATGAGTTGCTTGAGAGAAGTAGTGAAGTAAGTAGCAGTGAGTGGAGGGGAACCCGGACTATGTGATGTCGGAAGGCAGAAAAACGGTGCAACAGATGGTGCAGGAACCAAGGCGAAATAATGGTGAATAGCTAACACAGGGCAAAGTGATGAGTTTGAAATGCTGGAAAGTGGGATGATATGAATCCCTTCTTTACACTGCTGTGTTTTAGACTACTTGATACGTAAAAGGGTGCCAGAGTCAGTAAATGTTATGTCATGCTGAACCAGGTGCAGATCGTAATTAAAGGAGGAGGCTGAAGCAGTGACCAGATTGGACTTCAATGAGGAGAAAGGAAAAAAATGCCGTAGTAAACAAGGCCCAAAGAGCCGGGTGAGACGATGTAGACAAATTCAAAGAACAATGAATGGATAACAAGATAGCTGGCGTGATGGAATGTTTTTGGCACGAAGAGGTTTCCATCATGCGCTTAAGCCCTTTCTTGGTGCGATTCAAGGCGAAGCTGTTAAGTCACTCAGTGGAAAGACCCTTGTAAAGGTCAAGAAGGTGAACAGCATTCAAACAAAACTTAATTATGGGATCGCACACAACTAGAATGAGACTAACTGAGCACGAGGAGACATGAACATGAGACATAGAGTTACACGATGTGATAAAAGTCAATAATTAACCTAGCTGTTTCTTGTTTGTTTGCTGTTCATTATCAACCAAATAAACCTGTTGAATAAGCCTAAACACTACTATTTAGGAGTCCACTCAAATATCTCTACCTCTAGAGTTAATTTACTAACAAAAATAATTCTTGCATGTCTTAAGCACCTATGTTATTTATAGACTGAGATGTCAAATTTGTTAATATACAAAATTATCCCTTAATAAGGACTGATCCATTAAAGTGACTCCATTTAGACAGCATAGAAAGCTATACATCAAATTTAAGTATGCCAGCAGCAGTTTGGAGTTTCTGAGGTGATTCATTACAAAAACATGGCTGGTGGAGACGAGTTTACTGTATGAAAGCAGTAGTAAGACTCACCGTGACAGCACCAGCTGAAGTGAATGTTTTGACTGCAGAAATAAGCCGGCAGAACTCATCTGCTAACATATCAGTCAGACGGGACAGCACCTGACTTAGTAACTCCTCTGACACAGCAAAC
>Ga0099805_1139197_pt1 | contig 10453 bp, 7 predicted proteins | sample OrbCnscriptome_2_FD_81143 | JGI IMG/M metagenome (GOLD analysis project Ga0099805, IMG submission 81143) | Coral microbial communities from Puerto Morelos, Mexico - Orbicella C B metatranscriptome (Eukaryote Community Metatranscriptome) | ecosystem: Host-associated > Invertebrates > Cnidaria >...
TCCTTTTTGTATCCATGACCCGTGAGGTTTGCCTTCTTTAGCATTGCATGCATCTCAGAATCGGAGACTCGAAAGTTTCGATTGAAAATCTTCATTTGCAGGAATTCTTGTGTTTCGGCATCGACAACAGCGGACTGAAACAAAAACAAGCCCACAAGGACTGAGGTCAACTGACAAATCATCTTCATCTGAAATTGAACTTCAAACCTTCTGCCTTGACTTGCTCTTCTTTGACTCAAACAGGGGTGATTTACAAGCAAACCAAATTATGGCAATTTATAGCCACGGCTTAGGAAAATGTACTATTTTGAACCACGATTAATATTAATGCCATTCAGAACACGAAAACCTACACGTAACTCAGCCGCGTAAACAATCTATCTATTATGTTTTCTGCTTTTCACTAGCGACACCGTTTGTTCAGTGATCATCTGTCTTCTGAATTAATCTTTGGTCACAACATTTAAAGAAAGAAATCGAAAAGAGCGAATACTTTTGAAAGGTATTTTCCTTGAAAACACGTACGTTTTGAGACATGCATGCTCGCACGACGAGCAAAAATAACTAAATAACGAAACATGCTTGAGAAAGCTAAGGTTTTGCATAGCTTGTTCATAGCTACCTGATTATTAGGAAAGAGTAGTGAGCAATAACATCCTTTCTAGTTTTTTTCGGTTTGCAGCGCCTGCACGACATTTTATGGGGGGACTTGTTCCTCCTACAAGATCAATGATCTAATGATCCACCCTTAAAGGAAGGAAAGACTGTCCGAAAATATCCTTATTATTCACAGACTAAGAAGCGAAATCGCTAATTTCACATTGGATTCGCATTAAACAAGAAAATGCCAAAATACTTTCCCGTAATTTCACAGTATTAGTTAAGTGACCAGTCGGTATACTTGTACACACCTAAATTTGGAACCCTCCAAAAAGCTAAACCATATCTGAAATAAAACTTCCTTCTGAGAAAAAGCACGAGGAAAATGTAAAAAACAAACAAACAAATACGTGCTTCGAGCCTATCTTCCTAATTTTCAACACCATGCCACCAAAACCAATGTCTATAAGATATAACATGTGGTATAATGGTCTCGATATTTAAAAAACAAAATGCTTATTTTTTTAAATCAACCACTGCACTGCACAACTACCTAACCGAATCGGATGCTTGGACATACAGTGAAGTTAGTAAGATGCTTTATTTAAACACGATGAGAATGACAGCACTATAATTATGCTTGCGGGGTCGTGTGTAACTAACTAGTACCAAGTAACCTACAAGTAAAACTGGGTCAAGCATATCAAATGCATAATCACACTTGAAAGTAAAACCGATACAATACATAATATACATGTACTTTTATAATTTGAAACAATTTAAAATTCAAAATCGGACATCTTCTTCGCTACCGACTATGCGGATTAAGCTGGTAAAACTGAATATGTAATAAAACTTTATTTTAAAAATACATTAGCACTAGACTGCACCGCATTTAATACGGGTGTAAAGTGATAAATGAGAAATACATTTCTCCGTTTGGCCTAATTTGGCCATGTAGATTATCTGATATAAATAGTTTTGGTTCTTGGAAAAGATTCCGGGATGCGAAAAAGAAAACAAAAACACAAGTAACCCTACTACTATACAAACCAGATGAACTCAGTGCGCATAGCAGATGTTTACAACCGCAGAATGATCTCGAAAAAGTCAGAAAGAGCTTCTCCTATTGAATTTATTAGCATTGACTTCATTGGTTCATTTCCGTTAAAACAACTCTGAGAATCCTCGTTAACAGAAATGAAACAAACCCCCGGTTCTTGCAAGTCTACTGAAAATGCAAGGCTGCAAGGGGCTTAAAAAAATCCCCTTCTACAGTCTCGGAAGGCAGTCAAGAGATTAATTAAATATATCATTTCTTTCAGTTGCATGAAGGCTTATTGATTCATTATTCACACTCATAGAACGAATCACAGAACATACTTAACTCAATATCTCGGGTCGGCATATAAAACCTTCGCCCGCTATGAAAGACGATTTCAATATAGAGTTTAAAAAAAGTATAAACGCAACAGGAAAAATCTACGGCGCGTGGCCCGCCCAAACCTCTTCTACACGAGCAGCTAAATATAGAATGGATTTCCCTCAGTCATACTACGATGATACATAAAAACACGCTCAATTTGCCAGTTTTTAGTCAGTTGACAGTGGGAAAAACTATCCTTGTAAGCAACATAATTAAAAGTGTTTCTTTTAGCGCTGCGTTAAGAAATACTTCTCATAGTGCGGTAAAGTTCAGTTGATTCCCAAAATGATAACGCGAGTTTCATGGAGACCCGTTTCCGCATTGCTCAAGGTTACTCAAAAGACGCTTTTCAACCTAGTTTCATTGCCAATTTCTGTAAATAAAGTCTCCTGACAAAAATTTTAAAATTACTGAAAATAAAAATTGTGAAGAACGTGTTTCTGAAGATTGTTATCGGCGATTAGTTCTGAATTCAAAGGGAATTCTTTTCATTCTTTTTGTTTGTTTGTTTGTTTGTTTGTTTTTTGCAATATTACACTAATCTTGCTTATGATAGCAGCGCTGGATTATATGCGCTCTTCGGTCCTGTTTTAATATCCGACGAAGAAAATACAAACTATGGTGCAAAATACTCAGTAAACTCCTCGGACAATGTTAGGAGGAGAAGGCAACGTTAACCGGTAACAAACTTTATTTTGCTTTTCTATGTCTGTTGCGAAGGACAAACGTGAAGGGAGAATCAATTTGTTCTGAACGACTGGAAGTATTCGTCTGTAACGATTTTTTTTCTGGTCTTGACAACCACTAATCTAAATCAAGAATAGAGGGGCAAAATAAGAATTTTCACTTGATTTTTATTTTTTTATTTTTTCAACGTACTGAAAAAGCACTACTAATACAGAACGTATAGATGCAAATCTTTGGCAAAAACACGTTTAGTAAACTGAATTTTTTTGGTTAGATCAATAAACACCACAGACAATGTTTGTTCTTTGGCTTCAAAGTTTATCAAACGGCCGTCTTTAGAAAAATCCTAAATAACATAGTTAATTAGCTATAATACTTAAAACGTATTTCTGTGAACGCAACAACGCAGGGAAAAAAGAAAAAATCTAATTAGGTACTTACCACACTCAATAATTTTCATCTCTTGTTTATCTTGGTAAGGAAGGCACGTGTAAACATGCAGCAAGACTCAATTAACTCAGTCTGACGATGAGATATTCAGCATTAGTAAAGAATAATACAGCATGGATATATAAACAGACACTGAATTAGAAATAAAACTTTATAGGCTAATTAAAATAGCTCTGCGGTAGAAAAACCAAAATACCAAATGCCTGACAAAGTTAACAACAATTAACTATAGCCACGCTGTCAATCGAAACGCAACTTGAACTAGATTCCTTTTTTTTCTCGGACCTTCCCAGTTGCGCTCCTTTGCCCCGCGCTCTTCGCACTTGGTTCTTAAGCGTCACAGACAATCACATTTCTCTCTCGGAGCACGACCCGTATCTTTTGTTCGGCGAAAGATACTGCTTAATCAGCGCTCAAATTGTTTAAAAGATTGCTTAAACCGCCAAGCTACGCAGGCTAAATCAGGAAGAACCTTTTGAACAGGCAGAAAATTAGTAATAAAAATAAAACTGAAATATGCATTTGCACCGACTGGACTTAGAAGATTTACTAAGCTCGTCTAACGATTGCGGAAAAAATGTACTTTCTCGGTTGTATATTCTTGTAGATTACTTTTAGTCCATTATTCACCGAGCCTCACTTCTTGGAATCGGTCCATGGGGGAAGACAAAAATATGCAACTCGTCTAAGCGGACCAGATTGTTTCATGCGCACAGCTTTCCTCATTACACTCTTTTTTTTTTCTATAGGAATATATTTTATTAGAATATTGACATTGAAATGTAAGAATATGTAAGAATAAGAACCGAGGCTGAGATTTTGAAAAGAACATACTTTGGGGTGTTGAAATTTGTAAATACAATACAATTATATGTTTTTAACTAGGCCGTATAAATTTCTTTCTTTCTCTAAACGGCAAAACTAGCCAAAATCAAAAGAAAAATAGCACTAGCCGTATGTCCTATTCTAATAACATTTCTGCAAGAAGCCCTGTGTCGTATTAGGCTTCATTGCCTGCAGTCTGGCTCCAAAATTACTTCTCTACTGATACAAGAGTGTAAAGCCACTATGGTGCCATTAAATACTCAAAATTCCCTTTCTCGTTCTCTCCGCTGTTTCACGTGGAAAACAAATATAATCACGTCCCTGTTGACCCGTCATCGCATAGAATAGAATAACAATTTTGCTTTGTTAGGTTTCAAATTGCTATCACCTTAGCTAATATGGTAATCGATCGACATTACGACTTGTTTCGATTTTCTCCTGCTGCCTCAGTTGCACCTCAGAAACACTAGTGTCAATGCCCAGAACTGTGTAAAATTGCATCACATCAACAGCGTAGTCGTCAAGTTCATTTTGGTTCTGAATAAAATTGTAAATAAACCTCCGATCAACAAACGTTTGCTCTCTCATTTGAGAAAATAAATGTAGTCTTACCTTCTTACGTATTCTTAAGTGGCGATAGTTGTGAGTCCTCATCACGATAAACTATTTCCCCTGTTGCGTCGCTCTGATTGATCGCGCATATATAAGCAGCACGCAGACAGTCTGCGTGATTTGAGCATTTTTCAAACCAAGATTTCCTTTTCCAAGATTTTTTTTTTTTGTAGATAATCTTAAAAAAAATATCTGACAAGCATAAACTCAAAACGAACTTCCTGGTCCCATCCCTTTTCCCTCGAGACTAGAACAAATCAACAAAGTCCCGCGATTCCTGTATTGAAGTACACGACTCTCATCTCTTGACACAGACTTCCCGTCCCGCGATGATCACGGAAGTAGCAGTTATTGGTTAATTTGGCAGAAAATGTCGTAGAAGACCAATATTTACTTTACAAGACTTTTTGTCACAACTAAACAATTACAGTCTAGAAGTTCGGTCGAAAGTTTCCGCTTGCTAAATGGAATAGATACGACTACATGACTGCTCCTTACGAGTTTTTGTACACCATCATTTTTATATTGTTACGAATGTCAGTTTTTTCTTACTTAACATAGTCGGGGTTTTCGCTCCAATTAAGAAAACTGAAGCATTATTTGTGAATAAACAACTTTCCTATGCATCTACATGTAGCCGAATTTTGAATACTTAATTAAGCGGCTTTTCGATTTCACAGGGGTTTGACAGGTATCAAATTCGCTTTTCGCCAAAGTATACGTTAAATGTATTCACTTAAATTATTAAATCGCGCCGATTCGCGGAAACCATTTTCAAATCAATGATTATCCAATTCTCTATCACCAAGTAGAGGTAAACATTTCTCTAGGTGAAGGATTAAAGACAAAGTAAATTTCAGCTGGTACACTATCAGCTCTCTAGCATGCTCTTGTAAGATTCACTGTCCCTACAAAGGCTTCCTACTGTGAGACTATACGCACAGAGAAATCATTTAAAAACTCACAGCAATAACTGTTAAGGAGTTCCTTAATAAACTATAAAAAGTGATCAGAGATACTGATAACTGAATGTGCAACTTTAAAACAGGCTGATCGAAAGCATTGTTGTTAACATTTTACGCCTTGTAGTTGGATGTAGATGAGATGATTAAACACAAAATATGTATTGTAAGAACACTGAAGGTCTGTATTATCTTTCTTAATGGGAAAAAACCCCTTTCTACAAAAAAAAAATGACCCATGCTTCTTGAAAGTTACCCTACATGTACATGTTCAGCTATTAAATTAAGAGATCTAACACTCTGAATTGACAGTTTGATGGAGAATTGGGACAAATTTAAATTTGCAAGTCTTTGCCCTTCAACTTCCCATTTATTTATGAACATTTTTCACTGACTATACTCTTTTATACTCATCAGCTATAGTCTGAATCCATGTAATACAAGAGGTCATTTGGTTGTGTGTTCTCAAAGGCGACTGGTTTCTGCCTTGACTCTCACTCAACTCAGTCTGTATTTCTTTGCTGTAAAAGCGGAAGTAGCCTCTGCAATGTGTTTGGAAAGAAAAACGATTCCCGAAGCAGCAATTGGCCTGCTAGGATTATGCACTCTAGAATCTTTATTTTGACACTGGGACAACAACATTAGCCATGTCAACACTGAGAACAGAAACAACCGAATATAAATCATATATATAGTTTTGGTTGGGCCAGCTAAGATTTTTTTCCTTTTCCTTTTTTCCTTTTCTCTCTCTTCAATTTGTTGTTTGTATGTTGTCATGAGAGAACAAGAAAATAATATTATTAACTGCTTCCACTTGAAATAGAGATCTCCATCAGCAACTAAATTTAAGTCCTCCAAATGGTATAAATTGTAATCGTTCAAATTTTTCTTAAAAGCAATCTGATGTTAACATTTAGTCTACATGTACCTCTGGTTTATTACAAGGCAATATTCCAATCCTAGGTTTTGCTGGGATTTACCCAGCAGAGTGTCATAATTATCAAGATTCAGTTGATAATAAATTCAACTTTCCACTTGCGGGATCTTGATTGTTATTGTTCACCTTAACAGGCAGATCATCTGACATGTAGCACTAAGTTATTTTCTGCAGGGTCTTAATAAGCACTTGTAATGTCACAGTACTAAGGAACATCCTACATGAACACTGTAGTGCTATGATCAAAGCAAGCTGAGATACAGAGTGACCATGGCACTATGACTTAACTAGGCTGCATGTCAAAAACCACAGTAGGGTTTTAAACTACTGAGCTACATGTATGTAGAAATACAGCTACCAACGAAATGCATCAATTTAGAACCCTAAATATAGCAGTTTTTGAACATTATTTTTTGTCAATCTGCAACTTCTTCAAAAATCCTATTTCACAAACTGGGGTCAATCCTCTAACAGACAAAGTCTACTTCGGCATCTTTTAATTATTGCTTGACATCTGAAACCTGACTTAACGTTCCTTGATTAATCTTAACTTTTACTATTTTTTATAAAATGTTCTTTCATCTGAATGTGTTGCAACTTAGAAAACTGAAAGGCACAGATAGATTTTCCTAACTTACTTTGTAACAGATGCACCTTTTACAAGCCATCATTTAAATAAACTTAATATTTATGGCATACAAAAACAGAAGCCAAAGGATGAAATGCAAAAGAGTCAAAGACCCCATATTAAAGCAGATCACCAATTTCTCGCTAATACATAAACTAAGATGATAATATAGAATAGCTCACAACATCACTGCCTGAGTCTGCTTCTTGGCATGCCCTTTGAGAAATCTGCTTATCCATTTCAGTGATACATTGCTAATAACAGTCAAGAATAATTTGTACATTGTATACACACATGCAAAACTTGAAAACAGTAATCTGCAACATGCATATCCAGGTGGCCCATGAAATCAATTTGAGTTTCCACTGATGACAAGTATATTTTTGCAAGTTTGTTGCTCATGTTAAATTTTGTAAGCATTCATCATATCTAGACAGGCATCCCTTTTAAATTTTGCCTCCATAGTAAACTATATCATCCAAAATGTTCACAAATTCTTTCTTTCTGCCATGAATTCTTGGTTGAACTACCAAAACTTTTTATCACACCAACACAAGCACAGTGAAAGATGGTAACAAAATTTGTAGCTCTCTTCGCTTTGTTGCAAATTTTTCCTGCATTATATAATTTTGCTTCCAAGTCAAGGTCCTTAAACCTGTACAGTTTCTACAAACTACATGTATTTGAAGAAGTTAACTCTCAATAACTCACAAGCTATAATTATTTTATCACCATTGTTGCAATTAAGTTGTAATTTTTTTAAAATGTAATTTGATCCACTGAACTAAAAACAACCTGCAAAATGTTTTAGGCAGATTTTTGTCATTCTTTTAAGCCATAACAAAAAATCCTACATTCACAGAAGTCCATAAGTATGCAACCATGTAATAAAAATAATGAGGCTTAAAGCTTCAATATCTTGCAATCTTGACCACAAAAGGCTTAGTCAATAACCTATAAAAGGTGAAATGCCTATCATGGTACAGGTGAAAGGAACGGTCAATTCTATTAAAGGTAAGCACATGAACATATAGACTGAACTCAATTTAGTACAAAGTCTGTTCCCTTTAAAATGAAAACTTCAGTGAGTGATAAGGGAATTCTGAATGACACTCATGAAAAAACAATGAACCCTAAGTTTATAAGTAACATTAATATGGTTAATTTTAATAAAGAAAATCATTGGTATTTCTGGAGTGTTTAATCAATGCAAGAGATCGAATCAACAACTTCTTATGGAAGGAAATATCGATTTTGTGGCTGGAAAATTTACAATTATGTTGGCATAATGCTCCAACTGATACTCTGTCAGATGACAGAAAGACATCAAATTTTATTTCACTAGAATTTTACTTATTAAAGGGAAAACAAATAACACATAGTTTGAGCATTGCATAATATTATTGTAATCATTTGGAGTGCAACAACGTAAAAGTAATATTTTTCAACACAGTGAAAAAATTTACATTATGTTGTACCTTATTAAGGTCATTCATGCCCAGATCTTCTCATGGTTAGATCCTTTTGTTGTTTGTTTAAGTGAGGGGGATCAGTACAGGAAGTATCATTTAAGAGAACAAACTACAGGTGAATTTAATGCAACCAGAACCAAGGGGAAGCCCTTTACTTGTTCATACAATCATGTATTTCTTCCTCAGTGCTCACACTCGATAATGTGGCATGAGTTTTGTGCGCAGTAAGGATGTGTGCAGAAACGAATGACCACAAATGTCCTTAGCCCATAAAAAACTGCTCTAAACCCTAAATGGCATGAGTTGTTTTTAAGCTACATGTAGATCGCAACCACAAAATAAAACAACTTTCAGTTCAGTGGCTGAATTAATTTTGAACAGGTGATAAAGCAACATTGCATTGAGATCAGCAACAGAAATAATACATGAGTTTTTTGTATCTCGCCCTGCTCAGTGACAAAATAATACAATTGTTGCTTTTCTTTTGACCAGCTATACAACAACGCTTGTGTCCAGCAGCAACAGTGTGGTAATCAGCAACAAATTAAAACAACAGCTTGGAGGAAAATGATCTATGACAGAATTTAATTTCAATATCACAACAAAACATTTCAAGCAAAGCAATAACCATCTAAAATAATAGTCCCTTGAATTCAGCAACAAAAACTTTAGAGTTCACGTATTGATCAGTGACAAAAATGTTCACTTTAATTTCCAGGAATAAGTTGCACATAATTTTTTTTCCACAAAAGGTAACTTATTTTTTTCCTATTGTTTTGTCGTTTTTTCCACTTTATTTTCTACATGTACCTCAAAGATAGTACTGTACATGTAGCTTGTGTTAACTATGTAAAAGCATAAATTATATTTATTTAATGGTATAGTAAAATAGTAGTATAAAGTTTTATGTTCTGCACAATCCAATGTATAAAACCCATACAAAAAACAAAGGATAGCTTCTGCTGACTGTCTTTACAGCTGGGAACCGAGAAAGACTGACCTTGTTGACAACTTTCATTTCAAATGGATCACCATTCCAATTCTCTGATTACTAGCCAGCATGGGGTGCAGAAAAATGTGCACAAACAACCCTTTTTTGGCTATGGCATATGATGTAATTTCTGATAATTGAGTGGCAAATTAGTCAGAAATAATTATTCTGACTGCACCACAGAGAGGCCTGATGGGGATCACAGGATGCATACAGAATATTCAGTTATTTTTTAAAAAGTTTTGGCTGGAGATTTAGGCCATTCTACATGTAGGTTAGTCAGTCTTGTATGCCCACGTTTTTACGATTATGTTGTTGTTTAAACAACTTGCATACTAAAGAACAGTATCATGAGCTGTGCATGTGTAAAACTGCTTTTTCATATCGGCTAAAACATTTGTGTTTAGAGAGGATTTTTCAAGTAATATGTTATCTTGTACCTGTAATTACACATATAGGGGAAAGCAGAATTGTTGAAACTACTGTAAGTTATTTTGAGTTCTGTGTGAGTAAATAACTTATAACTGATGCTGTGATTCCACACTGTCAGGTCACAGTGTGATCAATAAGTTCTTAAAATTAATTCATCAGTCACAGTGCGAACCAAATTTTTTCCCACTACATCTCTACAATTTCTAAGTTAGATGCGTCATTTGAAAGCTAGGTGAATGTAAATTCTGCACTGTACATAATGATTTAGAAGCCAAGATACGTTAAACAGTCAAAAATCATACCGTACGTGTACTTCACTCTACTTTCTGCTGAACTACAACACAATCCATTTATCCTTCAACTGGTCACAGTGCTAACCAACTCAGGTAAATAATTGTACAGTCATTCTCTGCTACATCTGCATAGATTTC
>Ga0099805_1317129_pt1 | contig 10430 bp, 11 predicted proteins | sample OrbCnscriptome_2_FD_81143 | JGI IMG/M metagenome (GOLD analysis project Ga0099805, IMG submission 81143) | Coral microbial communities from Puerto Morelos, Mexico - Orbicella C B metatranscriptome (Eukaryote Community Metatranscriptome) | ecosystem: Host-associated > Invertebrates > Cnidaria >...
AAGCAAAACTACAGCTTTCCTAACTTTTTGCGGCTCATGGAGTTGCAGATCTGACCAACGCAAAACAAGTTTTGCAAAACGCTAAAAACCGTGATATTTAACTCATTGGGAAGGACTCTGTCAACTCCTTGCAAGCTTGTGTCAGTCGGTTAACGTATCAGTTTTAAATGGACGGACTGAGGAAATTTACAGAATTTTCCACCTTTCTTATAGTGCTGTTCTGTCTGGCGTTTAAGAATGCGTGTGAAGGTCAAACTGCCTCAATCAGCCATTTCAGTGTGACTCCAAATCAAAGCACCATTGCTGGACTAGTTTCAGAATCAAGCCGCAGTTTCAGTGTGTCTCCAAGTTCAAGCACAAGTGCAAGTGTGTCTCAAAGATCAAGCAGCCGTGCCACTGTGTCAAACAGTTCAAGCAGCAGCGCTGCTGTGTCGGATAGTTCAAGCAGCAATGGCAGTATATCTAAAAGTTCAAGCAGCAGTGTCAGTGTGTCGCCAAGTTCAAGCACCAGTGCCAGTGTGTCGGACAGTTCAAGCAGCAGTCTCAGTGTCTCTGACAGTTCCAGCAGCAGTGCCAGTTTGTCTGATAGCTCCAGAAGCAGCGCTAGTGTTTCAGAGTCCGTAAGGCCAAGTAGCAGTGCCAGTCTGTCTGCCAGTTCCAGTAGCAGCGCTAGTGTTTCAGAATCCGTAAGTTCCAGCAGCAGTACCAGTGTCTCTGACAGTTCCAGCAGTAGCGCTATTGTTTCTAAATACGTAACTTCCAGCAGCAGCAATGCCAGTGTGTCTGAAAGTTCCAGAAGCAGCGCTAATTTTTCAGAATCCCTAAGTTCCAGCAGCAGTACCAGTGTGTCGCCAAGTTCAAGTAGTAGAGTCATTGTGTCGCCAAGTTCTAGCAGCGGTGCCAGTGTGTCGGACAGTTCCAGAAGCAGCGCTGCTGTTTCAGAGTCCGTAAGTTTGAGCAGCAGTACCAGTGTGTCACCAAGTTCTAGCAACAGTATCAGCTTGTCTGACAGTTCCAGCAGCAGCGCTAGTGTCTCAGATTTTCTAAGTACCAGCAGAAGTGCCGGGGCGTCTGACAGAGTCACCAGCAGCGCACGTGTTTCTGAGTCCAGCAGAAGTACCAGTGTGTCTGACAGTGTCAGCAGTAGCCCTAGTGTTACTGAGTCCATCAATTCAAGCAATAGTCTCAGTGCGTCTAACAGTTCCAGCCGAAGCGCAAGTGTTTCAGAGTCCGTAATTTCAAGCATCAGTGTCAGTGTGTCGTCAAGTTCCAGCAGCAGTGCCGCTATGTCGCCAAGCTCCAGCAGCAGTGCCAGTGTGTCTGACAGTTCCAGCAGCAGCGCTAGCGTTTCAGAGTCCGTAACTTCAAGCAGCAGTGTCAGTGTCTCGCCAAGTTCAAGCAGAATTGCTACTGTGTCACCAAGTTCCAGCAGCCGCGCTAGTACTTCAGAGGTCGTAAGTTCAAGAAGCAATAGCAGTGTGTCAAAGATTTCAAGCAGAAGTGCCACTGTGTCGCCAAGTTCCAGCAGCAGCGCTAATACTTCAGAGGTCGTAAGTTCAAGCAGCAGTATCAGTGTGTCTGAAATTTCAAGCAGCAGTGCCAGTGTTTCAGAGGCCGTAAATGCAAGTAGCAGTGCCAGTGTCTTTGATAGTTCCAGCACCAGCGCTAATGTTTCAGAGTCCGTAATTTCAAGGAGCAGTACCCGTACATCGCCAAGGTCTAGTAGCGGTGTCAGTATGAATGAGAGCTTAAGCAGCATTGCCACTGTGTCGGCAAGTTCAAGCAGCAGTGCCACTGTGTCGCCAAGTTCCAGCAGCAGCGCTGGTGTTTCACAGTCCACAATTTCCAGCAGCAGTGCCAGTGTGTCCGACAGTTTCAGCAGGAGCGATAGTGTTTCAGAGTTCATAAGTTTAAGCAGCAGGACCAGTGTGTCGTCAAGTTCTAGCAGCAATGTTAGTGTGTCTGACAGTTCAAGCATCGGCGATAGTGTTTCAGAGTTCATAAGTTTAAGAAGGAGGACCAGTGTGTCGCCAAGTTCTAGCAGCAGTGCCACTGTTTCGCCAAGTTCCAGAGGTAGTTTCAGTGTGTCTGACAGTTTCAGCAGCAGCGTAAGTGTTTCAGAGTCTGTAAGGTCCAGCACCAAGGCCAGTGTGTCTGACAGTTCGAGCAGCAGCGCTAGTGTTTCAGAGTCCAGAAGTTCGGGCAGCAGTGCCACTGTGTCGCCAAGTTTTAGCACCAGTGCCACTGCTTCGCCAAGTGCCAGAAGCAGTTCCAGTGTGTCTCAGTTCCAGCAGCAGCGCAAGCGTTTCAGAGTCCGGAAGGTCCAGCAGCAGGACAAGTGTATCTGAAAGTTCCAGCAGCAGCACAAGTGTTTCAGGGTCCAGAAGTTCAAGTAGCAGTGCCACTGTGTCGCCAAGTTTTAGCAGCAGAACCAAAGTGTCTGACAGTTCAAGCAGCAGCGCTAGTGTTTCGCATTCCATAAGATCCAGTAGCACTGTCAGTGTGTCTGAAATTTCAAGCAGCAGTGCCAGTTTTTCAGAGTCGGTAAGTTCAAGTAGCAGTGCCAGTGTGTCTGACAGTTCAAGCAGCAGTGCAAGTGTGTCGCCAAGTTCAAGCAGAAGTGCCGCAGCCTCCGTAAGTTCAAACAGCAGTTCCAGTGTGTCTGATCTTTTGGGCAGCAGCGCTACTGCCACTGTATCGCTAAATTTTAGCAGCAGTGCCAGTGTGTTTGACAGTGTCAGCACCAGCGCTAGTGTTTCAGATTCCGCAGGTTCCAGCAGCAGTGTCACCGTCTCTGAAAGTTTAAGCAGCAGTGCCAGTGTATCTGACAATTCCAGCAGCAGCGCTAATGCTTTAGAGTCCGTAAGTTCAAGCAGCAGCTCAACCCTGTCGACAAATTTAGGCCTTTCCACTGTTTCACCAAGTTCCAGCACCAGTACCCGTGTGTCTGACAGTTTAAGCAGCAGCGCTAGTGCCACAGTCTTGTCACGTTTTAGCAGCAGTGTCAGTGTGTCTGAGAGTTCCACCACCAGCGCTAGTGTATCAGATTTCGCAGGTTTCAGCAGCAGTGTCAGCGAGTCTGAAAGTTCAAGCGCTAATGTTGCAGAGCCCATAAGTTCAACCAGCAGTACGGATTTGACGGCAAGTTTAAGCAGCACCACTCTGTCGCCCAGGTCCAGCAGCAGTGCCAGTGTGTCCAATAGTTCAATCAGCAGCGCTAGTTTTTCAGCGTTTGTAAGTTCCAGCAGCAGTGCCATTGTCTCCGACATTTCCAGCAGTAGTGCTAGTGTTTCAGAGTCCGTAAGTCCAAGGAGCAGGCTCACTGTGTCTGACAGTTTCAGCAGCAGCGCTAGTGTTTCAGAATCCGTACGTTCCAGCAGCAGTGCCAGTGTGTTTGACACTTCCAGTAGCAGCCTTAGTGTTTCAGAATCCGCAAGTTCCAGCAGCAGTGTTAGTGTGTCTGACATTTCCCGCGGCAGTGCTAGTGTTGTAGATTACGTAAGTTCAAGCAGCAGTGCCACTGTGTCGTCAAGCTCTAGCAGCAGTACCAGTGTGTCTGACATTTCAAGCAGCAGTACTAGTGTTTCAAAGTCTGTAAGTTCAAGCAGCAGCAACATAAGTGTGTCGCCAAGTTCCAGCAGTAGGCTTAGGGTGTCTGACAGTTTCAAAAGCAGCACTGATGTTTCAGAGTTTGTAAGTTCAAGTAGCAGTGCCACTGTGTCGCCAAGTTCCAGCATGAGTTCTAGAGTGTCTGACAGTTCCACCAACAGCGCTAGTGTTTCAGAGCCCGTAAGTTCCAGCGGAAGTGCCAGAGGGTCTGAGAGTGCCAGCAGCAGTCCTAGTAATTCAGAATCCGCAAGTTCCAGTAGCAGTACCAGTGTGTCCAACAGTTCCAGCAGCAGCGCTAGTGTTCTAGATTCCGTAAGTTTAAGCAGCAGTGCCACTGTGTTGTCAAGCTCGAGCAGCAGTGCCAGTGTGTCTGACATTTCAAACGGCAGTGCTAGTGTTTTAACGTCTGTAAGTTCAAGCAGAAGTACCAGTGTGTCGCAGAGTTTAAGCAGAAGTGCTACTGTGTCGCCAAGTTCCCGCACCAGGGTTAGCGTGTCGGACAGTTCCAGCAGCAGCACTATGGTTTCAGAGTCCGTACGTTCAAGCAGCAGTACCATTTTGTCGTCAAGTTCCAGCAGCAGTGCCAGGGTGTCTGACAGTTCCAGCAGCCCCAGGGGCTCAGAATCCGTAAGTTTGAGCAGGAGTGCCAGTATGTATGACAGTTTTAGCAGCAGCTCTAGTGTTTCAGAGTCAGTAAGTTCAAGCAGCAATGTCAGAGTGTCGGCAAGTTCAAGCAGAGGTGCTTCTCATTCCCCAAGTTCCATCAGCGGCGCTAGTGTTTCAAAGTCCGTAAGTTTAAGCAGCAGTACCAGTTTGTCGTCAAGTTTAAGCAGCAGTGCCACTGTGTCGCCAAGCTCAAGCAGCAGTGCCACTGTGTCACCAAGTTCTAGAAGCAGGGCCAGTGTGTCTGACATTGCCAGCAGCGCTGGTGTTTCAGAGTCGGTAAGTTCAAGTAGCAGTGCTAGTATGTTTGACAGTTCCAGCAGCGGCGCTAGTGCTTCAGAGTCCGGAAGTTCAAGCAGCAGTATCAGGGTGTCGCAGAGTTCAAGCAGAAGTGCTTCTGTGTCACCAAGTTCCAGCAGCAGTGTCATTGTGTCTGAAAGTTTTAGCAGCAGCACTATTGTTTCAGAGTCCGTAGGTTCAGGCAGCAGTGCCACTGTCTCGCCACGTTTTAGCAACAGTGTTAGTGTGTCTGATAATTCCAGCAGCGGCGCTAGTGTTTCAGAGTCAGTTAGTCCAAGCAACAGTGTCATTGTGTCTATCAGTTCCAGCAGCAGCCCTAGTGATTTAGATTCCGTAAGTTCTAGCAGCAGTGTCAGTGTGCCTGACAGGTCAAGCAGCATTGCCAGTGTTTCACCAAGTTCAAGCAGCAGCGCTAGTGTTTTACAGTCCGTGATTTCTAGCAGCAGTGCCAGTGTGTCTGACAGTTCCAGCAGCAGCGATAGGGCTTCAGAGTCCATACGTTTAAGCAGCAGGACCAGTGTGGCGCCAAGTTCTAGGAACAGTGTTAGTGTGTCTGACAGTTCAAGCATCAGCGAAAGTGTTTTGGAATCTATAAGTTTAGGCAGCAGGACCAGTGTGTCCCTAAGGTCTAGCAGCAGTGTCAATGTGTCTGATACTTCAAGCAACAGTGCCAGTGTATCGCCAAGCTCAAGCGGACGTGTAATTGTTTTCCTGAGTTCCAGCAGTAGTGCCAGTGTGTCTTACAGTTCCAAAAGGACCAATAGTGTTTCACAGTCCTTAAGTTTAAGAAGCAGTACCAGTGTGTCGCCAAGTTCTAGCAGCAGTGTCAGTGTGTCTAATATTTCAAGAAGGAGTGCCAGTGTGTCGCCAAATTCAAGCAGAAGTGCCACTGTTTCGCCAAGTTCCAGAGGTAGTGCCAGTGTGTCTGACGTTTTCAGCAGCAGTGCAAGTGTTTCAGAGTCCGTAAGTTCCAGCAGCAGTACCATTGTGTCTGACAGTTCCAGCAGCAGCGCTAGTGTTTCAGAGTCCGTAAGTTCAAGTAGCAGTACCAGTTTGTTGCCAAGTTTAAGTAGCAGTGCCACTGTCTCGAAAAGGTCCAGTAGCAGCGCCAGTGTGTCTGACAGTTCCAGCAGCAGCGATAGTGTTTCAGAGTCCATAAGTTTAGGCAGCAGGACCAGTTTGGCGCCAAATTCTAGCAGCAATGTTAGTTTGTCTGACAGTTCGAGTATCAGCGATAGTGTTTCGGAATCCATAAGTTTACTCAGCAGGACCAGTGTGTCACCAAGTTTTAGCAGCACTGTCAATGTGTCTAGTAATTCAAGCAACAGTGCCAGTGAATCGCCAACCTCAAAGAGACGTGCCATTTTTTCCTTAAGTTCCAGCCGTAGTGCCAGTGCCTCTAACAGTTCAAGTAGCAGCGCTAATGTTGCAGAGTCCATAAGTTCAAGCAGCAGTACGGGTCTGTCGGCAAGTTCAAGTAGTAGTGCCACCGTGTCGCTCAGGTCCAGCAGCAGTACCAGTGTGTTTGACAGTTCCAGCAGCAGTGCTAGTGTTTCAAACTCTGTATCTTCCAGCAACAATGCAAGTGTGTCTGACAGGTCCAGCAGCAGCACTATTGTGTTGAAGTCTGTAAGTTCAAGCAGCAGTGCCACTGAGTCGTCAAGCTCCAGTAGCGGTGTTAGCGTGTCAGACATTTCCAGAAGCCGCGTTAGTCTTTCAAATTCCTTAAGTTCAAGCAGCAGTACCAGTGTGTCGCAGAGTTCAGGCAGAAGTGCTACTGTGTCGCCAAGTTCCAGCAGCAGGGTCAGTCGGTCTTACAGTTCCAGCAGCACTACTAGTGTTTCAGAGTACGTAAGTCGAAGCAGCAGTGCCACTGTGTGGCAAATTTCCAGCAGCAGTGCCAGCGTCTCAAACAGTTCCAGTAGCAGCGCTAGTGTTTTAGAATCCGTAATTTTCAGCAGCAGTGGCAGTGTGTTTGACAGTTCCAGCAGGAGCGCAAGTGTTTCAGAATCTCTAAGTTTTAGCAGCAGCGCTAGTGTTCCAGAATCCGTAACTTCAAGCAGCAGTACCAGTCTGTCGCCAAGTTTAAGCAGCAGTGCCACTGTATCCCCAAGTTCTAGCAGCACTGCCAGTGTGTCTGACAGTTCCAGCAGCAGTGCTAGTGTTTCCAGCAGAAGCGCCATTGTGTCTGTCAGTTTCAGCAGCAGCGCTAGTGAGTTCGTAAATTCAAGCAACAGTGCCAGTTTGTCTGACGTTTCTAGTAGAGGCGCAAGCGTTTTAGAAACCGTAAGGTACAGCAGCAGTGCCAGTGTGTCGGACAGTTCAGGCATCCCTTTCAGTGTCTCTGACAGTTCCAGCAGCAGTGTCAGTGTGTCTGAAAGCTTAGGCAGCAATTATAGTGTTTCAGAATACGTAGGTTTAATTAGCAGTACCAGTGTGTCCGACAGTTCTAGCAGCACCGCTAGTGTTTCAGTGTCCGTTAGTTTAAGCGGCAGTCCCACTGTTTTGCCAAGCTCCAGCAGCATTGCCAGTGTGTCTGACAGTTCAAGCAGCAGCGCTAGTGTTTTAGTGTCCGTAAGTTCAAGGAGCAGTACCAGTGTGTCGCCAAGTTCAAGCGGAGGTGCTACTCTGTCGCCAAGTTCCATCAGCAGAGTCAGTGTGTCTGACAGTTCCAGCAGCAACACTAATGTTTCAGAGTCCGTAAGGTCAAGCAGCAGTGCCAGTTTGTCGCCAAGTTTTAACAGCAGTGCCGGTGTGTCTGACAGTTTCAGCAGCAACACAAGTGTTGCAGATTCCGTTAGTTCTAACAGCAGTGTCAGTGCGTCTAAAAGTTCAAGCGGCATTGCCAGTGTTTCAGGGTCCATAAGTTCAAGAAGCAGTGCCAGTGTCTCTGACATTTTCAGCGGCAGCGCAAGTTTTTCAGACTCGGTAAGTTCAAGGAGCAGTGCCAGTGTGTTGCCAAGTTCTAGCAGCAGCGTCATCTTGTCTGACAGTTCAAGCAGCATTGCCACTCTGTCGCCAAGTTTAATCAGCAGTGCCACTATTTCGCCAAGTGCCGGCAGCATCGCTATTGTTTTGGAGTCCGTATTTTCCAGCAGCAGTACCAGTGCATCTGAGAGTCTCGGCAGCAGCGATAGTGTTTCAGAGTCCATAGGTTTAAGCAGCAGCACCAGTATGACGCCAAGCTCTAGCAGCATTTTTAATGTGTTTGAAAGTACAAGAAGCAGTTCCAGTGTGTTGTCAAGTTCAAGCAGAAATGTTATTTTTTTGCCAAGTTCCAGCAGTAGTGCCAGTGGGTCTTACAGTTCCAGCAGCAGCGCTAGTGTTTTAGAGTCCTTACATTCAAGCAGCAGTACCAGTGTGTTCCCAAGTCTAAGCAGCAGTGCCCCTGTGTCGTCAGGTTCCAGCAGGAGTAAAAGTGTGTCTGAAAGTTTCAGGAGCAGTGCTAGAGGCAATGTGTTGCCAAGTTTTAGCAGCAGTGCTGACATTTCCAGCAGCAGCGCTAGTGTTTCAGAGTCCGTAAGTTCAAGCAGCAGTACCAGTGTGTCGCCAAGTTCAAGCAGAAGTGTCTATGTGTCGGCAAGTTCCAGTAGCAGTTCTACTCTGTCGCCAAGTCCCAGTAGTAGTACTAGTGTGTCTGACAATTCCAGTACCAGTGCTAGTGTTTCAGACTCCGTAAGTTCAAGCAGCAGTACCAGTGTGTCGCCAAGTTCAAGCAGCAGTGCCAACGGGTCTGACAGTTTTAGCAGCAGCGCTGGTGTTTCTGATTCCGTAAGTTTAAGCAGCAGTCGTACCAGTGTGTCAGGGAGTTCTAGCAGTAGTTTCATTGTGTCTTACAGTTCAAGCAGCATTGCCACTGTGTTACCACGTTCCAGCAGCAGCACTAGTGTTTCAGAGTCCGTAAGTTCAAGCAACAGTGCCAGTTCGTCTGACGGTTCCAGGAGCAGCGCCAGCGTTTCAGAAACCGTAAGTTACAGCAGCAGTGCCAGAGTGTCGGACAGTTTAAGTAGCACTTTCAGTGTCTCTGACAGTTCCAGCAGCAGTGTCAGGGTGTCTAAAAGATTAAGCAGGAGTTTCAGCGTTTCAGAATACGTAAGTTTAAACAGCAGTACCAGTGTGTCGCCAAGTTCTAGGAGCAGTGTTAGTTTGTCTGACAGTTCAAGCAACAGAGCCAATGTATCGCCAAGTTCAAGCAGAAGTGCCACCGTTCAGTCGCCAATTTCTAGCAGTAGTGCCGGTGTGTCTGACAGTTCAAGCAGCAGCGCTAGTATTTTAGAGTCCTTACCTTTAAGCAGCAGTACCAGTGTGTCGCCAAGTTCCAGCAGCAGTGCCACTGTGTCGCCAGTTTTCAGCAGCAGTGCTAGTGTGTCTGACAGTTCAAGCCGCAGCGATAGTGTTTCAGAGTCCATAAGTTTAAGCAGCAGTACTAGAGTGTCGCCAGGTTCTAACAGCAGTGTCAGTGTGTCTGACAGCTCAAGAAGCAGTGTTAGTGTTTCGCCAAGTTCAAGCACAACTGCCACTCTTTCGCCAAGTTTCAGCAGTAGTGACAGTGTGGCTGACAGATTAAGCAGCAGCGCTAGTGTTTTGGTGTACTTACGTTTAAGGAGTAGTATTAGCGTGTCGCTAAGTTCAAGCAGGAGTGTCACTGTGCCACCAAGTTCCAGCAGCAGTACCACTGTGTCGCTAAGTTCCAGCAGCAGCCCTAGTGTTTCAGACTCCGTAAGTTCAAGCAGCAGTATTAGTGTGCCGCTAAGTTTTAGCAGTAGTTTTAGTGTGTCTGACAGTTCAAGCAGCATTGCAACTGTGTCGCCAATTCTTAACAGTAGCGAAAGTGTTTTAGAGTCCATAATTTCCAGCAGCAGTGCCAGTGTGTCTGACAGTTCCAGTAGTAGCGATAGTGTTTTAGAGTCCATAAATTTCAGCAGCAGCACCAGTGTGTCGCCAAGTTCTAGCAGCAGTGTCAGTGTGTCTGACAGTTCAAGCAGCACTGCCAGAGTGTCTGTCAGTTCCAGCAACAGCGTTAGTGTTTCAGAGTCCTTAAGTTTCAGCAGCAGTGCCAGTGTTTCTGACAGTTCCAACAGCAGTACCAGAGTGTCTAATAGTTCAAGCAGCAGTGGCAGTTTGTCTACAAGTTCAAGTAATAGTGTCAATGTATCGGACAGCGAAAGCAGCAGTGCCAATGTTTCCCACAGTTCAAGAAGTAGTACCACTGTGTTTGACAGTTCAAGCCGCAGTTTCAAGTTGTCTACAAGTTCAAGTAGCAATGCCAGTTTCTCTACAAGTACAAGTAATAGTGTCAATTTTTTTACGTGTTTGGGTATCGGTTCTTGTTTGTCTAAAAGTTCAAGCAGCAGTGCCACTTTGTTGCCAAGTTCAAGCAGCGGTGTCAGTGTGTCAGACAGTTCAAGTAGCAGCGCTAGCGTGTCGACAAGTCCAAGCAGCCGTGTCAGGGTGTCAGAGTCCTTGTCTCACAGTTTAAGGAGCAGTGTCAGTGTGTTATACATTTCAAGTAGCAGTGCCAGCGTGTCGACAAGTCCAAGCAGCCGTGTCAGGGTGTCAGAGTCCTTGTCTTACAGGTTAAGCAGCAGTGTCAGTGTGTTAGACAGTTCAAGTAGCAGTGCCAGTGTCTCGATAAGACCAAGCAGCCGTGTCAGAGTGTCAGAGTCCTTGTCTCACAGGTTAAGCAGCAGTGTCAGTGTGTCAGACAGTTCAAGTAGCAGTGCCAGTGTGTCGACAAGTCCAAGCAGCCGTGTCAGGGTGTCAGAGTCCTTGTCTTACAGGTTAAGCAGCAGTGTCAGTGTGTCAGACAGTTCAAGTAGCAGTACCAGTGTGTCGACAAGTCCAAGCAGCCGTGTCAG
>Ga0099805_1159562_pt1 | contig 10274 bp, 4 predicted proteins | sample OrbCnscriptome_2_FD_81143 | JGI IMG/M metagenome (GOLD analysis project Ga0099805, IMG submission 81143) | Coral microbial communities from Puerto Morelos, Mexico - Orbicella C B metatranscriptome (Eukaryote Community Metatranscriptome) | ecosystem: Host-associated > Invertebrates > Cnidaria >...
GCAGTCGCAGTTCTTCTTCATAACTTCTGCTCGTGTAAAACCCGTGAACTTGCAAAACCCGTCACTTGAGTATACGATAGGGTTCTCTATGATTTGAGCATTTCCAAGAACGAATAACGAGTCTGCAACGAAAATTGCTTTTCAGTTATCCACTAATATTGTTCGTTGAATGCAAGTGAATATATGAAAGATCATATATTTGAACTGCAGAGAACGATATGAAGACGTGATTGATCATCGCAGTTATACACGCAACTTAAGCAGTTGTAAAATTAATTACGAACTCACGAAGTGACCAGCTCCTTATTGGCTTGATAGCTCAGTTGGAAGAGCACTGCACCGGTATCGCAGAGGTCATGGGTTCGAATCTTGTTCAGACCTGATTTTTTTTTTCAGGCTTTAATTTCACAACTGCTTAAGTTGTGTGTATAACTGCGGTGATCAATCATGTCTCCATATTGTTAGTATTTTACAGTCAAATTCCAGGGGCTGTTTGGTTTTATTTCACTCTTACTCTAGCCCTATTAGACACGATATCATTATATTTGCACAGCCTTTTTCTTAGTGCCAGCTTTGCATTTTAAATTGTTTTATTTACCGTCCAATTGAGTCTTAGAACATGCATCTCAGTAACTTTAACCTTTTGAAGATTTTTCTATCAAGCCTTTCTGACTCTTTACTGCCAAAACCTGGTTACAATGTGGTATCCTTTTATTAAGGCATCCAGGCCATCAATAAATTATGTATTAACTGAAATCATTGATGTGCTTTATATCAATCATTTTTTAAAATTCTTCTTAATTTCGATCTGTCAACTTTTCGTGATCAAAAATGTTCCGCTAGGATAACTTATGATGGGTTTGAACCATCCCTTCCCTGGTAGCCTTTACGGTTTTTGGTAATAATTAATAAACCAAGAGGAATATAAGAGTGCAGTAGAAACCTTTTTACAAGAACCGTTTTTTACCAGAATGTTCTTTTATTTCACCAAACCTTTTCGTGACAGTGGGGTGTCTGTTTAATCAGCCGACGGAAATGGACAAAAGTCATGGAAAATATACTGAAAAACAGCCGGTGACTTTCAAGGATCACAGAAAATTCTTTGTCAGTGATTACATTAATTTTAAATAAAGCTTCTGAACTGTGGACGATAATTAATTCCCTTATATACTGCCACCACTTCATGCCTTTAAGAAAAGACAAGGTACAGTACAACAAAAGCTTCGATGACACGTGTGCCACGCCTTGAGTTCGCATTCATCTAATGTCACCGAAAACTAATGATCTTTTCTGCACGTAAATAGCTATAAGCTTTAACTCAACTCGCCTCACAAGGTCTCATCAAATCAATTTGGCATGCATGCAGTAGGTATAATCTGCACAATAGAGCCAGACAAAATGTCTGTAAGAATAGTCTGTTATTTTTGTTTTGACGCGGGAAAAGAATAGTTCCTGAATAATTCTCCCTATGTGATAAAGCGGTTATAGAAAGTTTGTTGACAAAAAATAAGAAACCAATTCAAAGTTATATTTTCTGCTGAAAAAGCTCTAGCTTCTAAACCCACATCTCTTTTAAAACTTTTTGCCTAATAAGTCTCATCGCGTTAAAATTTATCAGTAAAGAGTTTTCCTGTCTGTTAATTTTGATTTTCTCCCTCCCCATTTCCACGAGGCCAAGCCAATCCAGTCCCGATCACGAAGAGAACTCTCAGGCAACCAATTATATGTTTTCCGAATTTTCCGTCAGACACAATATAGTTTAATTTCATACGTTTTGTTTATCAATCCCTATTTAATCCGTCATGGTTTTCTTGTCAACAATAAAGATGGTTTTCTCTAAATATAAATCCTCATTACTTATCTCCTTACATTCCTTTCAACGTTGTTTCTGAGAAACTAATGATCCATCAAGACAAAATCCTCAAGTTGACGATTTTTCTCGTTTCTCTCTACCTCATTGGGCCTTTTTATAACTGTCTTTTTTTATCATTTCTATTACAAGGAGAAATTAGACCTTCACACTTTCACGGAACGAGTGAACGTTCTTCCCAGTTTAATCACTCGGGGAAACAGATTTAAGATTTTTGTAGCCTGTGCAATTGGCGACATTCCGCCAGCACTCGCGGGCGAAATTCTACCCCAAATGGTCCAAAAAAACGAAAGTTCGTTTCCGTGGAACAAGACTGTTTCGGAAAGAAATGTTTCCGGCGTTGCTAAAGGGGTTAATTGATGTTTCCGACAACATATTTCCGATCAATACTTCGTTCTGCTTTCCTCAAATGTTACGTAAGGACAGGAAAATATCAATTCGAAGTAAACTCGACAAATAATTCGAAAAGTTCGGACATTTCGAAAACTATCGGCTATAATCTAACAACTAGATAATTGTTCGAAAACGTGGAAATAATTTCCAAGTGTTCTTTGAAAATATTTGTAAGACTTTTCACAGAAATCTTCGATCGAAGCCATCAAATTATTCTACATTGCAGATTTTTTGGAGGATATTATGGGCGTTACATTATATTCCTTTTGAATACCGCATCAAAAAACATTTTTTTTCGCATACACTCCCGTGATAAGACTCTTTTTATATCAAACAGTATTAATTTTTCAAGAAACAACCGCCCGTTTTCCATTCAAAGCCATGTTTACCTCGCAAGTGAATATATGAAAGACCAATTGCTCATCAGCGTAAGTTTATCTAAAATTAAATTTGGTCTTGCAAACGCACAGAAACGATATATCGATAACGTATACGTCATCTACTAACTACGATAAATATTGAATGAACTCGTTAAATATTGAACCAGATATTTCCTGATGAAAAACGTCAAATTTACCAAAGTTTGGATGAGTAGGTGGCGAAAGGCGTCAAGCAGCCGTCAACGTCTGTAAATGGAAAATGGCTCAAACTTTTGAATGAATTATTTGAAGCAGGGTTTTTAAAACCCAGATCCTTTCAAACTTGGTACTATCAATAAATTTTGTATCCTTTTTCTAGTTATGACATCTGTTTTAAATCCTGTGAATTTCTAAATTCGTGATGTAGAAACTGAGGTTAGAAAGTGTCGATCGTCATAAAGCGCCACCAAATTTACAGTACCATACTTTCTGACATCAGTTTCTACAATCAAGTTTGAAAGGATCTGACTTTTAAACCCTGCTTCAAGTCATTCATTCAAAAGTGTTGGCTAGTTTACATTTTCAGACGTCGACAGATGGCTTTAGTCACACAGAATCATTTCAAAAACTGTAACTTAGGGTTATAGTACACAGTATCCAATTTTCTGTGTCAACAAACTGAGGCAAATACCCTCTGAAAACCAGCTTCGATGCTAACCAAGTTTATTTCATCGAATAAGAAAATTAGATATACATATTTATTTTCTTTAGATATGTTAGTATTGAAAAGTTTGAATGAATACGTTAGTCACTATTAAAATAAAGATAAAGTTCGTTTACGGTAATAAGTTTTCAAAACGTTGCCGGGAAGAATTTTGCCGGTATAGACGCAATGTTTCAGAAAAGAGGGTTTTATATACGATGTTTTTATCGAATTTAGCCGGTGATTCGAGACAGAAGTTAATAAACACATACTGTTCACTATATGGTTGACTTTGAGACATCAAACAATAAATTCTAAAACGACAAAGGTAATTACAAACAAACTCTTTGAGGTACAAAATTTCTTTCAACACTGAATTTCGCCGGATTTTCCCACAATCGAAGTAACTGAAAACTACAAGAAGCTATTTTGAGATTTTGCGATCATGTTTGTCCTAATATACACAAACGAATTACTTCTTTAATAGCTGGACAAATGTCTTTGAGACTTTTTTAGTTTTAATTTCGAATTGTATTGTTTTATCTAATTCTTTTTTTTCTTTTTAGATGCCATATCTCGGAAACAATCAGGCAATCGAACAGACAAAGTATCACGGAGACACAAATCACGAAATAGGAAAACTATTTTTCGTTTTGGAATAAAACAGGCACCCTTGAAAGGTCAATATGTCAGCTCCCAAGTGTTAGTGAAAGCGTAGATCAAACTGAAAGGACTTTTTTAAAGTCATTTTCTACCTTAAATTTATGGAAATAATTTTCTTGTTTATAGTAAAAGTCTGTTTAGCATTTTTTGCAAAACATCAATGTCAGTGTTACTTACGAAGGCCATTCGAGCGCCGAACAACATTTTCCAGAAAAGTGTTTTGAGGTACCACAAGTCCTCTTCGTCCAACAGGCATTTCGTCCCTGAAAATACATGAATATAGCAAATGAGCGATGTCTTGGATATTTTGAGTTTAGATGAAGGGTCTTTGACCAGTAGCTATTATTATTGTAAACTCACAAATGCACATGAATATTCTAGCGCAAATATTGTCATCTAAAGTGTAGATTTTAGACTCCTGTAGCTTCGATGTCTGTTTGTTGACACATGATCCGTTGGAGGCCAACACCTGTTTGTCAAAGCAATATATACAGCCATGTGAAGTTAATATTGAGTTTTACAACCCGGTGAATACGGTAAAAAAACGCTTCTGGAAAATCTTAACGAATTGGTTGAAAATTCCACAAAGTTTCCCTCCGATAACTGCTTGAGGAGAGCCCCGGAGAATTGATGACCTCCATGACCGAGTAAGACCAGACCGGGTCTTGTTTTAGTTTGGCGATTGCGCTGTCAATAACCCGTGATCAAAAGTTCGATTTTTCTCAAGTACAAACCACTTCTGGCGTTTTCCAACGACTAAGCGGATTTAGCGACGAGATAAGTCCAAAGAATAAAGAAAACCAATTGTGAAGCCATTCTTACATTTTTGGCGGCTTGATTAAAAGATTCGAAGAACGGCAATTTTAACACGTACAGCTTGACTGTCCTGAAGGTTCAGGCAGCTTTTGCAGCTCTTAATTTCTGACTATTTGCTTTAGATTATCTACATCAAGGGAAATTACCATAACAACAGTGTTTCAACGAATCAGAGCTCGGCTTCTGACAAAAATGCCAGTTGGTTAGCCTACTGCCGCCGGGCGAACGTGTAGTAATAAGATCTCGACAAAGACTTTATCGTAAACTCATGAAATATTTAACAGTTTTTCGCGATGTGAAAGCCACGATATCATTATCTGTGACTACAAGTTTGTGTAAATGAAGAAAAAGCAGACAAAAGAGAAACGAAAGGAAAAATTAAATCCTTTAGAAATCGCTTTCATTGATCAACCTATTCGGACCAGCTGCACGCAATTTCAACTGACGAGCAATTGTTGAAAGTCTTCAAAATTACCAACGGGTCGGAAATTGCTTAAACACTCACAATATTGAAGCAATAATAGTTTACCACCGGTCGAGAATGACCTTCTTCAAGGTATAACTTGAACAGAAATAGCTTTGTTTATTTTATAGGATTCATATCATGACATGCGCAAAGTAATTCATGTCATTAGGGGATTTTTATGTACTGAGCAGGACAATTAAATTTCGCGCCATGTGGTGTAGAGCGACTGTTAGGAAAAATAATTACTTCTACTCAGATCATTACATAAATAGTTTTTTTCCTCATCACGTTTTTGAACTGATTCATAAAAAAGTTTACAACATACGATCCGATTGAAGATGTATGACTTTGCACTCTATATTGCTTTCTTTTTCCGCCGTTACAAGAGTTACTAAATTGTAATATACCAGAATTTTTTTTAACTAAGAACGGAAAAGCGAACGATTTTAGAAAGTCTATCGCACACCAAGACTGTTTCGCCAGTTTGAATATTTTTCACTGAAATGAAATTCTACATGAATTAAAAAGTATTAAATTAGGAAAAGAGAGACAGTCTGGCGGGAGATATTATCCCTAGCTTTGTAATAAGCGAGTTGATAGAGATCTTTCTTCTTAGAAAACGAGGAAAATGGTTCATTGTTTCATCCCTCGTCTTCACCAACTTAATTAAGATAAATCCCCTGCGGTACGCCTGCTCCAAACGATTAGCTCTAACCACATTATTAGTGGAATAATTCATTATGTTATGTACGCAGTGGGAACCCAGTGAGCCTCGTGAGCAACGTTTAAGACAAAACAATTTTACACGCTAAAAGTTTCTTAAAAATGCTTAAAACTCTGGTGCATTATTCAGGTAGGCTTAGAGGACACGCCTATTTTAGACCCTCGTTTTCTAAACTCTGACTAAGTAGTTATTTTTTGGCCCAAGCGACGTGCTCGTCCGAAGTAACATTAGGAAAATACCTACGAGGAACGAAACAGTGCCAGCTGCGAGCATTTCAAAACCTGCATGTTGAAGTTTATTATTGCTCAGCCTTGACAACAATGCATTCATTATTAATGCCAATAACTTCACGTAAAATACTAACGGAAAGAATCGAACGACCAAAGCGAGCATTCAAAAAATGTTTTCGTAGACAAAAATCTTTCAAGAAAAGTGACACATTTTGAGAAAAATCTACTACCTCTGAATTTTTTTTTTTCAGCGGGATTCAAATAAAAACAAAGTACCACTGTTTTAAAAATAAAAGTAAAAGTTAACTGTTCGAAAATGACTCAGTAAATTCAGAGAGAAACTGAAATACATTATTGGAAAATCGGTTTAAGCGAGTTGTAAGTTTGCAACATCAGTTTCGAAACTGAATTACAACATATAACATATAGCATAAGATATAATAATTCCATAAAATGTACTATTGATTTCAAATGTTTGAAATCTAAGAACATCATTGGACATCTCTATTTAACCATCTGTCCGAAATTAAGGCTATTAATTCTAGGTTCTTCAAAATTCTGACATTCTAGGTTCTTCAAAATAAAGAGCTTAGTTTACGAAGTTCGATATTTACGCGAGATTGCTAGATTTAAGATAAGCAATGTATTATTAATCCCAAGAAAAGGCAGAGGGAAATTTATGAATAAAATATGCATCAACCAACATTAGTGTATACTATTATTTTGACTGTCATATTCAGTATTATTTTATGGGTAAATTATGGCGTCTATTTATTTGTTTTTGAGATATGGACTTTTAGAGAGCCTACAGATTTAGAAATAAGTTAACAACTACAATTAACAGGAAAAGCGAGTTCTTGCGAATTTGAGCGTTGAAGGACGGTATGCTAACGGGATAAGGGTTAACGTTTTATCTGCACGCGGAGAACATTGCAGTATTCGGAAAACCTTAATTTTTACCTGAAGGAGTTGCGAAGAACAAATCCATGGCTGAAATTCGGCCGAGGACATTACAATGTACGAAATAAAACATTGGTACATTTCTTCCGGTAAGAGTGAAAATACTACATGTTTACATTACAAATCAACCGTTGTTCACATCGAACTTGGAAACAACATTGTCATTTATCACCTGCTTTGCAAAATTGTTATAATATAGCGTTTGAGGTCGTTTTAAGTATAAACATTTTCGGAATCAAATCTTCTTAACATTTAGGGCGTTCAACCTCAGCTCGAAAATTAACGTTCTATGTAAAAAGTTTGCAAAACAATGCGTAAACAGTGAAAAATTTAAATTGCACTACACTACATGCAATTAACAGCAGAGACCGCTGAAAGACGTTTGTCCGCTCTGAAGGCTCGGTTATTTAAACTTGGTTCAAACGACATCAGACAAAGTAAATTGTCCTGAAAGTAAACAAGAATGGGTTTGGGTGGGGAGGGGGGAGGGAAGAAAGGAAGGAAGGAGGGAGAGAGGGCGGCAGGGTGGGAAGGTAAGTGAGATGGGCATATGCCTAAAGAGATTTACCTTCATTGTTAAACTTTCAATTAGATAGTAAAGTGAAGTAAAGTAAAGGAGGTACTTGATTTTTATCTAGACAGTCTGACTTCACGTAGATGAGAAGAGAAGGTATCCGGTCGTTTAGCCCCCAAGTCGAATAGCCCCTAATACTTTAGCCGCCAACCAGAACTGAAGTCGAAAACACTGTCTAGTTTTCGTTCTTTAAACGTGAATGGGGGCTAATCGACTTCTGGTGGGGGGCTAACTGGCTAGGGGCTAATCGTCTTGGGGGCTTAATTATAACGACTGGTAACCGCGGCGACGAGAAATACGTGACGGTGAAATCGCGTTACGGCCTGTCATCTTGAGACACCTGTCTTACAATGATTTTTTGCTTCTACCTCTTGCCACACAGTTCACGAGGTAAATAAATACGGCTTAATAAACCGTATCACGGAGAACAGGTCTAGCTTGCGATCATCCTGTTCAGTTCATGGTATAAGTGAGCCATAGCGACAAGAAAATAAGTTGATGCCAATTAGTTGATATTTTGGTCTTTGAGATGCCCAAAATGATCAAATGTTCCAAAATGTTCAAATGTTGTCGTTTATAGTGGTCAATGCGCTTAGCTACACATAGCTAGTTCATAGGCGTGTAACTTAAACTAAAAGAAGCAAACATATCGACTAAAACAAGAGATTATGAAGGTAATCTCTTGACTAAACAAAATAGGCTTAAAAATTCCAACTGGCGGGAGGCAGATCAGAGAAGCTGAACCACGGTGTACCGAGAAATAACTCCAGCCAAGTGGTCAGAACGGGACTTCGACCAGCGACCTCGGGACTTAAACTCCGGCGCCCTAACCACTCGGCCACGCTGCCTTCTCAAAGCGAAAAGGGCGACAAGTTCCGGAAAGAAACAAAAAGACACCTGAAATAGTCACGTATATACATTTACCAGTTGGATGGTAAAGTCAAAGCCCATCAACCTTACCTCAAAAACCAAAAAACGAACGAACATCAAAAAGTGACACATTTGGAAAGAAAACGAAGTAAGCTACTGTACCCTATAATGAAATAGCGTCCTCCTGTTAGCGTGGACAGCCAAGCAGAAACACGTTCTCACAACTCTCTGAGTGAAATTATTCCGTGTTTTGCTTTCCTGGTTTCCGTGAATGATCATTAGCACGCAATCAACTGAAGAACAGGTGGAAATTAACCTATTATTAAAGGGAGCGCTGCATTCATTTCACGTATCTTAATTCCAATATTAACCAAAGAATCTATTGGCAACCGCTTTTCTGACGTCGAAACTTAAACAACTGTATGTTTCCGACGTAACGGTTGGGCAATTAAACGATAATGGAAATTTTCTTTGCATGTATTCTGGTGTCGTGTTTCAAAATGTCCAACTACCCGCAAGAATTAAATGTCACCTACATTTGTGAATTAAATTTAGAAAATAATATGGTGCTGCAATTTGGCAGGGAGGGTTGTCTCGCGTAACAGTGACGATGGTGCTTTGTAGTTGGAGAACACAATATAGATAATTTAAGGGAACTGAGATATTTTTGGAAATTAATTCACAGAAATTATTATGCTTGCAAAACATAAGAAAAAAAAAATGAAGTATACAACATGAAGTGAAAATATGCTATGTCATGTACTGAAAGGACACTTCTAAAAGCTAATAAAAGCAAATAAAACGTCGAACTTGTTTTAAAATAATAAATACTAACAAAAATACTGAAAACAATTTTCGCTGTGATAAATTTTGCAAGACGAGCTTTCGAAATGCACAATATTGTTTCACAGTACAAGTTATTGCCTGGATATCTCAGTCTTGTAAGTGAGAGGTATCGAACTTGTTCGAGATAAGTCCAGCCAGTTTTTGTATACAAAACCAGCCAGTTCCTGCCCACAGTCTTAACAAAATTAAACACCACTGGAAACTTCTCAGGTTCAGCAAAATAATTACAAAGAGCTACAGTTTCTTAACATTAGGTTTTACCAAGCGTCTGATAAAATTAGACTTTTTTATTCTCAATTGTAGGTGTCTTTGAGTTGCATATTGATAAAGCAAACCAAGGCGTTAAACGCGTTTCTATGTAACGTTGTCCACGGCGTCGGAATGGTAGATTTTATTGACAAAGCCTTAGATCTACAAACTTGAGTGATTTTTATTTTTCAGTACAATATAATAGTCTATGTTTAGCGGATAATGAGGGCAGAAATTTGTTGACAAGAAATTTACCGTAGTTTTGTATTTACCTGTGTAACTGATGAAGGTTATAAAACAACAGAAATTTAATTTTATATCCAGATTTCCACCAAAGCTGTGTTAAACATAAGAACTATCCAGAGCAGGAAATATGGACCCGAAAGTTCACCGTTTTACTTTTCATTCAACCCCTGTAAACCTTACGCACCTGAGCAAAGTTCTCCTCCAATCCTCAGAAATCTATATCACTGGTACACTCGCTTCCCTTTAAACCGGGTTATATTCACAGCCTCGACGAAAATTAAACAATGCTACCAACTAATTTTGTT
>Ga0099805_1278925_pt1 | contig 10216 bp, 7 predicted proteins | sample OrbCnscriptome_2_FD_81143 | JGI IMG/M metagenome (GOLD analysis project Ga0099805, IMG submission 81143) | Coral microbial communities from Puerto Morelos, Mexico - Orbicella C B metatranscriptome (Eukaryote Community Metatranscriptome) | ecosystem: Host-associated > Invertebrates > Cnidaria >...
CCACCAAGGGGCTCACTCAATGATAAAGTTCCATGTGATGCAATCGTCACTTAAGTATCGCATACCCTCGTCTGATTGCATCATCTTCCTTATATCCCTGGTTGCGGATCTGAAGGTTTTGACATTGTCAGACAGGAGGGTGACTGGTAATCCCCGGTGACTAATGAACCTCCAGAAGGCCAACAGAAATGAACTGACGCTCAGAGGAGTCAGTTCCAAATGAATCACTCTTGTGAATGCGCACGTGAATAAACAAATGTACACCTTGTCAGAGCCCTCTTCTTTTGAAGACTTTCCGTCACATAAGTACAATGGACCCATAAAGTCTAATCCTGTGTGGGCAAACGGCAGGTCTAGAGACACTCATTCCATTTTAAATCTGGAGTCGGTGGAGCCCCTTCTACTCTTCTACAGGTGGCACACTTTCTTAAAATTTGCTTCACAACTTGTCGACCTCATGGTACCCAGAATCTCTCTCAAATAGTGGTTAAGGTATCCCTGACTCCACTGTGTTTAATCTTGGAATGCACATCCTGGATGATAAGATTAGTTAGTGGGTGCTTAGATGGAAGTAAGATTGGATTCTTGCTTTCTTCAGAGAGCGGTGCATCGCTTTTGCGCACACGCCAGACGCGAATACTACTTCACCTGCCTAACCTTGCCCCCCATCCCCCATACAGTGTTGAAAACTACTAGCTGCAATTTCTCCTAATTTTCAACATTGTATTGGGTGGGGAGGGGGAAAAGAAACGTGTTTTTAAAAGGAAAGCAGCGCTTTTTTCAAACTTCAGTAGTGAAACACAGATAATTCATTAAATTACATAAGTGTCCCAAGGGCTTTTGTCCACGATTGTAGTTGGACTAGCAATGAAGCTCCTAGCAGTTCCAACCTGGGAATTGACTGATGTTTGCTCGGGGCTACTCTTGTCTTGGAGGTCATGATGTTGACTTGGGTTTCACCATTGCTGAATGCGGTACTCAGGTACATGACTGCTGCATAGGCTCACTCTGACGCATCTGAAAATCCATGGATCTGATATGAACATATGGCTGACTGCGTCAGTGAATAATTGGCATAACATTGGGAAACTCTAGGGCATTTAAGTCATAAATGAACGTTTTCCACTTCGCCAAAGCTTCTCCTTCCAAGTTTTCATCCCAGCTGACCTTCTCAACACATAGACTTTGGAAGAGGACCTTCATGATATGTTTATTGCCAACAGAGTTAACAGTCCAATCAGATCAAAGATTTTAGCTGACAGTTTCAAAACAGATTGTTTGGTAGCTGGAAGGACTTCTGCGTACTCAATTAGCTTAGAGAGGTCATAACAAAATTCATCTTAAATTACATCCCAATAAATCTCAGGTGTCTTCACCAATGTTCTGTTTCCAGTTTACCATCTTTGACACTCGATGACTCTTCTCTCTTGAGATTTTGTGTAATTTCACTTTCTTTGGGAGGGGCTTCCATAGCTGACCAGATTTTTCTTTCTTCATCCTGCTTGATTTTCTCGTGGAATGACTGACAGAATTCCACTTATGCAGTGAGAATTCTCCATCTTTCATGATTTCCTGTGCTTTGTCATACAAGTTCACAGTTTCATTCTCGTGAAACACTCCTGCCAGATCATCAACATAGAAGCTTGAACTTAACAAAGATGTTACTTCTGGTTCCTTTTCTTCGTACTTTGACAGATGGTGTTTTATGGTACTTGGCAGGAAAGCTGGACTTGGAGTTAAGCCAAACACAAGCCTTTGAAACTGGTATTGCTTGATTTGCGGACAATCTTTCTCAATATCATTGAACCACAGAAACCTCAGCATTCTTCTGTCTTCTGGGTTGATCTGTATTTGGTGGAAGGCCTTTTCAATGTCAGCTACTACAGCAATTGGATAACCTCAAAACTTAACCACAATATCAAATAGGTTTGGCACTAAGTTCGGTCCTTTCTCTAAACACTCGTTAATGGAGGCAGTTGACTTGTCGGATTTGGCTCAACCATCAAATATAACTCTCGATTTCGAAGTTTCCCGGTCTGACCGAATTACACCATGATGAAGTAAGAAATATATCGGAGCTTGGTTGTAGTTGTGTTCTGGTACGGCTTCTATAATCCTGGATTTGACTTGATCCTTGATCACATTGTCATAATCTCTTAACAGTTCCTTGTTTTTCTTCAGTTACGAGTGCAGCTGTCTCAATCTTGTAACACACAATTTGTACTTGTTTGAAGCAGGAACAAGACGTTCCTTCCATGGCAGACTGACTTCGTATCTTCCTTCATTCTCATTGAAATGAATGCTCTGCCAGTGCTGTTTTCTTCATCACTGTCTTTCTGCACCACTGCCAGTCCTGTAAGTTCCTTTTGCTGTTAAGCGAGAACAAAAATCTTGCTATTTGCAGAGGTGTGAGGAGGTCATCCTTTTCAAAGATACTGGAGCCATTGCTCTGTGTGGCTCTTTGTACTGCCTTTGAAATGTTAGCAGGATCAGCCTTTTGCCCAGTGTGTTCATCTTGAAACACTTCAGTAAGATAAGTTTTCTGACTAGACGTGTTTAGTAAACACAACTGAACATGTTTAATACTTGAATGTCAAAAATCAATAATAACAAGAACTTCCCACATGTCGTGCTACTTGATGGTGCAATAAAGATCACGTGACTACAATATCATGCATACATCAATAAATGAACATAAATTATATAAAAAATGTTCACAACATGAGGTTCTTTCTTGTCCCTGTTGCTGACTTCAGAGCCCATTCCATCCGTAGAGCCAGACCTTAATCCTCCAATGATAAGATGACATCTCCATCAACAGCTTCTGGAACCACACCAGCACCTTGCTCCAGCTTGGCGGTAAAAATTATCATTGCCTTGTCGTGCAGAGTTTCTTTCTTCTTCCCTTGAGCTTTACAAATGTGTAGCGAGCTAACCTTAGAGCTACATGTTAATTACAAACAGGAACGGATAGAAAACTTGTAACAAAAACTATTAATGTTCTTCGTGCCACTGTTTTTGGTTAGTTAGTTGGGGTCTAGAACAAAGTCATTGTAACGTGCTGGATGACGTCGCACGTGTGTGGATCTGCGGGGTGAGGGACTGGTATAAGAGTCACTGGCAGGGGAGTCTATAACAGGATCAGTTTGGGTGTCCTCACGGGGTTCGTGTCCTCCAGCAGGAAGGTTGTCATCAGGAACTTCTTGAGTAGCAGGTGTTGAGATTGCACTCGGTATGACAGGTGGAGAGGGTGGGGAACGCACTGGCTGTGCTGGTGGGGTTTCATCGGATGACGAGTCTGCTTCATCGTTGATTGCCGATGGTCGGTAGTCTGCTACTTCAGATGGAACCCAATAGCAATCTGAGGTTTTCATGCGGTAAGATGTGCTTCGAAGCTGAGAGCCGACAAACTTTCTGATGTTGCAAAAAGAGCCGGTTACCTCTACAACTAAATAGCGATTGCATGCTCTAGTCTTGTCGCGATCGGAGTAAAGGTAGACTAAGTCACCAACGGTAATGTACTCAGCTGGGAGGTTCTTGGCGATGGGGGCCTTAGCCTTCTCGCTGTGATGGTGGTTGGCAATACGTTGTTCGTGTTGCTGAACGATGAGGTTCTGGTCATGCAGTGGTATCTGCTGGTTTGAGAATTGATCTTGCTGTGTCCACATCTCCCTAGCAGAAAGGCCACGTGAGCAGATGCATGCGTTAAGGGTAGCTGTCGCTACTGACAGGGTCACAGGAGACACAGGACCGCCAGGTGGGTCATGTCGGAGTAACTCGTTTTCAACTTCTTGAACCGCCCTCTCGGCTACGGGGTTCTTGTTACGATTCTTGGCATTTCCAATCTCTATGGTGATTCTGTGCTGTTTCAGTAGTAGGTCTTCTGTTAGTGCCTTGAATCCTGAGGTGGGGTCAGTGCGTATGACGGCTGACGGCCCATCTAGTGGACGCATTTGGACACAAAGGCGGATTAGGGCATCACGTAGCGTGTTGTGTCGCTCACCCTCCAGTAGAGTTGTGGATGTGAAGGAGGTCACACTCACGTAACACTAGTATGAGCTGTCTCGAGCACTTGATAACATCTGCAGCGAATGATACACCAACGGCATCAGGTGGAGGGGAAGATGACTGTTCCTCTCGCATTTTCAGGGTTTGGTGCAAGGCAGCACATTGGTGGCAAGCTTGAGTCACATGGTCAATACCCTTGTCTATGTCCAGGGCATACAGGTAGCGCTTGGTTACAGCTTTGAGTTGATGACTGGATGGGTGACTGAGTTGGATGTGTAAAGCGGTCAAGAGTCCCTTCAGTACTTGTCGGGGGACGATATTGCATTCACAGGTTGGTGCGAGAGGCTTGTTGCGCTTAACAAGCAAGCCATCCTTCGCGATGGTTGCTACGTTGAGGTACCTCTTAACATCCCTCGAGTTTGTTAGCTTTTTTGAAGGATGTGTTCCTTGTTGTAGATGTGCACTAGTGCGTCGTAAATCGGGGCATTCGGCCTGTGTGGTCAACCAGGCGGTGCAACTGGTGAATGGGAGGTGTTTGGCGCCACTAAGTATGTCGTGAGTAGATGTGTGTCTGACAACTGATTCTTGGGTGAGCTTTGTAAACGTGCAGACCTGGCAGGCTTCATCTTCACACAGGGCAGCATTACAGCTGGAGAAATCTGAAGGCAGTATTGCAGAGCCGGATGTGTCTTACAGAGGCCTGATATCAGCTCACAGTAGATAGGAAGGTAGACACACGGACGCTTGTGGAGAACTCTCCTCGGCAAAGTTTTTCATACGCCTGTACGCATGGTTTGCTGTCGGTCAGTATGCAGGCCTTATGATGAGACTGTATCAGGTAAGGGCTGAAGTGCTTGGTGGCAACGGCGATAGCTAAAGTTTCCACCTCACATGGTAGCCACACTGTCTGTGAGCCACGTAGTTTGGCGCTGAAAAATCCTGCCAAGCGTAGCTTGCCATCACGACATATAGGGTGGTGCCTATTCCAGGTTTTCGGACAGCTCCGTCTGTCACAATCCACAGTTGATCGCCAGGTCTGCGGAGCGAAATGGTGCGGGTAGTGGATAGGGCTGCCTGGGCATTGCGGAATGATGTTCTGAGGTCATCTGTCCACTGGATCGTTTTGTTATATTCACGGCCAGCGACAGTGTCGTCAAGTGTTGCGAGGAGTGTAGAGCATCCAGGAATGGCCCAGGAGAGCACCTTGAAAGCTCCAATGAAGGACTGCATTTGGGCGACAGTGTCGGGTGCAGGGCACAAAGCAAGGGCGGTGATATGGTGTGGGCTGGCACTTAAGGTGCCACAGTTCCAAATCCAGCCTAGTATTGTTGTGGATTGTGGGTTGATGATGGTCTTCGATGCAGAAAGGCAGAGATCACATTTGTGGCGGGCTTCCAAAACTTTTGTCCAGTTCTGCAGGAGTTCTTCCGGGGAGTCGCCTCTGCAATACAGATCGTCGGTGATTTTAGCAACGATGCCTTCCTCCAACAGGTCACCGAGCACTCGGCTCATGAGCTCTTTGAGGGCCGTCTTGGAGCCTAGCATGCCCATGGCAGACCACGCATACACACGCACAGCCCAGAATGGTGTAGCAACACTGCAATATTTCATAGAGTCGCATGAGAGTGGAATCTGGTAGAATGCGCTGGTCAGGTCTGTCACGACGATGTGTTTCCACTGGGCAATAAGACGTAGGGTGGAGTCGACATCGGGCATAAGAGAGGGCTCAGGCTTCCTGTAGTGACCGACGTCAGCAAATGTGGTGACTAAGCGGTAACCACTGTTGGCTTTCTTGATGAGGAAAGACAGGTTTAGGTACTCAACTGCAACGTTAAGGTCTTCGGGACGTCTAAAGACACCCAATGCTTCTAGTTTGCCAAATTTCTGTTGCAGCTCCATTAGCTGGTGATGGGCATACTGCGGCAGCTGGCCTTTCTGTTCGGGGGGTTCCACAGGACCCATGTTTACCCTTGCTTCAAATGGACCTACTGAGCCATTGTAGCCTTTGATGTTTGGGTCGCAGACGTGGTCGTACTCATCCAGGAGTGAGGTAAATTTGGCTCTGATATAACGAGTAAGTAAGTTTGCTGGATCAAGACACACGTTTCCGGAGTGTTTCGTGCTGGCCTGAAGTATAGGTAGTCTGGGTTGCAGCTTGCAGCTGTGAGTTGTTATCGCGGGCTTCCGGTGCATACACAGCACGTACCTGACAGAAGTGCTCATTTCTCTTGAGGAAATGTGGCTGGGGAGAGAGGTTGGGGATGCGTATCTTTCCTGTGACGTTGGAGATGATGGCCGGGGTTGGCCACAGTTGGGAAGCTGTTAGCTGTCTTATGCTGGGCGCATTGGTCTGCGGTTCCAGTGCATACACAGAGTCGCGAGGTGCATCACTCGGTAAATCAACTTCAAGGAATTCTCCGGGCCAGATAGTTGTGGACGAGGAAGGCGAGTGTAGCACTATGGCACGATGTGCCGCAGAGCTGACTGCTGCAGGTTGGTGTGACCCATAGTTGTGGATGGACCCGTCTCCAAGGATTACTTGGTGCTTGGCTGGGCGTACTGCGATATCATTACTTTCCATGAAGGGGGTCCCAGCCAGTACATCTACATCGAGGTTTTCAACGACAAGGCCTTCAAAGGTAAATATCCGGTCTTCACGGGTGAATGATAAGCATGTTTCACCCACCACGTGTAGGGGAGATGAGCCATCTGCTTGGTGGATGGATTGAGAACTGGGGGTCACGTAGCAGCCAAGACGGACAGTTGGGTCATGTGCTCACCTTGTACTGAGATCTGTTGCCAATGGGTTTGCGATAACCACTGAAAGCAGTGGGCATGATCTTAGTGTCATTGGCAGTGCGTATCTCATCAAATAGGGATGTGAGGGCCTGAGATATTTCTGGCTTTATGGATGCTAGAGTTCGTGATCGTAATTCGGTTCCATATCTTTGTTTCACTAGCTTAGGCGACTCAGGGTGTATTAATCTGAGCCAGGTCAGTACGATGAAATTTTCCAGTGTAGGAGTTAGTTCCTTGTCTTCAGTGGTGAGATCACCATGGTGGGAAAGGCTGTAAGCATGGAGTAAAGTGTCCTCCACAAAGGCCATTAGTCTCTGGAAGAGGTCTTCAGGGTGTTTGTCAGCTTCCAGATGTAGGTTTGCAAAATCCAGGAAGTGAGCTCCTGTGATTTGGAAGCCAAAATGCTCGCGTATCATGTTCCAAACAGACTGAATGGAAGTAGAATTCTTTAATACAGTGTTCCTCGATATAACAGGGCAATAGTTGGCTATCTGCCCGAACATTAGTTCCCAAAAATTAACTTTCTGACGAGCTGTTTTACGTCTGGAGAGCAGTACTGTTTCTCCGTCATCAGTGAAACCACGTAGGGGCTGGGCCCTAGTCTTCTTTGCCCAAGTGGTGCTGTCAGTGAGAAATGGAGCGAAGTTAGTGTTGAGTGACAAAGTATAAACCAGATTTTGCCTCCAATTCTCGAAGCTGTTGATTGTCTCATTCTTCGAGAGGCTCCATTGTTTCGGAGCCTGTGCAGTGGTTCCCATGACTGTTGTTGTGTATTTGTTGTACGATGAAATTGTGCTTGAACAAGGAAAATGTTCGAAGTATCAACGTACCTGTGTGGAACGAGTAGCTTTGTCTCGATATTATTGTTTAATGCGCCGATTTCTTGGCATAAGTTCGAGAATGCTGCCACCACGTCAGTAAATAAAGCAGAGGTAAATCGATGACACGATTTGTTACACAACTGGAACCTTTAATAAGCCTGAGCGATCACAGAACGACCTGACGCGCACGAGAGCATGAGGACCGAGAGAGGATGCTACTATGCATGCTTATAACTAGCGTACCGCTGACCAGTACTGACACTGTAGGGCACACTTGTGCGTGTCACAATCCACTAGCTGTTTTTCAAGCGACGATTATTGCTGGAAGGACTTGACATACAACTCCTCTGGACAATAAAACAGCCCACTTTTTTTCTCACTGTTTTCTTCATCACCATCTTCCTCTGTCGCTGAATCCAATTCTGTTGTTTACTCTGGGCTCTGTCTGGCTTTGATGGTTTCGAAAGAAATGTAGGAACTCACATTATCTGTCAGCTTGTTTAAATGAGGCAGACGGCTACTGCTTGCTTTGTGAAAATTCCTCCAGGGTAAAAATTTACCGCAACCAACTCCATAACTGAGAGTTATGAAACTTTCGGATGGGGGGCAAATGGTACGCAAATTTTCCTGGAAAGTGTCCTGAAACGCAGTTATTTATTCACAATTGAAGTAGTAAAATGCCAGTTCAAAACAAACTTCTATATTTGAAATAAATTGACAACTGACAGGCTTCGATAAAACGAGGAACATGGACCATTCCTGAAAATTCCAGAACATCAGTCAATTAATCATTCAGTGATTGCTCTAGCAGTATCTTGAGTTTGTGATACGAACAACTGGTTTTATTACCGAAAACCATTTTAGACTGCTGGTAGGGAAAGATAAATATGAATATGACCATGTGCTAACTGGGCCGCAGTCTCCCTGAGAATTCCCTTTACAAGGGTGTAGCCTCTGGAGAAGAAGTAATATAAAAATAAATATCTGTAGAGCTACAATCCTGGCCATAAGTTGTTGGGACACCTTCTCTTTGGCATGCTAAAACCCATGATTTCAACTACATCCTTGACATTTTAGAGAAAAAGATGCATAGAAGCAAGTGTAATTGACCCCCTCCCCCCTAGCAATGTTGAAAGAAAAGGAAGCTATTTTGAAGATTAGATTGGATGTGTTAAAGAAAGGAAAAAGGGACAATAAAAAGTAGTTAGACAGTTGTGTTGGAACTGAATGTGATTGCTGCAAAATCGTTATTATTGGAATAAGACGTGAATATCTATCTTATCGTCTCTTTACTCGGAGAATACTAGCTGTTCTACGAGGCGAACATTTCCTGAAATGTGGCTGTTCTGAAGCCATTGTCAAGGTTTTCTTTTCTTCAAGATTTTTATCAACATTGACAGGGGGGAGGGGGGAAGGCCGTGAACTGTCCCAATACTAAATCTTGTCACCAGGATTGTAAGGTGGGAACTACTAAAACTTTTAGCCTTGCAAAAATGGAAATGAAAGTGAATATATTTTTGAACAAAACTCAGTTTTGACACAGTAACGGACTGATAAGTTCACAGTCCAAGGGTTTATGCGTGACACGTGATGAAGGCAAACATTTGTGTGACAGGTGAAAACCAACTAAAAGACATATGTGATTCATGAATTTAGGAAAAAGAATGGTTAAAAGGAGCTAAAAGTATAAGTGGCACATGAATTTTGTTAAAATTTGGTTAAGAAACATGAACACAATCCCCCTACCTCCCTTTTAAAGTTACTTTGCCACAGATGTCGATTTCAGTTCACCTCGTTTTGAATTAATTTGCGCTATTTCACCAGACGAGAAACAGATGTCCTTTAAAAAATGACTGTTTTTCCTGCATCTCATCTGCTGTTCGGTTCAAGACTTATATTTAAACAACGTTATCTTACATGGAGTGATAACAGCCTCATTTTCAATGAGATGAGAACATAGAATGAGAAACCCCCTGAAATACGCTTTGTAAACAACTCATGATCAGGAGGTGGCGCTGCACTGTTCTGCCAAGTTATCTTGCTTTTATGTGAACAATGCAACAATTTCAGGACTGCAGCCCTCTTTTTGATACAGCGACATGAAGGTAAGCGGATGTTATATTAAATAAATTGTACATTGAACTTCAAATGCGAAACAATTGAGTTTGCGTGTGTATGTGACTGTACCTTTCCGGCCAATTAATGGCACTGTTGAATCGGCACATTTTATCCAACTTTGAAATGTGATTAAATCACTCCAAATCATTTCCCCAAAAAATCCTTTGGAGATTGAAAAGAACTACCTTCCAAAAGCCATATTTTCAGTCAATTATTTCATGTAGCACATAGTCAAATAATGCATTTCTTTTGACCTATTTTCAGTCTAGTTAAAAGTAGGTCAGATAAATTTAATTAGATTTTGTAAATAAATAAATAAGAATTGCTGAAATTGCTGTCAACAAATGTTTTGATGTTGGTTTTCAAGATTTGATAGTTTTTATCAGTCTAGGTTGTTTGATTTTGTGACGTGAAGCTTCAAGATTTGTCTTAAATTTTGAGCTTCAAAAGTGGCATTTTGACAGAATTTG
>Ga0099805_1185590_pt1 | contig 10154 bp, 12 predicted proteins | sample OrbCnscriptome_2_FD_81143 | JGI IMG/M metagenome (GOLD analysis project Ga0099805, IMG submission 81143) | Coral microbial communities from Puerto Morelos, Mexico - Orbicella C B metatranscriptome (Eukaryote Community Metatranscriptome) | ecosystem: Host-associated > Invertebrates > Cnidaria >...
GTCTCTATAAACGAAGCAAAAACCAGCGGGAAAAATACAGGACCATGTTTCTCTATTACACCGAAGACCACATGCAAAAATTGAAGCCCTTTCGCGAAATTTTTTCTCTCACTCAAATCGTCATCCAGCATGGTTTTGCACTCACCCCTTCAATTATATTATGGAATGTACAGAGGCTAAAAAACTCCCAGGCATCCTACTTTTAATTGATTTTCGTGAAGCCTTCGACGCCATTGAATGGAATTTTATCTACAGTTGTACTGAATTATACAACTTTGGTCCAATTATTAGAAACTGGACATCCATTCTTTATAACAATGTTGAAAGTGGCATGATGAATGCAGGTTTCATGACTTATTACTTCAAAGTCTCTCCAGGTGTCCATCAAGGGTGTCCTCCGAGTCCTCTTTTGTTTGTGTCAGTGGTTGAAATGCTAGCCCTCAAAATACCCCAAAACCAACTCTGCCAGGGCATTGAACTCCCAACTGGACAGAATACTAAGATCTCACTGTTTGCAGATGATACAACCCTGTTCTTGAAGATACCAAGTCGCTTAGAAATGCCATGAATATAGTTAATTCACTTGGAGTATTGTCTGGTTTGCAGTTAAATGAAAAGAAAACAAAAGTCTTGTGGATCGGTGCTTCGAGAAAAAATAAGATAGAGCCCTTAAAATTCCAACGTCCAAAAGATCCCTTGGAACTTACCTTTCCCATGATGTGGCTGCCAACAACAACAATTTTTATATCAAAATAAGGAAAATGGAAACGAAGCTTAATTTATGGCAGTCGTGGGACCTGACGCTCTTTGGAAGAACTGTGGTAGCAAAATCTCTAGGTTTGTCCCAGCTAATCTATACTGCCTCTGTGCTTTCTGTTCCAGAAACAGCAATACAACAAACTCAAAGTAAACTGTTTGCTTTTCTATGGAAGAATAAGAGAGATAAGATCAAGTTACAGGTTCTGTTCCGTCCCTTATCTAAGGGTGGGCTAAGCTTTCCCTGCTTCAGGACTGTTATAAAAGCGCTACCGTCTCAGTTGGATAAGTAGACTCTTAAATAACACTCAGACACCTGGACGGCAATCCCTAATTACTACTTCGATAAACATGGCGGACTCCTTTTTCTTCTATACTGTAACTACAGTGTTGAGAAACTAGACAGAAAAATCCTGCTCTTTTATCGAGAACTCCTTGGTCACTTTCAAGAACTGCGTAGCAATTACGAAGATCCATAGAAATGCGAATTCATTTTGTGGAACAACAGAGACAAATATAGAAAACAAATCGGTCTTTTGGAAGGCCTGGTCGGATAGTAATGTTCTTTTTGCGCAAGGTTTGCTAAACAACCAAGGTAATTATCTTTCAGCACAAGAACTCAGCGATAACTATAACATCAAAGTTAACTTTCTGCAATACTACCAAATCACCTCAGCTACTCCCGCTTATCTCAAAAGTTACACATCAGTCCATATCCCGTGCAAAATTTTTACTGAGATCTCGCCGAGATTAGCAAGATCTCGCCAAGATTGATGAGATCTCACCGAGATTGACGAGATCTTGCCATGATGTTTGTGAGTTTCTGAATCTCGGCGAGACCGTGGCGAGATTTCCTACATCTCGCCGAGATTGGCTAGATCTCTCCGACATTGGCAAGGTCTTGCCATGATGTTTGCAGGTTTCTCAAATTCCGACGAGATTTTCTACATCTCACCGAGAATGGCAAGATCTCGCCGTGATGTTTGAGTCTTTCTAAAGCTCAGTAAGACCTCGCCGAGATCTTGCCGAGATTTTGAAAGACACAAACATCTTACCGAGATTGCCTACATCTCACCGAGATCTCGCCACGATTTAGAGAGAAAGAATCTCTTGCCAAAACTGCCAAGATTGTCAAGAGTAGCTATAACCCAAAATCATTCCCAGAAGGAATGAGTAATTTTCTGCGTTAAAATAAACTGCTTTGTGGTTGACCATTAGCCGTCTATTTTCAGTTTAATTTCAAATGCGGGAAGCCTAAAAATGAAGTAAAGACGTTCCGACACGGAACAGGTTTTACTTACCAAAATTTTATTTAACAAAGCTGAATGGAGCGATCTACTTGTTATGGCGACCAAGAGACGAGTGCTATTAAATCGCTTTTCAGAAAAGAGTTTTGTTGATGGTCTTGAAATTTTGGTTTGTCTTTAAACCGTTATGATCAGGCTTACCTTTGAGTTACTCAACGACCATTTCAATTCACTTACGGATGATGACTAAATTGTCTGAAAAAATTTTTTTTTTAATTTGACTTCGTACGAGTAGGATTTTCTTTTTGTTTTCTTCACTTCTTTTCCTCGAGCAACGCCGCAGCAGACAGACCACTCGCAGGAATACTTCCCGTCATGATTGTTAACTAAGCACTGTGATTGGATGTCTTGAATCACGTGGGAGTTGTTTTTGTGGGAAATTTGTTCGTTAGATTTTCTTGAAAGTACAAAGGACTTTGTTACCATGGAAAGAGCTTTTTTGTTCAAGAAAAAAGAAATACGGTAAACTAATTTCTGAACTTTTCATCGCGAATGTGAGTAATCGCAAGACGATTCGTGGACATCTTGTGCAAGTTTTTTCAAGACTATGTTGAAGCGACCTAATGACTGAAGTCTGTGTACATGGAACAATTTTTAGCAAAGTGCAAAAATTGAGCAGTTGATGAAGATAAACCTTTTCAGGACATTCGCATTGAGGTGAAGTTGTAGCCCTGCCAAACGAATTTCCTTCAATTCTTTGCAGCTGACAGATTTAGTTCATCAGGTTAATTATTCTTGTTTGATCAAGGTAAAGGACGTAACGACCTTAGAATAAAGGCTAGTTCTCCTGTGTTTCAAGTTTCAGTAATGACGATTTTCCCCTCATTAACAGTAGCTAAATGTGAAGTGAAGGTGAAAGTGTCTAAAACTGTTAAGCATTTCTGAACTATAGGTGACGTTCTTATCTGTCAATAAATCTGGTTGTTTTTGACATAGTGGAGTCGTATTTCAGTGTGTTTGTTTTGTCAGCTAGCAGCTAGAGACTATTTCTCTCAACGAATTTATGATATCTGGATCTGTGTGTTGACATTTTGATATCTTGGCAAGATTGCCAAGAATACTTCCAGTTTCTCAGCGAGTCTTTTCGGCTTCCGAAGTTTTAGTATCTCAATGAGAATCTCGGTGAGATTTCAAGATCTTGCCGAGATCTTGCTTGACATCTCGCCAAGATTCTCGGCAAGAATCATGGCACGTTTTTGGTTGCTGAGATTTTGATATCTCGCCAAGATCTCAGCGAGGTTTTGGCCGCCAAGATTGCTGAGATCTTGGCAATCTCGCCAGTCAAAAACTCGCCAAGATTTTTTCAGAGATATCGCCGAGATTTTTGCCAAGATCTCGCTGAGATTTCGCCGAGATCTCGATCAAAATTTTGCAGGAGATGGACCTTGGGCATCTGCACTCAATTTGCAAAAACTTCGATTTCCAACTATCTAAAGATATCACTCTCAATTTAGGGAAAACTTTCTGCAAGCAGTTTTATAAACTTTTTGTAGAGGAAATCAAAACAGAACCCACTGCAATTAAATCATGGCACAAAAATTGTCCTTAAGTTGCTGACAATTGGGTGAACTGCATCCAAAACAATTATAAAATCACTTGGGATAATAAGTTAAGACAATTCTATTTCAAGTTGTTGCAGAGAATACTAGTCACTAATAAAGAACTTAATTGATTTGGAATAACTGACCATGTCAAAGGTGTTATGTGCAGTGAAAATGACTATTGAACATGCATTCTTTGATCTTTAAATTATGTGATGAGTCTCTTCAATGGTTTAACAGTTTACACCAAATTAATGTCAGCCTAACCTAGCTACAATGCTTTTTCAATTCAATTTCCAACACCAAACACCAATCTTTCTGATAAACAAAGGATTTGCATCTTCTCCTGTTATCTGCAAAGCAGTACCATTATGCTTGCAAAACAATGCAAAAGAAACCAGATACTTCTGAATTCATATCCAAATTTATTATCCAGCTTGAAATAGACAAATGACTTGGCATGGCTATGTTGCCCTTCCCCCCAGCTATATACACTTGCACAGAGCTAGAGAGGCATATTGTTTGTGATATTATCGTAAACATTATCTACTATCTATCATTAACAATTTTATCAGTTGTAACACCTCCTTTTTTGCAAAAACTTTTGTAATTTGTTGCATTAATATTGAATTATGTTTGTATCGATAAAATAAAAAAAAAACTAAAAAGGGACAAGTGGCACTCCATGAAACGTAACTGCTGTCCTTGGGCACATCATGTGACATATAAATTCAAAGTAGCTGTGAGCCACTGAACGTGGAAAATAAATTATGACTGGGTGTGTATTGCGGCAATGCACATTAAGGAACTACTTGTGATGTTTGGGCAGTCTAGCTGTTGAAAAAGCCCATAAAGCCTTTTTCTATTCAAGAGTGTGTTGGGATATTTGCAAAATGAAACAGCTCAATGTTAAGAAACTATTTGAAGGGGTGAGTGCAAAACCATGCTAAGTGATGATTTGGATGAAAAAAAAAATTTCGCGCAAGGGCTTGAATTTTTGCATGTGGTCTTCAATGTTATAGAAAAACGTTGTCCTGTATTTTTGCCTCTGGTTTTTGCTTTGTTTTCGAGTTAAAACGTATGCAAAAAACTTGGCTTTTCCTAGCCATGTCTTTAGGAGTTTATTTGTTGAACAACAAACAGGCAGACTGTTTATGTGAGGTATTGGACTCCATCCAATGCATTATAATACGGAGCGCCAGATGATTCATGATTGACTATGCGTGAGAGACATTTATCCGACAAATCAGTTTTAGTTCACCTTTGTACTGATCACACATTGCTTTTTGGTTCGCTTCACTTTGTATTGAGATATGTCTCGCAAGTTGAAGCGATCTGCAAAAATTCCGATCAACCTGGCGATGGCTCTCCTTGGCTGGCAAAGTTTTTCTCGAAGCACGGCATACCGGTAGCCCTCATGGACATTCTGGCCAAAACCGTTGTTACTTCGGAAGCCATATTCGCAAGCATCACGGAGCAAGACTCAACTGATATGCGCCTTGTGGTCGGACACAAAGTTACTTTACGCGGAGTCCTCTCCACCTTGACCAAGTTCTCGGCCTCGGCTACCGCACTAGCAACAAGTTTAACAAACCCTGCCACTCCAGACGATCCAAATGTGTCGCCCTTCAAGCTCGCCGATGAGTTAGCAAAGATCGAAGCAGAATTTGAAGACTTGAACGCAGCCCCTTCTGCCACTCCGCACCGCTCACAGCCTCCCGCATCAACTAAAGTTGACGGCCAGGCTGCCTCCACCTCAAGTGACTCTACTGGGCCTGAAGGTAAGCCTCTGTTACCCTCAGATTTAATTTATGGCTCCAACGGAAAACAACTTAAACCCCTACAATTAACATTTGCGCAATTCATGTTGGCAAATTTCAAGATCCTCCAGACTCTTATCGCCAATAACCCTTTGGAGGCATCTGACTACCTCAAGTATCTGACGTTTCTGTCCATTAAAGGCACAAGATTTCAAACTAGAGCCATTCTGACTTTTGATCAAGACTACCGAGCAACCAAAACACATGAAAACTTCTGTTGCGGAAGTAATGTAGATGATTTAAGCGCTCAGTATTTTGATGCTGCCGTTGCCTTTTGACCCACATCGTCTCAAAGTTCGTGTGCTACGTTTACGCATGGTCGGAAATCAGCTGCTTCACAGTCAGCTAACGATGAATTCTGTTTTAGATGGAATTTTAGCCCTAACGGTTGTCCAAATCCTGTCTTGTCGGTACAAACATGTTTGCCTCCATTGTTCCCAACAACACAAAGGAAAGTCATGCTCTGGTGCCGCGGGGTCTAGTACTAAAAACAATGACCATTTTACCCGCTCGAATGGAGACTGCGCAAACCAAACCTGATGCCTCGACTCTTACTGACATCTCTCAGCTTGAGTATTGTCCTTTAAATTTCCTTACTTAGGAAAATGAACTTTCAAACGACCCTGACCGTTCTTTCATTCTTGATGGTTTGCGTAATGGTTTTAAGCTTCTTTCGGAATCTGACCCCTCGTGTATTGACAGCTATGCTAATGACAACTATTCTAGTGCCACTTGTGCTGAATTTAAACCTGAAATGGACCAGCGTTTCCTCAATGAACTCGCTCTTAGCCGCATTTCTTGTGTTACCACTAAGCCAAAGTGCATCCATCCCATTGGCCGCGTTCCTAAGAAAGACTCGGGTAAATCCTGCCCGATTACGGATTGTAGCCGACCGCCTGGAACGTCCTTAAATGATTACATCAAGCGTGACCTGGAATCTTTTTGAATGAACTCAATTGACACCGGTGTGTCAGTGTCGACTGACAACTGCTATCGTAAATATCGAGTCTGCCTGGCGATGGGTGCCTGTCTTTCCACCTCATCATGAACTCCAAGGCTTCCCGCTGTATGTTTGGTCCGCATGACCCTTCCCTCTACGAGTACTTTGTTGATAATCGACTCTGTTTCCGCGTTTCGTGCGCCCCTGCTATTTTTCAATCGTTTATCCAATACTGTTGTTCGCATGATGGCGCGACGCGGTTTTCACTCTATTGTTGACTACTTAGACGATCTCCTTATCAATGGAAAAACAAAAGCTGAATGTTAACAAGGCCTACTGGTCCTTATCAGACTGCTTCATTCACTCGGCTTTAATGTCAGTTGGAAAAAAGTCATCTCTCCACGTCAACGTGTTACTTTCTCAGGGATCGAACTTGACTCCACAACTATGCCTCTTCACCTTCCATCGAACAAGTTAGACCACCTTAAGACTCTTATCGCATTTTTTTTTTCTGCTAAAAGCTCTGCGTCCAAGCGTCAACTGCATATCCCTTGCAGGATCATTACACTTTGCTTGTCACGTCGTGCATGGCGGCCACAACTTTCTCCGGCAGATTATTGACTTTATAAACAAACTCAAGCGGCCATCCCATCGCACGCGCCTTTCCTCACAATTCCATGCAGAGCTCCCTTGGTGGAAAAATTTCCTCATTACCTTTAATGGCCGAAGCATGATGCTAGACTTTCACCAGCCAGTTTATGTCCAAACCGATGCGTCCTTTCTCAGTTTTGGTGCCGTATACTCAGATGACTGGTTTGCAGGTTCTTGGTCCGAATGCCTCGTTTCCGACTTTCACAACTCTCGCCCTCACAGCGTGCACCGTAGTCATGCAGGTCACGCAATCGACCCTTCGCTTTGCTCGAATATCAACTATTTCGAGTTACTTCCTATCCTCATTGCTGTTCATTGCTAGGGTCCCCAGTGGTTAGATAAACGTGTCATCGTTGAGACTGACAATACCCAGGCCATAACCATTATAAAGAATGGCACGTGTCGAAACTCCATAGCCATGCCATGGCTGCGTGAGATTTTCTGGATAAGCGTTCAATACAATTTTCACCTCCGGTCACAGCACTTACCAGGCAAACTCAACAAACACGCCGAAGATTGAGTCGCCTTCAGTTTTCAGACTACACTAACAGAGTTTTGTCTCCCCCCTAGGATATCTCTCACAGTTGGTCCGCCGCGCTTGGCTTGTCTCTGCCGCCGCCTACGCTAGCTCAACCCTGGCTACCCGCCGTTCCCAGTGGAGAGTTTTTCTGCATTTCTGTTTGGAGTTTGGACTGGCTCCTCTCCCAGCCTCATCCAGAACTGTGATTTTATTCCTCATCCATTTGTCTTCTTACTGCAAATATTCAAAGATAATTAATTACGTATCAGGCATTAACGTCTTTCATAGACCCTTTGGTCACGATGTCACCTTTCATGATGCTTTTGCTGTCAAAATAATCGTTTGTGGTCTCCGCCCCATTTTGGGTGACGCACAAAAACTCCCCATTACTCCAGACCTCCTTCTCCACCTCCGTTCTACGCTTCTGGCCAACAGAGATTCAGGATTCTGGGCGTCGATGCTAATTGGCTTTTACTCCTTTTTCCTTAAGTCCAACCTGGTTTCGAAATCGACCAAAGATTACGACCCTACTACTAAATTACGCTACTCTTTGAGTCTTGCTGGGCTCAAGGCCTACAACTACTCTGGTCATAGTTTTCGTCATGGAGGAGCAACGTTCCCCTTCCATTGTGGTGCGCCTGTTGAACTCATTAGTCTTCAAGGCGACTGGTCTTCCGAAGCCGTGCTCCTGTACATTGCCCAGCCTAGGGCATCGGTTGTCCATGGCCCATCTTATCGCCAAGAACATTTCTTCTTCCTGCCCTTGACTCTTCCCTTCTCCATCCATCTCCCCTTTTTTATGTCTGGTGGTTCGGGCAGGCTGCATTAGGGCAGCAGGCCAATTTCGGCCTCTGCGCCTGTGCTCCTCCCTTGATGCGGCTCTGCTCTTTCCGGCAAACAATAAAGTTGATTTATGTCACATGTATGTATCACCTTCATTTCTCATCAGCGTAGGATTGTGAGGTATTGGACTCCGTCCAATGCCATTATAATACGGACCGCCAGATGGTTAATGATTGACTATTGTGAAAGACGTTTATCCGACATATCAGTTTTAGTTCGCCTTTGTACCGATCACACGTTGCTTTTTCCCACCCGTCCCAACCCACTGGCCGCATCAGGGGAACGGGCCAATTTCGACCTCTATGCCTCTGCTCCTCACTTGATGTGGCTCTGCTCTTTCCGGCAAACAATAAAGTTGATTTATGTCACATGTATGTATCACCTTTATTTATCATCAGCGTAGGATTATAGTGTATCTAGGCAAAATCAAATCCCACAGCACAGAGCAGAAATCTGGGAACAGATTATTTACATCGGTTATTGTGACGTGAACACAACACGTGAATCGATCAAGCGTCAAACGAAATACCATCGAACATGTGCCGGATTACAGCACTGTCAACTAATATCTTAAGCATTATTTTAAAGTACCTTGCATACCTGCCTGGTGGCTGAGAGGCATCATAAAGCCTTGATAAACCCGTAAGTCATCAGCACGTTTTAAAGAATCAAAATGTGTTCTGAAACTTCGAAGGCAGCTGATATACCGTAATCGTGTTATCGGCATTCGAAGACAGATCAAGCCAGACAGCAAAGTCCAAAAGCAGTTCTTGCCCAAGAAAAATACCCTCTGGTGAGTTGTGGCCCATTTCCCAAGCGTTGCTGGCATCAAAGTTTGGAAAGTGAGAACAGGTTATAGACTTATAAAATTTGTCTTGTATCGACCGCCATGTTTTCCCGCGCACGAGGTGTTAAGACCCTTCCTGGCATGCATTGCGATCATGTTCTGCAGACGTTTCTCCAACGGGTAACTAGGTTGTTTAAACATAATAATGGCCAACAAGTAGTAAAGTAGTTTATTAAAACTCTCTTGCAGTAAAACAACTGAATTAACGAGTACATTTTACAATCTTAAATTACCTAAAGTACAGTAATTTACAAATATAACAGTGGTACTATTAATTGAGTCACATAAAATATTTAATTGTAAAAAAGTCCTCTACTCTCTTTGTCGTGCAGGCCTGCATGTTTACAAGTATAACAGTGATACTATCAATTGAGTCACATAAAATATTTAAATGTAAAAAAGTCCTCTACTCTCTTTGTCCTGCAGGCCTGAATGTTTCGGAAAAGATAATACTTTTGTGTTTTCTGCCTTAAGGGATAGTTAGGCATGTCCAGGAGTGGACTGGGGAGCAGATGATGCAAAGGGTGGGTGGGGGACTTCATTTTGGCCATATATTTATAGCACAAGTGTACTCTTCTATCATCTAACCTATCTAGTTTACCTAATAGCAATGCATGAGCGTATGACTCTGCTTCGGGGTAAATTATGTTAAGCGCCCATTTTTGCACTCGCTCTAAGGCTTCGGACATATAGGCAGGAATATCCTGCCAGACCGGTATTGCATACTCCAAAACTGGCCGAACTGAGCAAAGGTATATCCTCAACATGTTGGGTTGGCACACCCTGGCTCTGCGCAGAACTCTAAGAGAATATAACTTCTTACAAGCCTTCTTAATAATGTAATCAACATGAGAGTTCCACTTCAGGTCATTGTCCATAATAACTCCTAAGATCTTATAGGTATTGACACTCTTGATGACATTGCCGCC
>Ga0099805_1037227_pt1 | contig 10116 bp, 3 predicted proteins | sample OrbCnscriptome_2_FD_81143 | JGI IMG/M metagenome (GOLD analysis project Ga0099805, IMG submission 81143) | Coral microbial communities from Puerto Morelos, Mexico - Orbicella C B metatranscriptome (Eukaryote Community Metatranscriptome) | ecosystem: Host-associated > Invertebrates > Cnidaria >...
ACCAATTTGAAAGGATTCCTGGAACTGTCCCAAGGACATCTGTCCTCCATTGTAGCAAGCCAGTCACGACAGGGGTAAGTTCAAGTGAGACAGCCTCAGCAGGGTGTGCACCCTGGTGAAAACCCTGTTAAGATTCTATAGGATTCTATGAACTGTACAAGATCCAGTGAAGATCCTGTACAATCCTATACAACAGGAACTTGAAGGACCTTATATACTCAAAAATCTCTGGGGATCTCAATGAATGTCCCAAACAATCAGCTAGAGTCTCATCACGATGTACAAAGATCCTAGCACAGATCTTCAAATATCTCTAAATGACTTTTACCTGGGAGGGACAATTGCAGAGCAGCAGTTGAGGAAAGGCATGTTAAGTGCTCAGCACTTGTGTCCAAGGAACCCCTAAAAATCAGCATGCTTCTACATGCAATGCTATCACCTCTTGTCAACCCCATGCGGCAAATCAGGACCTCTGGAATACATCACTGCTGGGGGTGAGTCGCATTGGTAGCAATGCATAACCAGGCAGGGCTGGAAATAACAGTCGGTCAACGGACATTGTCCAACCAAATTTTGAATATGTCCGGCCAATTTCACATTATGATCGGACATGATGTCCAAACGTTTCAAGAAAACCAAGTCATTGTCCATCCATAAAATTTGGTTATATACATCATTAGAGGGCTCGAAATTGCGACCGTATTGGTCGCCAATGTGGCTAAAATTTCATCTTTGGCGACCAAAAATTCTGGTTTAGATGACAGCCGAAAATACGTCTGCATTTACAAGCTATCATAATGGCGACTACGTTTCTCTGTGTTGATGATCAAGAATGGCTATTTTCTCAGACATTATGTCCTTCCAGAAATACATAGTGAAAGATCTTTGCTTCTATAACATTCAACATAAGGAAAGAAAACAATCTATCCTATTGCTTTGCTGCAAAGGATCCCTTCACATCGGAAAACTTGCAAATGGCTAATCATGTTTGAAATCGCCCTATAATGCATTGCAAACTCTTGAGCATTGAGTACATCATGAATGCCTATTGACTGTGTCTTTTCCAATGCTTGAAACCTTCACATTAGCTACGTACACAAAATTAGCGGCCAAAAAAGTCTTGGAAATTTTTTCTTTACAGATTTCATGCATTGAGTTCCTTTCTGAATAAATTTCCTATTGGATTTTTATCACTTAGTCGCCAAATGGCTACTCAAGAATATTTTTTAATTTTGGACCCTTGACTCTGACAGTTTGAGCCATATCCAGGAGCCCATTATGGGCTTCTGTCATAAAGCAGAAGTGTTTATCTTTCCTGTACTTGCCAAATAAAGTACTCTTCAGAAATTGCCCTATTATGCGTTACGTGCATTGCGATATGCTGTTAGCACTTCATGTATGTACCCTAGAGTCAACTTTTGGTCAGGAGCCCATCACTAGGAGGCTGCAACTCCCATACCAAGCCTATGTCATGGTATTTTTACAGACCAGTCTATTTGTAGGCTTCTTTTCCCACGAAAAAAGTCAGTTCCGGTCTGTATGAGCACGCATCGGTAAGGAGAAAAATGGCGGCCTTAGATGGACATGTCGACCTAATCTTCTGGTGAAATTATAAAGTCTTTGCTTGTGATTGGTCACTGAGGTTCCTGCGGGGGTCTGAATTCGCAGTAAATTCAAACTAAAAATAGATTGGTCTGTGAAAATGCCGGGATAGGAATAATTGGGGTTGCTGCACACTGCTAGTGATGGGCTCCTGCTTTAAAGGGACACAGTCAGCTGGAGCTCATGCGCATTAGATACCATTTCTTAGCTAATTTGCATATCACAGAGATGCGATCCATACTGTTTTTAACCAAATATGATAAAAATTACATCACAGGATGAGCAAAAGCACACTCAAAAACAGGTTTTTCAGTAAACGATTGAAAATCAACAAAACACTGTGAAGATTGAAGTGGATTTCCAGATGTAATTTGATTTCAGGTTGAGGTGAACTTTTTTCACAGTGAGAAAACTAGTGTCCAGCTCAGCACAGTCCCAAAGATGACTGTGTTCCTTTAATGGTAGCATTCAGTAGAAAACTAGGTTTGCTTGGAGAACATATAACCACGAGATAACCAGGAGAGATCGGTGCCGTCATCCAGTAGATAAAGTCATCAAGTTAATCACAAATGATAAATAAATGAAATTTAAATGCAGTTTTGAACGATTTGTATTGAAAATCTTTACAGTATGCTAATAAATTTTCTTATGCTAATTAATTATGCTAATCAATTATGAAATTAATTTCCGGTCAAATTGATAAGATGTCCGACCAAAATAAAGGTTTGAAAGGACACGTCCTCATGTACAGAAGAAAAATTATTTCCAGCACTGCCAGGTGTTAGGGGCTCTGGCCTCTGCTCATGACACTGTTTTTGAAGGCGGGGATTTAGTTTGAGTAGACGTGAAATGTTCAAGTTGGCGACTCTAGTGTATTAGTCACCATAACTGGACAGGTGTCCATACTCCCCAGTGGTGTTCCCACTGTGTTGTGCCTCTCTACATTGCAATTTGCTGCTACGGGGTGATGGGTAACTTACAGTTCTATTGGCCAATCTTTTTGTTTCATGGGAGGGCTTAAAGAAATGGACACAAGAGAAGGTGGCTCAGTATTGTGGACTTTAAGAGTAGGCGTGATGACCAAAGGTGCCTGGCTGATATATGTGGGTAAATGTCTGGTTGGAATTGGGAGTTCTGGGTTAATACATTATAGGTTTGTGGAAGTTCATTTTACTAATGCTGGTGTAGCCCCTGGTCAAGGAATACTTTATTCAGATGGCTGCAAGAGCCAGCAGAACCTGCATCCACTTGGAGCTACTTAGAAGTTGAAAAGCAAAGACCAGACTGCATAATGCACTTCAGCCTTTGGTGCCAGGCATCCCTTTATGGCACCTCATCTAGTGCTGCTATGGCTGCTCAGCAAACAACTCTTTGAGGTCTAGGCACTGAAAGTGGGTGTGGGTTCCAGGTGGTTGTGAGAGCTCCAAGCAGTGTGTTAAGGAAACTCTGCCTGTACAATGTCATATCAAATCACTTCTATCATTATATTATTCCCCATCATATTTTTAAGCCACAATTTTCCACCCGTTTTGATAGAGAAAACAAGTGCTTATTAAGATGAACTTACCCTCCTGTTGCCATTGATTCCTCAAATCATGACCAGTGAGTCAAAATCTTAGCAGTTGCTCTATTACATGCACAAGCTGCAATCAAACAAAAAATGAAACATATTTCCTTAACATCCCTTAATAACAGACCTAGCTAGTGGATCCCACTGAGGTGAGCTATTTTGCTAAACTCAGAGCTTTATCCTTTAAAAGGGATTATTACCTTAAGGTGATTCCTCAGAAATAAAAGTTGTCGAACAATGTTTTTGACATTTCCCCTGAATGTTCCCTACCAAGCACTGTTTCAAAAAATAGACTAAAAAGGTTTTGTCACCATGCCTGGTTAAGAGATACAATGGACCAATCGTAGCCCAATTATGCCTTATCGTGTGCATTATTTCATCAGTTCATGTAACATTTTAAGGTACATGGTGGAAAGTCTTGAGCATGTGCAACAATGTAATATATAATTTACGGAACAATCACAGACTCCTAGAATAACAGTTTTGTGGATGCTTTTAGCTTTAACTTTTCTTCCTTCCAAGCATTTTTTTTTTTCATTTTTAACTCAAAGAAAACTTGAACACCAAATTAACATTATGTAATAACAAATACATGTCAACAAGCAAAATTATTGCAAGTAATAAGCCTGAAAAAAGATTTGGGGGTCAAACAGGGTTAGAAGCCCATGGCCTCTATGTCATGGTTGCAGTGCTCTACCAACTAAGCTATGAAGACCCATGCCAGCAGGCCATTATTTACTGAGTTCATCTTGACCCTTGAAAGGAATAAAATATAGAAGCCTGAAAGAAGTGAACTGCCGAAATACAAATCAAATGAAGATGTGACCATCACAACAGGACTGCATGATTGCAATTTTCAAAAGCAATTGCAAAGAAGCAACAAGAAAATATTTTGGGGGGCTTCAACGGGATTCAAACCTGGATTGCTCTACCAACTGAGCTAAGAATGTTATGAACTGAACAACAAAATACCATGTTTGTCACAACCTTGTGCTTTTTTAATACCCACCATCCTGTACAGGTGATAAACCAAGATGCATACATGACAATCAGGAGACCAATACATTGAGAGCAGGCCAGATAGAAGTAATATTTCACAAACGAGGGCATGTTTCATCAGGGTTTCCTAACACAAGAAAACTGATGAAAGCATGAGGAAAAGTCCTGGTGCTTTTATTGCTTTTGAGTCTTTGGAAACCCTGATGAAACAGGAAGCCCTAGTTTATGGCTTCTCAAAAGGGACTAATTTATTAACAATAAACACAAAAACAGAAAGACCACTTAAACAGTCAGTTTTTGTTTTCTTTTGTTTCATTAGCACACATACGTAGTTGTTATACAGTGTAATGAAAGGTGTTGTGTTTTTTCACAACTTCGGCTTTTAATTAGAAGCAGTCACACTTTGCATTGGCGTCCTCAGTTGCAATAGAGAAATGAGAAAAGCAGCTACGGAAAGGTCTTCCGATTTCGAGGAAGAAAGAGGACGTTTCTTCGCTCAAACTTTCAAAGCCTAAATTTAATACTCAAAACAAAGATAAGTGGGCTATCGATGTTTCTGAAATTAGCAAGCTGCATGCACGAGAAAAAGATTTCCTTAATTCAAGCCAGGGAATGTGTTCAAAGATAATGATGTTCACCATGTGCAAAATCTTGAAGAAAGGTTGGAAGACCTGGACAGCCTTTCTCTAAACTTCTGGCTTACAAAGTTCATCCAGGAAGTGGCTAATAAGACAGGTGGTCAGTATCCACCTCGTTCATTGTAATGTTAACTGCAAAGAATGATTACTGTAATCCTGGAAGTTAATAAACATTTGTTCAAGTACTGCATTCTTTTGCAAATTGATTTCCAAACACATGTGTTTGGATATCCTAACACGAGTGTTTGGATCAATTCTTTACCGGGTATCAAGGGGCATCCATGTGACCCAAATGAGGTCACACAATAATTGGTTAATTGCCTCATGCATTATTAATGAGTTTGAGAACATGTAATAATATTCAACTTGAGCACCTTATTATGATTAATGAAGGGATTTAAACCCTGTGATTGGATTGAGTGTATTATTTTACCCTCTTAGGTGAAATTTAAACCTCCATGGCCAGTTCCAAATTCTTCCTGACATGCTGAATACTTAATCAGATGTAAAAATTAATGGCAAACATCATTTCTTATGTTTTCTTCTTTCCTCAGGCTTTTGGAACCAAGGTTCTTTTTGTCACACTGAATTATTTGAAGAATTTTCAACTAAAAGTCATGTAACAGAACATGGAGGAAAAGCTACAGAAGTAATGGTCTTATGAGTTTAATATCTAATGTATTCTTGCTGATACTTCACATGCAAAAATACAAATTTGTAGTAAGATTTTCTCCACATCAATATGCAAAATTACAAAGAATACCTAGACTACCATTCAGTCTTGTGGCGTAGGCTTGATGCTTTCATACATACATACAGACAGACAGACAGACAGGGGTCACGGAGAAACGTGAAACCCAAATGCAATAATAATAATAATAATAATAATAATAGTAATAATAATAATAGTAATAATAATAATAGTAATAGTAATAATAATAATAACAAAAATAAATTATTTAAAAAACCTACTAACTATATTGTCTAATAACCTTTCTCAAACCAGCTGTAAATGGAAACTATAGAATGTTACTGTTTCTGTCAGGAATATTTCGGCCAATTTGAAGGGAGATTTTGGTTGTTTCCATGGGAGAAGTTTTTTACGGTTAAATTATGTCCATTTTGATGGTGAAATTTTTATCCAATTCTTTGTAGAGATACAGGTTTCACCAGGTTTGTTACATCAAAGTGGTGAGCAATAGGATATCATCAAACCCCTGGGGTACTGCCCTATATAGTCGACACACAGTGTTGGGAATACAAAATTTTCCCTCCTCTCCTCCTCTTCTAGGGGTGGCGAAAGATCGTTTAAAAACTCCAAGTCTTGTAAAATTTTAGTCAAATTTCATGGGTCTCGCAGTCTCGTTTTTTAGCAGCTATGTGCATCTCGTAGTCTCGATTTTTCTACGAAGCTGTCTCGGAGTCTCAATTTTTCGTTAGGCTAAGGGTCTCAAAGTCCCAATTCGTTCCTTTATCTGTTTTTATAAATGACTTCTTCTCTTCACTTGATATGGAATTTCAATGAAGCAACTTACAAATTTTCCTTAATCCTAACTTCTCCTAATTGTCTTAATTCCACAAAAAGGTACAAAACCTACCGCAACGTCCGATTTGACGCCAGAAAAACAGTTATTCTTCTCTAGGATATCATAACATAGTGTAATATTGTCGAATTTCTAGTTCCAGTCAGTTCCAAGAAGCTGGCTTAAGGCTATACAAGCTCATTCTAGCTCTCAGCTAAATCTGGGGCTCGAATTTTAAGTCTGAACATCTCACGCTTGCACTCAAAACACTTTGAAGTCTCGGTCTTGCAATCTAAAAAGTCAAAATGTCTCGGGCTCGCAAAGAAAAACACTTGTCTTGCTGTCTCGCAACGTCTCGCATTTACTATTCACCAACCCTTCTTCTATTTAATGTTGTGGTTTAGAATTCCTCTTCCTAAATAACCAGAAGTGAAGATCTCCAAGATGTCTTAACTTTCATGATCTTTGGGTCAATCCTGGAATTGCAAGTGCATTAAATTTATACACTCAACGCATCTCCAGGTAGCTAATAGCTTTTGCTGTTCATGCATGCATCCTCCTTCAACTCCAGACCATATAAAATAGGTGCTCAATGCGAAATTATACCTGAGCTTAAGTTTGTCAAGATTGGTATGCGTAACATCCAACTTATTATCTGATTTTTAAATCCATTTGAAAACATCTACCAAGCCATCTTCAGTTGACTTGCTATTAATGCTGTCAGGTTACCTTGCAATTTCTTTATTTTGCCAGGCAAAGGGCCTAATTATGATATTGAGATGCAATGCGATCCGTGTATAATATGCACTGGAAATTTGAAGGTTAATTTCATGAAAAAAAAGTGCGCAATTTACACGAGTAAATATGGTAATAGCTGTTTTTATACTAGAGGACACGTTATCCATCCAGAAGGATAATGCGTCCTTGCCGTTTTTATACTAAAGACATATTATCAGTCTGGACAAACTTGGGCAAACATTTGCAGTCCGTCCGGCTAGGCGTCTCCAGTACAAAGACGGACACAAGACGAATAATACCTCCAGATGAACTATCTTTCGAAATGCGTCTTGAACAGTGCACTTAACAAGAGATAGTTCACCAGACGCATAACACGTCCTGTGCCCATCCCTACACCAGAGACGCACAACCAGACGAACCACAAATGTTCGCCCACTTTCATCCAGATGGATAATACATCTTTAGTATAAAAACGGCCAACGGTACAGTGGCTTGGCTGTCTACCAGGCCCAATTTAATCACAGTGTGTGTTCAGATGAGTAGTGGAGGCAAATTAGAGAGACAGACACTTAAGAGGGGGCGCATTATGTGGATTATGCAATGTTATTGTGTGGCTCTGTCTCACAAGGACTGGGAGCTACCAAATTTATGAATTTGATCGGCTGAAATCGATGTTGAAAGTGGTCTAGATTTGCCCATCTAAACTTATCTAGACTGGACTCTTCACCAGTATTGTTTTGCAGTGAAAAAGTTGCAAACTAAAATGCAAAATCATTGACTATTTTCATCTAACAATACTTATTTATAGAAGTGCCAAAAAAGCGGCTGAGAAAATAAATGGCACACAATGCATGCAGAAGTGATGACATTTAACTGCCATTTCCAAAATTCTGTCTAGAAAATTGGAAAATAAGCAAGCAAATGGATGCTTAAACGACCCTTGTACCCAGTGTCTTCGTTCCCTTTGACCAGCTTGTTTCGTCAAGCCAGGATGAGCAGCAAGGAACGAAGACTCAAGGTACAAGACTGATACTTAAGGTAATTCCCCTAAAATAAAACTGCACATAGATTTTTGTTCAAACTTTGTCCAGTTAACATTTATCACATGAGAACTTAAATTAAAAATAAAAAAGCAAGGTGCCCATGCTCGTTAAGGAGCAGTGAGGCATTGAAAATGTCCCATTTTAGCGTTACTTCATGCTTATTACAAGAATGCATTCCAAGTTATTGTAAACTCTTTGTGAGCCCAGACTCATGAAAACATGCCTCGAACTACAGTCAATACTTGTGTTGGACACAAATAAACTTTTTAAGGTTACTTCAAACCTTTGCAGGGCTACATTGGTCGATACTTTTTTGGTCAAGAAAATTAAAGTCTGCAAAAGTCAAGTTTGCATACTGTGAATGCTAGGGGTTCTGTTATTTCATTGGCTCGTGGTTTTTCAAGTTGACACATTCCTCTGTGAAGGTGCGATATGTTTATAAATCTTTAGAAGGCAAAAACTCTCACTCGTTTTTTGAGAGAATCCCTTCTCTTGAAATGAATTAATAGGGTATGCAGATTTAATGGTTTTCCATGAAATTTGGTCAGAACATTCACTGATAGATATGGAACAAAAGCGTGTTGGCGAATTCCCTTATTTTCAATACTTTTCTCGTGGCGGCCTTTAACACAACAGGTTACGCAAATTTTTCGATAGTCGAACTTGACAGACCTATAAAAAGATAACCAATAGAAACAAAAGAAAATGCTGACATGTTTTTGGAGATTGAGGCTTTGTGATTAACACTGCACAGTTATTTTGCATGAACGATCGCATTTGATACCCGCTTAATTCACTGGAATGTCAGTCAGTCATTTTGGAGTTGACAGTCTCTGCTGCCTTTGGAAAGCAAAATCCAAAACAAAACATAATTTTATCGAATTCTACATTTTATAACCTTTCTGTTGATATATAGTTTGTGAGGGTTGCCTTGAAAACAGTGCGCATACGAATTTTTTTCTGGAGTGCACCCACGAAGGTTTGAAGTAACCTTAAGTTTGATTTTGACGGACAGGTAAATCTTTGTTAAAATATTGGAACCAAATTGCTTGTCACGGCTATCAAACGGCAAAATAGAAAAGACTACAGTGCAGCTGCTATTTCTCTTATTTATTCAATTTTCAAACATAGAAATCAGATCAGTCTTTTCTCAAGCAAAGTTAATGATTAGTTGATTAAAATGAATGGAAAAAAATTTGGGGTGCCTGGGCATGTTAGTGAGCTATAGCCATTTTTCAACTGACAGAACTCAATATCAAGGCAAATCCACCATGTTTTCAATGTGCGCGTGCACGAACGCGTGCTTATGACGCAATAAATTATGCACAGTAAGGAAGCACAATGCAATACTGGGGAATGACCTTAAACGTAATAGATGAGTGGCACTGTGGACTTGTTTTGTTTTTGTCACACAAGTTTGTCGAGGCATTTACCCCCAGAGGGTTACTGGGGTTGCACGTTTGTGACATAAAAGATGTATGATACCATTCTGATAACAATCATTACATTATCCGCCCAAAGCTGAAAAGGACTTTCTCATCATTAAAGCATCATCACTCCCTTTGGCTAGACTTTTTCTTTTTAGATGTTTTCTCCCAAGTTCTTGTGTTGTGAAATCTAATTTAATTGCAGAATTTCAGATTTGATTGACATTGCAACAAAAGAAAAATAAAAAAAATGTTTTTTTTTTTTTTAAGGCCATTAGGCATGATGTGATCTTGAGGTGTTGCGGACATAGTTATGTTTGATATGATCACGACATAAGGGTCGCACATGTCGCAAGCATACGATGACAGAATTTATGTCCAATGTAAACATCAATCATGTTAGTGCGACCCCTGCCTAACTAGAAGACAATGAATAAAATGCAACAATCACTCCAGTTCTGATACCTGCGTTTAACAACTGGAAATTTAACCAACACTTTGTCGATGCTACAACCTTCAGGTAGCTCATCTTTTCGTTACACTGTTCTCCGTTGCTTTCTGGTATCTCAACTGGTT
>Ga0099805_1262287_pt1 | contig 10116 bp, 4 predicted proteins | sample OrbCnscriptome_2_FD_81143 | JGI IMG/M metagenome (GOLD analysis project Ga0099805, IMG submission 81143) | Coral microbial communities from Puerto Morelos, Mexico - Orbicella C B metatranscriptome (Eukaryote Community Metatranscriptome) | ecosystem: Host-associated > Invertebrates > Cnidaria >...
TTGTTGACGGTTTTTAAAAAAGCAGTGAAAAATAAGCAAAGTTCCCTCTCAATTAATATCTCATACTCATAGAAGTTCAGATCATAGAGACGAAGCACTTAGGCCTTGGCGGATTGTGCTAGCATAATTTTGGCACAATTGGAGCAAAAAAGCATAATTTTTTTAACGAGCACTGCCACGGCATAATTAGCAAATTTTAGCACTTTTTGGAGCATAAATTCATAAAATTTAGTAAATATGGTGCATTTTCTACAGAAATAAATTAAATTTAGGTAGCATGTTCTTGCAATGCATGTTTTAGCTACGCTGATAGTAGTATTGACTTTGTTCTGACATGCTTAGTTACGAGGCAGCTAATTTGGACAGCTGACGGCTGAGACACTGAAACTGCCATAAAACATAAATAAATTTACAACAACAGTTTATTTGTAAAACATCATAATTTGATGTCGTTACTGCGCGCCCCTATGTACAGAGTCTACGTCATTTTTTGAGCATAATTTCGGAAATCAGGAGCATAATTTGGGAATTCTGGCATAATTTTGGCATAATTTGGCAAAATTTCGAGCACTGCTAGTAGCATAATATGCCACTTTTAGGAGCACAATTCGCCGAGACTTAGAAGCACTGGTCAGGCAGGATCTCCAACAAACAACTTGCTTCACTTTCAAAATAACGTCTGCATAGTCGCATAGCAGCGCAACATTCACCTCCCTAGACAGTGTTGACAAAATTAAGTTGAGGACCCACCCTCTGTGCGGCTTTGGTTGGCATCCGTAGACACGTGACCAGCCGCAACCAGGGTGTACTTTCTCGAGGGAGGAAGAGAAAGGACCCTGGGAACCAGGTTGTCTCTACAAGGCACGTGACCACTGGAGAGCCGAGACCCTGGGAACGAGGTTGCTGCAAGGTTGCCCGTTTAGCGTCGTTTCGTTTGAGAGGCGGATTCATTTGTATTCACGCTAGGCGAGTCGTATGTTTACGTGAGGGTGCCTAGTCGTTTCTCTCCATATTCCCCTGCTTCGTATAAACGGTAAGTCCGTAAAGGTTATTTTCTCATTCATTTACAATGCTCTCAAAACAGCTATGAATAACAAAGCGTCAGTTGGTGTGCACAGCGCTACAGTCAGTTCAAATAGAGGTCAGTTCGGGTCAGTTCAAATAGAGGTTACCGAATGGCTGGCTGGTATTGCGATCATCTCATAGTTTTCTTTAAGAGACGACATTTTAACACAGGGAAAGACAAAGGGAAAGAAATTAGCTACGAAAGCTGCCTGGGAAGTCTAGTTATGCTTTTGCTTGAACTAGCTTAAACACAGACGCTTTTTGTTTGATCTCTCGTTCTTATACAAAGCCCTGAATGGCTATATCAGTGTGGTACGGAGTCAAATCTACATACTCTGCCGAGACTGACCGTTAATTTAAGATGTAGCGTAAGCTTAAAGTGCCTAGACGAAATGAAATTTTTGCCCACTTATTTTTATCCTGAAATATTGAAGTTTCGTATATACCACACATGTGAATAGTACTTTCGCGCACGCTGATTGGCTAGCTCGGAGGTGATTAGCCAAGTACTATGCACCTCCGAGCAACCGAAGAAAAAAAAATGGCTTCCCTTTTCAAATAAAGTTACTCTTTGGTCCGCTAGTTATTCAGCTTGTGTGGTATATATTAAAACAATTATTCACCTCAGTGTTGGTGAAAGTGGTGGATATTTACCTCCACTTCGGTGAATAATTGTTAACTATGTTCCTCTGATTCATAATTTTCGAGTTTGGGCTTCAGACAAGTGCGCAATAATTTTTATCCTCCTTTGAAGTCGGTCAATTCAAGTCAAAAATGTGCAACATTCCACACGTGGTCAAAATATGCAAACTAGGACCGTTGATGTCATAAAGGGTGTAAATCATAGCTGCAGAGAGGGACAAGCGAAAGAGTGGGAAGTTTTGTGTTCCGGAAGGCCTGGTTTGGTGAGCTACATAAACACTACATGGGCTTACACGGAAGGCATTGTCGTGCATATGTTTCCAAAAGAGGACGTCAGAAGGGCACAATGTTAGCAATTTGTTTGGAGACACCTGCCTAACCTCAAAGCAACGATTGCATCCGTGTTATGTTCCATCCATTTTGAACAAAGTTGCTATCGACGGCTTTTAAGCATTAGAGATCCGCTGCAAAGATGATGTCTGAATAAAGTTTCAATTGTCATACTAGAGAGTCTTCCAGGAACAGGAACAAAGTGAAAGGGAGCCAAGATTCTAATTGGCACAATATTGGTCTCGCATCATTGTGATTTGTGTGATTTTGCAGGCACACATGATTTCTTGCTGCCTTGTAATATAATGTCAATGTTATAAGGACATGTTACCACAATAATCCTAATGCAAGAATGCTAAATTTGTGTCATCAAATGCTTTTATATCAACCTAAACAACACCAACATCGAGCGATTCGTGATTGAAGTGAATGAGCAGGGGCTGTCTCCAAACCTGGAAAAACTCAGACCCTCTGTTTGTCTAGAAAACAGCGATCCAAAAACTAAAACAATGCCATGTTTACCGTTGATTGCTTCAAGACGTCTTGTTTACTGTGCATCAATACAATGTCATAGATTTATCCCCCAAGGAACTAGTTGGAATGTTCTTTAAATTGGTGGACTCTTCTAAACCACCCAAGTCCTTCCCGTGTCTACCTTACATCACAGGTGTAACTGAGTCGCTAACACACGTATTAAAAAAGCGCTCCATCATGAGTCTTGAACAAGCCATTTAAAACACTTCAACAAGAGTTCCTGGCTCCAAAGTCATGACCACCATTAGACCTACAACCTGACGTTGTCTACAAAACAATTCCTTTCACTAACTGTTTGTGGAGTTATGTTGGTAAATCAGGTAGATCTTTTACACGGAAAAAAGAACGCAAGGAATCCCCAAAGATATTTGCTAAGAATAAATTGTAACTACACTATGAATTCGAGTATACATAAGGTTTATGTATGTATACTTACTCTTTTCTATGGAGAGGCATCAAAGTCTATAAAAAGAAACAGGGAGTGAAGTATCAGTTAAGGGTCTTAGGAAAGGGAAGTGTTCACTGCTGCCAAACTTCATTTAACATAGAAAATTATCCATTATTGAAAATCTCAAAATTGCTTAGGTGAAAGTATTTATCAATGGTGCAAATCTGCCCAACTTTTTTTAAATTTGAGAGCAAAAACTTGAACTTTTAGACTCATGATAACGCGCCTTCAACAGCTTCAGTGCAGTAAAAAACAGGGCTCAAAATTAATAAAAAAAAAAATATGCACGCCATTTTGCCACTACCATAAACGATAGTAACCACCCTAGTAACTTTCAGAATTAGTAGCCTTCGGGGGTCGCTACTTTTGGGGCGCAAAAAAATGTTATATAAAGTTGGTACAACTGAGTTCTTTTACGAAGTAAAAGATGGCAATTCATAACAAAATGTTTTTCTCAAAACAAGGTCAAATTCTTCATCGTTCCAGTTTCATGTTACTAACATATGGGTGGTCTCCACAATTACATGTCTACACGATGTTTTTTGTTGTAGGCACAAGTGCAGGTTTCTCCTGAAGTTCTTTTTTGAGCCCTTTAATCACCCTCCTTTTTTCACAGTGACATCATAGAAACAAGGAATCTCTTTTCCTCCTCGTTAAGTTCCTTGCACCCACACAACCTCAGGTGCACTCCTACTTTGATCGGACAACCGCATGGGGGAATCAACCAATTTTTCAATTTCCATTATTACCTATGTTCGTGTTGAAAATAGCATGAAGAGATTTTAATTTTAAGGCGAAGAAAAGTTCATTTTCCTGTTCACTTGACTATTGATTGGAGAAATAAATATGACATTGTCTTAAACCTTGGTCTGGTTATTTTTGGTGGGTAGTTGAAGTGAGTGGGGCTGGGCTCACTACCTTTCAAGAGAGTCGCTACTTTCAGGAGGGTTGCTACTTTCAGGATTTACCAGAAGCAAGGATTTTTTTACGCTACTTTGGGGGGGGGGGGACACTACTTTTGGGGGGTCATTACTATCGGAAGTTTACGGTAGTTATGAAAAGCTAGTTGCAAGTTTGAAAAATTTAATTATTATTAAAACTCACACTAATATTAAAACCATGATTGCAAATGATTAACGAGGCTCTGATTTTATTATTTAAACAGCTTTTATGTCATTTCAAATGGATCATGAATTTATATGCTAAATATAGCGGGCACGCAATTTTGAATGAACATGAAAGATTGTTTGCAGTTGATAAATACAAACATTCCATTCCATGGATACAAAACTAAATGGAATTTGCAATCAAATTTAAAGATCTATATCCAACTTCGAGAACAGATACAATCTTGGAACATCCTCCATCTAAAATTGGCTGTTCTTATGCTAGAGATGTTTGACTTGTCTAGACACCTTTAACATCTAAGATGTTAAAGGCGTCTGGTGTAAAAATGAGACTTGTTTAAGTACAGAGCCTAACAGAAAAAAAATAGGTACGCAATGCATACAGGTGTCTGCTATGTGGAAATTATTGTTGAAGATAAGGAATGAAAACATTGGCAGGCTGAATACTCTTTTGTCTTGAACAGGAAGCAAAAGAAAGAACGTGATCGACAATACAATACAATAACTGAACAATACAATACAATACAATACAATAACTGAACTCAACTTTGTCTTTAATGCCTTTTAATGAGAATGGTAATACAACATTTCTATAGTTCATCAACACATTGTCCATTGCCATGTAAAAGGTAATTTGAAAAAAAAAAACAATATTTACTGCGCTTTTATGGTTCATATTTAACACAACAGTTTGCATGCTTGAAATACAGTGTCCATTGCCTTGTAAAAGGTAACTGGGAATTTTGAAAGTGACAAAAACAACGATATTACTACACTACATTTTTATGATTCATTAACACAACAATTTGCATGCTTGAAATACAGTGTCCATCGTCTTGTAAAAGGTAATTCAAAATTCTGGCAGTGACCAAAACAATCATAACACTACCCTATGTTTTTATGGTTCTGTCAGACAACAGTTAACATCCTTGAAAGAGTGTTCATTGTTGTTGTTGTTGTTTTTAAGTGTTACACACTATCTTTGTCTTGTTATAGGTAATGCGAACTTTTGGCAGTGACAAAGAAAGATCATCTAGCTGATCTTGAGTAACTGACTCAAGCTTAGCATCTGACCCACGAATTTCCTTCAATGTAACATCAAAGAATATTAGGTTAATTCAAGGCTCTGCTCTAAGGAAAATTGAAGGGAGCCCAGTGCTCTGAAACTGTAAAATCTAGGGTGCCCAGCATATGATTTGTACGAAAACAATATCATTTCCTAATTGCCCTAGAGCAAAAGTTATGTGCCAGGGGCCACCGGGCTCTGGTAGAATACAGCCCTGTTAATTGTTCCTTTCTCATGCTGCAACAACTGCCTTTTGCAAGAGGCTGGTCTTTGTTTTAGGCCACAGCTTGTTTCAAGTGAGGAGATCTTTTTATTACAATTACAGCAAGAGATGTATTGGCTGCTGTTGTTTATTCATCAAAAGGAACTGCTTCAACAATCACGCAGCCAGTTTTTGCCCTGTCAAGGTGAATGTTGTTACTGTAGGCTTCTTTTCTAACTCTCAAGTTGGTGAAATGATAGCTGTTGCCTTCTATCACTTGCGAGGTGAAATCTGCCCACAAAGTAAGTCTCGCAGAAAAAAAATTCAGAGGGTCAAGGAGATTAGCTTCTGATTTTTTTAATAAACTTGATTTGGTAGGTAAAGATTTGTTAACAGTTGTAAGGTTTATTAGCTAAGTTGCCTTGATGCTTATCATTCAGCAATCAAACACTGAGTTAAGTAATGACAGGTTCAATGTTTGCGGCAAAGTTTTCCTTTCAAAATCCAATTTATCTACTTGGGATAGTTGTGCATCTGGTCCCATGCACCACACACTGGTTGAGCCTTTATCCAAGCAGAATTTGCTGATCTCAACTGGACTTTTGCTTTTACTGTGCTTGTTGAATTCATCTATACATGGAGGTGAGAAGCAAACATGCATTTCATTTGCATGTCAAAGTACTTTGTTTTGCTGCTTGTCGTAATTGGTGACAAATTGTGCAAATAGCCTGTAATAGAATTTTTCATGCTCTGTTTTTTCTTATTTCATCAGGTTAACTATACATGAATAGATGAGGGAACAAAAGAGGAAAGAAATCAAACATTGTAACAACTTCTCAACACCTCCCCCGTGCCCAAAATAAAAGTTACTTACCTATGACATAATAGGTGCTTCAAATTTATACAGTGATCATGGAAAAAATGTAAGTGTACCCAGTGGGAGATCCAGACTTCTTTCAATGGTGGGGGCCCCAGAACATTTTCCAGCCCTTCTAACCTTAAATTAGAATGGGGGTACAAAAACTTTCAGCCTTTTTGGTCTTAAAATTTGCATCCATAAGGTCAGGGCTCATCTTTTGCACAAGATGGTGGTAAGTGCACAACAATGCTGATCATTGCACAGAAAGATTTGCTAAAAATTGTCTTCAGGTAATACTTTGTAGTTTTCAAAAAAATTACTGTTTCTGATATCAAGGCTAGGTTCACTAAAAATTATTCCTAGATAATAGCTAGCAAGAAGATTAATAGTTCTTGAACAAATTCGTGTGAATAAACTGTCCACAGCTTTCGCAGATCTTTGGGCAATGATAGATGTTTTCACCTCAGACGCAGTAGAGCTTATGACAAAATCTCCCAAATTTTATAGGGCTTATTTATTCCCTCCGTGGGCTTTGTAATCCCTCAAAGGGGCTCCATAATTCCCCTAACAGGCTTTTGTTTCCCCATATCAGGCTCATAAAGCTTAATTTGTGTCTTTGCAAGCACAGGAGTAACTCTATGGTGCCAAGCTGTACATCGATCGACAGCTTGAAAGCATCTTTCAAAGCCATTTATTCAGCTAGGTTGAGCCGTACTTTGAAAGCTGTGGCATATTGAGACAATACATTTTAAGAAACTCATTGCAAAGTAATTTTCTTTATTATTAAGAAAATGAAAAAAGCTCACTCACGTACCTCACTTTTGAACGTCCACAGTAAAGATAGCAAAGCCATGCAGACAAGACACAAATGACCTTCATTCGTCAAAGCATGCATTGCCTTCCTTCTCACATGATTGTTGACGCAGTTGCCAACTCAGTTCTTCGCATTCTATTGGTTCTGAATTGAGTCGCGAAATTCACAACAGATTCACAACAAATGGTTACACTTTACCAACCCCTTAGGTACCAAGTCACAAAATGGCCTTGCAATGGAAACCTCAGTCAAACCCCATGAGTGAAATTTCACACTTGTACAGTATGAAGTAGTGATTATAATTTCTACAGCTCTGCACTGTGTCTGCACTTGCATATGTAAATAGCAGACAGAAATATTTTTTTATCAAAAAAGACTGGGTTCTATACTCTGAGGACACTGGAAACAAGCAGCTTTCAGCACGCCAACATAAGAACAAATCTACTAGCTGATAACATGGCAGGCACTTACATGGTGTAAGGGCGTCACGTTTTTATACTAGACAGGTTTAACGTCTCAAACATTAAAGGCGACTGATAAGAGCATCATTTAGACACTCTTAAAAAAAGAGGTTAAAGTAGACCAATGCTAAAAAGGTCTTCCTTATTTTCTGCTTTTATTAGACATTAAAGTCATCTTGAGACAGCTTCAATGACCGAGATAACATTAACATCCCTAGCATAAAAATGGCCATTGATAAATGAAGAGCTTGTAACTCCTAGAAAATTTGCCATGTAGGTAGATGTTGATACATATGTTTCCAAATTCTTTACCCTAACTGATACTCTTTGCAGACGTTCTGTTGAGCTCTATCTATAGCCTCAAATATGGGGTAGCATAATCAACTAAAACAGTTGAGACATGTCTTAATGAAATCTGTAAATCTTTGCAACATTACAAACGGGTTTCAAATGAGCAAGTTAACATGTGTTTTACCAGTGGACCAAACAGCAAAATATGTGCATACATATTTATGCATATTTCTATACATATTTAATGTAAATTGCTGTAGTGGCCTCATCTAATTTTTAAACCTTTTTACGGTAAAACTTATTTTAACCTGAAGAAAGCTGAAATGGCCAAAACGTTATATTAAAGCCGGAACAGTCAAGAGTTGGTCTTCATCCTCTTCAATTACACAGACTTATAAATTTCACAGACGACAAAGAGCCTTTCGTTAAGTAAACATTTTACACTGCCTATATCTATCTGTCTGTCTGCCTGTCTGTCTGTCTATCTGTCTGTCTATCTATCTATATATATATAACAGATGACGAACTGATCAACTGTAGATTTGACTGGGCATTTTACCGCTAGTCACCCTCACACCACACAACCTGTGCGCAACACTCGTCAGACAAAACCGCCAAATGCAAATCCACACCACCACACTGATTTGAAATACACATACAACTGTTGGAAATATGATAGCTACAATAAGTGAACGCTTTTACAAAACAATGGAAAGTAGGTGGTTAAAACTAAATAAGTTCCATTACTATTGTGTGACAAGATAAGCTATAAAATTATACAATTTAAAATTTAGCATTTTTCAGGAGAAATTTGTTTGCATGTCTACATGAAGTTATCAGTTCATTCCGTTTGTTCAGAGAGGCTAACTCAGGTTTTCAAATAATAAAATACTTTTCCCAGAGGCATAGGTTACATCGATTTGAAGCGGGGTTATATGTGTTGTCTGTGTATTTCAAATCAGTGCAACAATGCAAATCTGCACCCGGCAACCCCATCTGACGAGTGCCGCGCACAAGTTGTGTGGTACGAAACCAAATAGCAGTAAAATGCCAAGTCAAATCATCATCTGTTATAATCACGCTCTAGTTTACTATTGGTAAGAACTAGTAGCAAAGTTGCAAATGAGGAGAAAGGTTTAGTCGCAAAAAAAACATTCGCAATTTTGAGCCCTTGTGTACTAATGTATTCTTAACAAATATACTAGACAATTGAGTTATGATCATGAATGTGCCCATTTACATGTAAGTGTTGCCCAAAAACAAAATGCCAAAACCAGTCAGGGCTCTTAGGCCCAGACGTCCCTATGTGCCCCAACCTACCAACCATTACTGGCTACTACATGTACAAAAAAAGAACAAGGAGCATTCAGTTGTGTTGTGCTTTTTTGTGCACTTGTCACGTAAACAATAATTAATGCATGCTTATACCTCAAGAATGCAATTTGGCATGTTTAGTGCTGTATTTCCTTAACAAGGTGAACAACTTCATTTATTAAATGGAATTGTAGCTTTGGTTTGTGTCTATACAATGTATTCTACTTTCACAATTCCAAAACGTGAAGTACAACGTCTCATGACCCAGGGTGTATTTTTAGTTAAGTCATGAAATTATCTTGATGTAGCTACTGTACACTGATATTTAGCTCTTATTAACCGAACTGGAGGTCTGTATGGGAGAATCTTGACCGAGGTCGTGAGTACAGACTGAACGTAGTGAGGTTTGTACACACAACAGAGGTCAAGATTCTGCCATACAAACCGACAAAGCTCAGCTAATAAGATGTTCATTATATGGAAAACAAGAACAATTTAATTCATTTAATGTAACTCGTTTGTACTAACTGACATTTTGCTTGCGAGCAGCGATGAGCTGAATGTAATTCTGCCAAAGTTTGCTCGTCCTCTTTACTTTTTTTCTCATCATGCTTTTTGGCACTTCCATTAATAAATATTGGTAGAAGAAAATAGTCAATTTGCATTTTAGTTTCCAACTTTTTCACTTCAAAACATGACCAGTCTAGATGGCAGTCTAGATGGGAAATTCTAGACTGAGGTCAGTAGCGATTTCAGCCAATCAAATTCGTGAATTTGGTAGTTCCCAGTCCTTGTGAGACAGAGCCATATAATAATATTAAATATGAGTGTCCTGCTGTACCTTGGACTTGGAAATCCCATGTAAACCCATGTCTCTTGTTGTGGAGGTTTGACGTCTTAACAGAGACTCTTCAAAGCCCACCTTGGGAATGGCACTCTCATCGAAATTCACGTCTCTTGTTG
>Ga0099805_1346526_pt1 | contig 10090 bp, 6 predicted proteins | sample OrbCnscriptome_2_FD_81143 | JGI IMG/M metagenome (GOLD analysis project Ga0099805, IMG submission 81143) | Coral microbial communities from Puerto Morelos, Mexico - Orbicella C B metatranscriptome (Eukaryote Community Metatranscriptome) | ecosystem: Host-associated > Invertebrates > Cnidaria >...
AAGCGAGCAGCTGGTGAGTGAAGCCCATGTTTGTGAAAGTAGACGAGTAAATACTGTAAACTTCAAGGTTCCTGAGACATTTTGACAGCACTGAGAGGAATTAATATATATATGTTAATCTAGTCACGTGCGGAGTCATGTTATCGGTAATCAGATATCCATGTTGTGTAATGTAGGATTTCAATTCATTCTTCGTGATTATTAAAGCATGTAGATCTACAGTTCGCTTCACCCTGATTTGTTACATTGGTGACGAGGATGGAATGGCAACCTACGGGAACGTGGGGGAATTTAAGGAGTCAGAGGAATTGCGGACTCAATACACAGAAAGACTCAAGCAGTACTTCGCCGCAAACGAAATTAAAGATGAGAAGAAACAAAGAGCTATCCTGTTAAGCGATTGTGGAAGCAAAACATGCGGGTTAATTCGCGATTTGTTACAACCCCAGAAACTGGGCGATGCAGGTTTAAAAGAGATCTTACATGTAGAAAAGCTGGAAAGCCATTTTTGCCGAAGCCAGGTGTTATCGTCGAGCAATTCAAATTCCATAGCAGGAGTCGCCTCGAAGGGGAGATGTTGCAGAGTTCGTCGCAGGACTCAGAAGGTTTTCAGAGCATTGCCAGTTCAGAGCAACACTCAAAGATATGTGCGAGATCGGCTCGTTTGTGGAATCAGCAATGACCACATTGAATGACGTCTGTTGGCCAAATGGGAGTTCACATTCAACAAGGCGGTAGAAATCGCTACAGCAACCGAAATGGCTTCAAAGAATCTAATCAATATCGGCGGGAAGACGTCCAGCAGTGACAACAATCTCAACAAGGTTGAAGAAGAATCTAAACCTCCACATTTTCATCTAAAATGGGAGTGCTATCACTGCAGTAGGAACCATGATCCCTCACGCTGCAAATACAAAAATGAAGTGTGTTACAAATGTCAAAAGAAAGGCCACGTGGCTAAAGTATGTCGAGGAAAGAAGAAACCTCAAAAGCAAGACAAACGTGGGTGCTGGCCAGATAAACAAAGGACGCATTTTGTGGAAGAAAGCGCCGATCAAGATGACGTCTATGCCATGTATCATTTGTCCAGTAATCAAAAGAAATCGTTCAAAGTGGATCTGGAACTTTGTGGACGGAAAACCACGACGGAAATCGACACGGGTGCTTTGAAGACGATATTAACTGAAGCAACATACGGAAGATTGCAAGATGCATTAGGTCCACTCCAGACAACAAAAGTGGTTCTAAGCACGTATGCAGGAGAAAAGATTTCAGTACTAGGAGCAGTTATGGTTCCATTAAAATATGAAAGCCACCAAAAGAAATTAAACGCTCTCATTGTCAAAGGTGGCCGGCCAAACCTACTTGGTCGAGATTGGCTTGAAGAAATTCGCTTGGATTGGGAAACAATCTTTCAGACAGCCAGTGATAACCCCCAATCGGCACTTCAAGATGTGCTTTCAAAATACCAAGATGTATTTGCTGAAGGATTGGGCATGCTAAAAGGTGTAAAGGCGAAGATCTACGTGGATCAAGACACAGAACCAAAATACACCAAAGCCAGAGCAGTACCTTACGTATTGAGAACCAATGTCGAACTTGAACTCAGAAGATTAGAGCATGAAGGAATTATATCTCTGGTGGAATTCTCAGAATGGGCGGTGTCTATTGTACAGTGTACCTGTGGCAAAACCAAATGGGAATGTGAGGATCTGTGGAGACTATAAACTAACAGTAAATCAAGTGTCCAAACTGAACAATTATCCAATACCAAAAACAGAGGATCTTTTGGCTACCCTGGGAGGTGGTAAGAAATTTACCAAGCTGGACATGTCACAAGCATATCAGCAGATGACTCTAGATGAGGAGTCTTGGAAGTTTACCACCATAAACACCCATAAAGGGATATTTCAGTGCAATAGACTGCCTTTTGGAGTGTCCTCTGCACCTGGTATTTTTCAGAGTACAATGGAAAACCTCTTGCAAGGTATTCCTCAGGTCATTGTGCGAATGGATGGCATTCTCATCAGCGGAAAGGGGTCGACAATCACATTGCCAATTTAGAAGCAGTACTCAAGAAGCTGTCAGAAGCTGTCAGAAGCTGGACTGCGGCTGTGAAAAGAAAAGTGTTTCTTCATGGTGTCAGACGTTACCTATTGTGGTTATGAGATCAATGGTCATGGTGTCAAGCCAGTAGAAGTTAAGTTGGAAGCCATAGAGAATGCCCCAGTGCCTGAGAATGTTACACAGCTGCATGCATTTCTGGGAATACTAAATTATTATCACTGTTCCCTACCAGACATCGCTACAGTACTAGAACCCCTCCACAAGCTTCGTAGACAAGGTACAAAGTGGTGTTGGAAGACCGAGCAGCAGGTGGCTTTTGACAAATCCAAGAAACTACTCCAGTCTGCAAACCACCTGGTACATTTCCAGCCAGATCTGGAACTAATCTTGGCGAGTGATGCCTCAGATTATGAAGTAGGGGCAGTACTCTCCCACCGGATGGCAGATGGAAAAGAGCACCCGATTGGTTGTCTCAAAATCACTGAACAAGAGTCTTTGGCCATTATTTTCGGAGTGAAGAAGTTTAATCAGTTCTTGTACGGTCACAAGTTCACCATACAGACTGATCACAAGCCGCTGGAAGAGCTCTTTAACCAGAAGAAAGGAGTACCCCAACAAGCCTCTCCAAGAGTTCAGTGCGTGGGCCCTCACCTTGGCAGCATATGAGTACAAGATTGCCTATAAAACAGGGACCACAAATGCCAATGCGGATGCATTAAGTCGACTCCCCTTGTCCAAGATGCCTTTGTAGGTAAAGGACCAGTAAATTTCTTTTTGTTAAGAATCATTCCTTTGCACTTTTTAGGGTGCAGTATAAAAGATTTTTGCTTACACCAAGTAATTAACTCCTCAAGGGCCTTTTTGACAGCCTCATGTACTGAATCACCCAATACACTCCCCTGTGGGATACAGGCTGTTACCTTTGCATTGTCTGAGGGTGAGCCCTTCAGTATACTGCATTCTATCTGTTAAATAGTCCTGCTTCCATGCCAATAAATTTCCTGAGATCCCAAACTAGAACTGTAACTTTGTGATCAGGGTTGAGTGACACACTATCGAAAGCCTTTTGAAAGTCCACAAAGGTGACTGTAACAACACAATTAGCATTAAGAACAAGTCTCCATGTCTCTGTAAGATGTATCAATAATAATACAGTAGAGTATTCTTTGCGATATGCCCATTGATTGTCGGTGACAAGGCTCTCATTTACCCTATACACATGCGAGATGACAGTGTCAAAAACACATGACTCCAGTATCTTACTGGGCACACTCGGGAGAGAGAGAGGCTGATATAGTTGCCTTTCTCTGACTCGTCATCTTGCTTGAAAATTGGACTATGGCAGGCTAGTGTTGAAAACTTTGCACTTTTCTATGCTTTGGGTGTATAAGCCATGAAGTGGCTGGACCTGCGAGCTTCAGCAATTTCGGTGAAATAGTGTCAGGACCTGTTGATTTCTCTGAATTCAGAGAGTCCATTGTCTCCCTGATTACATCAGTAGGCATTTCTGTTGGATCTGAGGAGCCAGAGCAGGGTTATGTGGTGTTGTAACTCAAGGCTAGGCGTAGCCTGCTTCCAAACGTTTGCCCACAGAAGCAAAAAACTCATTCATGAGGTTTTTGCTTTCTCACTTATGTTCCACTGCAATACTATTATCATCCTGTCTTAGCTGTCCAATGGGTTTCCCGAACTTTGGTTTTGTTGCTTGAAAATTGAAAAAATGGTGTCAAATGGCAGTGTTGATTTGAATATTTTGCTGGCCATGTTATCTATTCGTGGATATTTTTTGATGCTTGACAGGTTTTTCTTCCTCGCTCTCCACTGAGACCTGTCAGGAGATTGCTTGGTGCATAGACACGTCATTTGCTTAGAGGGAAATTTGACTGATTGGGTACTTGTGAAAGTCACTGAAAACAGAAAACTGAACAGAAAAACATTGCCGTCCTCAAGCTTTTGTGCTTTTTTTCATTTGTAGGTAATTGTTCTGTAGCAAAGTTCAAAGGGTCAACAATACAGATACACATTTTAGACACACTATTACATTGATTACAATGTAAGGGAGAAAAATTCAATTTTTTATTCAGTTTTACTGTCAATTTTGTTTTTGTTGAGCTAGAAATGTTTTTCCTGCCGGCTGAGCTTGCAAAAGAGGCAGGAAACGAAGTTCTCTCACACTGAATGGGGGACCTGGTTATGAGTCAAGATGTCAGTTTCACCCTTGGTCACATGATTCAGTTTTTCTCTTCTTGCCAGACAGTGCCCACCCCTTAGCGAGTTCTTGCCTAAAGTTTATAAAAGTGTATAAAAGTGTATCAACATTTGGGTGGTTTTTTCCAGTTGTTGGCTCCAATTCTGTTATCATTGTGATGTTCACAGAAATGTCAATAAAGTGTTGTTAGATTGTCGTGTGGCAGACAAATGGTATTCAGTGTGTGAGAACTAAAATGGAAAGTTAAAATGTGAAAACCAAACAAGAAAAGAATTGTTATCATTTTGATCTTAAGACCAAGCTCAGTGTCGTGGTAAAGGGCAGGATAACTGCAATGACTATGGATTGAAGATTCTTTTCTTCAGTCAGTACATGTTTAGTGTAAGCTATTTTTATCGCAGATGGAAGAAATCTGGAAATTATGATTCCTATCAGTCATTATGTTCTGTCTTGTGAAACCAATATATCTTGTTTGAATATAGCCAGACTGTACTTGTTTACACTGGCAAAGTTTGTGATGCTGAATATGTATGTGAAGCGAGGGCAATACGTTAAACCATTCCAGTGTCCCACATACAGAATAAAAGAGGATAAAAATCATAATAGTGGCGCCTCTACACGCCAAAGGTGCACAAGTGGAACCCCATACCTTAGAAAATCTGGTAACCCATCGATCTAAAAAAATTTGGTTGTCACGTGATTGTCCGTATGTACACTAATACCTTGACAAATAAGAGTAGCGCCATTACCATGGCCACACCTTTGATTTGGGCATCTATTTTATGGTTAATTAAAAGCTATCAAAACAAGGTGTCTGCTGACCAGTATCACATGACCATATCATGGGCTCAGGTTTAGAGCTCATTGAGGTCGCGTGTTTTTTTGAAGTTGACTGCTGACCAAGGACTTTTTTTTTTAAATTGGATTGCAGGCTCAAGTCAAGTTATTACTCCGGGGGAGAAGGAGAGAGTACGTGAAAAGGCACAATTTTGGTGCAAATTAACCCCCAGTGAATTGTTGACTTTTCCCCGGACATATCCCTTGCACAATCATCTCATCAGTTTACTACAACTTAACTGGAAAAAATAGCGAAACCACATGCTGAACAATTACATGCTCACAATTGATCATTTTTAGAGCAGAGTGCACTATTGGGATGGTTTAGGGGGCTGCTGCTCGCTAAGGCACTAAGCAATAAGGTGTAAACTTAAATGTTTGTGTAATTAATTACTTTCAATTAATCAATTAGCCTTGCGGGAAGGAGAGCTGGGTGGGGTAGGTACCCAAGCACATTCCACAAAACGTGTCGTACTTACGTTGCTTTCTTTAATAACATGACAAATATATACATGGTTTTGCAAATCTCATGCTATCCTTGTGGTGCCATTCTCTTAAGAACAAAAGCAATTTACTCCAAACGCATGCGCAAATTAGTTAGTGTCAAAGTCAACTATATGTTAGGTAAAAGATACATTTCATACGGGACTACCCACGAATGTTGAGTGTTTTCCCTTGTGGTAGAACATAACATGTAAGACGCATGCGTTCTAACATTGCTAGTGTGATAAACTCCATTCTCGAGTTCAGAGGCACGCTTTTTTTATTTTTTGTAATGAGTGATATCGCACTCTCGTTTTGGCTGGGGATAGCAGTTATATTTGAGGCAACGTCAGTTCTCCTTTTTTAGTGCAAAGAACTCTACTGTGACTGCGTATCCTCTGGAATCTTCCCTAGCTCGATTCAAGAAATGTCATCTGCTGTTCTATAACTATTGTGTGTTTGCCAGGGTTGAAACAGAGAATGGGAACATTTTGCTTCTCCTTAGCAGCTTGTTTGTTTCCTCTACTATGAAAGAGAGTCCAAAGTTCATATTCAGCTGAAACTTTCCCCAGTTAGTTACAGGTAAAACTAGTAAATTTGTGACAAAAGAAACTTCGTTATTACTGCCGCAGATTCTATGGCACTTACTGAAATCTCCAATTAATTTCATCAGTCAATGAGGTGACTCGCTCACCGATGTGGGACATAATTTCGGTCAAGTAAAGATCTCTACCTTCAATACTTCTCGTTGAAATGCTCCTCAGTTGTATTACTCAATAGCATTGTGTATTGGTTTGATGTGGTTTTATTGTTCACACCAACTTGGCTAGCAAAAGAATTAGAATGCACTATTCCGTGATTGGACATGACTATTTGATAATTAGATTAGGTCTTGTTTATCGGTGAAATGAAAATTTACATTTTGAGTAAAACAAAATCGTTCCTCTCTGACTTTTCAAAAAGGCCTAGTTGACTACCAAGGGAGAGAACACCAGGGGTGAGGCCCTGTGTGACTACTACATCAGAGCCGTAAATTACACTCTGCACTATCTGAGATTCTCTCACTAGTTTGAGTTTCTGATCCAAGAAACAAATCCTCCTTTTTCTTTATGTTTTTTTGCAATCAGGAGCTCCGCTTTTACGCTTGGCTAAATCTACATATGCCAATGTATGTATTAATTATGATCATAATTTACTATGAATTCTATGAACAGGCACTGACCTCCACCCATGGCTCAGGCTAATGTTGATTTGCATATCGAATTTGTGTTTTAAATATTGGATGTGTTTGCTTGGGGGCTCAAATTTATCGGATACAGTACAATGCTCACTCCTACACTCCAAACTCAAATCCTCTGTCTGTATTAACCAGTTGCAAATCAAACATCTGCACATTGGCAAAACAGATGGCGGATTGCTGAATGACATTGTTTTCATTTAGCTAGTTCCCAGTGCACTTCGGTTTGAAGGGATAAATCTTAACATCCTCTCATCCTTGGTTTCTTTGTGCTGACATAAAGCGCTGATGTACGATGTCATCACTTAAAAAATGTTAATGATGTTGTCTATACCTCTATTCTCCAATAGATCATAAGTAAGAACCAAAATGAGAGAACAATTTCACTTAACATACAACTGTTTTTTGCTAGATGGGGTAGGTGATCACCACACTTGGAACTACCCTTCAATTGTATGAGTGTTCTAGTTTAGGTGGTCAATTTTATGATCCATGTACTGACCGCTCAAAAACCACTTTTAATTAGCATTTGTTTGGAAAGTTTAATGAGGTACTTGTTGCTGAAAAAGAATTTTAATGTCTAGCATCTTTTAATCATCGATTTTTTTTTCTAAAACTTACACTTAAAACTTACACTGTGTTAGCATCCTTAGTTGCACTTGACTTTGTTTGGCGTGACTTGCTGGGTTTATTAGTTCCTGGCAGGATTGTTTATCAAAGGGTCCTGAAAGTGGGTGGGAAGGCTAGGGTATAAATTCCATTTCTCAGCCACAATTGTGCCCAGATCCCATTTTCCAGCCTATTTTTGTCCAAACCCCAGTTCCATTCCCTCTATAGTGTGTGTTTCCCAGTCCCAGTGATCATAACCCATTTTCCTGGTGAAAAAATAGGCACATTAAAACCCAAAACGGAATGCGGAAAGAGAGTGTCCTACTTTCGTTTTACAAATGACTGGATGTCTCTCCCAGTATTTTTAAGAAAGCCAATGCCATGCACAATTTTTAAGAAAAACCTTATAAGGTTCTTAATAGTAAACATTTTTAGAAAAATGACAGTAGGTAGTTTTGGTAGTTTTAGTAGTTTTAATCATTGTATATTTTATATTTAGATCTGTGATACTTGTATTTCTTATTTTAGATTTTAACACTTTTTATTTTATAGAGGACCTCCCTGAAAACCACATATTTACGTGACAGGCGCTTCCTCTTTAAAGATTGTTTTTATAATTAATTATTATTATTACATTCCATTTGCATTTTCCTAACCTGGAAACGTGAAACTTGCATTAATTCTAAACCTTCATCAAAGTAAAATAGTTGTTACAGTCAAACCTCCAGTTGCGACTACCTCTTGTAAGCCACTACCTCTCCTCAGCGACCAGTTTTCCAAAATACCAAAAGTTTCCAAGTCAAATCACTATATTTGGAACCTCGTGTAAGTGACCACCTCTCATAAGTGACCGTGACCATTTTTAGAGCTAAAAGTGTGAAATTTTCTTTTGTTTTGACCTCCTGTAAGCAACCACGACAGATAATAGAGCGAAAATTGAATAGTACAAGAGACAGATATTTCTCAATGGCAAGTACAATATTTTTTCTTTAAATTGACTTTTGACATCAATGAAACATTTAAAACATTGGGTAAGTCTCTGTACATGTAGTTACCATATGCTAACAAGGCAAATTTTGACCCAATATGATCCTAGTTCTCGATAGCAACCACCTCCTGTAAGCGACCTCCTAGACTAGGCATTTTGGGTGGTTGCTTATGGGAGGTTGGACTGTATTTTGTTTGTACATTTGTTGTAAAAGCCATATAGGACATAGCCACAAACTGTGAATGTCATGCTAATTCTGAATCATACCTTTGTAAACTGGTTTAGCTACAAAATAAATATTCACATGGAGTAAGAAAAGTGACCCTTTTATAATAAATTCAGATTGTCTGTTTTAGGATAAGGTTAAGCTGTTTCCAGTCATTTTCTTCAGCTGTAAATTGAGTCATCCTCATCAGACTGTGATCTTTGTGGTCTCTATCTGGTGCCTGTTGTAGGCGGGGTCATTGAGTTGTGTTGTTGATTGCACTAGAAACTCTACTTTCACATTCCGCTCTCCAACCAGGTGTAAAATTATACTTGTATTGGTACCAGAGAATGAAATGCACAAGATAAATTCTGTTTTGGACTAACATGGCATCCAAGAGCACTAGAAATTTGCTAATTTGCTTAATTCTACCAAAAATGGGATGACTTCTGGTCCCTTTGCAACAGTGTAGCCTGATGCCTCTGCCAGGCTGCCAGTACTGACTTTTTCCTTACCATCGTGTATTATCTTAGCTAATTATGACGAAGCCTGAACATTTGCCTTGTTAGGAAGAGCACTTGTATCTACTTAACCGCAATTGCAACACAGGCAGAAACATCAGCCTAATTGCAATACCTTAGATTTAAATTTAGAGGAGACAAGTATCAACAAAATTCTGGTAATGGGAACAAATCTCTTTTTGTCAATCAGCAAAGATGACACTAGTAGTTTGATAAAAATGCTCCAGCCTTGGTGAGGTTTTGGTTGGCAGTCACTAGTTATCACTGTTTGAATCTTGCTAATGGTTTTCAATATTTTTTTATATTAAAGTGCATCTGGTGGAGGCACAAAGGTAGATATTGGACTGAACATGAAATTCAGTAAACAGAACAAAGAGGTAAGTAATAAATATGGATGGCTTTGTCTGTGTCTTTTTTGGGGGGGGTGAGGGGGAGTGGAATTGTTGTGAGGTTAAAATGGGGCTAAAATTGGATGTCTCATATAATAATATCCCTGGTCCCTGTTGTTCTAAGGGTTGAAAATGCTGTCAGCTGATAAGTCACTATCCAGTGGATATCAGGGCTTATTCTGGCAAAACTTATCCACTTGATAGTGATTTACCTGGTAGAAGGCATTATTCAAAATTTCCCCCAAGCCTTCTCCTTGGAAATTATTTAATATTATGTATCACAGGAATAAGCATTTGTATAATGTAACTGTACCTCAATTTGTACAAAAAAGGATAGCTGCAGCAGCACAGATTTTTGCAATTGTATGGTGTAAAGAATGGTAGTTATGAGCCAAAAAGAAGAGACCTGGTAATGGGATTTTTGCTCCTAGTTCATTTAATTTTGTTCATATGACAACTGGTGCCTGTTTTTGGACCTCATATTGCCATAGAAGTTTTCTCTACGTGTTTATCACCAATCACTTTGTACTTCTTCTCTTGCTTGT
>Ga0099805_1273159_pt1 | contig 10071 bp, 5 predicted proteins | sample OrbCnscriptome_2_FD_81143 | JGI IMG/M metagenome (GOLD analysis project Ga0099805, IMG submission 81143) | Coral microbial communities from Puerto Morelos, Mexico - Orbicella C B metatranscriptome (Eukaryote Community Metatranscriptome) | ecosystem: Host-associated > Invertebrates > Cnidaria >...
AAATCTTTCAACATAACTCGAAAGCCGGCCTTTGCCCACTTTGCCCTTTACTTTGGTGAACACGAAAAAAGCCAGTTGATGTAATCTATTGTCTATACAAAATGAAGCAATCTCATTGGTTGCTATGCGTAGCAAAGAATTGTGATTGGTCCAGGAAAATCACACCACTGTCAAACTCGACTTGCGTGTCGCTTCTCACGGAATGAAAACTTACAACGAAAGCAGAATTGAACTGTGAAATCTGCAAATCTTAAAGAAAATGCTAGAAAAGTCAGGTCAGTTTTTGTCATCAGAACAGCCCTGTGAGCTGAAAAGCTTAGACGTTGCCTTGAATATTGCAGGAGTTGAAAAATATGCTCGGAAATCTTGCAGTTGTGGTCAGTCTGGAGGCCATTCGATTCGAGTTTTGAATGAAAGGTGCGTTAGTGATGGTGGAAATTTGTGTCCTCTGTGGTTGATGATTCTCAAATCAGTTTGAAATAGTGTCGGAGATACCTTTTAGCTGCGATGCAGTTGGCCGTGAGCTGTAGTGAGCTATACTTTGCTCGCTGCTGTGCCCTGAAATGGACTGGAACATTCGCATCGGAAAGTAAGGTTATGTGGTTATTTTAACTGATTTTAAGAAGTGATGTTTTGATGTGTCTTTCCCAACATCAATCAGTGTTTCAACGATTATTTTGAGACTGATAAAAGTTGAATTTTTTAAATAAATTAATCTCATAAACATTTTGTTTCTTGGGTTTGTTAAATTCGAGATAAGCGGCAATGGTTCTCAGCTTACCAAGACCAATTTTGTGTAGCCTTGCTCCACTGCCGACTGAGACTGCTTGAGTATTTTTTCTGAGTCATTTTCTAAAAAGAAACGGCTTTTTCTTTCTTCTTCCTGCTTCTGGTACCTGTTGAATGCCTCGATAAGACTTTTTTGTACCTTCTCTTTTGCCTAGTCATGTAAAATATTATCTAAATTCTCAAAACTTTCCGTCATTTTAAAACACAGAAGGAAAACCTTTGTAATGATGATGTCAATCGTGTGTCTGTCCTCTAATAGATCATACATGTAGGTGAGAACCAATCAAAATGGGAGAATAACTTGGGTTATTATATAACAGTCGATAGTTCTGCGACAGAAACACTTAAAACACTTAAATAGTCAGCTTTAAGTCAGTTTCAGTTAAGTAATTTGTTTCCTTTTATAAGGCTTTTTGTGATCTCAAGATCTTCATATTGCGGTTGTTTGGATGTTTATAATTAAACTGTGTGTATTGCTGTAAGAAATTCAAAGAGTGATGAAGCTTGTGTTTGCTGTAAGCTAGTATGGCTGATAATCAAGCCATGTTCACATGAATCATTTATATTGTCTCGGGACAAATTCTAAATTGTTTAGTCATGTCTTAAAAGAGGGGGTAGCATTTTATTTGTATTGTCATGGCTACACTATGGTGTGTCTGAACAAATTAAAACCCATGGATTTTTTCAGTTTAAAATGAATGTCGGAAAAGATTTTCCTAGCTGTTATGATTTGTATGAGGTAATTTTATTCCTCTTTGCTTTAATTGTTTACATCTTTTCAAATTTATTTTATATGCTAAATTTGAAGGTTTCTCTAATCTTATGAAATGAATGTGTAAGCTTACTGACATTTTTTGAAGATCAAGCTTCAAATTTGAGTTGGAATGTTTGCCCTGAAGACTACTGTGTATTTCCTGTCAGATCTTACATGTTATGATGCAAATGGTGACAGTATCATCACTCATGTTTGTGAATTGATTTTCACTTCGCTTTTCAACCATGTAGTTCTGTTTGTGAATGTATACTTTAAGCTTTTCTGCTTCTATAACTAGATCAAATAAAACAGTGACAAACATGAGATTAAAATCAGATGATCAGATAAGTTTTGTTCAGTTTCACCACTGAAGGCTACATGTAAATTAATCATACAATGTAACAGAGACATGATTTCAGATCAAGTTCTATGACAAGCTTTAAGTTCGTTTTGGTTTAAGTTATAATTGTAGTACATAAAAGCTGAAATAAACCAATCTGGCTGCCGAGTAAAGCTTATTTGCAGAGATCGAGTCTATTAGTATCGATCACTACAGTACTGATCATCAAAAACACTATATAAAGTCTTAATCCAGAAGGCTTGTGATTCTAAAATATACTTACAATTCTTCGTAGAGCCGGAAGATACAGATTTCGCTTCTTTTAAACATCATTGCAGACTACACTTTCAATCGTTTGACCTGGGCATTGACATTTGACCGTTGAAATGAACCATGCGTTTCTCAGAGCATTGCATCATCGGTTATAGCAAACTTGTTCCCAGGGTCTCAGCATTCAAATCCAAGATGGTGGCTCACGTGTGAATTCCACAAAAGAACACAGCTTTTTTACTGATCTTTACACAATTTATAGCGTGCGTGGCAGGTGTTTCCAAAAAAGCACACTAAGGGAACGAAACTGCAAGCGAGTGCAAAGGAAATGCTTGCAATCGATCCCAGACATTTTACCAAACGCCCCCTAACATGCCACGCTCCCTTGGGGCGCCAACTGTCACATGAGAACCAATGATCATTAATGTCCGCTAAATCATTTTGGACAAGTGCCCAGCATAAGTCGGCTAACAGCAAATAGTGTGCGTAAATACGCTTCCTTTTTATAATGAAATGGCTTTGAACAATTTCTTCGTCTGTCACTGTTTGTTGAAAGTCTTTAAAAAAATGAAGTTTGGAAAATGGAGATACATAATTTTGATCAAATTGATGCAACAAATGGACATCTCTACACAAATGTATAGCTTTCTTGAAGTTAAGCTATGGCAGTCTCTGAAGAAAAACTGTAACCGAAACAACGTACTGTACTTGACAGTTCTACTGAATCAACCAACTGAGCAGCAGAATAGATGTCCACAATACGTGTAGGCCTGTCAACCCATTTTACACTGGACAGACCATGAGAGTACTTGCAGAAGCTTTTGAAATCACAGGCAGCCCAAGCTCACGATGTGAGGAGTTATTATTATTTTTTTTTTAAATCTTTATGCAAACGTTCAGTGGAGATGTGACATATGGCCGACATCTACTATTACATAATGAGTGAGTTTCTATTACATGAAACATGATTCTCATCTTGCAGCATATAGAGGTGTTAACAACAGTTTCAATTTATAAAGGTTTGTATGGGGAAAAATGTTAATCAACATTATAGCTGAAATTTTGATATTTTTTGCAACAAAAATGACTTACCTCAATGCCTTGTTGTCTTTTCTATTGTCTTCTCGCTTCTCAGCTCAATCTGAAGCCTTTTAAGTGCAGGGCTTTTAATAAGGGCTGGCCGCTGGCGAAATTTGCCAGCTACTTGCATGATTTCGCTGCCTACTTTCAGTGCTGGAAATAATAGTCGGTCATCGGAAATTGTGACCGATACGGTCACCAATGCAGCTAACGTAACATTTCATCTTTGGTGGCCAAAAATTCTGGTTTAGTGGCCATAATGGCGACTACATTTCTCTGTGTTGATGATCAATAATGGTTATTTTCTGTGACGTTATGTCCTTCCAGAAATACATATTGAAAGATCTTTGCTTCTAAAACATTCAGCGTAAGAAAATAAGTCAATCCATCCTTTTGCTTTGCTGTTAGGGATTCACTCACATCAGAAAACTTCTAAAGGGTTGACCGTGTTTGTGATCACCCTATAATGCCTTGTAAACCCTTGAACATTGAGTACATCATGTATGCCTAAGGACTGTGTCTTCTTATGCACAGGCCAAAAAAGACATTTTTTTCTATACTTTGGGAAATTTTTTCGTCCTTGTTTTCTTTTTCTTGACTTTGAGTCCATTTCTGAATAATTTCCTACTTGATTTTTATAATTTTTTAAATAAAGACTAGTGAGCGAGACACAGCGGCTGTGGATCTTGTTGACTTCTTTATTTTCTCCTACCGGTTTCGTCTTACAGGGCTCGAAATTAACGTTTTCATTCGGTCGCCAGCTGGCGACTAACGGAAAAATTTTGGTCGCCAGTTCGTAAATTGTGGTCACCAACTTATTTTAAATATAACTTACACAAGAAAATGATTTTATTCATTACTTTCCATGTAAGAAAAGTCACAATTGAAGAATGAAAACAATTAGAAACAACATGAGTAACAGTTAGTTATAAAGCTACCGTTGTTCTCAGGCGATATGTCTCTGTTCCGAAGATGATGTTGTCTCCATAGTCATTTTGAATGAAGCAAGGCATAAAATGTTTTAAGTCTGTGGTTTTCATTGTGAGACAAACACGGGTCCTTGCGTATTTTCCCTTTGCTATTTCTTTGAAATGCCATTCTTTATTTTTCGACTTGCTTTCCTTGATGCCTTTTCGTTGCCGACAGTTTTGTGAAATCCACTTTCCCTACATCAACAACTGATGAAGGACTCAAAGTTTGGATTAACCTTTTGGCTGAATCTTAATACCCCGCACGTAAATGCTCATGTAATTCCTCTGACTGATTGGTATATCTGCTGCCGTATTCGCGGCAAATGAAAAGCACACGGTGTTGAAGTGCGCCTGCAATCCCAGTTTCGGAAGGTGCTGAAATAATATGGTACACCGTGAACGCGGTATCGACGTGTCGAAATACATTCAATTTTTTTGATTATCTTGTAATATTCAGGCATTATTTTACTAGGGAGGCAAAGGTGAGTTGTATACTAGCTACCAGATCCGATTGATTTCCTAATATAAAGATTTAAAAACAAAAGTTGTGTCGTGGTTTTCTTTAGTTATCGGACAAAACGTGATCGAGTCGCCAGCTGCTGACCAGTTCTGAAAATTTAGTCGCCAGTGCTCAATTTTTGGTTGCATTGGCGACCAGTGACTCACAATTTCGAGCCCTGTCTTAACATCAAACTTATCTTATAGGTAATGTTTATAGTACAAATAAGGTTACATCTGCAAGCCCCAAAATTAAACATTGCACGTTCTCAGCGTTACACAGGATTTTTATCACATTCTATACATTATGTTTTTGTGGGTGTTTTTGCAGTTTACACCCTTGTTGGAAAGTGATTTGTACTATAACCATTAACTACAAAATAAGTTCCACCACTATCTTGTTCAAACTCCCTGACGAAGTCTGCATGTTCAGACGAAACTGGTAGGAGAAAATAAACAGGTTAACAAGATCTACAGTTGCTGTGTGCTGCTCACTAGTCTTTGTTTAAAAAAAAATTGTTATAAGTATACCTGTATTTGCCCCAGAATGCAGAAATGCATTTTAAGAGGTACAAATTTTAAGAATCTCCCAGGTGGGGCATGCTCCTTTACACCCCCACCCCAAGGTCATGCCTTCTGCTCGAGTTTTCCCTTCACTGCATACTGCAGATGTTCTGCTGCCTACTCTGATTCTTATTGAAAACCCTGTTAGCGAGTTGTCGCGTTTTGGTTTTCCTCTCCTTTCTTAGATTAAAAAAGAAATAATAATAACTCCTGGCATTGGGAGCTTGGACCACCTGTGTTGAAATTTTCTCCTTTACTCCCACGAGTATTTGAAAAATGGATTGCAAGGACATCCTGTCCATGCACTAGACTCTATTGGCAGCTTCTTGTTCCAGTTTTAGATTGATTTGTTTGCCATTTTGCAACAGATTTTTCAATGCTTCCTGAACAGAAAATTTGAATGCTTCCTCGGACTTGGCAACATGTAGTTTGATCTTGTCGTGTGTCAGATCTCGGAATATGCATGAATGTCAAATTTCTGAAGTTACTTTTTGATTGACGAGCTACTAACCAATCAAATTGCACTGTTGCTCCCCATTCGTGGGCGAAAGGAGTTCGGTAAAATGTTTGGGATTGACTGCAGGCAATTCTTTTTTTCCCCATCCCCTCCCCCTTCTCACTCACCCCCTCCTGACCTCTCCCCAATTTTTTGCTCACCCAGGTGCACTACTTTGCTCACCCGCTTGCTTGTTCACTTGCTCGATCTCTCTGCCTGGAAAAGGAAAAGGAAATAGCTGCTACTCAGGCTACACAATTTAGAAACCTGTCACAGACTGGAAAGTATTCAGAAATCATTTGTAGAGACGTATATTAAATAATCAACCCTTTTTTTGTGAGCAGCATGGAGTATACAGTAGCCATGATGAAGAAGTGAAACTTCAGTCTGGGGATAAAAGTTGTGGCCTTATCTTGTCCACAATGCCAGTATTTATAATTATACAATCAAATTTTTAATATAGGTATCAGTAATTAGACAATATTTTCAAGAGTACAATGTAATTCCTGGAACACTGTGTCTAGATAGTCAGCAGCCTGGAAGTGTTTTGAAAAGTCTAGATACCTGCCAGTCTGATATTTTATTATTATGGAATTTCCACGGAATAACTCATTTCATTCTTCTTAGAATAGTAGATCTTTGCTTGAAGATGTCAAGCGATTTCAGGCACAGTTGAACCTCTATTAAGCGGCCACTCTTGGGGACGAGGCAACTGGCTGCTTAATAGAGATGGTCATTTAATAGAGGTTCACCTGTAAACAACGTTGGGCATGGTCCAGTTTTCAGTTTATCAAATATAAGTAGAGACAAATGCAAGTGGAAAAAAGGTAGAACAATGATGCTTATAATATGGTCCATAACATTAGCAAAAGCCAAAGAAACAATAATGTGTACAGACGCGACATGTCTGTTAATCCAACACTGGCTCATGTGCTGTACAAACAAACTAAAACGCTTCGAGACTGTTTTGTGATTGTTTTAATTAAATACTGCTGAAAATGTGCTTTTACAGTATTCCACATTGCCATTCTTTTACCTTCATCTTGCTAAAAATGTCCAACTTCAAATCTTCCTGGCAATTTAATAGAGGTATAAAATAAAACAAAACCACCTTTGGGATGGCAAGAAGCTGGCTGCAGCCACTTAGTAAAGGTGGCCATTGAACAGGTTTTTATAACAGTGTATAGCTGACAATTTTTCTGGGACTTTGGTGGCTGGCTGCCAAATAAAGGTTGGCCACTTAATAGAGGTCTCTTAATAGAGGTTTGACTGTATTATTTTGGCTTTGTAGTCGAGGAAATTTTCAAGCTTGGGTATACTATAAAATCTTGCTGTTTCACATTTTATTCCAGAGCATGATATTCTCAGTCATTTTAGGACTGTTAAAAAAGTGTTATCAGTTAAAGATAAGCTACAAGAAAGAAAGTAATATGTTGAGGTCGTTCTTCTCACTTTTCGAGTGTCCTTTAAACACATTTTTTAGAAATAATTATAAATGTATATAATGGTGTCTTCATCTTATTAAACTTCACGACTCCTTTTTGAAACAGAGAGATAAGTATATTTCTTAATGAGATATGCCTTTGAGGTTTTTATGCTCTGTAGTTCAAATCTTGATTTAGCCGGTAGAAGACTTTTCGTGAGTTGTGAAATCTATTGGTCTATATGACCTATTAAATTTTGGGCTTCATATTTCTGACTTTTCGTGGCCATGAACACATTTTCATGACCCATTAAAATCAGGTCTGGTCAGTTTCTGACTTCCATGACAATTTCATGGGCCATGAAATCTGGTAATGTATGTTTCATGACCCATTAAATTTAAATTTGATTTATTCATGAATTTTCATGGCCATGAAAACAGATTTTACTGACCCATTAATTTCAGTTCTGGATCAGTGATGACTTTTCATAGCCATGTAAATGTTTTTTATTGAGCCATGAAAGAATTTTCACAAAAAATTAATGGGTTTCAATTGGGCCATGAAAATGGGAAATTGCAATATTCAATTGGCCCTGAAAAAAGGTTCATGGGTCTTTCATGAGTACTTCATGGGATTTTTGTGAAACTAAAGTTGGTAGTGATTTCATGGATAAACAAAAACTAATCTAATTATCAGATACATGTAGTCACTTCTGACATGTTGAGTCACAGAATAACATGTTCTTACTCTGTTGCCACCTTTGCCGTTAACAATAAAACCACTTCAAATTAATACACGATGATATTGATCAATACAACTTCGAAGCATTTTCATGAGAATGTGCAGTACACTGACTGACTCTGGAAAGCTGGTACACTAACATAATGGAACAAATGCCTCTAAGAAGATGTCAACAACTACCGGCACCTTACAAACGACTTTATCCACGACTTAAACAAAACCGACAATTATGGACCTCTAACAGACCAACTTAATTTGGCTAACAATATAGACGGACCTCAAACAGACCAATTTGACTAACATTAGGCGAGCGAAACTGACCAATGACTGATAACAAACTTTACACGAATCTTACAGCCAGTACCATCATGGCTAAACTGACCAATCACTTTCAACAGACCAGACTTATAAGACCATCAACTGGTAAACACTATTCACTTGACTCTGAAGATGACTTCTGCTCAGGTTGTTGAAAGGTCGGTCACCAACAACAGTTCTTTTCAGAACTACCCTCACCTGGACAATCGACGATCACTCAATATGAACTAAAGAGCATTTTACAAGCTACCCCTATGGTGAAACAAATTCAAACGTTTGTTGCGCTGTACATGTAGATCGTAACCAAACAAGCTTGTTGGATTAACCTCGTCGTGACTGTTAAGAGTCTAGTGAGTGCTGCTACCTTCAGGGCCTTTTAATTCACAAAACAATAACTCTTGCATGCCTTGTTTGCCTATTTTTGTAGGTGTGCCTGATGTGTAAATGGGATGAAAGACTCATTAATATTTGTCAAAATTACAACATTTCTTGGCAACTTGATTCATTCACTACAGTGATGCTGTAATTTCTTCATTGACATCAATGGGAACTTAAAAAATTCCCTTTCTTTCCCATTTTAAGTCTCCATAAATTTATGTGCCAAAAGAATGATGCAATACCATGTGCATAATTTGTGTTGGACCACCCAAGGAGATAAAGGCAAGGTTACCAAGCTAAAAACAGAGAATGGAGTGATTGCAATGAAGAGCAAAGAAAAAGAGAAGCGTGCACTGAACATTTCCCCCCGTTTTGGTCATAATCAATGTCTGTTATGTATGAATGAATATATAACATAATGGACAATGTGTTTCCAAGTCACAGAAAATAGATTTTCTCTGCTTTAGTTTGCCAAAAAGCATTCAAACTGAAGGAGTAGGAACACCAGATGATGAACTGTCTGGCAAATAGGTATTGTTTACATTTTATTGCCTGAGTCAAATGATTTTGCCTCGTGGTGGTAAGTACAGTAGAAAATACAGAACCTCCAATTAAGCAGCTTACAAGAGTATGTGTAAACTGAGGAGTGCTTTGTAATGATCATAGTTTCTCAGAAGTTAAAGTGAGAATGATGTATAAACTTTTGTGTTGTCATTTTATTCTACTGATTCATAGGAAACGGCGCCCCATAAAATTCATGCTAGACCTTTGTTAAGGAAAGAAATCTTGACTTTATCATATCCTCATACCAGTTAGTTGTTAGGTGTTACATTACAAATTATAGCATGGTTTTGGTCACTCCTTACTGGTAATTTGCTATTTTCATGATTTATTTCTCAAAATTTAACATTTGTTCACAAAGTTTTTATCACCCTTTTTTAAAGTTTCAAATTTGAAGCGATAACTAGGTGCCATTAGATGAGAAATTTCTATTTATTACTGTCTCACCCCAAAAGTGACAGATGAGCAATTGCTACAGGTCATTAAGCTTAATCAGAGTTAAAGCCATTGTAATTTAATGTAAAATAAGTTGGTAAAAAACTGGTCAAAGGTCATCCATTGAAACAACTATACATGTATCACTATTAATATTTTGTTCTGAACGAAATTACTTTCACATCAGACTCTAAAATAAAAGCATGCATGTAATGTCGAGTACACAGATACATGTTTCATAGGACTCTTGCATCGGCATGAAAGTACATGTATACATGCCCCAGGGAGGGGAAGGGGGAATTCCCATATAAAAAGGTTGTACCTTTTAGGGATTAAAAAAGTGGTTTTGGTGCCTCCTCAGCCTTAAAAAGTCCCCAGCGGGAGCTTTTGCAGTACCTTTTAGGGTATTGTAAAGTATTGGAGCAATCATCTTTAGTGCTATTAAAAAAAAT
>Ga0099805_1264945_pt1 | contig 10014 bp, 12 predicted proteins | sample OrbCnscriptome_2_FD_81143 | JGI IMG/M metagenome (GOLD analysis project Ga0099805, IMG submission 81143) | Coral microbial communities from Puerto Morelos, Mexico - Orbicella C B metatranscriptome (Eukaryote Community Metatranscriptome) | ecosystem: Host-associated > Invertebrates > Cnidaria >...
ACCTTTCTTTTCAGCTTTGTCAGCTTTGAACTTTCTGTCAAGTAGACTTTGCAGTTTGAAATAAATTCCTCTTTGAGTACTTTCTGCCTATGGGCAAGTTCCCTGATTGGAAACTTTTCCTTTGCTATTGTCTTGGAGCTTCTTGCTCTCTTCCTACCCTTCCTTGGCATTTTCAAAAGCAACGAGCAACGCTCTCTCCCAGTTGTACTAATCCAGCTAGGGATGAACCTGGTTCTGCTTCAACACTGGTCAACAGGGCCAGATTCCAGCTTTCAGCTCGCGCGGTACCAATTTACAGAAGCTGAAAACAATGAATCTACATTCAGCAAACACAATATGCAAATACAATGTCTATCACAGGAACCCATCGTTTTAAAATTTTAAAATAGCCTCTAGAAATGTTGTAATCTCTTTCTTTGCCTCAGTACATCATCCCAAGGGTTATGCCACATTGCACGATGAAAAAGCAAAATTCTGCGCCTTGTACTTACCATATTCTTCTCAAAAACATCGCTACAGAAAGATCCATTTTCACTCTTCCAAAATGGCCTCCACTTTCGTTCACAGACCCCACAGATATCCCACAATTCAAAGAGAACCCTAAAATCTAAATAAATTTGTAAAAATTAAAAATGGCGCCCGGCGCCATCTTGGATATAAAAGCCGCTGCTTGAAATGGCCATATTCCTGAGCCTGTCAGCCTGGCGTGTTGTTGATGTTTTCCTTCACATAAAATGGTCCAGCAAAATCAACTTCAATGTACATGAAAGGAAGATTGTCAGAGACTCAAATGCTTACTAAGTTAGCAAATGGTTGAGGTTTGGACAGTATCGTATCAAATTGTCTGACTAATGCGACTGGATAAACCCAGTAAAGAATACAAGTGAAGGTTTTAATTTCACAACTGCCTAAGTTGTGTATATAACTGTGATGATCAATCATGTCTTCATATCTTTCTTGGAAGTTCAAATATATGATCTTTCATATATTCACTTGCATTCTTTACCATCTACGGGTATATTACAAGCTTACAACATGGTCAGCTCCCAGTTGGCTTGATATTTCAGTTGGTAGAGCTCTGCACTGACATGACAGAGATCCTGGGCTCAAATCCTCTTTAAGCCTGAAATGTTTTCAGGCTTCAATTTCACAACTGCTTTAGTTGTGTTTATAACTGCGATGATGAAACATGTCTTGATATCTTTCCCTGCAGTTCAAAAATATGATCTTTCATATATTCACTTGTAAAAATATTTTGTTTCCACAACTTAAAATGACACAAAATTAGCACCAAATTAGAAAAGGTGTGATTGATGGCCCCTCATAGGTCAAGAAATTGAGAGGCTACAAGCCTTTGAGCCAGGTCGTCATCGTCATAACTGTCTTTGGCTTGCACTGACTTCCAGTGACCATGCCGTTGAAACACCCTGTCGCTGGCTGAATGTTTGCTGCCATAGTTGTACCTCCTTAATGCAGTGATTGAAAGCTGAACTTGGAAGAGGCTGCCTAGATGGAAAGCTACAGCTGTTAGGTTTGGTAGGGATTTGATCAGCTTCCCCACCTTGACTATTGTCAAGGAATATAGTTATGGGTATAACCTGACTTCAGTTTGAGGATCTTGAAGAATGAAAATTGAAAATTTCTGAAGTTTCCAGTGGCAAATTCCCAAACCAATACAAGGTGTTTGTTATGGAGACAATGCAGAACCTAATGACTTTTATGACTAATGATCGAAGTAATAATTATATCAAACAAGAAAGAGTTTGTTTGACCACATTTCCAATCACAGAGAATAGAGTTGAAAATATGTAGTAGAGAATTTTTGATGAACTTTGAGGTGTTTGGAAATGTGGTCAAACACTGTCTGAGTGTATGATATATCTTTTTAATCAGAACTAAATTAAGGAGAAAATGGAGAATTAATAGCATAAAAATCTATGCTAATGAAGATCAGATAGCCAAATACTGTCATGGTCATGATGTCGTTGTCCAAACTTTATGAATTATTAATGAGTCTGAGACTCTTCTGTCATTCATTTCCTTGCATCTCTTGTAAACTGCAAGGGCTCTTTCTTCATCTAACTACCCAATCAAGTGATGTAAAATTGTGCCTCCCAAAATTGGAGGTGAGGAGCGTAACCCAAAATACAACTTACGTGAACCTGGGCACTCTGTGGCCTCTCGCAATTTGGGTTTTCAAAAAAAAAGAATTGAAGGTAGCAGATGATCAGCTTGAATTCCCACCGTGAAGAAGGCCTTTTCAATATCAGCTGTAAGACCAACTGTTGTTTCTAAAGTTTGCCCTGATGTTGAAAAGGTGTAGGACATAATTTTGGCCAGCCAGTTTTTAGACAATCTTTCAGTGAATGCTCATGTTTACCAGATTTCACTAATCCTTCATATGTAATTTTACTTACTTAGTTTCCCCAATCCTTTTAAAAGCTGCATGATGAGCCAACTTTTCTTTTTTTCCCCTTTTTGTTCCTTTCTTCTTTTTTAACTGGTCCTGAATGATGATGTTGTATTCTGCTAATAACTCTGGGTGGTTGCACAGCTTGTGGTGTAAGGATCTTATTGGAGTGTCGCACAACTGATATTTTTCAGAGGGTAGCTCAAATGCTCTGAAATAAATTTAAATGCTTCCACAGCTGCATTTGGCAGAGTCCATGACAAGCTTTCCAACTTTGAAAGCAGGAAGGCACTTGGAAGCAGTTATTTTTAATTACCTTTCACAAAACCACTCCTGTGACAAACTCTGCTGCTGGTACCTTGCATTTCCCTGAGAGTCTCCAGTTTAAGGTTTGTGAGCAAGATAGTTACTTGCTGCAAAAACAATCTGCTCTGGTCACATGTCAGGTTGTAGTGTTTGTAGATAGTCTGCAGTTGAGTTTCCCACATTGGTATAGCTCCATTTGTGTTTTGCAATATTATCTGCAAGTTTGTAGCAAAGTGGTTGATATGATCAGGTGTTACTAGACGGTATTTCACTGGTCTTGGGTCATAGTCAATCCCTGGCAAACCAGCATTTTTAGTTTTTGAAGCATAGTTAGCATCAGATAACATCCAAGGATTTTTGTCTCTTTTATTCCCCGTTCCAAGAACAATCTTGACTTGTGCATGGTAAAGATACCACAGAACCATGATTTTACACATGGTTGGGATGGTAGACAAAACGGACACATGACTGCAATGACCCAAAGAGGAAGTCCTACATGGTTCATAGGAAGCATGAATCACAGCACTGCTGCTAGCAGATAATGCAACAACATGAAGAAGCTCAGTTTTCATTGATGGTCAATTGTGAGCTCTCACTAAATGATGTTTGGCAGTCAACGCGTCCATTATGTCGTGAACAAATACCAAATTGATGTACCTTGTTTCGTGTTTGAACGGTTTATCTGTCACATATCCAAGTCCTTCATAGTTTTCCTTGGTGACATTAACATTCTGGATTGATTTTAGGGCACACTAATGGATGTCTCTGTAGTTGAAGAGATTCAGTATGTTGTGTGAAGGAAACTCTTGTCAGCCTGGTGATGGAATCTCTGCAACTGAGACGGCATTGCAATTTTGTCAAAGCTCACAATCTTCCTTGATGGCCTTTGCAGCAAACCATTTTCCCTCATTGACACCAGGATCTTTAGTCTGTTAATTTCCAGAATTTATGCAATTGGTAACAAGTTTTATAAGTTCATCATGTTTTCTGCTTAATTTTAAACCTCTGATTTGCGTTCAAATTTGGATCCAGGAACACCATCATCTTGGGTAAGAAGAGTCAAAGATCAGCGAAGTGCTCACAAGCAACATAGATTCCACTAAATGCTCTCACAGAAATGGCATGTCCAGTAGTTTTTTATTGTTTTTTATTGAGTTATGACATGTTTTCAGTAACAACAAAACAGGAAAGGAAAAACGAAAACAGAGAGAAAAACTGCAAGTAAATACATTGAATGTCTACATAGAGTAAATTAACAGGATATACAAATGTTGTGTAAACATAACTACACATATGCATACACATTACAATTTCTATAGGAAAAAATTAAATGGTAAGGTAATATAATGTTATGGTAGCGTCAATATGAATAGAAAGGGAAAACAAAAATAGTGAGAGTAAAGAAAATGATGATGTGAATACAATATTACTCCTCTTAGGGAAGGATTGCTGCAATAAGCATGATGTTTGGCAACTTCATAAACGCTCTCTCAGTCAAGTTTGTGAGCAAATGTAATGACATGTACACGTTCAGATGTTTATCTAAAATTTGAATGGTTCTTGTGTTTCAGTTTACATACTTAACAAGAATTTTCTTAAGCAAAAGAAAGCAAGTTTCGTTCAGTATTGGGGTCAACAGGTTCAAGACTGACTTTCACTATATTTCTTGTCATAAAGCGCAATGAACTTTGAGAACAGCTGACTTGACATGACACTATCAAATCCCCTCTGACATAAATCATTGTACCATGGCATTAGATTATTGAATAAATCTTGGGTGAACATCATCTTCTCAGGGAACTTTTCAAACTATGCCCAAAATCCTTCCCAAGCGAATTCTGAAGGGCTTCATACATTAGTGTATGAAATTGGATGGCACAGTTGTACCTGCATCCATCAAGAACCACAGAAACATCCTTCTGCAATCACTCCAGACTTAATACAAATGTCCCTTAGGCCAGCATCTTGAAAGTGTTTTCCCAATAACTGTGCAAATTGTGTGAAATGCTCCCTGTCTCTCTTGGTATAGGTGTCGAATTTCAGGGCACAAAATTAACTTTTTCCAGGAGCCATATGGCTCCTAAATACTAATTTCTTTCTTGAAATTGGAGCACACTTTTGTAAAGTCTGTTTTACCAGCTTAACTTTGGTGTGAACTGCACAAGTCACAGAACATCAGATTTGTATCAGCATTAAACGACAGCCAGGGAAACTCTTCTATCCATTCTTAGATTAATTTTTCGCTTTATGCTAGTAATTGCTCCCTTCCTTGGCTTGTTTCTTTACATTATGCGATTCTGTTGGACAGTGACCCATGGAGCGTAGCCTTTGTGCTTCTTTGAATTAGTTGGTTCTCTTTGGAAACCAAATGTTTCTAAACATCCTCTTCTCTTGATGTGTTCAACTGGAGTGAAACTCTTTCTTGCAGTGTTCTCTTTGCCTTTGGAAATGTGTTTGCCGTTTCTCCTGTTGAGTATCAGAGTGCTACATTCCACCCACCAGATCTTGGGTCAAGGTTTCCTTCCCTAGACCACAACAAAGAGAGTGGTTTAGAATAGACTGAAGAAGCATTTCCTGGACTTCCTTCACAGTGCATAAAATCATGAATTCAAGTGTTTCAGTTTGGATATACTTGGCTAAAACACTTTGTAGAGCAGCTATATTCAAAAAAAACCTCTCCATTCCTACTACTTGTTTGCAATTCACGCTTCAGATGAGACTGCCTCTTCTCTACTTTGGGTTGTACTGGTTGTACTGACTGGTGCTGTTGGTAGTTAAGCACACAGAAAACAACCTGTCAGGATAGTGATGATCATTAGCAGAAGAAAATGAGGTAAGTACTGGGTGGTGAATGTAGTAGTCGATGTCCAGTAGACGTTCCAGAGCTACGAGCAAACAAAGAAGACTTTTCTGTTTCTTCACCCACCAAAGCCAACGACATAGCATTACACAAGCAGTCTACATTACCAGTTGTTTTTGTAGCTGTTAGGTATGGTTAGAGTGGTAGATCTTCTGGAATCAATGATGTTGTTGCCATGTCATCTTTTTCAAGTGACTGGTAGACTCCGAATAAACTGCTTCTGATGAGCATATTTATCATCCAGCTTCCCAGCAAATTCTGTCACATCTTTCTTTGAGTTGTTATCCAAAAGTTTAACTAAATTTTTGCGATCACTTTCTAAGCTCATTTTAAATTTAAATGAGCTCAACACAATGACATTGTTGTGACATGGCAGGGTGATACAGTACTACTGAGTGGACACTGGAATGCCCTATACACAACGTGTCTACTCAAAACTTAAGGTGGCATCCAGCGGCTTGTGCAGATTTTTGAAAACTAGCTTGTTGAAAGCGCATTACTGCCATGACTTTTGTTTTAAACAGCTTCAAAAATAGGCAGTCGAGAACTGCATGTGGCTACCTTGGATAAAAATAATTGGCTGAATGAACTGTCCGTTTTGATAGCCTGGCCTTAAAATCATGTCTTACAAATTTGCCTTGGTCATCTGCAGTCTCAGTCTCAACAAAACTCACTTTATGTTTTACTTTAAAAAAAAATGTTCAAAAATGTAAGTCTGGATATGAGCCTAGAGGCCCATAAGGCGAGCGCCCATCTAAGGTTTCTGTATCACGAAGTGACTAGGAGTATTTTTGCTCCTCCTGGATGAGATGCTAGTCCATTGCAGGGTTACCCCCTCTGCATTAAATATGCTGGTATCCATTTATAAACCTGGGGGGAGAGAGAGGCATGGAGAGAATAAATTGTGTTGGCCAAGAACACAACTCAATGGCTCGAACTGCGCGATCTGGAGGTGAGGGCACTAACCATGACGCCACTACGCCTCCAACAGAAATATAATTGCCTAACTAATTTTAGTGAGATGATAATAGGATATAACTGTTTTAAAATGCACAAAGTTGAAAATAGTTTTGTATGTCTGACACTCAGCAATTTTTATTAACTTCAATTGTAACAGTATTTAACAGCTCTGAAATGTCAATTGAGTAACATTGTCTACTATATAATCAATATTGGCAGAAACTGAACAAGCAAAGCAATTATTTCTTGAGCAGACAAAGTTTTCTCTCTAATAGAAATGTTCGGCAGTTGATGCACTTGTCATGAAATTAAATGTCAACTGAATACAATCCACATTAGCAGAATCTGAACAACCAAAGCAATAATTGGGACATCTAACAGAGGTGCTAACCAGTTAAGGCATGTGAGGACTGTAACATTTAATATATTGAATGTCACTGAATTAAATGTCAACTGATATTACAAAGGAAAAACAAAGACAGGCCTGCAGAGACTCCTAATGTGGTTTTTGTGGTTGCGTCACATTATCAAAGCCTTCAAATTATAGTTTTGCTCTTACAAGCATGCCTTTTAGAGATTTACCTCTTGTGGTATGTTGTGACAAAAGGCAATAGAGTCACTGCCGTTTTTTTGTTTTTGCTGTTTAAGAGCCGATTGTCCTGAGTCAAAGATGACCTTTGACAGGGACCTTTCTATATATTTCTTTGGATACCTGTGTGCTTCGAGGCATCATTTGAAGTTTGCAAGGCACTCTTTAAATGTTGTTTTTGAAGAGTATGTTCTAAGCAGTCTTATTGCTTCGCCTTTGATAAAGCCTCTTTTTACCCCTGGAAGGTGGCACAAGGTAAAATGAGTATATTGAAAGGTTTCAGTTGGCTTGTAATGAGTTTTGATGTCCAGGATGGATTTTTCTATGAATCTCACTCCTTTGAACACCACTGTATCAGGGAAAGTTATTTCGTTCTCTAATATTTCAGCCGTGAATTTTATTGTTGGGTGGAATGTGTTAGCTTGTTCAATGAAATGACCCATTTTGTTTCTTTTACAGTCCCAAAGGGAGAAATCATCATCAATGTAATGTTTCCATTCTTTTGGCTTGGTATTGTTTTGTTGAATTAAATTTGTTTTGATCTATCCAGGGTGATGTAGTGAGCTGTGATGTCCAGGATGGATTTTTCTATGAATTTCACTCCTTTGAACACCACTGTATCAGGGAAAGTTATTTCGTTCTCTAATATTTCGGCTGCGAATTTTATTGTTGGGTGAAATGTGTTAGCTTGTTCAATGAAATGATCCATTTCATTTCTTTTACAGTCCCAAAGGGAGAAATCGTCATCAATGTAATGTTTCCATTCTCTGCCATGAATATATTTGCAAGAGACACTGCTGTCTTTGTGCCCATAGCGACACCATGGGTTTGGAGATAATTTTTTCCATTGAACTCAAATGAGTTCTCTGTTAGGATTACACCAAGCATTTCCTTTAGATAGTGTGTGGGGATTGGAAGATCCTTGTTGTGGAACGTCTCATATGCTTTGCATACTATTTCTGTTCCCTACTCTTGTGGTATATTTGTGTATAAGCTGGAAACATCCATTGCTACCAAAATTGTGTCTTGGCCTAGTTTTGTTTTTTCTATAAAATTGATGAAATCAGTTGTATCCTTTATGTAGGATTGTTGTTTTTGTGCAATAGGCTGTAGCAATGTATCCACAAGAGAGGATATTTTTTCATTTGGGCTGTGACAACCTGAGGTGATTGGTCATCCAACCAGAATAGGTTTGTGGATTTTTGTAAGAAAGGAATTCTAGGCAGGTTGGTGGTTTGAGAAAGCAATTTTTTTGTCATGTTATTGATGTGTTTGCCCTGATGCAGTTTGTCAATGATCTGGTTTACCTTTGTTTGTGTGGTTTTCACCATCGGTGCTCCTAGAGGTTTATAGTGCTCTCTGTTCTTGAGTTGCGCTTCAACCTCTTGTATTTTGTTTGATTTATTCATGATGACTGTTGTTGTTCCTTTGTCTGCTTTTTTGAGGTTTATGGCAGAGTTATTCTTAAGCTCTTTTAAAGCTGCCATCTCATTGCAGACATTATTTTTGGGCTTACTGATTCTGATGTCAGCAAGTTGTGTTTTGACACTTTTTTAATAGTTTTCAAGGGTGATGGATTGTTGAGCCGGAGGCATCCAATTTGATTTGACATGAAAAGGATGTGGTTCTTTAACTTGTCCATGAAATATATATTGGGGCACATTCTTCTCGCAAATTGTTCAAAATCCGGCAAGAGTTGTCACCTAATTTCATTTGATTCCCTTTCTTTGACTGCCCGCCTTTTTCCAGAGGTGTTTCTATGGTTTTTGTGCCGTTTGTTTGTAGAAATACCCTTGCTGGTTTTGTGGCCAGCTTTTGTAGAGTCAGAGAACACACTGTGGTAGTGTTTATCCTGTTTATTTGCAGAGTTTTTAAGTTCATGTGAACAAACGATTTCTTTTCAATCTGAAATCTGTTTCTGCGAATCAGCTAAGTTTACATTGTCCTGGTTTACAATGTGGTTCGCCGATTGCATGTCGTTGAAAGGTTGCCTATTTACATGTTTGTTTCTGCGAGCATTAGGTTGTGAAAACGCCCTTAGTTTCTTTCTCTGGCTGTCGAGCTTATGTTTGTGGAAGTGAGTTAAGGCATGTGCTAGGCTTTGTCCAGCATCTAGCTTGATGTCCTTTATTTCTTTTTTAAAGATGTTATCCTGTGCAACATTTGGTTTTGCTGTGTATCGCAAAGATTTCGGACAAGTCCGATTTGTTAGGTGTTCCTCTAATACTTTTATAGAGTTTTCAGTCTTTGCCATTTTGTTCTCCACAGTTATGTGGTCTGTGAATTTTCTTTTTTGACCTTGCTTCGGCAAGTTAGATTTTGGTGGGCTGTTAGGCTTGTTGCTCGTTGGCAGGTGGTTTTCCCTGTGTCCCCTTGGTGGGTTCTGGGTTGGTCTTGGTTGTGATGGTAGACGGCTGTTCTACGAATCATTTTCTTCATCGGTGTTAAGCATTTCTTTGTCATCTTCATTTGGACGGTAGTCTGGCATTTTCGGTGGCGTTATGTAATTATCTGTGTCTAGTCAAATCAAATCAAATCAAATCAAAACTTTATTTATCGAGGGTGACACGTAATAGTTTATCAACTAATAAATTTGTGGCCCTCTTAAATGTACTAAAAGTTAAAAATCTACTATAAACAATAATCAAAGATTATCACTAAAATATCGCAATCTAAAAATTATTATTTAAAAAAAGGAGTAAAAATCTTATTTTTGAGCTGACTGAATTTAAAATGTTTGTACAAAGCGTTCTTAAGGATATTTACAGATGAAGAGGCGCGCAGCTTAAGGGGGAGGTGATTCCGACATTTTATAGTCGTTACAGAAAACGTGCGACCTCCCTCTTTCGCTGTGTTAAATCTTTTCGGTAAAATGGTAAAATTAGCGCC
>Ga0099805_1214245_pt1 | contig 9966 bp, 4 predicted proteins | sample OrbCnscriptome_2_FD_81143 | JGI IMG/M metagenome (GOLD analysis project Ga0099805, IMG submission 81143) | Coral microbial communities from Puerto Morelos, Mexico - Orbicella C B metatranscriptome (Eukaryote Community Metatranscriptome) | ecosystem: Host-associated > Invertebrates > Cnidaria >...
GTGGATTCCAATAGCCCTTGTAAAGATCTACTTTTTCCATGTGGTCCTAACCTGGCAAGGATATAAAATTGTTTGTAGGCTTACTTTTAAAATGCTCTTCCCATTTCTGGTAACATTGTGCATTTCCAATGACTAGCTCAGTGTGTTCTTGAAAAGCACATCACATGACCAACTGTTGCAAAGCTTGGATGTTTGTAATCAAGAAGGAAATTCTCTTGCGTGCAACTTTGCGGACATTATGGCAAAATTTCATATGGGGAATCCTCAGAATTTGCAATGCATGCCAAACAAAATAGCAATATTTCACCTAGACTGTAAGAGTCGTACTTTTCGCCAAGGTATTGTCTTCAAACAAAAGGTCTCAGGCTGAGTGTTAATAAGTTAAGGGAAACTGGGGAGAGACCACACACTACTGGCTTGAGAGCTGGGCCAGGAAGGGACCTTTCCAGCTCTCAGCACTTTGCCAAAAAGCAAACGACTGTTTTGCATTCTACTCTTGTGGCACACAACAGAACTTACAGTTGCACTTAAATTTAAATCTATTACACAGACTACACATCTTTTCACGCCAGAAATTTATTTCAATTAAAATACCCATAAAGGAAATAAAATGTTACAATCATGATTAAATAACTGTTCAGTTCATGATGTATCTCAATAAGTGCAACAGTAAATAAATGCAAAATATTGCACAGCAGTTATTTTTTAAAATTTCGAGCATCAATAAAATAAATATCCACTGCAACCCCACATAAGCGCCAATTCTCCTTACAATTCCCCCTTTTTTTTTAGAATTCACTTTGGGAGAATCCTGATTCAGATCTAGGTCCATCATATTTGTGACCTCACTACTAATTGAAAGTTGTTACCAAATAGTACAGAGATTTTAGAGATTAATCACACTGCATTGAAGGTTAAGCATTCCCATATTATCCCCCATGATTATTAATGTGTAAACAAACAAACAAAACTATAAACAAACAACCAAATTATCTTTGATGCTCAGTGTCTAGTCCCTGAGGATGTCATAGATTCATGCCAAAAACAACCACACTTAATCTAACACAATGTTTCATTTAATGCTAACAATCTAGTCAAGAGATTTAGAAAGTTGTGCTAGGAGTAAACGTTTCCCTGGTCAAAAGGCATACTGCTGTGGCCTGCTATGTAACTTCCTTCCGTACCTTGTGGTACAACACTAGTCTCTTATCTAATGGCTTGAATTTTATTTTTCTGGGCTAGAAATGGGACATCTTTCATGGGAATGTCAACTGAGAAAGTAAATTACTATTGCTGTTTGTAGCTAATTTAAATCTCACCCAAATAACATGCAATTTGTCTTCAAAAATACAGACATTAAACGTAAACATTTGGAAAAGCTAGCACATAAAAACCTTACACTATCATAGCAGGTAAAATATGAATAGAGATAACTGAATAACACTTGTAATAATCCATGAGAGATTATCTATATAGTATACAGCTAGATGAATCAATTACTATAAAACTGCCCCTAATAGACCCAACATTTTTATTTTAGCTTGTGTTGAACTCGTGATATATGTGCAAAAAACAGGAAACAATTCTTGCCGGCAAAAACTGCATCCTCCAGTCCAGCTGTTTGCATTTTTGTATCTCGAGATCAATTAACTAAGAGATATCTTGGGTTCGTAGGTGAGGAGTGATTCTTACTCCCACTGGTTTAATAAGAACCTTTCAAATCACATTGCAGAATAAACACAAAACAAATATGTACTAGGATATGGGTGAGACAACCAGTGCCCCCTTACCCATACTACTGTAGTAGGGTGACTGAAGACCTATTAATAGTACTAAAATGTAAAAAACGCTACGAAGCATGTCTTGATTTTTCAATATATAGAGAGCTTTTAGTTTACGCAAATGCATAAACAGAGAAAAAGGTGTTGTAAACCTTGATGATTCTCAAGTAGTGCACTGCTGTTTATTCCAAGCAGGTTGTTAGTGATAAAATAACTGGCACCCTTGACAGCTGTAGCACAAGGTACTGGAAAATAAAACTTAATATAACCTGTTGCCTATATGACATCTGATTGGTTGCAATGCATAGAATAAATGGCATACCAGCCTTGCTATAGCTACACTGTTCAGTGCTTCTTCTGCAATGTGATTAGCTTATAGTCTCACAGTTTCATACGGTATTCATACAGTAAACAGAGCAAAGGATAGAAACTTGTCACCATCCTAAAAACCACACCAAAAATGTTAACAATATTTTTTAGGACAACAAAAACCACAGTTTTAACCTCATAGTTCAAGTACGCATTGAAAACAGCTTATGATCAATCAACAGATTTTAACTAGTACTACACCAAACAAAAAATTGTTTTATTACGATTAGTAGCCAAGTTATAGTTAATTTTTAATCCAGCAACAGATTGAGTCAAGGCAAATATGCTTTCAATGTATCCAGTAACATATTCAACTCAGAGTTGGATGCTGAATGGTATCATAATATTAATCATTTAAGAAACACACAGCCACTAATATTAACATAAATTCCCGATGTCAAAAAAACACTTTTTTTTTGTTGCAAGCCAGCTTATCACCTAATTAACTAATTTAAACTACTGACTGCACACAATAAGTACTACAGCTTGAAACTAGTTATTAAGAAAAAGAAGAATATTTTGAGTTTCTATCTCATCATATAAACACAAGTGAAGGTTTAGGAGAACAAGAATTGATCTGGAAACACAAGCCGCAGGCCAGTCAAGTGTCTTGACTTGAGTTCCCCAAACTTCACAAGTGTTTCTCTAACTTGATAGAAACAGCAAAAATGTTATCTATTTCTTTTATTTGAAAAGAAAGGAAAAATACTTGTTAATTTTGAGTATCATTAAGTTAATTTTCTTTAGGCACCTCTTTATTACATCAGCAGCAGCTTACAACTTTTGGCATACACTTTCACACAGCCTGTTTTCAAATAATAATAACTTAGCAAACATCAATGGCCAAATGGAATTTACTGAGGCAAGAATCCCTGGTGTTTAAAGCATAGCATATGATATAAAATACCATATCTTAACAGGACAGTTTCTACAGAAATAAATCTAAGGAAACTTTCTTAGATCCAACATTATTTTTGCATGGATTTCTGACACTACCTCCAACTTTTTCCCAGAGTACTGCAGAAAAAATATTTCCAGAACATTGATCCTTCCTTATGTCCACTGTTACCTGTAAGCTTACAAAACTAACATTTCATTCTGCATACACACTTAGAATTTAAGAAAACCAAACTAATTAACTTTTGGCTAAGAAGAGAAAACATCAAAAATTACTTGTCAACCCACCCACCACTATCATTTCGGTTAAAAACTTGAATCACTCCACAGAGGAATGTATCTTTAAAATCACCTTTTTTCAAAATTTCAATTGAAATTTAGCCAATCCTGCAAAATAATATTGTATTTAAATAATATTAAGGAGTGGCTTCTAAAATTAAATCTTATCCACAGAAAGAAAACTAGAATCATAGTATTTTTAACCACAAAAGTTACTTGAATAAGTCAAGTCAAACTTCCCTTGCAAAAAATGACTTGTTAGTAAACATGTCATGAGATAATTCTTAAAATCTAAGGCAAAAACTATCTCATGATCATTGAAACAATTAATTATTCAAAAATATTGCAAGTGGCTAATGAACAAAGCAGATGCTATTCAATCATAGTTATGTTGCCGTACATAACAGCTGTTCAAACAACCACAGTTTATTCAACCTAGCACAATTTTACCCAAAATTCATTTTAGGATTGGATAAGACAAAAGGTTCAACTCCTTTTGAGAAAACACCCCCTTGCTTTTCCAAATAATTTTCACTTACTGTATACAAGAGTAAATAAATTATGCATTCCATTTCTAAGTTGTGTATGAATTATCACACAACTACTCAAATTTTTATAGAGAAATCCTATAACCTATGGAGACAGTACTCAAGCTAACAGTTTTACTGTCCTTCTGACTTTAAGATGCTAAAATGAAGGAAAATTATTCTGTTTTGAGTATAAACATAATGTAAATTAAGCAAGTTACATAACAATTTTCGGTTCTGAAGATCACTGTCAATGGTCAATCATACAGGAACCAAGCTTGTTAAATTTATACACAGGAAAGGTTCACTTCTGATATTGATCAACAAAAGTCAGAAGACTTTGTAGCAGAAAGATATAAATAATTCTGTATGATGACCAGTGGTCTTGTAAAAATATCTTAATGCCTTCTACAGAAACAAATACAGGATACACAACCGAAGTTGAATAATTGTAATGTGGAAATGTTTTGGCATTAAAAAAATAGAAAACGAACTTGATGTCGAGTCTCTGAATGAAAACCTAGTTAAAATTATATTTTTCCATAATTATAAGCCATTCTTGGATTGAACAATGACCATAAAAATGATATATTTTAAAAAGGAAAATGTCAATCTATTTTCTCATTTTTGGGTCTGCTAAAGCAATAATTTGTAAGAAAGACAATTTCTTTTATGACTCAGAAAAATCTTCCTTTAGACTGCAAAAATCACATGACGACCAGGTGATAAGCATGAATAATACCCTAAACATTTAGTTCTTCAAGATTTATGTATGATGCCCTTAGCAGAATACCTAGAATTTGAATACCTTACCAAGACTAACCAGCTTTCACTTTGACTTTACCTTAAATAATTTCAAGCGGTCATATACATTAAGATTTTTATGGCATACCAACTGAGTGCAAGTGGAATTGCCTTGGCGTGCAATTATCGTCGACCAGGCCAGGAAAATGTTCCAGATTCGAACAATTCTTCCGTACTTCTCCGTCATGGCTGCCTGGTTTTCTGGCTTCATCCAGTTATCATACCAGTGGTTGATCGTCAGGGAGTAGTGGACACCAATGGTTTCTGCTGAGTGGATCTCAAACCCAGCCCTTTCAAGCTCTGTGACAACCCATCCCAGTGGACAGCTGGCGTCGGCACCTGGGAAGATATACTTTGCCATAAACAGCCCCCAAATAAAATCTTCCCATTGCCAGGTTCGACGCAGCCCAGCAATTTGAAGAAAGAAGATCCCATCATCTTCCAGCATGTCACGTACCTGGGCCAGGAAGGGCTGGAACTTCCTCACCCCAACATGCTCCGCCATTTCCAGACAGGTGATTTTATCAAATTTTCTGCTTGGTATATCGCGATAATCCATGCACCAAAACTTACTACGGCTCCCAAGGTTCTTCTCTGAAGCCACAGCCTCACCCCACTCTATTTGACGCTTGGCTAAGGAAACGCCGACTGAGTAGGTTCCGTGATTTTCTGCTGCATAATTGACTAGGGTACCCCACCCACAGCCGATATCTAAATGCCGCTCACCTTCTTTCAACTGACATTTCTCGCCCACCATTTTGAGTTTGTTCAATTGCATTTCCTCGAGGGTATCGGATTCGTCTCTGCATACTCCTGAAGTGTAAATCATCACAGGTCCTAGAAATCCACGATAAAAGTCATTGCCTCGGTCGTAGTGATCGCAAACCTGTTCAGCGTCTTGATTTTTCGAGTGGAAAATCATTTCGGGTAAAAAGTTGCAAAGCAAAAACTTGACGTGATAAAATGTCAGTTCAAAAGTCGCAAATTGGTGGCGGTCTTCCAGCGCTTCTAAGACATCGCACTTGAAGTCTAGCTTGCCGTCTGCATAGGCTTCGTACAGAACTATCATAGGTATCTTCCGGTTGGCGTATTTTGATGCTAGACATGGGTCACTGAATTCGATGAACCGTTTGACATTCACTGATTTTGTGGCGTTTTCAGCGACGCACATTCGGTTGAAAAGCATCATAAAAGTTCCGAATAGAGGCAGAAATAGCACAGCGAAGACGAGCGGATAACACCAAAACGGCAAGCCCAAACCATACTGAACCAAAGCTGGGGTAACGAAGAGAAGAGCGTACAATGCTTTGTATGAAATTTTGTGCCACGCCAGTTGATCCATTCCCTTTAGCGTCTTCTTCGTTGCAAAGCCATTTGCTTTCGGCCCACCGTTTTGGATTCTTTCCATCACAAATGAAACCCAAAATTCTTCCTCGCGATGGCAACAGAACGAAATTCCCGTTTGCCGGCGAATTCAGGTGAAAACTGAGATTATCTTTCAAGCGAATGACATTGACTGAACTTCACAGCTGCGCTTGCCTTGAGCTGCAAAATTTATTACAATGGCTAGTGGCTGGTACACGTGTCGTATGTGATCACGTGACCAAAGTGTTATTACTGTAAGGGAAAGCCCATGGATGATCCGATCACACGATCAGAATCATGAATTTGCACGAGCAGGTCTCTACGAGCTGGCGGACAATCTCCAGAGGTTATTCTGTGCTTATACAACCCCAGTAAGCTGATATGTTATGTTTACTAATGCGGCGTGACCCATGGTGTTAACCTGCCGCAATGTAAATGAGTATTTATAAACACAGACATTTCAAGTTTATGTCGCTCAGGATCAGAGATCGCGAAGGTAGACCCTTGAAAATCAGTCAACAAGCAAGGCAATCAAGTTTCCTGCTGGGTGATAATATTGTGTGTATGTTTTGGTCATTAGAAACAATGCTAGCAGGAGCAAACGTTGATCACTCCACCCATATATTGAATATACATGTCGCAACACACAAGTCAAATGCATTCAACTGAAACGGATTACAATTTTCCTGCCTAAAATGGTTTTCTTTGGTTTCTGACATCTATGATAAAAAAATTCCCGGAAAACTTATGTTTGCTATATTACGGAAATATAAGTCAAAAAACGAAATTTTTGAGGAATATGGGAAACCAGCCTATGACAGTTTGTCGAGTGAAGCGATCTGCATCCGGCGATTTGCATAATAAATTTGATATTATAGATCGTTCACTCAAGCTTGAATATTTTTGAGGCTTCAGTTATTTTCACAACTGGAAAGTTGTGTCCATAATTTTGATGATCTCTTATGTCTATAAATTGAATATATTAACGCAACTGCGGAAAACGAATCAAAGATTTAAAGGCACGAGAGATCATGATATCTCATGTACACAACTTGAGCAGTTGTTAAAATAAACTAGCTCAGAAAATGTCCCGTTTAAGCCTAAAGTTTTTCCTCAGGCTTCAGTTATTTTCCCAACTGCTTAAGTTGTGTACATAACTTCGATGATCTCTCTTGTCTTAAATTTAATATATTACGTAACGCAACTGGGGCAGTCATGCAAATAAGAAGAGTGTTAGCAATAGCCAATATTTTGGCGCTCATGATAACCGTAACCTCTGCCATTTCTTTTGTGAACATTTGTTGGCCATTTCCTAAAATGTAGTCAATACCCTAACAAAATACACCATAAATGACCTATCTGTAGTATTTGTGAGCGTTTTTCGGCGTTTCATTTCTGAAGCTAACGCACGTTCTTGTACTGAGAAATCCTCAGATGTGGGGTCGTTTAATTTGTTTTGGGAAACTAATTATGTATAAATGACTTGATATGAGATCGAAATATGAATTTTATCACAATCATTTTAGCAGAAATATAAATGCATACAAAGAGAACTTTTAGCAGATACGGTTAAAGGGTTCTTGTACCTTAACTAATATTATCTGTATTAACTGAAAAACAGGGACAAAAAAATTCATTTATTGCAAATTTCGGAGGTTTACGACCTAGAAAATTGTGTCCTTTACCAATTTTGAAAATTTGAAAACATTCGGTTGAAACCCAGTGGAGATATCGTATACGAGATATTGGTGATCCGTCTATTTGGTCATTTTGAGAAAAAAGGCTAGTGTTACTTTGGTCTCCAAGAGCCCAAATTAGCCCTATGAAACGGGGCGGGGGTTAGAGGCAGGGAGAGGGGGTATATCGAAAGGTTTTACATAAATGTCCTATTGAATACCCGAATACACACCAGACATAGAAATGTTAACCAAGTATAAGGAGCGTATAAGATGGTAGAGGAAACAATGTTCAGCAAAATCGTTTCAAAATACGATTTGCAAATGGTCAGGGATGTTGAACCCTAATGTTCCGAAAAAATGTTTTTTTGGAGAAAAATTTTTATGTTAAGGTAGAGGACCGCCTTAAGGGCAGACCGTGCGGGGAAACTGGGTCTTGTGACAGACCACAGTCCGTGTTTACAGTCCGTGTGCATTGACTGCGAGTGACTATCATGGGTGGGGGGAAACTGAGTCTTTTGACAGACCACAGTCCGTGTTTACAGTACAGTCCGCGTGCAGTGACTGCGGGTGACTGTCACGGGGTGGGGTGCGGCTGAAGATGACCTTCTTCCCTTGTTCAGATATTACGGGGAGATTCGAAGTGGATAGGCCTTTTCGTACTCTCTGTGAAAAAAAAATAGAAATAAAATAAAGTAAAATTTCTTTGTGATGAAGATTATTTTATCTGTGTAGGTCGGAGCTTTTCCATCCTCTTCGCTCCTGAAATATTAGTAAGTTTCCACGAGCAACGTTTCGCCGATATTTGGATGCATAACGTATGAAAAGAACAAGAAGATGAGCGAAACGAAGATAGAACTATTCGAAAAGTTTCAGTTGACTAGGTTTTTAGGAGGTGGTCGCATTGTCTACCAGTTAATTACAGCAGGTATTTAAATTAGCAGGTCCTTGTCGGTCAAGAACTTTACTGGTGGTTTTCAGTGTTGTGTAAGGGAACAGGTCACAGTGTAATGGCGTGTTGAGCAAGTCGTGAAAATAGAAACAAAAGCCTTGTATCACCCGCACGCGAGCACGCGTGATTGTGTTCTGATCTCCAATGCCCCACCGGGGCACCCTCAGGTTCTCCGCCATGGACACTTCCCAAAGCTGGCGTATCGATTGTTAGCCTTAATTGCTTTATAAAGGTCTTCGTTAAAGTCAATGACATTTTAACGAATGCTTAGGTTAAAGAACAACCCCTAACTGTTCACCCCACGGGAACAGGGGCGATGAGGGCCGTAGGAAATTTACTTGAAGGATAGAACCGGTATAACATAAATAAGGATCTGGGTATGAGAGCTAGCACGGCACTTCACGATCACTGTACAATGGAGCGCAACCACTTCACCTCCCTTTTCCTTGACCGACTCCATCTTCCCTCACTTCCCGTACATAACCATTACCGTCTCGTAGGAAGTTTGTCAAATTAGACGCCTTTGATGTCGTTTACGACAGCTTTTATTGAGCTCTCTCTGCTATATAAATTACATTTTTTCTGTCACTGTTTTCTTCGAAGTATTTACAGGAGGAAGAGATGAACTGCAATATATACACAGACAGAAAAGCTTTTTACAGGGTTAAGTGGCTTATCTTTGAAAAAAATCCCACTTTAACCTATGAGGTTCCTTATATAAAATTGTTTACATTGATTGAATGTCGTGTTTTTGGACGGGCGATATTTCGCGACACTAAAATTTCGAATTAGAATTTCCTTTACTTCTAATAAATATGCGACTTCTTTTCCAAACTTATCGTTCAATCCAATCTAACCAGAACACTAACGATAGCCTTATCTAGGCGTTCAGTCAAACGGGGCGCAAAGCGAAAAACCGGCGAAGCGAAAAAGGGAGAGAGCGGCTTGGTGCAGTTCTTCTCCCTATTTTTTTGGTACGCCATTCCGGGAGGAGCGCCGGCTCGTTTCCCGAACGGCGGCTGAAAATCGGGCCTTCACACCGCGCTGCGCCCCAACTAACTAAACGCCTGGACGAGGCTGAACTAACGAGTACTCCAAAGTTGTCCTAACAGCATGCGGTAACGAGGACATGGGATATTGCTTAGCAACTTTGAAGACCAGACTGCAGGAACAGTAAAGTCTAGGGGAGATTGGGGCTAAAAAAGGAAATGATTGATCATGACGTCACGTGTTAAAGATGGTCAGCGGGTTTACGGCAGAAGGGACAACAGTTTTTCTGTAACACCAGAAGTTCATAGTCATCTGTGTGGAATAAC
>Ga0099805_1067238_pt1 | contig 9827 bp, 17 predicted proteins | sample OrbCnscriptome_2_FD_81143 | JGI IMG/M metagenome (GOLD analysis project Ga0099805, IMG submission 81143) | Coral microbial communities from Puerto Morelos, Mexico - Orbicella C B metatranscriptome (Eukaryote Community Metatranscriptome) | ecosystem: Host-associated > Invertebrates > Cnidaria >...
GTGGCCCAGAAATATTTCCTATTGAAGAAGTATCTGCACAGTATATACGTCGAGATGGCTGCCGAAAGATATTCGTCCGATGTTCTGCAAATGTTTTATGGCCCAATACCTGTGAGTGAAAAAAGAAACCAACGTGAATCATTAGAACCAGAAAAAAAACCCATTATTCAGCGGGTTCCAAACATACCAATATAATTCCCCAGATCTTCGTACATGGAGAATGGATGTATCCGAAAGAAATCCAGACAGGAGTGATATCTTAGTGTTCGCAAGAGAAAATAAAGAAAAGTTCGCGGATTTGGTAGAACAAGAATTACAAAGGTTAAAAAGCGCAAAAGTGAGCTTTGCGTTAGAAGCAAAGTTTTCAATAGAAAGAGACGGAAAAACGCAAGAAATAATGCACTATTTTCATGGCAAAAATAACCAACCGTACCTTTTCATTAGGGCAGATAAGGCGGAGATGGAGAAAAAATTCGACGAGTTTATCGGAATCACACAAGGAGAAGTAGAGCACTGGTCAGCGAGAGGATCAGGATGGGTATTAGTAGGGATAACGATCGCATACGTGGATGTGGAAATCTATATACCAATTCCTGGAGGAACCTATTTGCCTCTTCCAGCTTGGCTGGCAAACAAGAAGGCAATAATCAACGTGAAAAACAGAGACAACGAATGCCTGAAGTGGGCTATCAGAGCTGCTTTATTTCCTCCAAAAGATGGGAATCACGCGGAAAGAACAAGCAAATATTCGGTTAACAACGGTATTAACTACGAAGGCATCAATTTCCCAACACCGGTAAAACAGATAGACAAGCTTGAGGCTCAAAACAAAAACCTCGCAATAACTTTATTTGGCTATGAAAACAAAAATGTGTTCCCGCTCAGGCTTAGTGGCAGAAGAGAAGAAAAGAACGTGAAGCAGGTAAACCTGATACTAATTGAGTCAGGGGAAATACAGCACTACTGTTGTGTAAAATGGGTGAGCGCTCCGCTGTTTGATAAGTCATTGAATAATAAAACTCACTATTGCTTGATGTGCTTGTCGCATTTCACAAAAGCTAACTTGCTTGAGGACCACAAAAAATATTGCAATGGTGTGAATGGCAGGCCGACAAGGATCAAGATGCCAGAGGAGGGGAAAAACACCCTTTCCTTCCAAAATCATCACAAACAGATGAAGATGCCCTACGTTATTTATGCGGACTTCAAGGCTTTAGTCAGAAAGATTCCCGGCTGTGAGCGTGGGCCAGAGAGAGCAAACAACCTACACAGAGAAGTCTGAAAGGCACGAGGCATGCGGGTATTCTTACATGGTGGTGACAAGCGACAGAGAGGTTTCAGGGTCAAAGGTTTACAGGGGCGAAAACGCGGTGGGAACGTTTTTAAGCAACATTCTGCAGGAAGAGGTGAAAATAAGAGAGAGTTTGGCCGCACCAAAGCCGATGGTGATGGCGGATGAAGACTGGGAAAAATTCAAAAAAGCACCTGATTGCCACATTTGTAACAAAAGTCTGACAAAAGACGAATTCTTAGATTCTTTGCCTGTTTGGAACATCGAAGAAGCCGGTGAAGAAGGCAGTGAAAAATGCATATTGGGGCTAAGGCCACAAAAAATGTTTTTACATGGCACAGAAAGAGCAGAAATGGGGTGTTCAAAGGCTAAAAAGACTGGCAGACAAAAAAGACGAGTTGGAAGCAAAATCACAGGAAAATTGTAAGTACTGTGGAAACCCTTTACTTCAGAAAAACTTCAGAGACGCAGTAAAGGACCATTGCCACATAACGGGCAGGTACTGCAGAGCCGCGCACAACGAATGCAAAAAGAAATTGCGAATAAATCCCAAGACGGACCAAATACCAGTTGTATTTCACAACCTGAGGGGCTACGACGTGCACCATTTAATGCAAGCGATGTTGCAGCTGCAGAAAGAGGTGAAATGCGTCGCCAACAACATGGAGAAATATATCACATTTTCAGTCGGAGGTCTGCGTTTCATCGACAGCTTGAACTTTTTGCAAGGAAGCCTTGATTCACTTGTAAGCACAACACTGAAGGAGTCATTGAAAATAACATCAACGATTTCAAAAGACAGCATCCTTTACAAAAAAGGGATCTACCCTTACGAGTACATGGACTCATGGGAAAGATTTAGCGAGACAAGGCTTCCGGACAAAGAGAAGTTTTACAGCAAGCTGAATGACGAGCACATAACAGACGAAGAGTACGCGCACGCGCAGACCATCTGGGAGGCTTTTGAATGCAAAACGCTGGGCGATTATCACGACCTTTATGTGAAAACGGATGTCGCACTTCTTGCGGATGTTTTTGAGAACTTCCGAAACCTGTGCCAAGAGCAGTATGGGTTAGATCCAGCGCATTATTTCACGTCACCAGGCCTGAGCTGGGACGTGCTCCTGAAAAAGACGGGGATCGAGCTTGAGTTATTCAGACCTTGAAATGCATCTATTCGTGGAAAGGGGAATGTAGGGCGGAATCTCCATGGTGAGCAAGAGATACGCAAATGTAAACAACCCGCTAGTACCGGGATACGACCCCAGCAAGCCAAAAAAATACATCATGTATCTCGATGCAAACAACCTTTACGGATGGGCAATGAGCAAGCCCCTCCCAAAAAGAGATTTCAAATGGAAACGTGTTATGCCCACAGAGGAGGAGATCCTGAAGAAAAAAGAAAATGCAAAGAATGGGTGGATTCTTGAAGTTCATCTTGAATATCCAGCAGAACTGCATGAGGAGCACAACAGCTATCCCCTGGCGCCGGAGAAAAAGGCCATGAAAAAGGAATGGATGTCGGCCTACCAAAAGAGGTTGATGAAAGACCTGGAGCTGAAACCCCTGGACAGCAAGAAGCTGCTGCTGACACTTGAAGACAAAAGCAACTACGTCGTGCATTACAGAAACTTGCAGTTTTATCTGAAGCAGGGCATGAAACTGAAGCACGTGCACAGGGTGTTGGAGTTCGAACAACAATGCTGGATGGAGCCGTACATCAGGATGAATACACAATTCAGAAAAAAACGCAAAGAGTGACTTTGAAAAGAACTTTTACAAGCTCATGAATAACTCAGTTTTCGGCAAAACCATGGAAAACCTGCGTAACCGTGTTGACATAAAAATAGTGCGCACCAATGAGACGAAGAAAATAAGGAAATTGGTTGTCAGCCCTTTGTTCTCAAGGCATGTTTTCTTTTCAAATGACCTGGTTGGAATTGACATGCAAAAAAGCAAGCTCCTTCTCAACAAGCCGGTCTACACGGGGATGACGATCCTTGACAACAGCAAGATCCTGATGTACGACTTCTTTTACGAGCTAAAAACAATACGGCTCAAGGTGCGAGCTCTTGTACACAGACACTGACAGCCTTCTGTTTGAGATCAAAACGGATGACGTCTACAAAGACATCGAAACGAACAAAAATCTGTATGATACGAGCGACTATCCGAAGGAGCATCCACTCCACTCAAACACCAACAAAAAGGTCTTGGGCAAAATGAAAGACGAATGTGCCGGAACCCCAATAGCAGAGTGTGTGTGTCTGAGACCGAAAATGTACTCTATCCTGAAGGCGGACGAAAAAAATATCAAAAAAGCAAAGGGTGTAAAAAAGAACGTTGTCAAGAAACAAATAATGCATGAACAGTACAACGAAATGCTTTTTTGGTGCGAAGCAGCTAACGCATGGAATGAACATTCTTCAAAGCGAGGGACACGAGATCTATGACATGCATCTAAACAAAATTTCCCTTTCACCATTTGATTCGAAGCGATGGATAAGTGATGATGGTATCCGTACAAAAGCTTATTGGTACAACATCTACATGGATATATTGCCTTCATTCACAGATGATGAACTTAGAGAGTTGGAAACCGAAGTTTCAAAGTTGCTCAGGGGGTAATTGTGTGTTTGGAGGGACAACGAGCAGTTCTTCATGCACGAAGCCGCGCTGGGGACCATCACGTAAATAGTACAGAAGGGGTTGATCCGGTTTCATAAAAGATCTTTCAATGCTGTAAACCTTCAAAGACCAGATTGGATCTGTGGCTCTTTTTACACCGCCTTCAAGCTCTCTGGGCTGGTAGGAATAACGAACTTGGACAAGAGAGGGGAGTATTTTTTCGTTTTTTCCAACAGGCCTTGAATAAGATGTCGATGGCCTTGCATAAACAGCTTTTTCTTTGATGGTAACGGCGGGTTTCTTGCTGATAAGGCTTGTTACCTCGTTGTTCAAAGCCAAAACAACTTCTGGAAGTCTTTTCACCCAGGCAGTGGACCGCTGGCCCTGAGGGAGTCGCATTTCCACAGCGTACTGGTGCCTGAAAAAACGCTCAGCCAGGGTGCGGTTGAAACGTTCAACAATGGCCTGGTCATGGTGAATGTCAACACGCCTGCGCCGGATATATGTTTTGTGCTTTTCCATCTCTTTTGTGACAGCGCCCATGAATTCGCGCCCGGGGTCAACCTGCAGCATTTGAGGCCATTTCAGAGGCGTGCACTTGTAAATCTTCTGAAAGGCCTGGGCGACCTCATCAGAATTTTTCAAAGTCAGGGGTTCGGCCTCTTTGTAGCGGCTGGCCACGTCGACAACGGTCAGCGCGTATTTGAAAACTTTGCGCCTCTGGGGCGGTTTGCCATGCGGCAGAAAAAGAAGGTCCGCCTGGTGGACCTTGTTGGGTGTGGGAACGTCGAATTTCAGCCGAGGAATTCGCCTCGGCGCGGGGAGGAATATCTGCCAGAGTGCTTGCTTGATCAGCCACCTTTTTGCAGTTTCTTCAGGTACTTTGGCAGCTTCGCCTAATTTTTTGATCGTGGCGATACCCCTCCAGCAGCCCCCGGGGCCGTAGTATATCTTTGCGAGTTTGGAGTCCATAGCGTTCTATAAGTATGTGTGAAAAAGTTTAAAGGAACCGGAAGGCTGCGTAGCCCAGAGCGAGCACCCCGGTGCCCACGAACATGAGTTCACCATTTTTCTGCTGCTCGCTTGGCTGATAGAAATCTGAGAACTTGGGCTCTTTGGGGGGTATCATTTGTTCATCAGGATGTGCCTGGTTGTAGAGTTTGAACGCATAGTCAGTGTTGGTGAAGTTCTGCTTGGCCTCTGCCTTTATTTGTGTGTTGGTTGCAATCCAGTGCAGTCTCGCGTGTATTTGGCATAGGCCGCTTGGTACGCCTCGAGAGCTTTGTCATGGCGCTTTTTTTCTTCAAGTGCAGCTTTGTCGCCCCCGCCAAGCGACCTCGCCAGATAATTTCCGCCGATAAAAGCCGCGGCGTTCAATAGAGCCCCGCCAACCATAATCGCGATGCTTGCCATGGTTATATATATTGGAAGCTTTTTTCAGATGCTGTGGGGTGGGAAAGATCTTTTTTTGATCCTCGAGGTTCTTCTTGTCTTCCGCACGCATTTGCACGTTGGTCGAAATCCAGTTGAGAAGTTTTTTGGGTTCAGTCTTGTTTTTTTCTCAAACCTTTAGATATGCCTCGACGTCTTGATCGTAGCTCTTTTCAAGAGACTCTGCATTTACATGCATGTTTGCCACAGCCTAGCCGAAAACTTCTTTTTGGCGGTTGAGAAGTAATTCATCGTAAACCTCTAGAAAATCCTTGACTGCTTCATCGTAGCTCTTTTCTTTTTCTCTCACGTCTCTCAAAACAGCCTTGTAAACATTATCCCTGATGCTTACAATAGCCATGGTGCAATATAAGAGATTTTTTTTCTTCAAATCATTAATTTCAGATGCTGGTGGGATGGATTTTTTGGTCCTCTAGGTACTCTTTGAGCGCGATGCTACCCGCCATCACGGCGGTGGACTTGAAGTAATTCATCGCACTACTGCTGGGATCAGAAGTAAAATTCTCTTTTACAACTTTTTTTGCGGCCCAGCCGATGCCAGCAGCTAATCCAGTGATAGTAGCGGCGTCAATGATGGTCTTGACAAGCTTATTGTTTTTTTCAGACATGGTGCGTTCGATATTAGGAAAATAACAAAAGTTTAAAATAAAATTAATCTGTCTTTCCCGCGGCTTCTTCTTCTTCTATTCTTCTTATTTCTTCTTCTTCTTCTATTCTTCTTCTTTCCTCTCCATCCTTATCAATAAATGCTGCACTCAGAAGATTGATGATTGTATCATAGGCCTTTATGGTTAAGTCGTGCCATAACAACAAGATGCCAAAAATTGCGGCTGAAGAGATGAGAATCTGGGGAACGTCAACTTTAAGCATGTTTATATTCCACTCGGAAAAGTTTAAATCATTTTTTTAAAACCTTTTGGCTGTGTCGCGCGAGCAGGTTCTGGCTCAACACAAGCGGGCTCAGGCATGGGCTCAGGCGTTTTTTTGGCAAATACGGCCTTGAGCTCTTCCCTTTTGTAATAAATCCTGACCAGTGAAACGACTAAGCTGCCAACAGCAAGCCATTGGGTGGTGCCGAGGCTGCTATTTTTTTCTCCGCTGCACTTTGGGCTTTCGCCTTCTGTAGTCGGGGCTGGCTTAGGGGCTGCTGTGGTGGCTTTCGCCTTATTACTTGCGATATAAGCCTCAGCAGCTTTTTTCTGTTGTTCCCGGGCCAGCTGCGTTCTTTCAGCAAAAATTTTTCCAGCAGCCACACGCTTGGGATTTTTTATGCGCTGCGTTGTCGTTGTTGCAGTCGGAGTTGTTGCTTGCTGTGTGATATCGACGGCAGGTGCTGTCTGGGTCTCGCCCTGAGGTGCAGTCTCAGATTGTTCGGTAGACATTCTGAAACAAATGCGTATGCTGAGCAAATATAATAATGCTTAGAAATTACTCTGCTGTCGTTCTGCAATCACTCAGCGGGCGTTGAGGATGCTGTTGAGGAATTTCTTCCAATTTTGCTTCGTCCCTTCTCTCCAAATGCGAGTTAAAATCAATATGTTTTGTGGTGATCAGCGCCACGTTGGCTGCAGCAAGAAACTGGCTGCACTTCAAAGCAAGGTTGCAGGCCACATTGGAGAGCTCTTTGTTTATGATGTAGCCGTTTCTGAGTTCTTTTTGGTAAGCGTCGATGTCTTTGATGTTAAGGGTCATTCCGACCACTTTGGATACAAGAAAAATAAAGCTGTCGATCAGGCTTTCTGTTGTCTTTGAGCCCATGTACGTCTCGTAGCATTTGGTGTATTTCTCGACATCTTTGTCACTCAGGTGCTTCACCTGCTCGTGGGTTAACTGCACTCTGATGGCCTCTTTGGCTTTTCCTGTGGATACCAGCATGGCCAGCTGCTCACGAAGAGCAGGAATGTCAGGTCCGGGGGCGGTTGGAACAAGGCCACCTGCTGGACCACTCAGCGGATCGGGCTCGGTTTGATGAAGGTTCATAACTTCTGCTAATGCGGCCTCTTCTTCAGCCATTGTTCAAGGCTATATTCAACTTTCATTTTTTTATTCAAAATAACTTTACCCCGTAGGGGTGGCGAAGCGAGAACACAAGATAAGAGAACTTTCGCTCCTTCAGTTTGGAAATCAGACCTTTGTACTCATCCTGAGAGAGTTCGCCAGCATAATCATCAAAAATAGCTTTCGTGGTCTTGGCCGAGGGGGTGTAAAAGAGAACGATTGCCGCCGTGTTCTCGCGGAAGGAAGCTGTTATGCCGGTCATCTTCTGAGTCAGCACCCAAACGCTGATGCCTATATGTCTAGCAGAAAAGGCGAGATTCACCAGTTCGCCTGTATGGCCTTTCACATCTTTGGAGGCTGTGCAGTCATCGAGTATTATGAGAGCGTTGGTGCCCTCGAAAAGCCATCTCACTAGCTCCAACCACTTTTCCACGTCGTGCTGCTCGCATACTATCACATTCATTCTTGGATCATTTTCACCAATTCTGTGGTAGGTCTTGTTGTGCGCGAATGTTGGGCAGATTAGAATGATGTAGTCGAACTTGAAGCGGAAAGTGCTGTAGATCTGGTCCACCACAAACCTTGATTTGCCTGAATTAGTCGGCCCCACAATGAGAAAGTTGAAGGGTATCTTGCTTGGGTCCATGTTCATATACAATTCTGCACAGAATCAAACTGTCTGTCAATAATGTTGTACTGGGAGTCGGCAATGACGAATATGTGGCAGTTCACATTGCCCGAGCCTTCGGCTTTCCACTCAATTTCCGGCTGGACACCGTCTGTACTGTTCACAAGGCACGTGCTGCTTCCATGCATTGACTGATCCGACATGGAACGCATATCAATCACAAGCCCGAACTTATCACCGGTGTAAAAATTTTCCAAATTCATGTGCTCGGTTTTATTTTTTTCTTTCACAAAGAAGCGGTGGGCCTCTTCCCACATGTCCTTGCCTTCGAGGCCATTGTCGTAAATCATGTTGGGCGAGCCGTTGATCGTGACGCTGACTTTCGTCAGATCCGGGAAGACGTATTTTTCTGAATCTCTGGTGCCATCACCATACAGCTCTATGAACAGTAGCAGGATGGCTTTTAGTGACCTTTTTTGGGCGTTGACTTTGATGTTCATCCTTGTGTCGGTGTCTTTTTTGAAGATCACCACTTCAGAACGCATCACGTGGTCATAGGCGAACTCTTTGCCGCTAGAGTAAACACTGCACGCCTCATCTGCCAGAGTCTTGCAGCGGATCATTTTGTACTCGAGCTGGATGTTGGTCAGCTTATATTTCAGTTCGGTTTTTTCAGAGCCTTTGACCACATGTTCAGCTTCAGCAAGGGTTACTTCGAATACGAGGTCGTTGTAAAGGGCCTGGGGGTAGAAAACACCGGGGTCAGATACGATCTGATGGTCTTAGCCTGATCCGATACTTGCTTCCGTATACCTCTTTCAGCCTGTTTTCAGCGTTGACGCCCGAGGTTTTCTTGTCTCCTGTGCCTGAGCGGATCTTGCATAGATCCTCACTCTGAATCCGTTCGAGAATCATGCCGTCTCGCTTTTCCTGCAAAAGGAAAAGGTCATCAAAGATTTTGTAGATGCCATAGCCAACCGTGTCTTGCAGGGTATTGCCTCCAAACTTCACAACCAGCCTATCAACGAGCGCCCGCGTGACATTCTGGACAAGGAAGTTGTTGGTGTGCCCTCCAGAAAGGTCGATGTCAAAGACAAGCGCTAGCGAGCCCGGCACCAGAACCTCGTTCACGTTCAGCTTGGGCACTGACACAAACAGCGTATTGCCGGGGTTGGCTTCAGAGCGAGCAAAGGTGATTCGCTTGACCGCGCACTCGGCCTGCATGGCACGTAATTCCTTTTTTGTGTACTTTGGGCGAAGGTTCTCTGGCACTGACATTGTATTAATACACTGGCGATTATTTTTCTAATTTAAAAAAACATAATTGGAATATATTGCTATGGGGGAACGTGAAGGGACTGGCTTTGAAAACCCTTCTTTTGACCCAGACTATTGGGATGACGATGATGAAAGTAGAGATGCCGACAAAACGAATCCTTTCATCCAAACTCTGCTTCTTCAACAGGCCCTTCTGGTGAAGAAATTCCAATGCAGACAATGCAGAATGAAAAAAGCGGGATGTCTGAAACTTCTTATGCGGAAACCCCTTTCACCGGAGCTCAGGCCCTGAGTGAACATGTGTGGGTTGCTGCAAAAGATCTCTTCCCAGACATGAGCTCAAGCGAGCTTGAGGTTTCATACAGCTCAAAGAATAAGCTCCAAGTCAAAATGTTTGGAGCTGGCAAAAAAACGTATGACCTGTTTACCAAAGACAAGACGGGAAGAGATCAGATTAATCCAAAACTTTCGAAAGAAATAAAAAAAGCTCTCAGGGCTTCCAAATATGAGCAGGATCAACAGGAGTTACAAAAAAACAAAAAGAGCTCAAAA
>Ga0099805_1299189_pt1 | contig 9819 bp, 9 predicted proteins | sample OrbCnscriptome_2_FD_81143 | JGI IMG/M metagenome (GOLD analysis project Ga0099805, IMG submission 81143) | Coral microbial communities from Puerto Morelos, Mexico - Orbicella C B metatranscriptome (Eukaryote Community Metatranscriptome) | ecosystem: Host-associated > Invertebrates > Cnidaria >...
CATTAAGGATGTTACCATTCTTGTCCTTTGCAGCAGCACTTTGCCTTGGTCTTTCGTTAGTCAATACTTTAGTCAGGGAATAAAGTGTCTTCATGTGCTTTTGCTGAACAGCATTTTCAGCTTCATTTGCAAGATGTCAGTCCATCGTCTTATCCATTCTAACTTTCTTTTAACTTCTCAGTCTTTCTTTCTGTATTCATCCTGCCATCTCTGTTTTAGTCTCTCTGATCTTGCACCAACTAGCTTCTGCTTGATGGCTTTCCGTTGATCTATTAGGGCCCACGCTTCCTGACTTAACCATGGCTCGTCTTTCTTCTTATACCCTAGCACTTCTTCCGCTGTCTTAGTGTATACTTCCTCCATTATCTCACTTTTCCACTCTACTTCTTCTGCTTCATTAGTTGGCTCTTCAACTTCTAGCAACTGGAATCTGTTCTTTAGCTGTATGCTGAACCTTCTACATATGTCATTGTCTTGGAGTTTTTGTGTCAAACTTCTTCCTAATCTTCCTTCTCACTGGTGCTCTTTTGAGTTTCAGTCTGATAGTCAATCCTACAAGACAATGGTCACTGGCAACATCTGATCTCATGGCTCTGGTGTCTATCACTGAGGTTCTGAATTTCCTGTTAACCGGTGTGTGGTCAATTTGATTTTTCGTTTTTCTATCAGGTGACACTCATGTCAGCTTATGTATTTCCTTGTGCGGAAATATTGTTCCAGTGATTACCATCTCATTAAAATCACAGAATTCTTTCGGCCTTTCTCCAGTTTCACTTAATGAACCCACTCCATGAGGTCCCATAACTCAAGTTTCTGCAGTCCACCAGTATGAATCAAAGAGGGTGGCAAAGTTTCGCTTTCTCCTTCTGGGAGAGGTCACTTACTGTTTGTTTTTGATTATTTTGGGAGCATTCCTTCTATTTTTACTCAGAAAATGACATTTTCTGAGTATAGGTAGGACATTGACTTTCACTCCTACGCTTGCTCCTTCCTTCCGCCCATCAATTCCTGTTAACTTTTTAGTAACTCTGCTGACCAGTATATGAAGCGGTGGCCTTCGGTTTCCCCCAAGTCAGAAAAGATTATTCATCAAGTGATTTGTTTTTGTGACAATGTTTCGTGTTCGTGGATCATTTCTGCTCGGTCAACAGCAATGGAAGTAGCACTGCTTCCGCTGATTTTTCATTGGAAAGCAAACGCTGTGTGTTGGTAAATGTTTTTTTTAAGCATTGGAAAGGCAAAGGCTGTGTTTTGGTAAACTTTTTTTTATATTTGTTAAAATGAAGAAAAAAAGTAAAAAATGAAAAAATAAAAAAAAAATTGTTAAGCCCAATAGAAATTGAACTCACAACCTCTCCCTTGTCGGGCAATCACTTACTCCACTGCGCCACATCAACATCTCAAGAAATTTGGTGAAACATATTTATTAAATTGCTTTCTACAGAAACGCTGGGTTGTTAGAACAACAGGTGCAAGAGTCGCACGAATGTCCTGGACAGGAGACAATTGCATTCATTAGCGTATCTGAATGGACTTTACTGTGTTACATAATCCTTTTGTGTTAGATTTGATTTTGTACACTTATCTCGTATATTAGTTCATAACTTACCCTTGTTTTTGTTTGCTTAAATAAGTTTAATTCTAATCCTTGACATGTGCAGTACGGATTGGAACTTCTTGGACAGTTTTGAAAATCAAGGACACTTGGATTGTCAGGGCATTGTTCAAAAGTCTGGTTAATGAAATGGTGTGAAATAGAATAAATGTCTATCTGGTAAACATTTGATGGTAGCAGAGCAAGGTTTCAAATCATGTCAGTAGACAGCGAGCATGGCGAAGCAATGTACAAAGAAGAAGACTGCATCGAAAGTTCAAGCAGCAAAAGGTGAAGGATAAGGCGGCCTTCACCAGGATCAAGAACAAGCTGCTGAGCCTTCTAGACGAAGAAGAATATCAGAGTTGGCGGAAATCAAGGAGGTTTGTCAATGCTTTGTCAAGTGCAAGAATGCACAATGTGAACTATGGAAGAGCTGTCTCAAGAATATTTAAGCTCCAAAGAGAAAGAGAAAAAGTTCACCAATGAAATGGACAGATTAGAAGCGGAATTTCGGAGGCTCATGACAAGGCTCAAGAATATTTGGACAATCGGGAGGACGAATTATTGAGTTTGGCAACTGACATATCAGAAAATTCTTGCTGATGTCGAATCAAAGAAAGCATCGTACGAAAAAGTGTCGAAAAGCAAGCTTTGGAGGACCAAGTTAAGCGAGAACAAGATATCGCTCGTCAAAAAGAAGATTTAGAAGAATTACGTTGTCAGTATTGAAGTCGTTTATTTGATGAAGAGGACCTTCAAGATTTGAAAGAGTTGGAGTTCAAAGGACTGGAAACAAGAAAAATTTCTGTGAACAATGTGGCAGAAAGTCATTCAATGCCATCGCTTGGCAAGGATATGTGGAATCAACTTAAGTGTGTTTCAATTCCTGTATTTAATGGTGACAAAAGATAGTATGAGGGTTGGAAAATGGCTTTCATGGCATGTGTGGACAAGGTTTCAGCCACACCAGTACAAATTTCTTCAGTTACGTCAATACTTATCTGGCAAAGCATTAAAGGTCGTGAAACCTTTGGGACACTCTGCGGCAGCTTATGAGACAGCAAAGGAAAGATTGGAATGAAAGTTTGGCGGCAAACGGCTTCAGATTGCCTTACATTTAGAAGAACAGGAGAACTTTAAGCCACTTCGCCCTGAAAATGCAAGGGACCTTGAGAGACTTGCAGATTTGTTAAATGTTACTGTAGTAAACCTGAAGGAGGCCAGTCCGCATGAAGAACTAGGAAGCGTATCACTGTACCTCAGTTTGTGTAAGAAATTGACAGAAGCAATACTAGCACATTATCATTAGTGGATTCAGGAAAATGGTCGTTGGCAGTCAGTAGAAACGTTGAGAGAGTTCATCATCCAGGAAGCAGAATTCCAGACAGTAGCATTGGAAAGAATTTGATTTGAGTAAAAGAGGACATAAGAAAGACAGTGGGGTGACCTTCTTCGCTAACATGCAGAAATCTCCAGGAAATCAGAGAAGAGTTGGATTTTGTCCGTGTAACGTTTGCAGTGGTCATCATGCATGGAGTTTGGTATTGTGCCAGGTTCAAGGCTATGAGCCTTCCAGAGAGATAGGAAGCTGCAAAGAGCCTTACTGTGTTATCATTGCTTAGGAGGAGATCACAGTGGAGAAACGTGCATTAGCTCGAGAGTTTGTGGGATAAATAATTGTAGGAACACTCAGTGAACAGCTGAACTCTAATGATCGTTATGAAGTGGAACAAGGAGCATCAGGTGGCTCCCAGGCTGTTGCAGAAAGCGAAACAATCAATGAAATGTTTCTTACTCCTCCTCAGGATCTAATTGAGCAATCAACAGAGAGGTCTCACACCACATTGACGTCACAAAGTGTGCAACCAAGATTTTTGGTGCTATGCACAGTACCACTGTTTCTGAAGAATGGTAATTGCAGAATTAAAGTGAATGCGTTGTTGGACAACGAAACTGCATTTAAATGCTGATGTAGCTGCTGAACTTGAACTTCAAGGACATCCTCAATGTGTAACTGTGAATGTTCTAAATGGACAGACTGAAACCTTCTAGACTATGCCAGTTGAGGTTGGACAGTTTGGATGGAAATGTGAAGACTACCATAAGTGCATTCACAGCTGAATGAGTCACAGGAAACATGAAAGTTATTGACTGGGGAAAGTATGCAGCAAAGTGCACCCATTTTAGAGGGGATACAGTTTCCAAATCCTGGCATCCGCCCAATAGTGGACTTGTTAATTGGAGTTGATTATGCTGAGCTACACTACTCATTCAAGGATGTTCGAGGTCAACCCAGGGAACCAGTAGCCAGACTTGCACCATTAGGATAGACATTTTCAGGAATGGTTAGTGGGCTCAAAGGAGGTGACTGTCAGTTAAGCTTCGCACACACCTATCTTGTGCAAGAACAGTCAGACATAGATGAAATAAGTAGTTTACTACTACAATTCTGGGAAATAGACAATCCTAGCATATCACATGATTGACCCATTCTGAATTCTGATGAGCAACGTGCATTAGAGCAGATGGAAAAGTCCCTCAAGTACTTGGATGGAAGATATCAAGTGGCACTTCTATGGAAGGAGCATGTTCCTGACCTATCAGACAATTATGGCATGGTGCTACGCAGACTGTGCAACACTGAGAAACATTTACTGAAGAATCCAGAGATTGCAGCAGCCTACTCAGAAAACATCACTCAATATTTGGAGAAGGGCTACATCGTAAGGTCAACCCAACCGAAGAAAAACCTGTAAGGAGATGGTACCTGCCACACTTTCCCATTGTATGACTGGAGAGAGCCACAACAAAGACTTGCATCGTATTTGATTCCTCTGCAAAGTTTGGAGGAATCTCCCTCAATGGCATCATTTATCAAGGACCAAAATGGCAGAGAGATTTGAATTATGTTTTACTTTGATTCAGAAGACACCCTGTTGCACGCATCTGTGACATCACTGAGATGTATTTGAGAATTGAAGTTGCAACTAAGGGCCGATCATGTCAGCAGTTCTTATGGAGATCCTTGGATCAGCAGAGAAAACCAGAAGAGTACGAGTTCAACTGAGTTGTGTTTGGGATTAACTCATCACCTTTCCAGGCTCAGTTTGTCTTTCAAACACATGCTGAGAAGCACAAACATGAGCTGCCCTTAGCTGCAGAAACTGTGTCAAAGTCAACATATATGGATGACAGTATGGACTCGGTGTTGGACGATAGTCAAGGTATTGAGTTGTACAAGCAGTGAGATGAGCTGTGGAGCAGGGCAGGAATGTATGCTCGTAAATGGTTGTACAATTCACCCCAGGTTCTAGAGAAGATAATTGAGGACAGAGCATCTGAGATGTACATCAACAAGGATCCCCTTCCAACAGTAAAGACACTGGGAATTGTGTGCCTTCCAGAAGAAGACGTGTTCACGTTCAAAGCAAATCCGCCTGAAGAAAACTTCAGCTCACTAAACGGAATTTCCAGAAGAGAATCGCCACATTATTTGACCCAGTTGGTTTCTTGGCACCATTTACCATTCGAGCCAGAGTTACGATGCAGGAGATGTGGGTGGCAGGACTTGAATGGGACGAGCTATGCCCAAGAGAGTTGATCCACAAGTCTCAAGAATGGTTCTTTGAGTCGGAAGAGTTACCAACGATTAATGTTCTCAGATGTTTATGATTTGGTCCAGACGGAGTTCTGCTGTCAGAGACCTTACACACCTTTGTAGACGCATAGCAAGATGCGTATGGTGCTGTCGTCTATTTGAAGGTTATCAACGTGAGTCGATCAGTATCCAGTTGACTAGTTGCAGCCAAGACAAGAGTTGCACCACTTGCAGCAACAAGTATACCTCGTTTAGAACTGATGGCAGCAATCCTGGGACTAAGGTTGACCGAGTCAGTTTCCAGAGTTTACAGTGGTGCATTGGGCAAGCAGTCTTGTGGTCCAATAGTATGAATGTCCTGTGGTGGACAAAAGGAAGAAGTTGGAGAATTAAACCTTTGGTGGCAAATCGAGTGGGAGAAATTCAAAGCCTAACAAATCCCAAGCGGTGGCGTTTCGTGCCTACCAATGAGAATCCTGCTGACTTTACTATGAGGGGCATGAGAGTATCAGACATGGCCAAGGAGAATAAGTGGTGGAGTGGTTCATAATGAAGAGTCAGAATGGCTTGTGAATCAAATTGACACCGGCAAAGTTTCAGAAGCAACGGAAGTCAAGAAATCAGCTCAAGGCAGCTCACAGGCAGGCCAAAGTAACTGAGACTGGAAAGTAATTTCAGTTCATAAAGATGATCAGTTCTGGCTTGATCCAAAATGCTTCTCTAGTTGGACAAAGTTAATAAGAGTTCAAGCATGGGTTCGTTGTTTCACAGATAACTGTAGAAGTCCCAACAGAGAGAGAGGAGAATTAAAGGCGGAAGAAATTGAAGATGCTGCGATTCAAGTGATAAAGGGTACACAAAGAAAGGTATATCCCGATGAGTATTTGGCACTTCAGTGACAAAGAGAGTTACCAAAAAAGAGCAAGCTGCTTGGCTTACAACCACAGCTGGACAAGGAGGGCCAAATGAGATGCAATGGATGCCTTAAGTATGCAGAATTTCTACCACAGGATGCTTTCTTTCGGATAATCCTTCCTTGTAAGAACTGTGTAATGAAGCTAATTGTCAAACATTATCACAAGAAAGACAATCACGCAGGTGGAATGAATCAATTGCTGACGGCTTTATCAACACGAGAGCGTTCGCACAGAGAGCGTTTTTGGAATGGAAAATGCAACTTTAATCTTACTCTTTTATGGGATGGATTATGGTGATAAAACTTGTACAACTTATCATAGCTACTGTATTATTATACATCACACAATAAAAAGTAATCAAATATTGTTCATATAATTCTTGTAAATAACACTCCTGTACATTTTGAATTCGTATTTAATTCTAACGATTCACTTAAAACCAAAATAACAAATACAGAAAACAATAAATACGAACTTAAACTTAAGTAAACTGAAATTACAACAATACAAAAAACAGCAAAAAATAGAAAGAAGAAACGAGATCACTTACAAGATCTGTACGGCACTCTGGAACTGACAACGACTGAATACAACTATAAAACTACAATGCTTTTAAACAGAATTTTGAACTAAAAGAATAAACTTAATGAGGTTATGTGATAAACAATAGACGATTACATAACATGACGTGAAAAAACTACTTTGCATTTAAAACTGCACAAAAAAGGAACGCAAAAAATTAAGCTTTAACAGCAAAGACAAAACAGAAAAGAAAAGGCGACCAAAAACAGAAAAATTTAACTCTCGTGGCTACATAGCCCCCCCCTAATGGACTAGTAAAGTCTACAGTTCATTACTATAGTGTAACTATACTCAGGCACGAGAGTAAGTCCTCTTGATCATTCTTCACACTGGATTTTCTGTTAAATTCAGTCTCTTCATTTAAGCTGTCTTCTCTCCTTCTAAGAAGCACAGTTTGGTTATTGGCCTTGGTAAGAATTGTGGGGGCAGTTTTCACCTTGGCTGATCGGACATTTCCATCTTTTCCCATGAAAACTTCAGTTACTCTGCCTAACGGCCATTTTCCTCGATAGATGTTGTCGTCTGCAATCACAGCTAGATTGCCGGTCGCTAAGCAACAGCAAGTTTTGGTCCACTTCGCTCTCTCTTGAAGGGTCGGCAAGTACTCCTTCAACCAGCGCCTCCAGAATATATCGGCCATGTACTGGACTTGACGCCAATGTCGCTTGCTGTACATTTCTTTGCTGAAGACTCCAGGTGGCAAATTTGGGTTGGCTCTTAATAACAATAGATGGTTTGGTGTTAGGGGGTCCAGGTCCTTTGGGTCACTACTGACTGGAGTCAACGGTCTACCATTTAAGATCCCTTGAACTTCACTCACCAATGTTCGGAGCATTTCGTCAGAGACAAGTTGTTGTCCTAGCAAAGCTCTCAGGATCTTGCAAATGGATCTGATTGTGCACTCCCAGGCTCAACAACTCGCGTAACTCCCTCTCTCCAGCTTGGAAGTTTGTCCCGCTTTCACTATAAACGGTAGTTGGACATCCTCGTAAATTGATGAATCTTTGCAACGCATTTAAGAAGGAATCAGTATCAAGTGAGTTTACGACCTATATGAACGGCCCTGATAACCAAGCAAGTAAATAGGCATCCATGGCGTTTCACATTCGAGCGACCTTGATGTACATAAAAGGGTCCAAAGTAGTCCATGCCTACGTTGGTGAATGGTGGATCTCCTGACATCAGTCTTTCCTTCGGTAGGTCGACCATCAACTGCTCTCCATGCACTGCACCGAGCTTTTTACACTGGAAGCAGCTACTAATCACTCTCCGTACAGCTGAACGTCCCTTGATTATCCAATAGAACTGATGCAAATTGGACAAGATGGCCAGTTTTCTGGTGATGTTGAGAGATGATCAAATCCGTAGGGTGATGAAGATAAGGAAGAACAATTGGATGTTTAGCCTCATACGTGATTAAGGCATTTTCCAGTCGCCCTCCAACTCTTAGGATTCCGATGTCGTCCAATAATGGATGCAGTTTGTGCATGTAAGCTGGCATCTTTTGGTTCTTTAACTCGGAAGTTACTAGGCACGCAGGTTTTGATGAACTGATTCTTTGCATGGTTCTAATGACGTCTGGGAATAACAGCCTTTGTACATGCTTGATAACGTCCCTTTCTGCAAACTGAACTTCTTCCAGGGACAGGACAGGTCCCCTTTCTAAACAGCACTGAGATCTGAAGTTAGTGGAACCACCATGGTATCTTTCAATAAACCACGTTTTGAATCTCAATAGCCAGGCCACAGCTCTTCTTAATCTGTCCCAAGATGAGTAGCGCTCTATCAACTTGGAAAAAACTTCTGTCTCTGATTCTCATCGGTGCTGAAGAACAACAAATTGTCACTTTACTGTATGCATACGGCATTGGTTACATGTGTTGGGAAGTTAAATGATGCATTTAAAGTTAAGTTTTCCAATGTAAAGTGTAAGCCATAAAAAACTAAACCCTGTTGTAGTCATATTTGGATAGTTTAGTTTGGTTCGTGCGAGAAGAACAATTTTACCACCGCTAGTGGGAAGATTTTGGTCACGTGCTAGGCAACGAGTTGGGAACATCTCAAATTTCATTCGTGAACAAAATAACTTTACAGACACGGATGCCTTTGGCTTTTTGTTGGTTTATAATTATTTTTTAAAGCATAAACAAGCGAATATTAACGTTAAAAGCCGACGTTTCGGCGTCATCATGACACCATTCTCAAGGCAAAGTGAACAAATAATGCGATATTGATGATTTGATTTCTATAGTCTCTACAAATTAACATAATAACAAAGGATCACAAATTCTTCAAGTGAATACCTTTGCGCAAATCGAATCTGTTTGCACGTTTAGGGATGGTTTAAGATTTCTTATAAAAAGCATCTCCTTAATTAGGCAATCAAATTTGTTAGTACATTTGGCAAGCACGTGAAATTGTTCTGAAAGACAAGGTGGTACGTTCGAATTATGTTCGGTGAAGTAATGTTTACAAATTGACGACGATTTTTGTTTGTGTCCATCAACACGTTCGTAGAGGTGGCCGCGAGTGTAACCAACACATCCTGCATCACACAGGTTACATTGAAATTTATGAACTACACATTGTTGGTTAACAGTGGCTGGCTTGACTTCTCAAACTTTAAGGTCTTGGTTGAGTTTTCTGCTGACGAACACGGGCTGAATGGTGGTCTTGATTTTTGAGCTAAGGTCTGTGAGACGTTTTTTCACTACATTCGCAGAGACCTGATCTTTAAATGGTATGATGATTCGGATGGGGGGTGTAGTCGTGTCGGTTAGTGGAATGTGCTGCTGGTCTGCTACCTTGGAATCTACAAATCGCTTGACAGCCAGATTGAATAAGTGCTTTGGGTACTTAAGCTTTAAGAAAACCATCTCAAGTCGATCGCATTCTTGTGAGAAGTACAACCAGTTGGACGATACGCGGTAAGCACGATCTAACGTGGTGGTAATTAGACTGCGCTTGTACCGAATGTCGATGTGGCTCTGGTATTGGAGTAAAAGGCCCGTGTTGGTTGGTTTTACGTGGACCTTGGTCTTGATTCTGGGGGCTAAGTTTAATAGTTGAACACCGATGAAAGGAAGCGAGGCATTCCGTTCCACCTCCATAGTAAACTTTGCTGA
>Ga0099805_1088373_pt1 | contig 9810 bp, 3 predicted proteins | sample OrbCnscriptome_2_FD_81143 | JGI IMG/M metagenome (GOLD analysis project Ga0099805, IMG submission 81143) | Coral microbial communities from Puerto Morelos, Mexico - Orbicella C B metatranscriptome (Eukaryote Community Metatranscriptome) | ecosystem: Host-associated > Invertebrates > Cnidaria >...
CGGTCCAAAACCTACCTCTAGCCAGCCAAAGCTGAAATTCAGCTGCCCTAAATCCAACCCAAAAGCCAACCCTACCCAGCCAAAGCCAAAAGCCAACCCTTCCCCACATTATCAAAAACCTAGCCCTACCCAGCACAGTACAAAATGTAGCCCCACCTATCCCATCCTGAAACTTAACCTTACCCAGCCCAGAACAAAACCCAGCCCTGACCAGCCCAATCATATACCGTTACCCAGGCCTAACCAACTAAGTCAAATATCCAGCCCTACTCAACCCGGTAAAAAACTTAGCTCTACCAAGCCTAGTAGCAAACCTGGTTCTACTCAACCCAGTCAAAAATGTTGTGCTGCCCCTCCCAGTCTAAAACCTTACCCTGCCCAGCCATGTCAGAAAAAATGTTCTAGCCAATCCAGCCAAAAGCCTTGTTCTATCTATCCTAGACAGAAATTTAGCCCTACCCAACCCATTCAAAAAGCTAACTGTACCGAACCCAGTCAAAATCCCAGTGATACCCAGACAAGTGAAGTACCCAAGCATACCGAACCTGAACAAATGCCCACCCAACTCCATTCTGAAAGTGAGCCTGATGCTTTTCTGCCAAAAGCAGATGAAGATGAAAGCTCTGAAGTCAGATCGTCAGATGTCAGGTTTTCTCCCAAACAAACTACATGTTTTCTGCGATTACCCAGTGGTACAACATTGTTTTTGTTATATTTACAGCTTTGCTTTCCTATTTTCATTCTAGTTACTCTGGCACAGTGTGACATTGTCTTCCTTGCAGTGATACTCCCTTTTCCAATCTTAATAACTACAGCCCTTTATTCAGTTTGTTTTATAGACATGTCACACCCTGCAAATGATGATCAAAACATTCATTGCAAAACAGATAAGACTGAAGAAAAATCAAACAAACAAATTCAGGAAAACAAACTGTCATCCAAAAATAAAGATGAATTAAATGAACATATCATCTGTGATGAAGATTCAGAGGACATTTGCATTTCTATTCTAACTTTCATTAAGGCCTTGCTATGCATTCTTATCCTTTATGAGTGTCAATTTAATTTCATTGAACACCAACCATTTGGTACCTTGTTATGCAGGGGAATTCTAGCAACTGTTTTGAGAGTTCAATGTTCATTGATCATTATTTCAATGCATGTGTTGCCTGAAAAAATTGTTGGTTCCTTGGTAGGTATATATGAACAACAAAACAACAACAAAGATGATTTTCCAAAACAAAAAACATGTTCAGATTCATTTTTAACCTTTCTTCATATTAAACTTCAACTCCTGCGGCATGCAAAGCAAACTTTAGACTACATTGATCTGTCAACTTCATCTACAATAATTCAGGCCAACCAAATTATTGTACATGCTATGAAAAATGAAGTGAACTCTCAACAGTTGTTAGAGTTTGTTTCTTGCTTAGACCATGGCCTTCGAATACACTATTTCAAAAAAGAAAGCTGGACTGAAAATTCATTAACAAAAGTACTGGTGGCTCTAGTCAACAATTTGCTATATTTGTTTGTGACAAAATTTACCAAAAGGAGATGTGTAACATATTTGGCAATTGATGGATTTGGTCCAAGTCCTCACCAAGACAATTCTGCCATACGACAATTGCTAAAGAAGTATGACTTGTTTGTAGACAAAAAAAATAGAGACTGTCATAAACTCAACCAATAAATTAAAAAGTAAATGCCATGGTTGTGGAGAGCTGGGACACTGGGTTAGAGAATGCCCTAAAGGTTACAACAAAAATTGGCTCACCACACAAAAATGTTTCAAATGCAACCAACTTGGACACTTTAGAAGAGATTGCCCTTTCAAAGTGACAACTCAAAAATCAAAACCTATTTCTTTTGGCAGTATAAAGCAAACCAATGCACCTGAAAAAAAGGTTTGGTATCACCCATCCAGTGCATTACCTAAAATGATTGGAATGTTAGACAGCTGTGATCTTGACACAAACAACACATATGTGCCACTTTCAGTTGAAAATTCAAATTCCAAAACAACAAAACAGGGGTCAGATCAGTGGTTCAATTATCGAAAAGGTAAAATTAATGGAAGTAAGGCTGCAGTTTCTTTAGGATGGCATGGTAAGCCTGTTATGCAAAACTACTGGAACCAATTACAACAGGGAGAAAAGGCCACAAATTCAGAAACTAGTTTCCATAATAACTTGGCAATGAAATGGGGAACTATGTGTGAAAAAAGTGCTATGGCAACATATATTTCCAAGTTCCTTTCCAGGACTTATCCTAAGAGCAAGGTTAGCGAGACTGGAGTACATATAATAAATGATGAGAATGGAATTCCATGGTTAGCATCTTCTCCTGATGGGTTAGTACAAATTGGAACAATTACAGACGGTTTAGGAGTTGTAGAAATTAAATGTCCATTTATGGGCGGCAAACCAGTACCATACAGAAATGTTTGTGTCAACCACATCCCACAAGTAATGCTTGAAATGTATTGTACCAACACCAAGTGGTGTCACTATGTGGTATGGACTCCAGTCGGTTACTGCATATACCTTGTCGAAAGGGATGATGAGTACATAGCCGACTTGCTAAGTTATTTGAAAAAATTCTGGAATTCTGCAAATGAAAGAGAAGGGATCATGCCCAACTGGCAAGCTGATGCACTTAATTTGAAAAAGAGGGCTGAATGTATTTCAAAAAAGTGTAGAAAGCTGTCATCTGGCAATTCATTAAGAGATGATTGTATTCTTGAACATGATTTTATCAATTTGTTTTGGAGCAATCAAACAGAAAAGACAAATTCCAAACAACTAATTCCGCCAAGAAAATGTGGAGGCTGCAAAGTGGAAGAGTGGAAATGTAAATTAAATCCCTGCGAAATGAGACTGAAAAAGCTAAATAACAAAACCCTTTCAGTTGCCAAGCCTCAACGTTTTTATCAATCATATACTTGGGGTTCTGGGGGACTTGGAAATAGCTGCCATCAGGATACTCTTCTTGAATTTCTTTATCATCCTTTCAGGCGCCAAATCCAGATACCAAGCAATTCTGGTAAAGGAATGTGTGTTTTGGAGGAATGTTTCAAATTAAGGGAAAATGGAGATTTACTAGACAGCAAAGTGAAATTATGGAAGTGGCTCCGCGATGAAACTGATAATGGACAGATTTACTATTCATTTGGAAGATCTGCTTCAATAATTGGAATTTTCTTTCGACTGATGGAAAATAGTGATGAGTCTTTTACCTTAAACTTTAGAATTACAGAGAAAACGTCTACACTCTGTTCTCTGCAACCCCAGAAACACTCAAGCCAGCGAATTAAGCACCATGTTATTTTCCCACTGACTGATGATGATATACTGCGAGAACATGCATCACCTGACCACACATACAAAATTAACTTGGTTGTTGAACATTTGCTAACAAGAAAAAATCAGTTGCTACCATCAGGTTGGTGTGGCAATGTCATTTGTGACACAGATGCCTCAGATTTAAGTTCATGCATATCTGAAATTACAGCCAAAACAGCTAAGTTTTGTAATGGTAAGAAAAGAGTAACATCAGAGGCAATCAGTGATCCTAATTTTTTTTTTTGTCACACGAAATACATCTAGCACATACATTCCAAACCTTGATGAAAATATCCACATTGCAAATACTGAATACAAACTGACTGGAATTGTGTATTTTAATGGAATTCATTACTGGTGTGAAGTTATCTCGACACATATAGGCTACAAAAATGGCTGGTACTTTTATGATGGCATGATGAATGGAGGTAGAGCTAATTATGTTGGCGACACGGTTCAGTGTATACAAAAACAATACGTGCATATTCTCCTTTATGAACAGTGCACCAGCCATGCAAATGAATATGGCAAGACAATTTCATATCAAAAAGACAAACTGAATTCCATCATTTCATTCTACAAGCATGAGCTAAATCTATCAGACAATAAGGTTAAGATCAAGAATTTGAAAGCAATTCTTAGACATGAGGCTATTTCATTTCAAAACAATGCAGGACTAGAGGAGTTGAAAACACTAGTTTTAAATATCCCAGATAGTAGGACAAAAAATACTTTAACCATGCCAAACAATGCTCCTGACATAGATATGACAACACCTCCTGGAAGTGTTGAGGATATGCTGTCTGTGAAGCGCATGTCTGGAACGCCAAAAAAAACAACAGATTACACACCTGAACGCCATGCCCCAAAGAAGTTAAAGAAATTTTTTTCACCTTTGAAAAAATCTTTTGTTAAGAAAAAAATTACAAAATGTATTGAGACATTTAAAGATCTTGTACACAGAGTTACAGGTCCTGATCACACTACTCATAGTTCATCAGAAGATGAATCAGACCAATGCCAATTAAACACTATGCAAGATTCAAACCCTTTTTTTAAATACCTTGAGGAACCCCTACCAGAGGAAGTTCAGGACTCTAAATCAAATAGCTATCTGGCCAAGAGTTTTAGCTCTGAGCTTCCATTTCAAATGGTTGCCACTGAGGAATTATGGGAGTTTAGAGAGTTTGACCGTTTAATCATACCAAAGGTTGAAGATGGTGGAGCAAGACTAGAGCAGATCAGGCGGTACGTCCTTAAATTTGGCATTGAATCACCACTGATACTTACATTCAACCAGAAAAATGGGAAAGCATATTTAGCTGAAGGAAATCACAGGCTTGCTGTTGCAATGAGTGAGGGAATTCCCTATCTCCCAGTACATGTTACTTCACAGTGGCTTGAACCCAATGAATCAGGAAACTTTAAAATCTTGGCAAATCACTTAGAGATATCAAACATGAGTTCGGAATTACTTCCCCAGCATTTTGGACTAAAAGTAAAATCAACCTTATGTGAATGAATTGAATTTAATACAATAACCCATTCCCTCTATGAGACACATGGGCAGGGAATCATGGTAGTTGTATGCAATGCCTTGAAGATGTCATGCACATGATGAATAAGATGCTGACAATTTTCTTTTACTTTCTTCTGCATAATTTATGGAAGTGCCAAAAAGTGTGATGCAAAAATAAAGTAAAGAACAATTCACATGCAAAATGTTAGCTAGTGCCATTACCATATAATAAACAGCTTATTAACCAGGCTTAGTCGGTCTGTATGGGAGGATCTTGACCATGGCCGTGTGTACAGACATCACTATGTTTGCTCTGTACTCACAACCTCGGTCAAGATTCTCTCATACAGACCTCCAGCTCAGTTAATAAGAACCAAGCATAAGCCACATTATTATGGCTAGCAGGCAAGATGAATGGAATCCAGCACTGAGATTGGCTACCTGAGTGGTCAAGATAGAGCTATCTTGCCCTCTTAGAATAACCCACTGTGTCTTGCAAGATAATACATTTTTTCCATATAATACATTCTTTATTCACCAAGCTTGTGCAGTGAAGATGGCTGGATATTGGCCTCAATCTTTTTTTTTTTTTTTACATTTTTATGGACCTTGACTTGGCCTCAGTCCATAAACACAAAAAAGAACTTTGTCTTTGTCCAGCCACCTTACCCAAATAAGCTTGGTTATTAACCCATGTTGAAGTAGATAAAAAAATTATATTTTTGTTCCTTAATTACCTAGTATAAATCAGCAAATTATAGTGCAATAAGTACAGCAACAGAACATATTTTGCAGTCCAAAATATTGCAATCCAATCTTAAAATACTGCTTTTATTTATGACAAGATCTTTAGAGAAAACATTTTGTTTAATTAACATGTTTTATTATACAACTTAACTTAGTATAATGAAATGATTGTGAATTATGTGCCTTAAATTCTTAAAATATTAACAATTTGTGCAATTTTGACAAAAAATCTTGACAGTTGTCATTTGTACAAACTGAACTACCGGTATACCTTTACAAACATGAGGCACAACAAACTGTCTGTATTCCTGACCATATGCTGAGGCAGCAAACAAATAGCTGATGGAAGAATTACAACACCAAATGATTCAGCAGGACCAACCATAGCATGAATTGATACAGCAAAGATAAAGATATCATACAGTAACCCATGTGCAGTATTAGTCATGAAGTACAGTACTGTTATGTGAGTTAAATGATGAAGAACTAACACAGGTTCTGCTACCACCACCAGCAGGATTACTCTTAGTTTGATCCATTACTTAAGATGTTTTACTGGTGCCAAACGATAACAGTTCTGCAAGGATGTGTGCATTATGGCATTGCTGTTCTACATCTTGGTGGCTAATTGGCTACATGTAGGTAGCTAAGCCTCCTCATCAACAGCAGAATCGAAGTTCAACATCTTTGCTAACATGCAGAACAAGCCAAACCCATTGTGCAGTTGACAATACTAATAACAACCATCATCCCTTCACAAGTTAATTAACTGTGTTACATGTATCAGTGCTCATGGCTAACTCAATAATCTTCAGTCAATGTACATTGTACAGAGTGGAAATATTGAAAACATCTAACATTTCTTCCTAACCTACAGCCTGAGAAAATGCAACATAAAAATAGTATGTTGTTGGCTAACAAATGTTCACCAACAGTGGAAAATATCATTAACAACATCTTTTTGTAAATTGTACGTGGCATTGTACATCTTCCTATGTTACACATAACATGTTTGATGTCCACTACATGTTCACCGGCAGCCATCAATGGGTAACATCTGTGATAACCAACATCTCATTCTAACCTTCACGATGTTACATATTTACACAAAACATTGTTCATGGATAAAGAAATGTCAAATAACTAACTAGAGAAACGTCATTAACTAACTAACAAAACAGTGGAAAATAAGGTCTATAACAATACAGTACAGCTGGCCTAACCAACAGTTAAAGTGCATGGCTAACAAAATGTTCACCAGCGTGACAACTATGGAAAATATTGCTAACAGCCAACGACAGGTATATAAAGTTGCCACTGACATGATTCATAATGACAAGGTTAACAAAAATTATGTACAACAGTTCAACATCGCAAATATTGATAGCGAGCACCTCATAACTTCCTACCCTGCATATTGTTACACAACTTAATATCTATATGACATTGTTGATGGCTAACTCTTCATTACAGTTTAACTCAACTAACAATAAGCATCAACTGTATGACCAGTGAAAAATGACAAAGGTGATTATCTCTTCCTGACCTATATGTTGCTGACTTCAATGGCCAACAAAATTCTAAACGGAAAACACTGAAACATCAGAACAATCTTTGGAAACAGCATACTGAAATTAACAATGCCTCAAGTGGTTTCAATCCAGTTGTTTCATCAGCTGTTGTCTCCAACAAAACAGTAGCACTTGATCAAGCTCAGTTACATGTAAAATGGAAACAGTGACTTCAAATTTGTAAAAGCTCTGCTCATGGATTCCACACTACAGCTGTACATTTGGTACTTATCAGTTCTGATGTACTTTCAATTGATACATTTACATTTTAAAGAGATACTGCATGTAACTACATTATAAGGATTGGCACAAATAATGCGACTAATTCCTGTATACACATGTACACTGTATTAATGTGTTCATATGAGAGAACTGTTGTCAGATTAATCGGCTAGTTTCACCTCCTAACTCTCCAAGTTCTGAAATGTGAAAATTTATCAAAAATCAATTTCCAAGGCAGTGGGAAATCAATCTTGAAGGACTGATTAGTGATATAATCACACATGATTGAATTCTATTACACTGCAAAATTAAATTCAAACATTAGGAGACTTGCTGCATGACGGCTTTTTGGTTGTCTGGCTCCAGTGCTTGGGAATTCTTTTGTAAACAGAAAACATCAGAGGATTTATTTTATCTGTCTGAAAATTAATCATGTCTCTTCAGTTCAAACTAGTTTAAAATAAACATGGTTAAAGTCACAAAGGACATCAAAATTTGGTCCTTACAAATGGATTGGAAAATTATGACGGAGAAGTTGCATGTGAAGTCTCCTTGCATGTATATAAAAAGCTTATTATTGTCCTAATTTTTTTTATATAACATTTCCTTACAGTAATATTATACTTGAACATTGTTTGTGATGGGTTGGTAGTTGTAAAAGTAAAAGCCTTTCACAATTTAATTTTGCTCCAAAACAAAAATACATGTTAAGCTAATTTAAACTTGTCAAAATGTTACATGTATTTATTACATTTACTAATTAAACCAAGTGCTTGCTGATATTCTTAAAATGTTTTCCAAAGAACAGGTTAATACAGGCATATTATATTATATTTCTAAGATACAACTTCAAAACTTGTGTGGTGGTTACTTTTTGTTTCCCTCTTTACCATTAGTAATATAACATCAGACTATTCTGGTTGAAAAGGTCAAGAATTTCTGGCAGAATTTCAGCTCTAAGTGGGGTAATCAGTCAGGAAAACAATCACTTAAGGTTACCGTATACCTTTAGAGCACTGCTAAGCCTGGTTCACACTAGCGAAATAACATCATAACAACATCGTCACGAACAACATACAAAGGACGTTATCTCAATGTAAAAAGGACATTATGGTTGTAGTGTGAACATGTAGACATAATGACATATTAGCAACATAACAGCATGAACATAACAACATAAAGATAAAACTGATCTTTTCCTTATGTTGTTATGTTGATGTTGTTATGTCTTTATGTCGTTAGTGTGACCCAGGCTTTAGAGGTGTTTCGCTTCCAAGCAATGTAACGTGTCTGGATTAAACTGTAGATATCTAAATCCCCATATCAAATTAAAACTTATAGAGCTGCCTACCACACTGTAACATGAATTGTCGGCTTTATAAGCTTTAATTTGATATGGGGGTTTGAGTATATACAGTTACAACCAGACACACCTCATTGCTTGGATGTGAGACACCTCTTACTGTAAGTACAGTACTGTAACCTTAGGATATTATTGGATTGTAATGATAATACAGTGATACATATCACCTCAAAAAGTCTTGACCTCATAGTCCAATTGTTGAATAGAAACACAGAAGATGTTCTCTATTTTAAAGCTAATTACAGGATAAAATTCGAATTATGTCCATCATTTAATTATGAACCACTCCACATGTACAGTAGAAGTGGGTATGTCAAAAACTGGGGTAAAGTTACGGGGTAAGGGTGTAATTATCAATTACCATCGAGAGCTAACCCTAAACAGGCCAACCCTCCTCTTTTGGTACTGCCCAAAGAAGCTGATCCCCAGACCAACATTCTAGTTCAGACAATAGAGTGGAATGCACAGTTAACCACTGGATGACTGAAGGCAAGTTTAAGACGCGACTGGTCGAAGAATTAGTCGTCGCCCATACTGCATGTAGATCTGCTATAACTTGGATTCCTTCACCCCTTTGTTGATCGTTTTGGAGATATCTGATATCCCCAAAGCCCGTATTACAATTAATTTCAACTCTCCACGTTGATTATTTCTTACTAGAGAAAAACAGTATTCAACAAGAGATACGGAAATAGGATACTAACCTTGTCTTTTCCACCACACGCACGTGGATACAGAACATCATCAGCGTTCAATGAGAGCTACTTTTGGAGCTAAACGGCTTCTGTTAATTATGTTCCCGTAGTACACAGTGTTAACTATGGCCAGTAATACTTCATCCAGGTTGTTGTTCACATTATAGGCTATTGCACTTATTGTTATCACTAAATCACGAACAACAAGAACCAAAAGTCGGAACAACACTAGTTTTGCAAATGTGTAAAATTCGCCCGACGATGACGGAAGGCTCTCCGTTATTTTGCTTCAAAACAATAATAAACTTTTCTCTTTTCCCGAAATTTTTGCTTCAAAAGTCGAAGTAAT
>Ga0099805_1084292_pt1 | contig 9804 bp, 4 predicted proteins | sample OrbCnscriptome_2_FD_81143 | JGI IMG/M metagenome (GOLD analysis project Ga0099805, IMG submission 81143) | Coral microbial communities from Puerto Morelos, Mexico - Orbicella C B metatranscriptome (Eukaryote Community Metatranscriptome) | ecosystem: Host-associated > Invertebrates > Cnidaria >...
ATCGACTTTGATTGCACAGTCTTGTTCGATAGCTACGTCGCCAATTTGAGTTTGTCGAAGTACCTCACGTACAGGGAGCATCATGAATGAAGTGGAATGTGTGTGCTCTTCTTTCGACACACTTTTAGTCTCTCTTTATTTAGTTGCATTCATAAATCTACAGTAAGCGCTCATTTCATTATGTCCGAGTCCTGCCAATGTACATATGTCAATTTAGAAATGGCCGATTCAACAACGGTTTATTCAGTCGCTATACGTATCGGAAGACGGTATTGCGCTCTACGTCTTGCTATGTATTACAACATAACATAATCTCTAATAACTTCATACTCGTTGTGTTAGGAATAATAGGATCAGTTTTGATATTTATGATTTCATGACCGACCATTTGCCTCCTCGATGTGTATCAAACCTGCTGGATAATTCTGAACTTTCGAACTCTAATTAAGATCTTCTCTTGTTACAAAACAGTTGCGTATACATGTACAAGTTAACCTGTGTGTCTATACCAATGCCACCATGATCTATAACTATCAAACTTAGACCCGAACATGGTTCGTCTTCAATTTTCAAAAACATTGCCTTCCATTCCTTGAAACATTCTCTAACCAGAGTTCGACGAGTAAACTCGAACAGAAAACATCCAAGGGGGAACACGAAGATTTGTCCCATTTGTCAATAAAATGACGAGAAAAAACTCCACGTAGCCAGTCACCCGTTGCTATGCGAACATTCTCTAAATCAGAACATAGTTAGTAGTTAGTAGTAGTCTCCTCTATTAACTACGATCTATGGTTCAGTTTGCGTTACTTGTCGCGGCTGTTTCAATTTATGAAATGACTTGTTTTACTGAATTGTTCCCGAATTTCTCAGTTTCATTGCATTGCATTCACTTCATATGCTCGTCGCAGTCTCGAAATGTTTCAGACTGATCGTGTAAACGAAATTCTGACATTCACTGCTAATCGCTGTCTTTTCTTTTTGATTTCAGAACAGGAAACTGTGGTTTTGAATCCGTACTTGGCAGGAGAGCAAGTTAAAACCACATTTGTCTGGCTGTGCATGTCAACAGGAACTCTGCGTGAGTCTAGTTTTCGAGAAAAAGTCACTCAGCAGGTTTTGTTATGAAATTTTACCGTAGAAAAAGTAAATGCATATCCAACATGAGTAGCCTAGTCGGTTGAAGGATTCAGAAGCAACAAAAATTTTGTACTTTGTTATTTACATAGACAGAAATGAGGGAGTTTAGTAGTCACTCGAAACCAGACTTAAGTTTGGTCACATTCTAGCTCATGTAGGCTTGATAGTCAAGGATGCTGTTTGAGTTTTGCACAGAAAACTGATGCCCGGGGTAGTTCTATCAACATTTACGTCCTCATTTCTGATATTTTGTCGACCGAAAGCCGCTTAAAACAGATAAATTACCGGATAATGAAAATAAGTTTTTAAGTCTTTGACTCAGTTCGTAGCCGAAGGAAGATCAGCTGACTTGTTTGAGTTTTTCGCAAAAAACTGAAGCTCAAGGATCTATTAACATTACGTTCTCATTTCTAATCTGTAGTCGACCGAAAGCCGCTTAAAGCGATGAAAAGATGATGAAAATAAGTTTCAAAGTCGACCACTCCGTTTGTAGTTATAGAGGAGATTAGCTGACTCACCTGATTAATACAATCACGTCAATTACTCATCAGTTGGTTTTCTTTCTCCTGTTCAGACTCGGCTAAGCTAAACTTAAAGGCTCTTGTAACTGTCATGAAGTTTTTTGATCAATTTTACATAAATTCTCAAAGAAGGATATAATGGTTTTATTTATTAAATGGTGTCAGTTGGCTTAAAAAAAACTGAGTGACTTTAAATCATGAAACATTTTCTGATCCCCAAGGATACCTCTGAGTTTTACAAAAAGATATGACGATATCATCTAATCATCTTGACCTAAGCAATGAGATCAAATTTGTTTTGATTTGTCTAAATTATTAGGGTTGTCAGAACAAGCGCCGCCATTTTGAATCCGCCATTTTGAATCCGACGTTGCGACACAAAAGACTGGAGCGAGTCGGTTGCTGTGTACATTTTGGCGCGTAAATTCCGTAGCAAGTTCAATTACCACACGTCATTATCGTCATTATCGAAACACGTTTCTCCCTCTATAAACGGAAAAATCTATGTGATAAGTATAAACCAAATTTGACAGTGAAAATTTTGTTTTCTCTGCGGCAAGAAGACCTTACTTTTCGTTCCTTAAATGAAATTCCAACAAAATAACCGGTGGACTTTTCAATTTTTGTTTCTGTACAAAAATGGATTTACCGTTATTATAATACAGGTTCTTCTAATAACTCTAAAAACTCACATAAGTTTAAAATTTCCGCGGGAGGGCCATATGGGCTAACACAGAGAAAGAGGACAAGTTTTGGTTTATTTGTGATAGGAAGTTTCTATGTTGGAGTCTTGTTTGTTTTGATTGAACTTCTTGACTCTCCTCCGCGAGACATGCTTTGACACCTCCATAAAAGAGTATAATTAATCAGGTATTTATTAGATTAATCAGCTTTTGATCTGGAGACAACAAGGAGCCAAAACACTCCTCTGGTGTAACGCAACAGTTCCGGACTGTTCCACAGACATAAATTGGCTTATTCAACCAAAACTAACGGTATTCGATTGTCGTTCCTACTTTAGAAGACGACAACGACTCTTTTCTAGTGTAAAAACCCTGGCTCAACAATTGTCAAGCTTCAAGAGACCACAAAATTTACGATTTTACTTTAAAAACGTTTCGTGGAGCCTTCTCTAGATTAGCTATATATTATCTCAAGATGTAACTTTTGTGAAAATTATCTTTAAGTCTCCATGCACAGGAAATGATAAGCCTGGAAAATCTTCTGTGAAGCTCGTTGATAGATTTTCCATTCAATGACTGCAGTCTGCATTACTGGAAACTAACATTTCGACGAAAAGTCCAGCACCAACAAAAATTGAATTGTAACATTTTTAGTCTAAAAAAACATAAACTAGACGTAGGTTCTGGCACGGTCGGCGGTAAACATTTGAAACAGAAAGAGAACAAGAAGATTATTGTTGTACTTAAGCTTCCCTGTACACCAATGAGCATTTTATACAATCTTGTAAAAGTTCACCTTTAAAAAAAAAATAACCTAAAAGCATGAAAGCGCTACTCAGTATCTCTCGTATAAATGCGGGCTTGTTTCAACACAGACCAAGTTGCATGCATGACTCTAATGAAGAAAAGATTAAAAAACACATTACAGACAGGCATGTCTTGCATCTCGAGCTCAAACTGATGAAAATACCGATAAGGCGTCGGGATGGCTTATCTCTGACATGAAAAATGGACCGTCAACTTTATTGTGCAATTTTCCAGGTTGTGTACGTTAATATCCCATTTAATTTGCCACGAACCTCTTAAAAAATTACAGAGTTAACCCACCATTCTGTTTCTGCACCTAGACGAAAGGTACAGAATTCTCCGATGGTCGTAGAATACACGTTTTTGTTTTCAGCTGTCAAGTTTCCTAAACCACGGTTATAGCAATCAGTTATGCTGAGTCGAGGCCTTTTTTGAGTCACGTGACTTAGCGTCCCAGAAAGTGACGTCGGACGGCTTGAAAGAGATAACAATCGATTCACTCAGTGTTACAGAATCGAAGCAAATCTATGTATATACATAGGAAATATAGTTGTATATTCTTTTGAAGTTCATTGCTCGGTTATAATTGTTAATAGCTCGATTTGCCTTCAGGAAAGTGTTTTGTCTCCCGTCAAGTGGAATTGCCAAATTTGTGCCCGGAATAAACACAGCTCCATTAAAATTGACGTTCAAATGATTTATGATTTCTCGGTTTTCTTTTATGTGAAATTGCTTGCTGCTTTATCTCTGCAAAGCAGACAGCCTCTTTGCAAAATTTAGCTTTGTTCGCTTTTGTTTAGTTCCACTAAACAAGTTAAGAAATATCCCACTTTCAAAGAAAGGAATTAGGGCCTCCGAGACTGATGCAAACCGCATTGAATTTTTCAAAATGGAGTCCTTGAATTGAACGTAGGTTCAACTGTTTTCATTTCCTACACGCAGAGAGCCCGAAAGCAAAACCTTCGTCGCCGTGCATGCGGGGGCAAGCAAGTAAGAAAGTCGTTTATTTTAACTTCAGACCACTATTAAGCCCATTAAGATGATATTGGAGTGTAGCTCTCGAGGAAAGAAATGAGCTTCTACAGTTATTTGTGATAGGTGTTTGTTTATTCCTGGCTGGGGATTGTTTAGGGAACTATACAGCTTCTGGGGTAATCTCAACTGATCATGATTTGAGTTTCGTCCAGTCTATCCCGCACATCTTTATTTTGCTCGAAAGTTTCAGAATACTTGCTCGATTGGGACGACCAGTTTCGATTAGGAACCATTATGACTCTAGAAACTGTTCTTAGGGTACAAATCTTCAGTGGACTATGTTTTATCAGTTTTCTTTTGTATTGTAGATAGGTCGCCTAAATTGTTTATTTAAGCTTTTTGGACTAAATGTTTAAGCCCTCTACGTTATTGTTGCTAATTTATCATGACTATAACAAATCATCGCATTCAGAAAGAAACTGCTTCAAATACAAGGAACGGGAAAGAATCTTTCATGAAAATCAGCAACTGTATTTCACAGACGTGTGTAACTCTCAGATAACATGATGTAAATCACAAGGTGGCTATGATTGCAATGTTCACTGAAGAAATGCCTGCATTATAATAACTAACCAAAACGACTTATTAATGCAGTATTACCTTTTTTCAATTTTAAAAATGGCCATTGTTGTTGTTGCTTCGAGCTTCGTCTTGTTTGATTCCAAACGTTACATCGAATTGAAAACTGGTGCGCGAAGATCTACTCGTGAATATTATTTTCTGAATAATTATTTAAGTTTATTAAACATACCTATTTCGTGCGTTGCGTTTTAGCAATTTCTTTCGCTGGAAACTTCAAATATGAAGATTTTGTTCGTTACCGTGATAGTAACAAACTAAATTTAATACGGCGTATATAAACCAACCGAGAATTGTCACTCATGGCATGTTCTTCAAATGGGCGCTAATTAACCTTTGTGTTTTAGATTGAAATGCTTTTGACTTATATGAATTACCATTTATTAAATTAGGAAATGCCTTTGCTTTTCCTGCAGTTAATTTTCAAAGTTTCATCAGTTTTAAGACATTATGTTGCGCATTTCAGGACATCTTTTGAAACACGAGAACAAATTATTTCGCTTCTTGCACCCGCGTCAGGAATGGAAAACCTGACGCTCAGACAGAATAACTTCGGCAAAAAATACTTCTAGAATTTACTTTTGGTAATATTTCTTTGCCTATCAAGACCTACATAAATCTTATATTGAAAATAGTTTCTAGCAAAAGTGGTAGAATATAATTTTAGGTACATTAGTTTATCTGCTAGACATTGACAGAAAGTTTTGATTTATGACCTATTTTCGCAGGCCAAGAATAATCTTTAAGTCTGCGGGCAATCACACAATGCATTCGACTGCACATTGAATTATTTTAACAGTTAGCATAGGATAATGACTGTAGTTTCCACTTGTAAAGTAAAACATTTGAACCTTTGAGAATGAAATAAAGATGGTTTAGTTAAAAGTGTTTGTGTAACTGAGTTGTGAGTTATCGAGTGAGGTAAGCATAAATGGCTGAATCGCAAGCATGTGCTTGCTCTAAAAACTTCAAGTTTATTCTGTATGTCTCCCACCATCCCAAGAAAAATGTTCTAAATTTCATTTAATTCTTATCTTGTGTAAATAATCGTGATATTTGGCATGAGATGAACTGAGCGTGTTTGTTTCGTCTGCACCAGTGGACATTCCGACAAGATGGCCGCCAAGCTACTTTCAGTGATTTATTAGTTTTGACACATCTCAGACGAGTGTCTTTAAACGTAAAAGGCATTTAATTTGGATTTTGATACTAAAATCTTTAAGGAAATTATTACTAAAAGATCAGCGGAAACAGCCCACAAAACTAAATGCCAGTGGCAAATATAGAAACAGGAATGTCGAGGATTCGGTAATGAAAATTAATGGCCCGTTTTTTATGATCACGCAGGCGTTCCTAATTCATTGTTGCTAGTCAAAAATGTTGTCAGTGTTATAAAGTGCAGAAGTAAAAATCCTGATTTTCGGCGGACAGCGTAAAGAAGGAGCCACAGATGAGCGCTTACCGCAGGAATAAAATGCCAATTGCGAAGAAATGACATCGAAAAGGACTTTGCCTCGTGTTTAACTTAGCTGAAAAAAATCTTAATTTTAGACAAGGAACCTATTCCTTGCCTCCCTGCTCAGTGGCAACAATGATTTAGGGTTCTTAACACTGATAAAGATGCTTTGTAATCAATAGACATGTGCAACTACAAAGATCGCTCCCAAAATGAAACATACTTCTACTGACCTCGTGCTCGGTTGATACAAAAACAGAACACAATCAACACAGCGAAAATTATGAAAAATATAGTTTATTTCTAACGCAACAATACATGTCGCTAAATCTTAGTGGAACGTAATTGATAGAGTAATTTTCTAAAGGCTATAAGAACAGAACGCCAGAATGTCCTTGAAGAGCGAACTTCGCGCCATCTTGGCTGGTGGTATAAAAGAATGCCACTAACAAGATAGCGGGAAGACCAAGGTGCAATTTTCTAAGCTGTCAGAATCTCTTTAAAAAGCTGAAGGAGTCGCACTAGCTGTCTTAGCGAAACAAAATACGTTTGCAGTGATTTACGGTCACAGGGGAACTGGCTGTTTTAATCTAAGTGTTTATTGTAAGGTATAGATTGAATATTTGTACAAATTCCACGATGCGCGAAGGCAACGAGCAAAAATTACGTTCAATAAATAAATGTCTTAGATCAGGAACTCTCGGTATAAAAGCTCTTCTCAACAACATTCACACCTTTAACAAAGAGAAAGGAAATTTGGTGTCGATTGGCTTTTTCAGAAGGATTAACACTGGATTACAAATGTGTGAAGGCGGAAAGCACTGATCTTTACTAACAAGAGTTCCTTCCATTAAATAACGCTCTGATTCACGAGGTTACGACAATTAACGTACCGCAGCGAGTCCAGGGAACTGATTGACCCTCGAATTTAAGCGAGATTCCTTGTCATCTTGTTGTTGTTTTAGGTTCTTCCTACAAGTGAAAGTTGTCCGCTTGGCAGGCTTGGTGAACGGGCGGAGAATGGCAGAGAGGGGAACATGACATGTAGTGTCGTTGTGATCCTTGTGTATCGTTTAAATGTTCTTTAGTTTTTCCTGATGATGAATCGTTGACTTTGTCGTCTTTCTTCCATTTCATTCGACGGTTTTGGAACCAGATTTTGACTTGCCTCTCAGACAGACTTAGTGTCTTGGCGATCTCGCTTCTTCTAGAACTGCATAGATATTTGTTGAAATGAAATTCTTTCTCCAACTCTAACAGCTGCTTGTTGGTGTAGCTCGTTCTATGCCGCTTCGCTTGCCTCTGTCCTGCAAGTAAAAAGCAAAGAAACCATTACATCGCGCCTTAAAACAGCAAATTTCTGATAGTAAAGATAATTTATATCATACACGAAAGGGCATGATCTCTAACTAAAACATGTCTAGTAACTGAATAACTGCGCAGACACCCTCGCGCGATCTAGGTTCAACAAAGAAACTTTCCACTTTGAAAAAGAATGACCTAAACGAAGAATCGAGCTTTCGCGTTTCTTACTTTGTTATTAATTGCTTCCCCTCTTATTTGGGCAAAGTTCAAGTTTTGTTTTCGTGGTCAAAATCGATTCCACTTCAGTTGTAATGGTGGCCTTTGTTATTCAATTGGTGCAATGTTCCAAATTTAAACAATCCTTCTCGCCAATGAAAACGTTTCATTCGCGAAACAATGTCAACTAGATGTTTGCAAACACGCTCTTGCGTTGCATGTTGCGATAGAATGTCAACATTTAATCTTTCGTTACTATCTACCCACTCGCTAAGCAACGAAATTCTAAAGACGAACTTCATTAATCACCAGAGAAGACAACGTACTCTTCAAACCTCCGCCCTATTACTGACAGAAAAGATACTCCTCAATAACAGACGAACGGAGCATAATTTTAGAATCTCGAAAATGTCACTCATTATTTGCAGTTTAAACCATTTATCCACCGTGCGACCATTGACTAAAGGAAAAGAGGGATTAGTTTGTTCCGCTGGTTTCCAACCCGCAGCAAAACTCGAGATTAAGTCCCGCGCTAAAGAGCCACGGACAGGCTGTCCGAAAAAAGGGAAGGTTATCAGTTTTTCTCAGAAAGGTGACATACCAAATCCAAACTCTGACTTGCCGCCTTTCTTCGATTTCATCCACGGATAAATTGGCTGAAGGAGATAGTCTGGAATCGGTGTTGTGTGATGAGACATGGAAGCCCTTGCATCTCCCGCACTACTGCTCTGCCGTGATGGCGCGCAGTTAGAACTCTGAATACCCGATCTTCGGGTTGTAACGTCCAAGAAGGGAAAATAATTCCCTGTCAAACTGATTTGACGCTCAAATTGTGAGGACAGCTGTGAAGTGTATTGCTGGGCATAAATCTCTGCCGAGCTGGGATAAAGCGATGGATGGGCCATGTTTGTCGAAGATGATTTATATGGACCTGACATCTTAACCCTTAACAACATGAGTTATGACAAATAGACTAGTGCAAGAACTTTTTCACTGCTTCACGTGACCCATTTCGACCAATCAGATTCGAGTAGCACGCTGAGTTCATGACCTCGGCGTTCTCTGGTGCAGTGCATTTGTTAGGAAACTTTCATCCACATATCAAGCCAGATCAACTCGCTAAATACACCAGCGTACATCTAAGTGATGATAAAGTCATGTAATTTTGCACGCGTTGCATGCCACTATTTCCAGCCCTTTAATCTCTGGATTTCAAAATCTAAAGCACTTTATTTATATTTTCACCATATTGAAACGTTTTCCAGGGGCTTGCTGAAACATAACACGAAGAACAAGTGTTGCGATAACCTGCAATAAATCTCCGAGCAATTGAGTCATAAATTTCCGTCAAGCGATTTGATTAATGTCCTCTCGCGGAAGAAAACGCCATAGGGCGGCGCCAAACCACTAGCGGCCCGCGTCTATTTCAGCACATGATACAAACGGCATCTTTTGTCGCGCGTTTCGAATGGAGTCTCTTTGGCGCAGGCCCTTTGCATATGTGGCATCACCCGTTGACGCATGATTAATAACCTGCCAAAAAAGTTTCACCGCGAACAGTCTGACTTTCTCAGCCGCGTGCGTGTTTCACGATGTAAATAAACACCTCGAAGGAGTTGCCCCAAGGTTTTTCAATCAGCGCTGAAAAATGACCGACTACAGACGGACGCAAGTGAAGAATCGATGAGTTGAAAAAGAGAGAAAATTTTTGAGGCTCATCACAACTTTTAATTACGATGTAAGAAAGGTCAAAGACTCGCCCTTCAAAACAATTACAATTGACTGAGTTTTCTTTCTAGGAGTAGCCGAGTTTATTGGCCATCACAACATGACACAGTCAAATGCACTTAAACTGAAAGCTCGCTTCCTATTAAAGCTTAGAAGAATCGTTTCCTCACACGAGATGAAATCTTGAGAAATTTCTCTTACTTTGATCTTTATTGTTTGTTATTTTTGGTCTCAGTACCTTTCCGATCGAGATAGTATTTCCCCTTTGAAAATTTATGACCTGTGAGTAACGATATAAAAGGGGTCAGGCCCATTTGCAACGAAGAGAAAAATC
>Ga0099805_1255905_pt1 | contig 9754 bp, 9 predicted proteins | sample OrbCnscriptome_2_FD_81143 | JGI IMG/M metagenome (GOLD analysis project Ga0099805, IMG submission 81143) | Coral microbial communities from Puerto Morelos, Mexico - Orbicella C B metatranscriptome (Eukaryote Community Metatranscriptome) | ecosystem: Host-associated > Invertebrates > Cnidaria >...
TACAGCAAGTACCAAGCACCTTCCATAACATCAGAACAAAGGCTTATTTTCTCCCACAATGTCGAATCTGTGGGAATTGCTAAAAAGCTGTACAATGTCTTCTTTGCATACACATCATTGTCTGAAAAACCAGGCAGAGAAAAAGAACTTACACTAAACAGGCATAAATAGGCACGAAAAAAGCTAAAACTATGTGCATTTCAGTACTTCTAAAAACCCACGACAGCGTCACGTTTCCTTCCATCCTTCCATAAAAAAAATAATCATAATAAAATAATATTGTGACTTCTAGAAGTTATGACCAGTGCAAAGTCAAATTATCGTAATGTTCCATTCTAGGCAACTCTCCTTAATATCATATATGGTTGTGTTTCTTACTTTCTGGGGAAACTTACTACTTTTAGCGGGTTGCTACCTTCGTGTGGTGTAACTGATTTACCCCCAAAACCCCTGTTCTTGAATCATGGAAAATCGCTTACATAGCAAAGCCTAAATTGCATTATCAACATTATATTAAGTGCTACTATGCCAAAAAAAAAACATACTAGGGAGCTTACGATCCTGGACACGAGGGCTCTAAAATGCAGCCGGAAGTAAATTTTTACAAAGAAGGTATGCTTTACGTACGTAAGTCGCACTCCTTCTTGTGTCACGTCACTTCATGAACGTGAAACTGGAGGTTTTGGCTTTGCAAATACACAAGTCTTTTTCCTAACAATTTTTGCTAACTAGGAGGCTAAATTTATCGCCAAGTCTGCCGATTTTTGAACCGATGCATATTACTTCTCGTATAATCAATTAGCCAAAAATTAATGTCGGAATTGCGTTCTTTTCTCCTTTTTTCGGTTTGGCAAGAAAATTCTTTCTTCCGAGGAAAGTAAGCTACTTCCGTCCGGCGCAAGATAAATGAAGACAGTTGTCTGGTATTTCACTTTCACACTTTAAAAAGATACTGATTAACAGCTTCATTCTGTTGCGCATGTTTCAATTTGCAGTTCGTTTGCAATTTGGCTCCAATACATGCCATCAACTAGTTTTTTTCTTTGGATTTGCTTTTGCGTCAAGATACGCAGCAGTGCTCAGTATATTGACAATCAAATGAAATCTTCAGTTGAGCGCAAAGTCTTTTTATTTCATTAAAGATGTTGATTAACTTTAAATTTATGACTTCAAGGTTTTTATTTAAAACAAAGTGTATATACACATTATACCAACTTTTTTGAAACTGGCCCCTCCAGGGGGGCTTTTGGATAAAGCACCTTCCCTAACGTTTCAAACTCATCCTTCATTAACCTTAAAACAAAATCAGTCATGCTGTTGCTGTTGCTGTTATGGTTACGGAGGTTTAGACTTTTGTCGATAGGGAACCCATTTCCTTGAATGGGGCGTTCTGACTATAATCATGCAGTGAAGTTCCGTGAAACAGTCTGCAAGCCCGCAGCCAGTACTGCCAATCGTGTGACCGAGGTGGGGTGGGATGATAGACCAAACCAGCCACGTGCAGTCAAACAGACCCTTAAGTTAAACACCCCTGACAGAGGAAGACACCATGTCATTGCTGCCCTCCACATGTAAAATGACATGGGACTGTGGTTACAATGTGAAAATGTTCGTTCCAGTGCTTTACACCACGATATCTTGGGGGCTAGCATCTCGAAATAAATAAAACATCACAAGAGCAGCTGCTAAGGAAATTGAGTCACAAAATTAAGAATGAGGAAATTAAGAATGAAGCTTTCACTGAACGAGTAAATCAAAAGGAAAAGCAAAGCCAACCAAAGAAAAATCAATTCAAAGAACCCCATGCTATCCTTGGACTTATGCTAACTCTACAATAACCATACAATTCATCAACCTCAGGTTTGCATCCATCAGTATTATTTTGCTAACGTCAATACCATATCTAGGTTGTCTTCCCTGTGTTTCGTCCTCAAGACCACATCATCCACTTTCAACAAATGGAGTATGAACTCTTCCATTTAGACTTTGTCAGCGTCAGGAATTTGGTCTATGCCGACAAAGGAAACTCGTGTTATTTTAACAAACTGGTTTAATCTCACTTCTCTCTTTCTACAACTCTCTGTTGAAAAGCTCAAAGACAACTCATACATGTGCGATAGTTCAAAGTTCAGTGATCACGCGCACGGTGCATGTGATAATAAACACAACGGTAAAGGTAGGTAAAGCACTCGTTGAGATTATAGTTCCTCTTGTTGAGCAATATCCTTAATATGCTGTGCTGCAGAAACAGCCGCAACACGTTTGGGTTGAAACTCTCAGACTGTTGAATCAAGCACTGATACTCGGCATTCCTGGTAACTGTCACACGGCAACTCCATGGGACACAACTGTTGGATTGCTCGCTCAAGGAATGATTTCCCTGCCCTCAGTCTTGCTGCACTGACAACACCATCTCTGCCCTTGATAAGCTTGACTACAATCCCGCGGTTCTATTTCCCTCTGTTCCATTCGTCACCTTGAATCAGAAGGACGTCTCTGGTCTTAATCAGCAGTTTTCCTTCCTGGTGGTTGAGGTTATGCCTTTCTCAAAGGCTCCTTATGTACTCCTCGGTCCATCGGGTCCACATAACATCCTTGCAGTGACGGAGATACCTTGCACGCTTCCTTAAATCCTTGCTTTCAATTGCATCAGGATTGTCTTCTGCAACTGATTGGGTTGACCAAACATCATAGCATGTGGTGTCAGGGTGGGTAACATCATCTAGATAGGTAAGAGGACGGTTGTCAAGTGTGATTTCAATGTGTAGGATAACCTCTTCTAGCTCACTCCACACGAAATTCGTCCCCCAATAGACTTGTAGAAGGCTCGCTTGAAGAGTCCCACCATCCCCTTGAACTGACTGCGCCACCGCGGTGCTCGGCTCAGTTTAAACTACCATGTGATGTGCTGGTGTGCCAGGTAGTCCTGCATCTTCTCGTCTCTCATGACGCCCCAACCATTTGGAGGCTGCAACGAAACGCTTTCCATTGTCAGAATACACCTTTTGTGGCCTCCCTCTTCTGGCTATGAACCGCTTGAAGGCTTTTATGAATTCTTCAGTGGTTTGGTTGCTTAACAGTTCCAGGTGGATAGCTCTGGTCAGACTACAGGCAAACAACAGGATGTAAGCTTTACGATCTCTCCTCTTGTTGAGTCTGTATGGTATTGGGCCAGCATAGTCCATGCCCAGCACTTGGAAAGGGACTGACCCCATGGTAAGGTCAATTGGCAGGTTTCCGGGTGGTGGACTTCTTAAGGTCTTTGCTTGGAACTTCTTGCATCCAAAACAACCATTGATGACTTTCTTGGTCAACTTCCTCAGTCGAGTTATCCAATAATCACTTCTGATAAACGCCATTGTGCGACCAACTCCCCCATGCAACGTCAGCATGTGCGCATCTTTAACCAACTTCTCTGACAACACTGCACTCGGTGGTAAATAGATTGGATAATTTTCTAGTATTCTGCAGTGACACTTGTACAACCTGTCGCTGTTCTTTTGCAGGTTGAGGGTGAGCTTGTCTTCTTCGAACTTTTCTGTTCCGCTTGAGCTTTCTTGCGCTCTTTGAACCCACCACTGGACTTCCTTATCGGTCTCGGATGTCGTCAGAGGGCCCATGAGTCTCGCTGATTTCTTCTGCTTACAATTGTTCAAGAATCGTTTTTCAGAAGCTGTTTTTCTCTAAAACTTCATCAAGGTCGTCCTTGGTCTCCGCAATGGTGGCAAAGATCTCTTTCATAAGTTTGGCGTCCACTTCAGTTTCTTTGTTTGGTTCTGTAAGTATGTCACCTGACCAATGATCAGGCTCTGTCAACCATTCTGGCCCATTAATCCATAGCTTGCTTAGCTTGTCTGCTTGGCGACCTCTACTGCCAATATCAGCGGGATTCTGGTCGGTACCAACATGTCTCCATTGAATGTATTTCATATCTTGTTCACTCATTAGCCACAAAATGTTTGTAGGCACTGCCTTCTCTGATCCAACATAGGGCCACAGTACTATCCAGCCATCCATGGACTGATCTAACTGGCTGGCCTTCTAGGGTGTTCTTCACATTTTCTACAAGGTTCGCTGCCATGTGTGCAGATACAAGTTCTACTCTAGGAATGGTCAGGCCCTTCTTCGCCAGGCGTGATTTTGCTCCCAGTAGCCCTTGGTTGACACCGGAAGCTTGATGGACCACTGCATACACGGCAGCTGCAGTTCCAGCCCCACTTGTGTCTCCGAACGTGTGTAAATCGATCGCTTCAATAGTTTCCTTAAAGCCTACCAAACTGCGTGGGACTTGAACGTGGTCTGGAAGGCTCCTCCCAATTTTTTTTCACTGCTTCGAGACGGTCTCAAGTACTTTCTGGTCCCATGGGAGGTGTTGGTCACAGACTTCTCGATACAAAAGCTTCCCCACAAGTGATACTGGTGAAGCTACACCAAGTGGGTCATAAACTGAAGCAAGGAAGCGCAACATTTCTCTCTTAGATACTTATGGGAAGGCCTCTCAGAATGTGACAGCGATGGTGTCTTCAGTTTTGTTCCATGGTAGCCCCAACATCTTGGTTTCTCTGGGTTTGACTCCATGTTCTTCCTTGGCATAGCTTTGTTTCCTGTCTTCTGGTTCACTGCTTCCTTCTAACTATGCCTCGTTTGAATGCCATTTGTGTAACTCTAACCGTGCTTCTCCAAATACTGTGACGGCCGATTCTTTCAGCTTGCACACCTTCTCTGTTGTTTCTCCACCGGTGATAACATCGTCAACGTATAGACTCTTCTTGATTTCTTCTACTGCACTTCGCTATCTTTCTTTCATACCTTCTAAGTGTTGATGCAATGTTCCCTCTAACGAGAGTGGTGACCGGACAAGTCCAAACAATGCATGGGTATATCTCAAAACTTCTACATTCAACATTTCCTTGTCCTTGATCCAGTGAAATCTCAGGGCATCTCGATCCTCCGATTGTATACGGACTTGTAGGAACGCCTGCTTGAGGTCACCTGCCAAAGCTACAGGTTTCAATCGGTTTCTCACCAGAATGTCCCACAGCAAGTTTTGGAGGGGTGGTCCCGTCACTAAGCAGTCGTTCAATGACGGACGTCTTTCTTTTGATATAGCTAATGCATCTAAGACGACTTGCAGTTTGGTGGATTCTGCAGACTCTCTGACAACAGTCTTGTTGCGGGATGTAGAATTCTCTTCCCACTGGATCTGAAGACACTCTCTCTAGGATTCCATTCACCAACTGGTCTTGAATAACTTCATCATACTGGGCCAGAAGGTTAGGCTCTTTCTGCAGTTTCTTGTAGAGGCTTTCCAGTCTTCTCAGACTTCCCTGTTTATTGTTTGGGACGAGATCATGACCATGTTTCCATAGTAACCCTATTTCATACCATCCTTCGTCACTGCGCTTGATTGCTCCTTAAAATCATTGTACACTAATTGCTGATCACCGTCTGGCCTGTCCTGAAGACTTAACACGTCTAGACTGCATAGCTGTGCGTAATCACTGGACGAGGTTCTAGAGAGATAAATGCTCCCCATGAGTGCTTCTTTTCCAGCCAACATCATTGTCCATCCCAGTGAGATTAGCTCACCAACTGGTTCTCCCAACTTTTCCAATCTGTAGCGTTGTGTCAGACTTAATCCTGGAGTACTCTCTTGCACCCAATATCAAATGGATGTGTAACTCTGGCTTCTTCCTCATCATTCATGACTACTCCCTGCGGGTGGGGGGTACTGGTGGATTTTGTCAGCATATCTTGGGTTAGGGATGGTCAGCAGAACACTTCTATCTACCTTACTGACTGATGCGGCCATGTTAAAATCTCCCACGATGCTTGAAACCTTGACATCATACTGATAAATCTTCTGGTTAGTCCAACACATCATCATGTCAATTCTCTTGTGCTCCATCCTAGACGCTTGTTTTCCAAGTCGCTTGATAAGAGCTGCCCCAGTGTCCAGTAATACTCATCATTTTATGCCGTCTACATGAACAACCATGACAGGGTAAATGACTGCTCCTTTGCCAGTGGCTAGCAACATCTGTTGGGAATCCCTATCACAGATTGATGTGTGTTGTCCGCCATTACATTTTTGGCAATTTCTAACGATATGACAGTCCGCAGCCCGGTGCCTTGAACCAGTGCAGTTTTAAAACACAACCTTTTCTCACTGAGGAACTTTTTCCGTAGTGCTACGCCTACTTTCTTGTCACAGTCGACTGATTTGTGCTCGCTCATTTCACAGTACACAAAGGGTCTTGTTTTCCATCCCTCTTGCCTCGAGTTAAACACTCTGTCTCGTTGCTTAGGGAATTTAAGCGGTGGTTTGAATGGCAGTTTCAATGACGGTGGTTTCTCGTGGTTAAGATCTTCATCAGGCTTTGGCGGGTTCCTCACGGTCCACTTTCGCAATGCCTCGACAAGCTGCTTTCTTTCCATTCTTTCCAATCATCGTCAGATCTCACTAAATCTCCTCTAATTCCTTCAGTGTTCAGTGTCATCCTTATGTAACCATTCATCTCCCCGAGTTTGCCCATTGCTTTAAGTGCTTGACCGTTTGAACATAGTTTTTCATAAAACTACAATACCTTGTTTAGATTTGCTCAGTAAATCACGGGAAGTGACATGATGCTGTTTACATAGGCATTTACGATCTCGCTCTCCTTTCCAAATTTTGTTTTCAAAATATTCTTTGTTCATTCGTAGCTTTTGGTGGTGAATGGGAGGCCATCTATGGACGATCGAACTTGAGCCTCCAAAAGCTCCTTAAGGTAGGAAAACTTTGTGATCTGTAAAACATTTGCCGAGTCAACTTCTGCTGCGAATTGGCCCCAAAACTGCAGCCAGTCGGCAGGTATGCCTTGAACTTGGTGATGACAAGTTTTGGCAGCTTTGCGTTGATGTTTTGCTCTTTTTTCTCTTCAGTTTTCCTTTCATATTTTAGCTTTTACTCCAGTTTAGCTTTTTCGAAACGCATTTCCTCGTCATACCTTTTCTCCCTGAGCTGTGCATCGTGCTCCTCCTTTTCTTTCTCTTTGGCCTGCATTTCGACATGTTTGCATTCCTTGATAGTTAAGTCGAGCTGGTCGATTGCCTTCTCAAACACACTTGCATGCTCTTCAATTTCTTTACCCTGTTCCACGATTTTGTGCTCCTCCTTTTCTGCCTCAAACATCAGTTCTTGAATTTGGTTTTAAGGTCATGGACTTCTTCCATTTTCTTCTTCAAAGCGTTTTGTATTCTCTCCATCGATAGAACCACTTTATCCTCGATCGCAGTGATTGCTTGTCCTTGCAATAGGTTTGAGGGTTTGCAGTTTTGTGTTGACCACTTTCGTGTGCTGATCGATTGTTTTCGCCATCCTTCTTTGATCCTGGTGGGGTCACCACTTTTGTTGGGAATTTGGTCTATGCCGACAAAGGAAACTCACATCATTTGAACAAACTGGTTTAACATCACTTCTCCCTTTCTACAACTCTCTGTTGAAAAGCTCGAAGACAACTCATACAAGTGCGATAGTTCAAAGTTCAACGATCATGTGCATGGTGCACGTGATAATCAACACCGTTAATCTTACGTCACGGAATACAATTTTCTGGTTGTGACATCAATTTGTTCACTCCACCTAATCGATTACATCTGGTAGGTACCATTAGTGCAAATTACACCAAGCAACAGTCATTTTAAAATGACAGTCATGGTAAATTTGTAACCTCTGGGGGTAAGCAATCATCAAGTCAACCACTTACCATCTAGGTGTTGATTCCATAGCACTACTAAAGAGAGCAAGAAAATTCGTTCACAGAAGAAGCTAGGAATTGCAGCCTTCTACTCAGTGTTTACAGGGCGAGAGTTGAACACAAGCTATTCTGCCAGTTGTGTGGATGTCTTCAGGTTGAAGCCTTGTAGGTCACTGAGGCCGTTAAAAAAGTTCGGACTAAGGTGCACATGCTGAAAAATCCGGAGCTCTGATAAATCGTCTTAAACGAAATGGAAGCCCATGGCAAACAGTTTGGTCAGATACTGGCTGATTTTTTGCAATTTCTAACAAATGCCAATTGGAAAGTACAACTGCACAAAGGGAGGAGAGCTCTCTACAACACTCTCTAACACTAGTTCAACTAGAGGTTCCCCCAGCACTAAGTACAGGCAGTGGATAAATGAATGAGGGAGCAGTAAGTAAATGACTACTGAACAAAAAACTGGCCACATTGAAGGAACCATTTTAACAATAAGAGGTGTCTCTAAAGATTGCACAAGGAAAGTTCTGGACTCTGCACCTAGAGAAACCTTGGAAGCCCAGCTAAACTTCAGCTCTATTGTGCAATAGCACACATGGCCTGTGAGGCTATGATGCCTTTAAATAAGACAATTACAGTATACGGCAAGTAATAACAGAACAAACAAATTTGATTTCTTCAAATCAGACCATGCAACCAGGCACTACAATCATCGTAATTTATTTAAAATGATTTTCCAGGAGCTCTCACTATCTCAGCAGGGAGAAGAAAAATCAATCACACAATTGCCCATCCTTTAAGAGAAAGACAGAGTGTACTGCAAGCGTACGTGTAGAATGAACACACTCGCACAGAGAGTTATGGCCTCCATGCAAGGACTGTGTTCTCAGGCGTTCTTGTCTTCCTTCAAACAGATCTCTGTCGATCTTTACCAAGTAGGGAGGACAGAACGCCAGACAGAAGATATATCTTGGTCTATTCACCTGCCACGCTACAAGAGTAGAGCTATCAATGGGTAGAGTAATCGCTTTGACAAAACATAACATGACAAAGTTGCATGAATCAAAGGGTTCAAGGGTTAATTGTTTATGTGGGAGTCCGAAGTTGCAATGTCAATACCGGACTTTGACAGAGGGCTTAAGTTAACACTGGAATTCTGATTAACGGTAAACGGTGGACGGTACTGGAAACGATTGCTACCATGATATCTCGAGGTTTGAAGGCTCCTTACAAGACCAGTAACTATGACAAAAAATGCTCCAACCCGAGTAATTGCTCTGAGAGGAACAATGTTTTTTTTTTTTTTTCAGCCTGTACTTATTACTTACATGTACGTGTATCTTGGATTGAACGTTTTACTTTAGATCTTGCTGAGATTGTTATGGATAATTGCCATAGACATCCCTTTTCAAAATTGTGTTACTATTTCCTGATAAAAATAGTTTTCCTGACTAATTAACTGCGAAATGCCTGGTAAGACAGCAGCCTCCAGCTCCCCCCTTACAGCTGTCGTTTCCACCCATTAATTTTAGACTGCTCAGCTTTCTTCGGCAATGTTATTGAAGAACGTTTGTTCTGGACACCAGCGGGTGAAAGACAATGGGGAAGGCCTAGAAGTAACTTGGAGAAGGTCAGGAGAGAAATAACTTAAATTTAATCAACTGACTTGGAGTAAAATCCAAAAAGTGTACCAAGACCACTCCCACTGAAGAAAGACTGCAAAGGCCTCATGGGTCCCATGGCATGACAAGGACTGATGATGATATCCGTTGGTAAATTTTGTTAAAATTAACGGGTAAAGTTTAGAGCTCCCCACAGAATCCCCCTGTTTCAGAGGTAGGCCTTCTTTACAACATGCAATAACAATACACGTCATGCAATATGTATTCTCACCAATAGTCTTGTAGATGTGAGATGCAATTTCCTGGGCTCTAGCTTGAGTAAGATCATCAAAACTTGAGAGTGGAAACAAAGACTGCAGGCGTTTCACTATCAATCCAAGCTCTTTAAAGTCT
>Ga0099805_1225201_pt1 | contig 9720 bp, 11 predicted proteins | sample OrbCnscriptome_2_FD_81143 | JGI IMG/M metagenome (GOLD analysis project Ga0099805, IMG submission 81143) | Coral microbial communities from Puerto Morelos, Mexico - Orbicella C B metatranscriptome (Eukaryote Community Metatranscriptome) | ecosystem: Host-associated > Invertebrates > Cnidaria >...
ACACCGCGCAACCAGTCGACCCCACCGCCCGAAGAAGACCAGCAGCAAGCAGTCGAAACGCCGCGATCCACCTGTCAAGCGACCACATCGCGAGACAAACGACAATACACTTTATTATAACAAATTAATTTCCGGGGAGGTAATTAGCGTTGCAAAATGTCCTTAAAGATAACAAGGTGTTGATTTCAGAGAGAAACAATGAAAATACTGTTTGTTGTCTGGGAGCCAGTAAAGACCGGGGCGGGGTACTCCCAGAGAAGTTGGGTGGGGGTGTGCGGCCCACTTCCCAAAACCCTTACCCTATTAACGACCAAAATCTGCGATTTTTCCTACCCTATTCATGACCTGGTCAAAAATTCAATACCCTATTTATGACCGTTGCAGCTGGCGCAGTTGTCTTAAACTTACGTCATGAAGGGCTTTTGTTGACGTTCTTATTGAAAATGAAGAAAAAGTAGCTTCTTCTAAGAAATACACCCAATTATGGCAGAAACAGCTGAAAAACCCTACCCTTTGGGGCTGCACATATCTATATAGCCAATATAAGGGAGTACCCCCCCCACCGCCCAGGTAAAGACACACCAAATATTCGTCATCTTTGGCGAGTCATCTTTCTCGGGGAGTAAGAAACTTGTCCTCTGCGGCCAACCTTTGCAGTTTGTAGGATCTGCAGAGTGCCTTTAACTTAAGCTTTAACTTAAGCTTGTGCCTTAACAAATTCGTTGACTTTTCACTCAACATTGTTTTGTGTGAATTTCTTGAGAATGAACAGGTCATGCAGTTCAAAACCTTATCAAACTATACAGTGAGATTTTGATCATAGACCTAACAATTAATTTTTGTGAGTTATACCTGTTTGCTTATTCGAAGAAAATGCGCTTTAGGGGTTTGTTTTTAACCACTCATTGTCATCTTTAGATTTTTCTGCATGACTGAAACCCGTCACTTCAATGTTTTAAGCCTGTTGTCCGTTGCCAATATAATTATTTTAAACGTAAGCGAGTTGCATGAACCGAAACAAAATTAAGTGTTAAAAACAGCCTGTCACACGGCAAACTGAATAAAATAATGGTTACATCTGCAACAGCATATTGGAGAACACTTACTTGAGCTCTGAAAATGCAGGCACAATGAACAAGTTGCATTTAGTGGGAGTCATGTATTGTAGGTTCATTTTGTTTGAGGTGATAGTTGATTTGGCCTGCACCCTCGTGAACTAAATGCTTGCAGATTATCTTGCCATAACCAATAAGTCTTAATGAAAGCCTAAAAGCAGAACTGGTTGAAAAACAAAATGTTTTGTTAATCAGAACCTACTTTCATCCACAAATCCCTTTGCCTCTTAGGCAGACACTCAGTATCGCACATTCCTCCTATATTGTGTGACTGCATAAGAGGCTACTGATCTTTTTTTTTGTTTTAACTTATTCATTTCTTTACTTGTGACAATAGTTCTCACATCCCCGTTGATGAATGAACTCAAATTCCTTTTACAAATACCCCTTATAAATATATCCCAATTTTACTAGTGCCAGCAAAAAGAAACGTCACCGCTTCCGCATGCATTGTGTCCCGTTTATTTATATCTGCTGCAAGTTTAATGTTGTACTTATATAGGGCAGTGCAATTTTCCCGGCATTGAAATACCCCATCTGATACTTTATCTCGCTTGCAAGTTGTGCAGTTCTGAGAACTAGTTCCATCTGCCAAGGATACCAGACCCCAGTTGTGCGACTACCCTTAAACAACGTCAAATGAGAGCTGGCCAGTATTTGAGAGTAATTCATCTGGCATATATTTACTCTGCTCAATGTCAATATATTGAATTCTGTGATATCCACCAATTGTGAGCCGCCCCAGGAAGTGAAAACACTCTTACATTCCTCATTTCCTATTTAGCATGTCAGATCAAGGAGCAGTCGATGAAGTCTATTTAGGTGGGATTTGCACCCTTCATAGCAGCCTAGGTTTTCCCAATCCCTTCACTGACACTATCAAATTGTAGCAAACCTTGCGCAGCGTTGAGAGGGAGCATTTCGTCCCAGCAAAGCAAGCGCGCCGCATATCACATTTGAACTTCTGTGTTATTTATAATATTATCTCGTTGACCACACCAATACCAAAGATAGTGATGACAACAGCCCATTTCTTGATACTCTGTGTCAGTGAGTGATTTCACTGTTACCAACTACCCAGCTTGCCAAGATACCCAGGGCTTGAAAAAAACTTGAATTCCAGCTTGGCCTTGGGACAAATAGCTCTCAAATTTTGCTTGTCCAGAGGAAGTGTTAGTTTGCTCTTTCGATAACTTCCCTGATCCCTTGCCCAGTGGGCAAATGAGAATGGAAAGTTACTTGCCCAGCAGGAAAATCTTCTTGTTCCGGACAACCCGGATGTCACTTTTTTCAAGCCCTGAGGATTAACAGTTCGGTGGGGTTGTTCACTACACTGGTCATGCCAAACATGTCATCTGTGCTGTATGTGCAATGAAGCCTAGATTGGAACCTCCAAAAGACAACCAGATTATCAGCCCAGTGACCTTCTCTTTCATCTCTCTTCGGGATCTCCTCTATCCCGCCAATGCCTAATGAACTTTGTTTCTCCTCCACTCCGGCTTATTGGCAAAGATCTTCACCAACACATTGGTCACAGCTTGCGCATTGGATGGGCCACATCCGCTTCTGTTGTGGGCCTTAAGTACTAAGAAATCAAGTTCCTTGGACAATGGTCTTTGGATTGTTATAAATACTATATTCGCTTGTTACCCCTGAGCCTCTTTCTCAGGGTACCATGCCAAATTGCCCACATAGGACTCATATCCTATAAATATGCAACCTCTTATTCCTCCCTTTCTTAAGTTGTTCTGGGCCATCATCTTTGCTGTATTGTGTTCCAGTAAACTATAATAAACTGCCCAGTAAGGTCCAACACGAGTGTTCTCTCTTCACTAATTTAAATGAGACAAGAAGTTGAATTAATATTAATTTCGTTTAATGGGGAGTAGCAAGGTTTGATAGAATCAGGCTTTCCAGTTGAACTCTATCTTATCATCTTTGCTTGTTCACCATACATTACAGTCAAATCATGTACCCTGCACTCCCTTCCCAAGCAGTTGTATTGTGTCCCAATACAATATACAGAGTATTAGACTTCTCAGTAAAGGCCCAACACAAGTGTTCTCTCTCCATTTATATTTCTCACACACCTCTGGGAGCCATTTTCAAGCTGATCGCTGTCGACTGACTCTTATTTCCCAAACCAATTCAGCCTAACAGTATACGTAATGTAGGCAAAATACAGTAATATGAAACAACAGATATAAGCTCTGTAAGACTCTATGCTGACAATCCTAATAAAGAATATTTAACCAACAGAATGTGTGTTAACAACTCAAACGAAGGGTTAGGTGAGAACTGGGGCTCTGAAATATTCATCAGCAATGGCGGACAGCAAAAAAGCAACTGACAAACAACACTGAGCAGTGACTCAAAAACAACCCCTTGGGCCCAGGCCCCAGTGGTGTGTGAGAAAACATTTTCCACTTATTTCATTCCTCAGCCAGTAGAAAATACCACTTCTTACACACCTCTGGGAGCCAAAGTCATGCTGACCGCCACAAATTACAAAGCATAGGGAGCCCAGCATCACAAAGGCACAAACAACCAGCCTATGTTAGTCTGCACTACTATGGAAAGTAACATCTGCAGAAGTTCTTAACAAACCCATATTGTCCATGCAACAAGCAAGTCTGGATCCTCAAATCCTTAATAAATCTTTAAATCCTTAATCATTTAATTCTTAAATGTTCCAATCTCTATGAAAATCTCCCACACTAAGAGGCCACTTAACACACAGTCCTCAACCTGAGCCATGAATCTTCCTTGTAACTAGCAGCAAGGAGTCCAGTGACTCCTGGATATAATTTTTTTGCCTGAGTGCTTCTCCATCCTCCCTGCCTCTGGAATAGGAGATCTGGAATCTCAAGTGCTTCTGCAGATGAAGCACCCCTGACCGGAGGCTGTGAAGACTATACAAGTTTGGGTCCAACCCGTCACTCTTCAACTCTTTCTTTACCAGCGCGCTCGCACAAGAATATGGCATAGGTGCTTTCTTGAGTATCTGGCCTCTCTTTGTGCTCTGGATCCTGCGAAACAGCCTTGACCCCTTGGAATGACTGTCCACCTTAAGAAACTTCTCTAACACTGCCACGGGGCAAGGGGCTGCCTCACTTCTTGCAATGAAGACCCACGACCCTTCCTGGAATTGGTCATTTTTACGTTGAAGCAAAAAGAGCGCAACATGTGAATCAGCAAATAACAGATCATCCACTGCCAGATTACTTAAGTCATCCCACTGTAAGAAAGCGAAAAACCCCATGGCAAATATCGCTGCAACTTGTACGTCTACCAGACTGCACTTCTCCAAACGAGATATAATGTGCATCACTTGATCCGCCGCAAGGAGTTTCTTGTGTTCTGGTGGTCTAGCGAGGATTCTACAGGCAGCGTCCACCACCTGGGTCACGAAAGGGTTCTCAGTGACTAGTGGGTGAGCCACCTTCTTCTGTACCCAGCCCACTCCATACAAAGCTGTGTTAAAGGTAGAAACTGACTTGTTCCCCTAGATCAACTTAACTAAATACAGGGAGAACACCACTGGCTCCACTGGTAGAACTGACACGCGGCACAGCTCTGCCCAACACTTCCATGCCCCAAATGCATGGAGATAACTGTTGACTGTCTTTGGAGCTTTATCTTGAAGCAGAACTGAGGGCAGCACCTTGGCCACCTGATGCAGCACTGGATGCTGCAGTCCATCCACGGGTACCAAATTTGACAAGTCCAACTTGCCAGTGTCACCACTGGGCACTGACAATGTAAGGAACCAAAACATAACTATAAGCCCTGACAGCTAGTTGTTACACAGAGGCCCAACTCAAGGAATGATAAGTAGGTTGCAAGGCATGCTGCTCGAACATCATCAACCACAATTCCCCAGCTAAACAGCAAGATGCTAGGCCCAAAAAACATGTGCTAACAACATGTACAGATATCCCATACTAAGACTGATATGTAACATGCCCTAACAACAGCACGGAAAACGTCACCACAGCATTAGCCTAGCCCTAACCCCAAAGAAGATAGCCAAAACAACATAGAGACATGCCCTAACAGCATCTGTCACTAAAAAAGCCTTAACATGCCATAACAGCATCTGATCAACACGGGTGACTGTCATAACAGCATCAGTGACATGCCCTAACAGCATACTACGTCACTACAAATGTATACCCCATACTTGTCCAGCACAGGGGTACACTCCTAGCCTTTGCCAGAGCAATGCCATAACAGCATATCAGGTGCTTCTCACCCGATCACGAAAACACATCTTAAAGGCTAAAACAGCACCTGATGGAATTCCAGAAGTGAAAATACCGCTGCCCACAGACCCTGAGAGGAAGATTCCCTGGTAAGGTTCAATCTGCAAACAGTCCTATATAAAGCTTTTCCAAGTTCCAGACCTGCCAACAAGGAGAGGCCACCACACCGCAGAAGGCCACTCTGGAGCAATCAGTGTACCATACTCATGGCCAGCAGACATATGTCTCAGAACCTTCGGAATACGCAGGGGAGGTGGAAAAATCCAATCGTTATCACATGACCAGGAAAAAGTAAATGTATTACTAGCCTCACAACCAGGGTCAAGGCATCAACTGCAATACCTGTCCAGCTGGTTTTAATGCTGGCAAATCTGTCAACAGTATGAGGTCCCCATAACTGATCAGTATAACAAAAGCACTTGGGATCCAGCATGTAGTCAGTAGCATCCTCCACTCTCGAAAGCTCATCAGCAGTACTATTATCATTTCTACTGACCCACTCCACAGATAGCTGAATGTTTAATTCAACAAAGTTTGTACACTGACACCGCCTCCCTATGAAGGTCTGGTACTCAACTACCAACAGACAGTATGATCTCTGCATTCATGTTGTCAGTCTGTGACACACCTCTTTCCCTCGAAGGTCCTCACTGTACGACTCCAACACATACCGTATGGCTCTTACCTCGCGGAATGTAGAGCTCCTCCCACTCTCTTCCTTTGACCAGCTTATCACAGCTAGTTTACCATTAATGTGAACAGCAAAGCCTCCCCAACCGAGACCACCAGCACCTGAATATGTTAAGACCTCGACTTTAGGGCTAGGTGCCCAGATCGGATACCCGCTGTTGTCAAAGTTCTGTTTCCAAAAAAGCACCTCTGAACAACTGTCAGAAGACAAACATATTGGCTGATCCCAACAAGGGGCTAGGCAAATGTCTCTGTACATTGCTCTCATCCAAAGACGTACAACTGGACCCATGGCAAGAGACATAGAAACCAGGGAGCCTGCCAAGCGAGACAAAGTCCTTGAGGATACAGAAAAATCCTTAGCAATAATAATGACAAGCAACTGCTTTAAAGCATCCACTCTGCGGGAGGAACACGAAAAGTACCTGCTTTAAGGTCCAAAATAAATCCTAGTAGCTCCACATATTGAGGCCGTATCCACACACTCTTCTCCTCGTTGGCCACAAAGCCGCTTGATCTCACATCCTTCCTGACAGACTACGAAATACTGCAAGCCTTGGCAAATCCCTGTTCCCCACCAGTGCCATCATCTAGATATGTAAATATGCGAAATCCTCTGCTTCTCCAATGCTTGACTAAAGTTCTCTGGATTTTAGTGAACAGATAAGGCCCGGTTGCCAAACCAAAGGGGAGAACTGTAAATTCAAAATATCGAAGTTTTCCCTCCAGCTGGAATGAGCATCCAAGAAATGTGGTATGGCCCACAAATATATCCAGATGGTGATAACCACTTTTATAGACGAATGTTAACACCCAGTCATCCTTCTGGAACAGCTCTGAAGCTGCTGGGATACCCTCATATTTAAACTTACAGGCTCTCAAATGATTATTAACATAACGCAAATCCAAAATTAGCCGTGACTTGCCACTTGCATTCTTCACAACCTCTACTGGATTAACAACCAACACATCCTCCTGCTTCACTTCCACCACTGCACCAGAGGCCAAAAGTTTCTTAAGTTCTTGGCACACAAACTCCTGATTCTGAAACTCCTCCGAACTGGAAGAGATATAAAAGGTAAATAGTAACTGTTCTCTATAACACTTAGCACCCATTTAGACGCCTCAGTATCCTTCCAAAATGCAATGTTCTCCTTAAGTCTACCTTCAACCTGTACTGGAGATACAGGATCCAAATCCTGTAACCCCATTAACTGACACACATCCTTAAAATTATTCAACATCGAGTCCAAACACAGTTCAGTATCTGCATTAACTACTTGATGCAAGCCCAGAGGAATGGGATTGTCCTGATCTGTTGCTTGTGGTAGCTGCTTGACAGCTATGGGCAAGGTGTCTGGGGCAAAAACAGCTAAAACAAGGACAAGAGTCAGTCGTAACAGAGACAGTGGGCATTTTTCCTGCCACTGAACTTGACAATGGTCTCTCCAAAACCACATGCTTCTCCACTCCACACTGCATTGGCATCAGCCGTTTGGACTTCAGCAACTTTGCTTTGCGTTTTTCCTCCCATAACAACTTGCACTCGTTGACCACTTTTTTAACCTTCTTCTCATCATCCGAGTCACTCATGATGGGATCAGCTGTATTGCATTCCATGGTATCCCAGCCATACTTTTCTGCAATGCAAATTTGTTTTTTATGTTCTATCAATAACTACTCACCTTCCACCAAAAGCTCGTTTCTTAAGTCATCGTCTCCCACATCCTTTGCCACTTTGATCTTCTCAAGCACCTTCTTGTTTAATTGGTATTGTTTTTTATTACCTTTGAATTTGAATTCGGGTTCGGTCTCTTCATGCTTTCCCACCTTGTTCGGTTTTGAAGCAAGTTCCGCTTTCAATCATTTAAGCTCCTTTCCATGCTCCTTTTGCTACAAGAGCAACTCTTTAGCCCAATCCAGGGGATCATTGAAAGACTGTGATGGTCCTCTCTAGCTGTCTGATCATGCACATGCTCTACCATGGGGCTCTGACTTTCCGAGTGGCGAGAACTATGACTATGAGACCAGCTCTCTTTCTCCGAGCTCTGATTATGCATTCGGAGCCAATTCGCCGCTCTTGACTGAGACTTTGACCTAATTATCTTAGCAGTCACGGTACAGCACAAAAACTAATGGTATAGGCAATAAAATCTCGAAAAAACTATCGTGCTCTGAAATATTCGTCAGCAATGACGGACAGCAAAAAAGCAACTGACAAACAACACTGAGCATGTGACTCAAAAACAACCCCTCAGGCCCAGGCCCAGGCCCCAGTGGTGTGTGAGAAAACATTTTCCACTTATTTTGTTCCTCAGGCAGTGGAAAATACAACTTAATTTAGTAATGAGACATTAATTGCTCCTTTATTTGTGCTGAGCAGCCTGGCAACTCAAAACCTTGGGATCTGGGTGTGAAGTAGCACAATGTGTGCATAAATTTCTATGTGCTCTGAAAATGAGTCATACATAGCATTCTCATGTGTCCTTGGAGTATGAGTTTTGTCAAAACTTTGAATAAATTTCACCCATCTCTTAACTGCAGATGACGCAGAGAACTCTGTTGGATGTTCTTCAACAGCAGCAAAAGGGACAATTAAAAGAGACAAACATGTCTTGAGTTTTTCAGTCAGATTATTCTAAAACTAACAAAATCACATTTGTCAGTTCAGTCTCTGGTTCAACAAGCATTCACTATGCTTGACTGTATCTTCAGCAGCTTTACATGTGTGTAATTATCAGTAATTGTTTAGATTTAGGTGCATGATAATACTGTCAGGCAGACATGCTGTGTGGCTAACTGTTCCTGTTCTAGAAATGATTCAGATAAATGATCAGAGCTTTTCTTAGAAACAGGATAAACTTTCTGCAAGTGGGTTGAAGCAGTTCAACTTGATTAAGCTGAGGGCCCCAAGTTTATCAGTAACTTAAGTTACTGTCACAGGTCACCCTCATTAAATAAAGTCTTTCACTTCACTTCACTTCACATCATGATTTATTTCCAGTGGTTTCATTGGTTCCAGTTGTTTGGATCAATGTCATGTTCATTCATTCATTAAGCCCATTCAACTTGTCCACGAGTCTCATTTCATGAATTACAGAGTTGTTGATAAATCAGGAGAGCTTATTGAAATTATTTGCAGTGCAAGAGCATTCTTAATAACAAAAAAAAAACAGAGAAAAGATCAAGAACCACAGAAAGAAGAGTTAATTCAGAAATCCACTCCCATACCCAGAGTCTTGATCATGTAACTTGTAATTTTTTCTCTATAAAAAACAGTCACCAAACTTGAATTTAGTCCCCATTACCTTTTTAGTAAGTAAGTAACAACTTTATTTTTTGAGGGTAGCACATGACAGTAACAACTGATAAACCAGTTTTTTTCTTAGTCCTTTTGGCGAGAAAAAACCAGTAGCAGTTTAGAGCTCTCAACAGAAAATGCATTTATGAAAATCTTTTATTCATCCTACAACTTGATGTGTGGGCCCCTTGTAAAAGCAGTAGGATTAATGTGAAATATCAAAAATACCTCTAAATCTGAGCCACTAGTGCTATCAATGTCGCCCATGTCATCCTTATTGGATCGCCTTGTTGCAGTGCTGCCAGCAGACTTGTTTGACTTGCTGTCAGCTTCCTTATTTTCTCTTCTA
>Ga0099805_1101457_pt1 | contig 9610 bp, 12 predicted proteins | sample OrbCnscriptome_2_FD_81143 | JGI IMG/M metagenome (GOLD analysis project Ga0099805, IMG submission 81143) | Coral microbial communities from Puerto Morelos, Mexico - Orbicella C B metatranscriptome (Eukaryote Community Metatranscriptome) | ecosystem: Host-associated > Invertebrates > Cnidaria >...
TAACACCCTGTACATTTGCTGAGGCATTTGGTCTACGTGGATACTTCCGGGTAACCATTTACCGGTCAGTAATCCTTGGTAGCCATAATTGTTTGTCAGACAATCGTTCGACTAGACCCGGTCGTTCTCTGGTATACAGTTAAGAATGATCAATTTCTGCAACGTCCGATGAATACCATAGGTTAAAGCTGCACCCAAATTTTGACGGGAAAGAAATTGACCCACTTGGTGAATGTAAGCTTTGTAATGGCGTTCGCGCACACCCATCTTCTCACTATGGCGGTCCACGTACGGGGTCAAAGTAAAATCGAACCAGCCAGGCTCTGAAGCATTGACGCTCCCACGAATCTCCACTTGGAAAACCACTTGACATTCTACATGGACGGGTTGAAGATCCACGAGTCATCATTGTCAACGCCCATTCCCGTCAGAATCGATCGCTATCTCCACCGTGTTCTTCATAGCCTTTGAGCAGGCTTCAAGTTGGTTTTAGAGCGAGCTAGCCGAGTGTAGTCTAGGGCGAGCAGGACGAGCCGAGAGGGGTCTGGTGGTGAGGGAGTGCACAGGGGAGCCTGTAGACATTCCATTGATGCCACCGTTCCATGATACCAGCTCCTGGTTTCAAGATCTGATTGGTTGAATCGATCACTGTTGACATCTTTGAGAAGCTTTGAGATAAATATTTGACAGATGTTGACAACTGCATGTAAATTTGCATAATTCTTGCCGCGACCGACAAAGATGGCTTCTGCGTGCAATGTACAGTTCGCTGACATGGAATTCGAGGCAGCTTTGAGCAATTCTTTGCAACATTTTCATCACATCTCTGGTTTGAAACATGAGCAGAAGCTATGCCTGGAAACTGTGGCGCAGAAGCGCGATGTTTTCGGAATTCTACCAACTGGTTTTGGGAAGAGTCTTATTTTTCAATAGCTGCCGTGTCTACTGAAAGACTTGAGGAAACTACAAAGTCCTTGTGTCTTAGTTGTGACGCCTTTAGTTTCTACAATGAAAGACCAGGTTGAAGAGTTGACACGTCTAGGTCTGAGAGCATTTGCCATTGGCTTAGGAAATGAAAAAGGAGAGAAAGAACTGGTGGCCGGTGGATTCAATGTGGATCTCCTCTATGGAAGTCCGGAAATGTTGTCTTCGAAACAGTGGTCAAAACAGCTGAAAGAAGGTCTGCTCAGAAAGCAAACTGTTTGTTTCGTTGGCGATGAGGCGCACTATGTTTCAGCTTGGTAAGTAACCCGAATTTATTCTGATATTTTGTAGATCATAATTTGCACTGGTGTTGAATGCCGGTTGGTTTATGAACACACATTTCATCTTACAGCAAAGGTGACATGTTATTCCTCTGGTAATATGTAAATACAGTCAGCCTTTCTTCAAAAAGTATTTTGGACGTTGGCGAACTGATATATAAGTTTAAGCGTTGAGAAGATGGATATAAGCCAAGTGCTACACTGTATAAGTCATGATCATGATTTCTTAAGCTAAGTTTTTGTTTATTGGTAATCATATTTGACTTAACACTTATCATTTATGGATAATGATTGCTATGCACTTGCTGCCCTCTTGCTCTTATTTTACTTGTTTTTTTTTGTGGGTAGAGGCCAAGTTTCTATCCAGAAAGGAAAGAAAAAGGAGCCATTCAGGGCAGCATTTTCCAAAGCTAAGGACTTGCAGTGATTCTTACCTGGAGTCCCCATTTTGGCACTGACTGCATTTGTGTGGTTAAAAGATAGAGCGTCCTTGTGGAAAGCCTATGAAATGGTTAACCCTTTAGTGGTTGATGTATCACCCAACAAAGATAATATCTATCTCGGGTTTGAGCTAATCGAAGTAGAAGCAGAGGCGTTCAATCACCTGAAGTGGGTTGCCACCATGGTTGAGAGAGAAAGACAAGAAACCCCACAAACCATAACATTTTGCAAGACAATGGCAATGTCATTAGCTATTTGCTAATGAACTTGAGAGCAAGTGCCTTTGTAGAACAGGAGGGAGGTAAAGTATCACTGATTGGTGTTTACCATGCAAAATTGTGGGATATCCAGAAGTCGCGTACTGAGAAGGACTTCAAAGGAAATGGCACCCAGAGGGTTGTTGTTGCAACATGTGCTCTGGGAATGGGTGTACATTTCCCCAAAGTTCGGTATGTCATTCATTACGGGCCACCCCAAACTGTCACTGAAATAATTCAGCAAGCTGGTAGAGCTGGAAGAACTGGTCATCAAGCCTACAGCTTTGTTTACACTACAAAGCGTCAACTTTCACGGTGCGATAAAGATGTGAAAGAGTTGGTTAAGAGTGAAAATTGCATGAGAGAGAAGCTATATGGGCATTTTTAGGAGTCTGTTTCATCCAAGGAACCAGGGTATGACTGTTGTTCACTGTGTCGGAAGAAATGCCAATGTTCAATAGATGGGTCCTGTGATGTTGACAAGCTGGTGGACAGCTTAACACCTGAGAATGTTTCTGTACTAGAGTCTAGTACTTACACACCAAGAGATTTGATTGAGCTAGACAAGAACGACCTCCGCTTATCGTTGTTGGAACTGAAAGAAAGATATTCATCGGGACTTGTCTCCTTATTTCATGAGGAAACATGCCATGGATTCTCAGACAAACTGATTAATGACATTGTTGATCATGCTAACCATGTCTTCTCAGGAAAATATCTCACAGACAACTTGGCCATGCATTCATCAATTCATGCTATTGACGTGTTGGAAGTATTTCAGGAACTATTTGGAGACATTACTCAATTTGATCAGGAAATGGATGAGCGTCACTTGTTGAAAAAACAATTTACAGATATTGAAAGCTACCTACTTTCAAGTTCTGTGTCTTTTGATTCTGGCTATGGAGAAACAGAAGAATCATTGGTTCCAGACTATGAATTGGAGTTCTGAGCCATTTAAACAAGGTGAATTCAATGTGTAAACACTCCTTTTCACATAGTCAATCTCAAATTTAATAAGTATAGGTAATCATATGAATGCAAGTGCAGTTATGGATTTACACTACAAGTGATATTTGCAAATTCTCTCAATTTAACAAGCCATTAGGCGAGAGCAATTTCAAAGAATTTTCAAATATCACGAGTATCGTAAATCCTTAATTGCTCAAGCTTTCATACAATTACTTATTTATTATTTGTCTGCGAAAATTGTGAATGCGTCCGCATTAATTTGCATTGCGGTGCAAACTAAGAATTAAAATAAAATAAATTGGCCTGCTCCCAGCCAATCACAATGAAGAAATTTTTTCAGTCATATCATAAATGGACTAAGAGCACAAGACAAATTATAATTTTTTCGACACTTCCATTCTGAAATAAAGTGCATGTATTCAAAGTAACAATTGAAAGGCCTCAAGATTGTGCACTTTTCATCTTGTATTTGTCAGATTTGAATTGACTATAATTCAGGAATGTGAACTAAATTCTTACCAGTGAAAAGTTCACCACTTCTTTCAAAACTCGCTTGGTGGTCTCTGCAAAGATGTTCTCCCTCAAGGAATCCATGTTGCAAAGAGCTGCTGCAGCGGCGCCAGGATTATTTAAAGCGATGTTCCTTACAGCTTTTTTTTTCTAATGCTTCCTTGCACACATGTTCCTTGACCTTCCCTGATTTGGGATATCCAGTGAAGATCTAATTCGAATAGTAACAAATTTATTGTTACAGTAATACTTTGCAATCTCAAATAAATTCAAACCAAATGTTACGTTCACAACAGGTTTCTCTTCTTATGGTACGTGCATCCGGGCTTGAATTTTCTCCTCCAATGTGAGGGGATTTTCTGTTTCTTTGGGGAATGCCTCTATTGATCCCTGCTGGAAGCTGAGCGATCTCCTTGAAGATTTGCCCGTTGCACTTTCTTCGTCGATCGCATTTCCTTCTTTATTGCGTTTCGCTGAAGGGGTTTCACCAGTCAGTGATCGAACCGCTGTAGGTCGTTTAGAACTACTAGTTGGTGTTGTAAATTGATCGGGTGAATCTACCAGCTTCTCCAAAGGTTCATTGCAACGGCTTGTTATTACTGTGCAAGAATGAACCTTGCGAACGACTTGTCTGGCACAAGAAAGGCAAGACAATTCAGGGAAATTCATTCCACGGTGTAAACAATGTCCTAGCTTTTCAACTTCGGCAGCCAAAACCACACTCTCTTGACCAGAAGCCCCAGTCAGTTCTTTGTTTTTTACCCTGTTAAAAACTGACGCCACCGGCACTCTTTTCCCTTCAGGCGGATTTAATAGCTTTTTGCAGAAACGGCAAATACGTTCCCGTTCGCCTTGCATTTCCCCGTTCCGCGAAACGCGCGTGCGATAGAATGCTATAAAAAGCCGATATATTAGCGTGGGAAAAAGCATCTATTTTGACAGGTTTAATTACCTTCTTGACTGATTTGAAACAGGTTAATCACCAAGGGGCGGATCTTCAACCCGTCGATTTGACGAGATCTTGGAATGATACAATGCCAGCAAGAAAACTCAGGATGAGGCCTTCCCAGACGATGAAGCAGACGATGCTCTTTTGGATGAAACAGTCTCTGATGTAGAACGTCAAGTGGCTTTGCAAGGGCAGATTGGTTGGAACGTCAATGCTTTAGAGCCTGGCTGGTTCGATTTTACGTGGAACCCGTACGTGGACCGCCGTAGTGAGAAGATGGGTGTGAGTGAAAGCCATTACACAACATTCGCCAAGTGGGTCGATTTCTTTCCCGTCAAAATTTGTGTGCGGCTTTAACCGATAGAATTCATCGATGTTGCAGAACTAGATCCTTCGTGACCGGATACCAGAGAATGACTGGGTCTACTTTAATTTGTCGAGTAATTGTCAGACAAATAGTTATGGCTACCAGGGACGAGTTGTGTTGTGCCAGAACCCTCGTAACGGCCAAGGTCTACGTCGACCGTCACCCAAAATGGAGCGGTTTTAAAGATGGAAGAACCATTCAGAAAGATTAGGTCGACGAGCCTCCATCCCCTGTGGTTCTTGCAAGCTTCTCTTCAATGGAGACACGTGCGTGGATAATCATTTAAATCGGTCTTACAATGGAAAACCCGCGGATGCCAAAAACATCAGCGTGTGCACTCAGTGTTGCAAGTGCCAGGAGTGCAAAAAAATATTGGTGGGACTAGGTGAACATGAACGTCATCTCTGCGGCCACAAGAGTGCCCCTGTTGCAAAGAGTACGTGGAAGCTGCCATGCACCAATGCTTCTTACAAATTGCCAAAAGTCCAGAACAAGAGCGTGAAGAGAAACGGAAAAATGCCGAAAGAGTTGTTGGGGCCAAAAACGAGCTTGCTGTGGCACCGCTGCAGGGTTGGCCACTCTCAGGGCCAATGAAAACAGTGACGACAATGACGATGAAGAGAAGGAGGAGGATAAACTGTCCATCCACATGTTCTTTGACATCGAAGCTATGTAAAACACGGGGCAACACGTGATCGCCAAAACAGAGCACAACGATCGTCCGTTTTGCTTCAAAGGAGAACATTGCATTTGCGATTTTCTCAAGTGGCCCAATACATTGACCGAAGAAGACACGCAACCCGTCATGGTTATCGCGCACAATTTCCAGGGCTATGACGGGTATTTCATGACAGAGGAACAACATCGCCAGTACCAAATTGTAGAACAACTGAGGAACGGTGTCAAACTTCTTCAAGTCACCTTTGATCGCATTCGTTTAATCGACTCTCTCCTTCTTTCAAACGCTTTGTCTGCATTTCCCAAGACCTTTGGTTTGACGGAACTGAAGAAGGGTCACTTCCCACATCTCTTCAACACCCCCGAGAATCAGGACTATTTTGAACCCATTCCTGAAAAGAAGTTCTACATGCCTGTCCATGTCCGTGAGTGGCCGTAAAGAGTTTGAGAAGTGGCACAATGAGCAGCTGACCAAGAACGCGCAGGTTGACTTCCAGAAAGAACTGGTCGAACACTGTGAATCCGGCATCAAGTTGTTAAAGGAGGGGTGCCTGACTTTCAAACGCCTCTTTGAACCGTTGACCAAATTTAATTTATTTGATCCATCTACAGCGAGTATGCATCTCCAACAGCCATTACACCGTGGACATGTACAACGCCGACATCAACACTGTATGCGAGTTCCAGGGCTGCTTTTGGCACAGTTGCCGGATGTGCTACCCAAACCGTACCGAAAAGTACTGTCGATTGGAGGATCGCTGTCCCAATGATGTCTATCAATGTAACGAGGTAAAACTCCGCTTACTCCACGATGACCATTACATTGTCTTCACTCTCTGGGAATGTGAATAGAGGCAAATGAAAAAGGAGAGAGAGGAGGTGAAATCGTTTGTGGATCCCTTAGAGCCTCGGGACGCCTTCTGTGGTGGTCGAATGAATGCTGTCAAATTGTACCACCTGGCTGACATAGAAAACGGAGAGCAACTAAAATATTACAACTACACGTCACTCTACCTGTATGTCAACAAGAATTCAAGGTACCCAGCACGTCATCCTGAGATAACCTCCCAGCCGGGACACACAGACATCTCCCAGTATTTTGGTCTGGCCAAATGCTGTGTTGCCTCCGAAGAAATTGTTCCATCGCGTACTACCACTCCATAAGAATGGGAAGTTGACTTTTCCCGTCTGCGCAACTTGTGTGGAGGTAGAAACGGAGGAACCCATGCTGGAACGCAGTCACATTTGTACTCACATCAATGAACAGCGGCTGATCACCGGAACGTGGTGCACGCCAGAACTGCAAAAAGCTGAGCAGAAAGGTCACCAGATTGTGCACATCTATGAGGTCTGGCACTTTCTAGAAACTTCAGACGGTCTCTTCCAAGATTAGGTCAACATGTGGTTAAAGTTAAAGGAAGAGGCCAGTGGATGGCCCTCCCACATAGGTGATGACCCCGTCAAATGTCTGCGACATCTCCCCGATTACGAGGCTCGTGAAGGAATCCAACTGGACCTGAGCAAGATCCAAAAGAACCCTGGTCTATGCAAGGCCGCCAAAATGATGCTGAATTCCATGTGGGGCAAGTTCAGAGAGCAGACCAACAAGACCCAGATAGTGGAATTCCACAATCGCCAAAAGTTCTCGATGTTTCACGAAAGCAACAAATTCGACATCAGTTACGTGAGTGTGTTCACCAAAGAGCACATTGAACTCCACTATAAACGGGAAGTCGAAGACAACCCAGTGAATTTGAATTTCAACATCTTTGTAGCCTGCTTCACCACCTGCTGGGCCCGTCTTCGGTTGTACGAAGTGCTAGACCTGTTTCAGGGGCGCGTGGTGTACTTTGACACTGACAGCGTCGTGTTCCGGGGTCTGCCCGGACAACCCAACCAATCGCTCGGAGTTTACCTTGGCGATTTCAAGGACGAGTTGCCTGACGGAGATCACATTGTGGAGTTTGCGTCCAGAGGTCCTAAAAATTACGGGTACCTGGCCAGCAGGGGTAGAGAAGAATGCAAGGTCCGCAAGATCTCCCTCAACAGCGAGGGAATCAAACAACTCAACTACCAGGTGGTCTGACAGAACGTGCTGGAGGACATCCAACAACACTGGGAGTCAGTAGTACGCCAAACCGATGTGGTGAAACCCCACCACATTGTCAGGAATACCAAAGAGTACGCCCTCGAGACAATGCCTCAGACCAAAAAATACCAAATGGTCTGTGGGCGCTGTGGTCTCCAGAACCCGGCACATGTCCCACGTGTAAAATTAGGATTTTTTGAAATACAACTTCTTTGACTTCTTTCAAAAATCGACAAAACATTCTGTGTGGCTTTATGGACTTCAAATCAAAACAAACCCATTCAAATGCAAAAGGGGCAGCATTTTTAATTGATGACATCATTTGATGAGTACCGGTACCTGTCAAAAACTGTCAGAATGGGCGCATATTACTACTCTCAGTAAAAAAGAAACAAAAGTTTTCCATTTTCTTTTATGCGTGAAAATTCGCGCAATTCATTTTTTCCGTCTGTGATTAAATTTAATTTAATTGAACGGATTTTGCAGGCAAGTTTATAGTTTCAGCTACAAATGAAATTTTGAGTTTCCCTTGTAAATTAAAAAAAAAATAGAAAAGAACAGAAAAAAAGGAGTGGCTCACAAAAATAGGCTCGCGGCTCGTGACTCACAGCTCTAGCTAGCAGGCTCGCAGGCTCACACATTAGTTACACTCAGTGTAGAGCAGTCTCAGTAATAAGTAGCAGTCTTCCTAAAAGCAGCTCAGTATATCTGGCTTGAAAAACAGATTTCGCTTACTTCTTGTGTACTGCAAGACATTCATGTTGTAATACTAAAACCACAATGTGTTCGATCACATCTTTTAAATTTTTCATGTTTTAGGGAATTTTTGGGTCACCTGAGTGAAGGCTCAGGATGGCCATTGTCAACACTTAGATTTAACACAGCTTTGGAAATTATTTAAACAAGAACAATAAATCTCTGCACAAACGTTACCTATAGCATGTCTTCATAATGTGCCACAAAACGCAAAGCCAACAAAGGAGAAATGGGCGCAGCGACTTCTTGAATTCGCAGGATCCCACGACCATGAGCTCCTGGTGTACGTTTTTCCCCAGTAATGAGAAGCCCATTAATAAATGCACACACTCTTTGGAACTACTCAAATAATCATAAATAGAATGCATACAGGGAAGACAACTCAGGAAAAAAGGCGCAAAGTACAAAATAAAACAGTACCCGCCTCAATTCAGAACAAGCTTCCTCTTATGCTTTTAAAAGATGGTGAGTTTTAGCTATAGGAAAATTGATTTAAAAAAACAGAATATACTGAAGCCTACCAACGTGCCACTCTGCTGGGCCTAAGTCACAGCCCAAGAACCCATCAAAACACACAGGAGCACACAGGACCACACTCAGTGTGGTCAGCGGTCTGCTTCTCAAGGTAAACATGGCAGTTGGTTCTTCATCGGTCAGATCGGTGGATGTTCACTTTTCTTGTCGTGAAAAAATGACCCTAATACCTTAAGTGGCAGTTCTCCTAAGAGCGGTCCGGTCGAACTTCGGGTCAGAAAAAAGTTTACCTTTTTGTGTCTAGTGCGAATGCACTAGGCGCAATGTAAAAGTGATAAAAAATAGTTAACTAGTCCATATACGGTGAAATGTGACGTCATGCTCCAATAGTTTCAACAAATTCTCCTCTCGTGACAGATTACACGAACCGGAAAACCACATGTCAAGTGAAAATGCGCAATCAAATTGATATGTCGCCGTTGCCCGTCAGTCTGCTCGAGCAGGTGCCCGAGCAGTTAAGGCAAATATTTGGACCAATCCTCTTGCAACGAATATTGACGTCACAAAATCTTCCTACTACGAAAATTGGTGATGGACAAAACACGGACCCCCAGTCCATGGACTACCCAACGGACTACCCAAAAATGGACTATCCCTAAAAATATTCCAAATTAGTACTATTTAATGTTCTTAGCTGCTAGTATACTTCAATTATACATAACGTCCACTGATGTTCATCCTGTGCAGCCTCTAGCCACCATTTTGAATAATTGTACTTAAAATAAACAACTGCTGAACACAAAATGGTGTGAAATGCATAAACTCAACCCAAATTTCATCATTTGATTATCA
>Ga0099805_1200910_pt1 | contig 9574 bp, 8 predicted proteins | sample OrbCnscriptome_2_FD_81143 | JGI IMG/M metagenome (GOLD analysis project Ga0099805, IMG submission 81143) | Coral microbial communities from Puerto Morelos, Mexico - Orbicella C B metatranscriptome (Eukaryote Community Metatranscriptome) | ecosystem: Host-associated > Invertebrates > Cnidaria >...
GGTTTTTAATTTATTCCCGCGAAAGATGAGATTTATTGTTTCAACAGCTTTTGGCGAGTAAACATCACAGGTTGCGTGACTCAAAATTTGGCCGAGTGGAAGCTTGGGTCTGCTCGCACCGAGGTCGAAAAAAAAAACCACGGGTAAACCATGAACCGCGCTCGGCCCATGGCCGCGCGGTTAAAAAAAACCACGGGTAAACCATGAACCGCGCTCGGCCCATGGCCGCGCGGTTAATTATTACCTATTGTCACGGGTTTGCTGTTTAATTACCTTTTGATATCATGGGTGCAAAGTACGCTCACTTTTGTGGTGTGTGTATTTTTTTTCCCTTTTTAATTTTGAAACGGCTCGCGAATTCCTAGTTCTCCAAGCAATCACAAGAGTTTGAGTATACGTTTTCAAGAACGTATTATTTCTGCTGGATTTATTGACAGAAGACTCTTTACAATGCTACTTTTTTGTAAAAAAGACTCCAAAGCTGAGTCAGCAGTCAAATCTTGTAAAATACGTAGCCATAATTCGTGAATGAACTGGAAACGTATGCAGCTCTTGTGAGATGCAAACGAGAATCCGCTCCAGTCTATCACATGCGTGTGATCGTTATTGATGTTTAGAGCTAGCAATCAATGGCGTTTAGAGGTAGTTAAATCAAGCCTGGAGCGCTTGTTCTTGTCAACCCATCTTCTTCTGTGACCGTCCATTTTGAAATTTAGACGCCATCTTGGAATTTGCGAAGTTTCGCTTGTGATATTATATAAAAACACTGAACTTTTAAGCTGAAATTACGGAGTATTTTGTCACTCATACATATATAAAAAAAGAAAACTTACCCCGAAGCACCAATGACGGTTTTTTATGTTTATTAGAAACAAAAGCAAGTCCACTTTGTCTAACTTTCCCTAAAGTGCGTAAAATATATATCTTAGACAAACAAATGTTCTCATTAGTACGTACAGTGTATACTGTACGGCGAACGAAAGCAAACATCCTAGCGATGAACAAGTTAGATTTCCAAACCAAACTCCACAAGTTGTATGTCCCCTTTACTGCTTGCCTAGTTGTTGCTGTATGAACCGACAGTGTATGTGCGGAAAAGCATGCTCGTGATGTCTTTATAAAACTTGAAGAGTGGAACTGCAATTTACCTTTGAACGCCGTATGGAAGGTAATTCCTTCCCTTCACGCAGAAACGATTCCAGTTTCGTCCAGAAGAAGGAGTCGTAAACGATAATATTCTTGAATTCTTATTAGATCAAACACAAAGTATCCCAATAAAGGAAGTGTGTCATTGAGATACCAAAGTGCATGCATGAAAGTTTTGTTACCTCAGTTTTGCAGGCCTCCTCGAGGAATGCCATAAAGTAGTTAACAACCTAACAAAGGGAAAATAAATCTTTCAAAACTGAATTAACGTAACGAACAAAAGAATGAGCTTCCTAGCTAGAAAACGTGAGCAAAAAGGTACCAATAGTAGAAGTAGATTGCATAAATGAACGAACAAACACGCAAGCAAATGAGAGAACAAACAAAACAAACTGAACGACGAATGGAGTGATAAGTCGTTTTTACCTCATCGTTTAGCCAGCCACTGGTTTGGTCACTGCTTTGCTCACTGCTTGCTGCCATATGTATGGTGTTGAAGCTTTTTCCAGTTATGGGAATGTTGTATCGCCACACTAAAATTTCGTCAGTTTTCTTTGAATCAATGGAGTTCCACAAGGCATTTATCTGGACCAGTAATAATTCTGTTAGTAGATTGTATATTTCGGTAACAGCCATCACGGACACAACAGGAAAAGACAATGGAATATGTATGTCTTAAATAGAGCCGTATTGCTCTTGAGTTATTGCTTTGGCTGAAATAGCCAATAGAAGCAATCGCGATAGGACCTCCTTCCTGTTGGAAAAGAAAAAGAAAAATGAATCTGCACTAGAGATGGCACAGCCATTCATTTTGTGTGATTTACCTCATCTGCGCATTTATCTTTTACTTCTGAATCACCAATGGTACAGGTTGTTTTGCCTGCAAGTCCTGACATGAAAATAATTCATTTGAGCTATACACATCAGAACAAAGCATTACACAGTATGTATTATGTCGCGGTCGTCCAAACACACGCTGATCATTATATGTCATCGAAAAATGACAAATGTCATTGTGTTTTACTATAACAATGGCGTATGCAACTTTCCCCTTTACTGGCCTATGGAAATATGACTTCTGAAGCTAATCAATGTAGCTATATACCTGTCAGCTAGTGAGTTCACCTTTTGATATATGAGATACAAGGAGGATTTATTGCAATGGAATCTGCTGGAATACCTTCCGCTTTGGTGGTTTTATCGGCCTCTGGCTCCAAACTAACGTAGTGATTTTCACTCAGGTGTCCCAACAGGATTGGAGCTCCTTGTTGGTTTTTGGTCTCCACAACAACCTCATAGCAGTCTCCCTCATGGCTTGTAACCACTCGAATTGTTTTTTCGAGGGCATTGGCCAGAGCAACAAGGACAATGTGATCACCCCATGTGCGATCCTTACTCATGTTTGTCAAATAGGTATCCAAGTCATTATTCGGCACGAATGAAGAGATGTCATCATTGGAAATCTGAAAGACAGTGCAACCAGTAATAGAGATTGTTAAAGGATCTGATTTATCACCAGTACAATCCAACAAATATGTTACGGAGTACAAGTATATGACGACTTACACCAGGTACACCATTCCTCAAAGTTTCTACAGACAGCTTCCTCAGGTCAGAGTGATTGAGTCCTTTTTCCCCTAGGCGCTCCAGCTGGTCTGCGATGGCGTGGAATAAACAATTCCCGTCACTGGGTATTTCATTCCTCATATGTAGGCCCGAACTACGAATGTGTTCAGTCAAGCGTCTCTGGTTTTCTTGGACCGCTTTGTTTTCCAGTAGTGACTGTTTTACGGCCTCCCTCATGTCGTGGAGGAAACGCTGGTAAGAACCTTAAACACATATTACGAAGAAAGGTTGCTTCAACCAGGGTGAAATATGTACCTTCAAATAAGCTGCGTTGTCATAAACGGGCACAACACTCCATCTACCTACGTATAGTAATAGAAATACTAAGATCATACCAGCCAAGTGTTTGTTTCCTTGATTTTCTGTCTTTTGGGCAGGCTTCTTAAAAAAAAAGAAACAGACGAGAATCTTTGTTACAATAACAAGCACTGTTTTGTCTTACATTGTATCAGTTACGCTTACTGAAGTTTTTCACGAACAGAAAGACAATCATCACTTCGTATAGCACCTAATTTCTAGTGATATCAATTAAAATTGCGCTATTTAAATTTCGGTTAACTGAGCAGATTTACCTCTTGAGAACTATTGGGCATTGTGGGAAGACTAACATTATCGTTACTGTCTGTTGCGTGTGTATGGGCGTTGCGTGCAGAACTCTGCTGCGAGGACGAATTTTCGTCAGGACTTGATGTAGTAGTGGAGGTGGGTGTTGTTGCCAAGAAACTGTCTCTTGATTGCCGCTCACTTTCGAGGGGGGTTCTCTGTAGAATAAGAATTCCGTGTTCATCTGCCTGGAGGCTTCTGTGTGGCCCTATTTGGGCTCGAAAAACCGTTTCTAGTTTCTTCCTATAGACTTCGTTGATTTTAATGTTGTTCGCATGTAATTTTAGACGCATCATGAACAGATGATTTCCCGGGAGCATCACATTAAAAGAATAGTTGGAACGATTTATACTGTTGTGGAGCTGCTCCTCTACCTCAGTGTTGACGACCGCGTTGAGCTCGGGAACCAGGGTGACCAGACGAAGTAAGTCGCTTGGACTCGTAGAATTCCTCTCATGAAAGCGATCGAACAGGGAGTAGCGCTCCGACACACCAGTAACGGGGTGTAATTATTCTTCAAATGACTCGGAACCAAATCGAAATGCTCTTGGGATGAGCGCACCTTGAGCCCAGGGCAAATGGCGGATCAAACTTCCCTCCTTGGCGGAATTGATGTTATCTTCTGTAGGCGGAAACAATCTCCCTTCGTTTGGTCTAAAAAACCTCGAGATCGTGCTATTGGCATGTGCTGCAAGGCGCTGTGGTATGTCAGATATGCTTATGGAAGGAGGATATTTTAATGATCGAAGCATATCCACGTAGTCTCTTGGGCTTTCCCCTCGTACAACGAACTTGATGCAATACACCACCATGTGTGGACATGATGCTGATGCCCATCCTCCTAAATTACGGAATAGTAAAACTTGAATTAGTCACTTTAGTGCAAAAGTACGTTATCGAAGCCTTCGAACGTTAGTAAGATTATAAGTTTTGTCGTTAATAGATCTCAAGATGATGAACATTTTCAAGGACAACAGGAAAATTCTTTTTGTTATTAGCGTTACAAATGTTGCGTTGCTAATGCGGTGGCGTTCTAAAGAATCATCTCTTGCAGGCGTAGTCATCTACATACCTCTTTTGAGCCAGTGGCATGATGGTGCCATGGATAGCGACAGGGTAAAGTTGCTTGTGGTGTTATTTGAACTACATTGGCAGTGCGGAAGTGTAAAAAATGTTGCTGTCTTCAAATCAAGAATGAGTTAATTGTCATGCCACCTTAGTAATGTTGTGTACTTACCCGATGCGCCCCAAATTTTGGAGAAAATCTTCCGGAAGTTTTCAGGAATTCCCAGTTTCGTTCTCAAGTACGAGATGCATTCAGCCTTTGACATCCGGGAAGAACCAGTGGCGCCGTGATTGCGGCATATAGCTTGCAGTGTTTTCACCTGGTACACACATAAGCGATGGGAAAAAAAAAGTTGCATTGATATTGAATAGTATTTCATAACTTCGTTTCATGAAAGGAGCAACAAGACCGATTAGTAATTTGAGCCTGTGTTATAGGTTTATGAAGTCGTTTACTGAGCATGTTCCTCAAATGAATTCAAAAGATTCTATAGAAGGGGGCCGCCTTTTTGCCAATTACGTAAAAAGCATAACAAGTTCGTCGTTCACGATACCTTCACTTACTTAAGAGCGACGGTCCTTTGAACTAATTATGGAAGTGAACATATTACTTTGCGTTACCTGAGCAAAGTGCATCATTTCCAGTAAGTCCTCTTCCGAAGGAGTCGTCTGGAGAGCAGCTTGTTCGTCCTCAGACTCGTCGTTCGTGTCTGCACCTAAATCTTGAGGAGAAGTACGATGGCACTTCCTGTGTTCAGTGTTATAAGCCATGCCACTTTTTCCACAGTTCGGCCCAATCCAGGGTGCCCAGAAAGAGTAGCTTGGTTTTACCGTGTAAGGGTTCCTACTTTGATCTGAATATAGAGAGGTGTAGGATAAATATTGTCATTAACTCCTGTAACACTTGTCCTTTACTTCATGTAACTTGACTAGAGAATATTTTTAGACGCATAGACAGCAAAGGAAATAGGTTTGTACAGGTACCTCTTATTAGTCCGCGAACCATTATCGAGAGTTCTATCTGTCGCCAGAATGCTTCAATGTCGACCGTGTCGTTCGCGTCTTTTAACGCAGGAATCTCTAGGTCGTCAACTAGGACAGAAATGCACATTAATGGGTAAGTAAAGCTATAGGGGAAGGACTGTACGTGGTCTACTATTGTACTGGCGATGATAACTGGACGTTTGCAATGTGTAACTAACACTAAGCAAAAAATTCTGTACAGTACTACTAAGAATAATGGAATTTAAGCGTACTTACGAGCCATAGAAAAGCATCCTTTCTTGCGTAAGTCCCAGACAAGTATCGGTGGATAATAACCACAACGAGAGCAAAAAAATTCATAGCCATGATCACTGAGGGCCTCAAAATGAAGGTAGCCGTTCCTAAACACGTTGTCACTAACATCGATTTGCAATGTGTTGCGTAAAACCGCTGCAGTTCTTCCAATAACAAAATTTCGGAATGCAAATATGTTGTTTCAAAGGCAACAGGAACATAACTGTTTCTTAACTTTATAGTTTGCTTCAAAACCTCAAGCATACTGAACCTAACAGACAGCTTGTTTTGCCTAATGAAAGGTAATCGTAGAAAAAGTAGTCGGCGCATATAAATGATGATGATGATGACGGTGACGATGAAGATGATGATGACGATGATACTGATGGTGAGAAGAATGAGCATAGCAATAACAGTAGTATCAATAATAACAATAACACAATAATAGTGAGAGAACGTTAAAACACAGGCAACATCCTCACCCTAAGGTGCACAGTTTTGAAATTTCGCTTGGGAAATCCTCGTTTGGCTAGTAACTTACCTTTACATATTCTCTCATAAAAAGCATAAGACTGATGCTGAAAATGTGCCTGTCTCAAAGTTGTGAACACCATCATCAAACTCCTGATACCTGTACATCACCTGGCAGTTATCACACCTCTTGTAGTATGTACAGACATCTGCAATTCACGGCAGGATTTATTTAATCAGTTAATAGATCAGCAACAGATGAAAGGTCTGCATAACTCGAACCTTTAATGGAAGTAAACAAGTTTCAAACTATCGGGATTTTGAATTGTGGAGGATAAACTTTAAACAAGGAAATCAAGATTAACGAAAATAAGGGGTAGGCGCGATTGGAATCACAGAGGCCGCAAGCTATCTGAAGTCAACATGTAGGTGAGTGATACAATATGATATGAATACCTGAGATGCCCTTTATTCAAAGACCACTGTTCCCTTTTATGATAATAAAATACTTCGTCGCGCTTAACCATCCGTTGACTACATGTACCGAATCTATACATTTCGCTTTCGTTATTTTCTGACCACAAAGGGCTTATTTTGTTTAGCACACCCAAAAAATATGCACTTGCCTATTTTTTTACGTTTCAGACATAAAAATTAAATGACATACCAGTTTTGCATGTTGTTATCCCTATAATGATAGCTCTTCCAGTAATTTTGATAGGCTCGCTTAAAGGATTTTTGCAGCAATGGCACTCGATCTCCTTCGGTACCAATACAGACGGAAAGTCGTCGTTATCGTTTCGGTGGATTGCTGTTGGTATTTTTTCAAGATGTCAATTGGTAAATGATAACATCCTCCAGTGCCTTTCCAGTAGGGGGATACAAACACCCTGCTGCAAGTGAGGGTTCTTGACTATCGGCCACTCCATCGCCTGTTTCAATCTCATCCTCGCTTACCTGTGGGCTCTGTCGAAGCAAAGCACCGTCCTGTTGATACAAGAACCATTTTGACACTGCCTTGTGGATGCAGGACACTTTTGCCCTGCTACATGCGCAAGACCACTTTGCCGTTTGTGTGTCATATGACACGACCACACGACCAAATCTTGACCAATAGTGCACCCCACCATCATACACCGAAAGGTAAACCAATCTCCCAGATTTCGTACTGTCTTCATGCTCAAACCGAACAACCAGGGGACTGCCAGCGTCGCAGGCCTTTTGCCGATGCGATAATAGCGCCTTCTTTCGCTTTTCGGTTATCCACTTCAGTCGACCACCAGCAATTTCTTCGAGTGAGTTATCACGAAGTTCAACGGGTATTTTAAAGGGGAGTGCATACTGTGCACTTTGCAGATGGATGCACTCGAAAGCAGGATGACCACTTTGCCTAGCTACTCTGGCAGCGTCCATGCATTCATTAATCTCGCACGAACTTGGGACTGGTATGGCGTCGTGAGGAGTATGAGTCTTATGTGCACAATGAATTGGATGCATAGTTCCCGAAAAAGTGCGGCTTATCATGAAAATTCCCCTTTCGAAATCAACACAAATTCCTTTCAGATATCGGCCTGGACCAACAACAGGATCCAATTTACGTTTGTGTTGATCCCGTAAGTGGCGCTGCAAAGCTTTGGTATTGGGATAACCCTTCGAACACTCGGGACAAATGCATCTAATATTTCCCACTGGTGGCACCATTTTTCCTTGTAGGTTCTGAAACGTAATATTTTCACCTGTGACAGTATCGGACTCCTGTTTCGAGGGAGTGACCTTTTCTTTCAATAAACTGTTAAAATGAACGATTATGGCGGTTTTTCTGTCGAAAATCCGCGAACAGTGACAACAATGCCAGTGGCCACGATTGACAAGAACTTTTCCGGAAGACTTCGCACACCTAAGGATGCACTTTAGCATTGCTTTATCTGCAAGGGAAAAAAAATATATGGCAAAGAATGACCTTTCGGTTTTAAGAAGGTCGCGGCATACAATGAAGAACAGAAAGAAGTCATTATCCAAAGTTTGCCACAGTAACAGGCAAGGAAACTTGGGTGCGTAGCGGGGTGCTAAGAACGTAAACGATGTTTATAGTTGTATTTGTTCCCTACAAGGCGGATAACGTTCGCCGGGAGAAGGAATTTCTTCATTCTCATCATCGCCTATTTATAAGTGCCAATAAGATATTCATTTAATTAAAGAGAGGCCTGATAAGTGGTTGACCTTCTCGACCTTATATAGTGATATTTTCCTGAAGTTTACATGTACATTGCCCTCAAATTTAAAGGGTCAATCGTCAAGTAAATAATATGGAGTTAATATAATATTGATCAACACCGCTACAGTTTATTTAAGCAATTTCACGCGAACTGTTAGACCTGTTCCGCAAGCTATCGTACATGCCAAATACTGTAACGCTTGAAAGTGTGCACTTAAAGAGGACTAGTTAAAATATGCTAAGTATGAGTTGATAGTACTGAAAAAGGTGTCATTTAGTATTGGCGATTTAATGAGTGATGATAACAGAAACGTCGAGATTATTTTCACAGTTCTGTTATTTTTCTAGACTAACCCTAAGTTATACATACAGTTGTCTTCCATAAACCGCGATTTCTAGGAAAGTGCCCAGTCGTACTACTTACTTTCATGGGTAACTTTGTTATCCCAGTGCGTCGTTTGAAAATGTTTCCTCAACTTACATTCCTTGGGTATCGGCTGTCTCTCTGTCCTTGAACAGAGACTGCAATGGTAAAGACTGCCGTTGCAAGGCGAGGCGCACTTGTCGTCCCCACAACGATCGAATGAAGTTGGAAAGTCAGAGTCGGCAGGAATGATGGAAATTTGCCGCGTGCAGTTTGCCTGTTAAGTAAATGATCAGTATGAAAGCGGCATCCTAAAACCGAGAATAAAGGGCTCTAAATAACAAGTGGGTATAATAATGATATCAGTCATGATATAATAAAACTAACTATTAAACAAAGAAAGGAAAACCAGCAATTTAAAGAAGTTAAATATACTAAAATAAACTCACTTCTGTACCATCAGTGACTCCCGATGTTGCCATGACCACTAAGTCTTTAGCTTTTAATACTACCTGGTGAATGCAGATTGACGAGAACCTCGGATCACGGCGTTGTCATTTGAGAAAAGTGCAGGGCTGCTTCTTTCTTATATGGTACCTCAGCGGTAAAGTATGCCATCGGCTCGAATTGCAGGGAAACGAAATGACGAAGATAAGCCGGAACAGATTAAAATGTGCGTCACCGTTTTAAAAAGTGTAGGAACGTCCACCACTTCTGGTTCTAAACATTCAACTTGTAGGTAACGAAGAACTATCTTGCAGCCTGGGTACAAATGACGGAAACAGGCTAACCACTTCCTTTTTAAA